>Ga0208953_1001274_pt1 | contig 15386 bp, 15 predicted proteins | sample RifOxyB2_FD_184033 | JGI IMG/M metagenome (GOLD analysis project Ga0208953, IMG submission 184033) | Groundwater microbial communities from Rifle, Colorado - Rifle Oxygen_injection B2 (SPAdes) | ecosystem: Environmental > Aquatic > Deep subsurface > Groundwater | place: USA: Rifle, Colorado... | reverse complement strand
CCCCCGCCAGTGTCGCAAAAGTACAATCCGGGTTTCCCCCCTCTCGTCGTGGGATTTTCTCTTTTCCTTTCCGAGTGTCGCAAAAGTGTTACTTTTGCGACACTGGGGGAGGGTAGGGCGGGGGTGATCACCTTTTACTGTGGATAGTAGGAAAGTAGGAATATACCACTATCCCCCCTGGGCGCCTAGCACCCGCCCCTTCTACCTCTTGACGCTTTACGCCCAGGCTTTATATACTGACTGTAAGATATTTATTACACCTGTTAAGATAGGTTAACAACATGACGCCAAAACTATCAGCTCTTTCTGTGCTCAACCAGAAATCCCAGGCACTGGTCCTGCGGTTCCTCTGGAAAAGCCGCTCCGAATGGAGCGGCCGGGAGATCTCCCGGCAGACGGGCCTTAGCGCGCCGGCCTGCCACCAGGCGCTTAAGCAGCTCGATGCCCGGGGCCTCGCGCTTTTCCGGCGCGTCTCCAACGTCCACCTTTATAAGATCAATTCCGATAATTACCTGGTCGAGCACGTCTTCGCCCCGCTTTTTGAGACGGAAGCCGCCCTGCCCGGCCAGGTCCTGAAAACAATTAAAGGCTTTCTGGCCGCTTATCCGGGAAATAAGAAACTTCTATCCGCTGTCGTCTTCGGCAGCATGGCCACAGGCCGGGAACGCCTCGACAGCGATATGGATTTGCTTGTCGTCACCTCCGACACCGCAAGCGCTGGGGAGCTGGAACAGCGCATCCAGGATCTGCGGACGTTGGTTTACAGGAAGTTTAGTATCCCCCTCTCGCCGTACATTCAACCGCTGGCCGAAATCCGGGCGAAGCTTAAAAAGAAACTTCCACTGATCCTCCGGATTCTGGAAGATGGCCAAAGCATATACGGCAAAGACCTTAAGGAGCTTTTACAATGACACCCAAGAAACATAAAACCCGGGACGTCTCACGCGACCACTACACCACTTACCGCAAAAAGGCCAAGGAGTTCTTAAACTCCATGGAAGCCTCTTTGCGGGTCAGGGAATGGAACGCGGCCGGGCTTAACGCCGTGCATTGCGCCATCTCTTCAGCCGATGCGCTGCTGGTTTACAACGCCGGCATCCGCTCCGCCGGCGACTCGCATCATGATATTACCTTTCTCCTGGTCCAGCACGTAAAAGATAAAGACGCCGCCCCGAAAGCTAAGACGCTCTCGAAGATACTCGATTACAAATACCTCGCGGCCTATGAGGACCGCGAAATTACGGAAGCGGAAGCCCTGGAGCTGGCCAAGATTACCCGGCGCTTCTTCGAGTGGATGGAATCCCTGCTTGCCGGCTAACGCCGGCAAGCCCCTGCCCGCAGCTCGTTATCTGTCGGCGGCATGTTTGCATAGAACCGGAAGTGCTAATGTGGTATAGTAGGAAAGTATGAATATACTACTCTGTAATGGTAAAGGCGGCACGGGCAAAACAACCCTCACTGTGCTGCTTGCTCACGCGCTGGCGGAAGCCGGCAAAAAAGTCGCGGTCCAAGACCGCGACCCCCAGGGAACCGCCACGCAGTGGCTCAAAGAGTGCGAAAGCACGAAAGTATCACTTTATGACCACGCCTCCAAGTACGACGCGGTTTTCATAGACACCCCGCCGCGCCTGGACACGCTGACCTCGGCGCTCGCCTCTTGTTCCGTGGCTGTCCTGGTCTGTTCACCATCACCCGCGGATATCTGGACCACCCGCGACACCGCGGAAGCGATCCGGCCGCACCTGCCTAAGAAAGCGGGGTTGAAAATACTTTTTAACGGTGTTCTCGCAAACACCGTTTTGTCCCGCGAGCTTCCGGACCTGGCAAAGCGGATAGGCGTTAAGGCGCTTACAACCACGATCTCGCGCAGGCAGTGCTATCAACACGCGGCATTACTCGGCTGGCAGGCACTGGACCTGGCCGCCCGGGAAGAGTTGTTTAAGGCAGCGCTGGAAATAGTAACAGAGTAATAAAGTAGGAAAGTATGACCAAACAAAACACATTGCAGGCCCGGCTTGCCCAGTCCCTGGATAAGATGAATAAGCGCGAAGCGAAGACCCACACCGCGGCCCCCGCGGCTTTGCCGGTGGGGGAGGATCGGAAGTGCAAGAAGCTGAGCATATCGCTTTTTAAAACCGATATAGCTAAGCTTGATGGCCTCCGTTCTTTTATGGAAGCGAATGGCCAAAGGATCTCCATTTCCCAGGCTGTAAAACTGGCGCTCCGGACCGCGCCGCTTTCTAACGATCTTGTTGAAGCGCTGGCCGCGATCCGGGCAGAAGACGGGCGCGTTTAATAGCTGCCTGGTGGGGGGCTTAAAAAGTTATCAACAATCCCCGGCAGGGCTGCGGAAGTGGGCTGAAAAGCTATGATATAGGGGTGACAAACTCTCATATAGCTATGATATAAGGGTGTCAAAGGCATGATATAGCGGTGACAAGGCCCTCTATGAGAATGAGGGCTCTAGAATCGGTAAGAATATAACGGTTAGAATTCGTTAACGAATTTTCGCAAAACCCTGTTGATAACTACGGCAAGGAAGCAGAATGACCTCGTACTTAATAGACGAAATACTTGAGCTCACCAAGGACCATAAAAGCCGCCCTTTCTTTGAAAAGGCTTTAAGGGAAATTGGGGAACATGTAATGGCCGAAGAGTTTGGGGAACTGAAACACCAGATAAGAACCGGCCAGGTCCAGAATCCAGCTAAATACCTGACTACCCTTTTAAAAAAGCGGATGGTTCAAGTAGGGGGGGACAAAGCAAAACAGGATCCCCCAGTAGTGCAGGAAAAGATTAAGACCTATTTCGAAGAGACACAGTTAACGCTGTTCTCAAATTTCCGGCCGGTCAAAGAAGAAGGGGAAGTAGACCAGGGCGTAATGGCCGTGCCTTACGGTAAAGAGATCATTCCCTGGGCTACTTTCATCAGCTCCTCATTTTTTACGCTTTCCACCAATAAAGCCAAATCCGATAAGGTTATGGCGAAGTTCCGTACGCTCGATGGCGAGGTTTCTGTTGTTCCGTTGTGGCGCGGCCGCATTAAGCCGGGCGACCGGGAGCGCGGTATTTTAACGGCAGAACACGCCAAGGTTTTAGCCGCCATAGAAAGCCTTTGGGTTCAGCAAGGCTGCCAGCGCAATAAATATCCGTCCGGCGCCGTCACCTGCTTCTGCTACGTTTCAATCCGTGACCTGGCTAAAGCTTTAGACTGGAAGTCTTTCAGCGGGCAGGGCTTAACCTGGCTCACAAGCATGGTCTACGATCTTAAGACTATGCCGTATTACGTGGACCTGTCCGCGATGAAGTTAAAAAATATAAATGGCTACGGTTTTAGTTTGCTCGGGGACGTTGAACTGGCTGAAGGCAAGAAGCGCGGCCAGCCAGAAACCGTCCTTAAAGTTAAATTCTCAACGCCCCTGAGCGTCCAGCTCCTGGAGCGTCATGCGGTAAGCCGGCCTAAAGAACTGGCGCATATCCATGGCGAGCTGGCTTTCCTGATAAGGCTGTTCATCGAGCCGATCCTTATCGGGCTGGACGGCAACGAATACAATAAAACCTTGGCGGACCTTATAAAAGAGCTTTCCCTGCCGGCTGCAGGCTGGCACGGCCACAAAGGGAAACGAAAGCAGATCTTCGAGAAAGCCGTTAAAGAATTAAACGCGCAGAAAACCGCCGACGGCCGGCCGATAAAAGTATCAATTGAAAAAGGGCTTTACGACTGGATGCTGTCGGCCAAACTGGGCGGGGAAGAAAAATGTATCGAGGTCCAGGCTGAAGAACCTGCAGGGCAGAAATGAGCCCTAATATTAAGTGCCTCGATCTTAAAGAAGAAGAAACCCTGTTAAACGTCCTGGCTAAGCGCAAAGATGCGGAACGTGCGCATATGCTTTACCGGCTCATGCTTGTGACCGGCCTGCGGATCAGTGAAGCCTTAAGCCTCAATGTTGGTGACGCGGCGCGCGCCAAGGTGGACGTCCAGGTAAAAGGCTGGACGCGCGACGGCGCAAAGTTGATCCGGTTAAAAACTGTCTATTTCCCCAAAGCCCTGCAGGAGCGCCTGGCACAGTTCCTCCGCTTCAAGCGCCGCAAAGGTGAAAACCTTGCGCCGGCAGCGCCGTTGTTTGTTTCCAGAGAGAGCGCCAGGCTGAGCTGCCGGCAGGCACAGCGAGATTTTAAAAAGTGGATTAAAGAATCCGGGATTGAGGGCGTCTTCACGCCTCACGCGCTCAGGCACACCGCCGCGACGAAACTAATGAAACGCACCGGCAACGCTAAACTTGTGCAGCGTTACCTGGGACACTCGGACGTGGCGACGACGTTACGTTTCTATGTGGACGTCTTTCCAGAGGACCTTAAAAATGCCGCAGAGCTTTTAAGCGGTAAAGAGAAGGCAATACAATACAGCGAATAAGAATAATTAATAATCCACGAAAATCATCCCGACACTACGCTGTCGGGATGATCTGCTAAACTATTTTAAAAAGAAATGCAAAAAAAATCTAGAAGTGAGGGCAAAACAATGGCTGATGTGCACACAACCACGTCGGAAGCAATCAAAGGCGCGAGCAAGGGCAACTTGCTCGCCAATACTACTGTATCTATTCCTGGTACAGACTCCCTTGATTTACTTGACCATGATGAGCTGGTTAAGATGGTTAAAGGCATGATTGATGGTGGCATAGGTCTTAGCTTCTATGGGAAGCGCTCGGCCATGGAGATATCAAAAAGGGTTCGTCCTCGAATCACCCGCAGGGTAGCAGATCTTCATATCGGAACACCGGAACAGCAGTCTAAAAATCTGCTTATCGAAGGTGAGAACCTCCAGGCGATGGTTACGCTTTACAAATATCTCAATCAAGTTGATCTTATCGTCACAGACCCGCCGTATAATACAGGCGAAGATTTTCGCTATAACGATAAATGGGACAAAGATCCTAACGACCCGGACCTGGGCCCATTAGTGCCTGGTGATGATGGCTCTCGCCATAGTAAGTGGCTCCGGTTTATGACGCCAAGGATACTAATGATGCGGGAGATGTTAAAGCCTGGCGGAGTAATCGCAATTTGTATTGACCATCGTGAATTGTTCCGTTTGGGAATGTTAATGGATGAAATATTCCAGGAAGAGAATCGGATAGGGATTATTAACTGGCAAAAAGCATATTCGCCTAAAAATGACACTGGTGGTAAACGCGGCGGCCTCTCCTCTGCTACGGAATATGTCCTGGTCTACGCTAAAAACATGGAGCAGTCAAAGACTGGTTTGCTTGATCGTACAGACGCAATGAATGCCAGGTATACAAATCCAGACAATGATCCTGAGGGGGAATGGGCGTCATCGGATGCGACAGCGCCAGAATATCGTTCGACTGGAACGTATGCAATTCAATCCCCGTTCACTGGCAAGCTACACTACCCAGCTCGTGGGCATTGGCGTGTTGAAACACCCGAAATAAAGAAAGGGCTTGAAGCGTGGGGAAGTAGTTACGTAGCCCTAAAGCTCGACGATAAATGTGAAGCCAATGCTTTAGTATTAAAAGGCTGTAAGTTTAATGGCTCCAAAGTTATAGCTGGGCAGTCGGTGCTTAGCGAAGCTAGGAAGCGTGCACAAGCAATACTAAAACGGGATAACTGGCCGCAGTTGATATTTACGGACGATGGGGATGGAGGACCTCGTTTTAAAACACACCTTAATAAAATAAGGCGCGGCAAAGTGCCCCTCACTTATTGGGCAGACGAGGAATACTCTGTCCCATTCCAAATTGGCACACAATCATGGGATCACAAGGAATCCGGCCATAGCCAAGCTGGTATTAACGAGCTTGATTCAATAGCCGGTCATGGGCACAATTTCAAAACAGTTAAACCGCTTCGGCTGATTACAAAGATAATTCAGCTCTGGTGCCCGGCGAAAGGTCTTGTTATGGACCCTTTTGCTGGTTCCGGCACAACAGGGCATTCTGTGTTGGAGATAAATTACACGGCTAAAACAGACCGCCGCTTTATACTTATAGAACAAGGCCGTCCTGAAAACGGTGATAAATACGCGCGCACACTAACGCACACTCGTCTAAAACGTGTGATAGCGGGTATGCGTACGACTAAAAATGGACATGTTGCTAAAACAGCTGATCCTCTAGGTGGTGGTTTTGAATTCCGGTCTCTAACTAATCAAATCGATGCTAAGGCTGTGCTTTCAATGAGGCGTGATGAGCTGGTGGATGTTGTAATCACTTCGCATTGGGAAACCGGCCGGCGCAATACTCCGAACCTGATCAGGATTGATGAACCGAGTTATAAATACTTAGTGGGAAGGAATGACCAGGGCGCAGGTTACTTTATAATCTGGTCTGGTAACGGTCCAGTAGGGCAGCTCGATATTGAAACTTATCGTGTTGTGCTTGAAGAAGGCAAACGTGCTGGCCTCAAACCGCCATATCATGTCTATGCGCGATATGAAGTCTATCAGTCAAAAAATGTATATTTCTATAAAATCCCCGATAAAATACTCACACATCTCGGATTTAATGAGAACAGTGATAGCTACAATGAGTCTCACGAAGGGGACAATTAATGGAATTAATTCCGTTCCAGATTAAGGCATCCACTCAGATTGCAGATCGTTGTCAAAAGTATTTATTAGATCCATTAGCCATTAAGCGGACGACAATCGTTCCGTTTTACCAAAACCTTTCCGCCATCACAGGCAGCGGAAAGACCTTGATTCTAGCCGATGCGATTGAGCAAATCCGCAGCCGCCTTCCTTTGGAGCCAATCGTTCTTTGGCTATCGAAGGGCCGGGTGGTGGTCTGGCAGACGTTCGCGAATCTCTCCACTGGAAAATACGCGGAGCTGTTAGGCGGCTACACGGTAAAAACACTTCTTGATTGTAAACCTACTGATGTGGAAAATTCAGCGCAGGGCCTTGTATTAGTGGCTACCGTAGGGAAGTTTAATCAAAAAGATAAAAGCGAAGGCGATCGGCGGATATTTCAGGTCGGTTTAGATAGTGCCGATAAGTCTTTATGGGATATGCTCAAGTTGAGAAAAGACTCAAAAGGGCGCCGCCGGCCCTTCATAGTTGTCTATGATGAAGGGCACAATCTTTCAGATCAACAAACCACATTGCTTCTTGAGCTTGAGCCGGACGCACTGATCGCAGCTAGTGCGACCATGCGAATTCCTGAAGCTATGGCGGTAACAATCGATCGTCTTCGTAAAGATCTGAATTGGACTGATAATGACCTTGTAACCGCGGTTAGGAGCTCGGAAGTTGTACAGTCTGGCCTCGTAAAGAAACACATAATGCTTGGTGGTTATGTTACTCCGATGGAATCCGCCGTCGACGAGATGGTTGATGAAATGGCTCGGGCTAAAAAGGCCGCAGAAAAACTCGGTTTATCCTTTTCCCCTAAAGCGATATATGTTTCCAGTACAAACGTGCCCGACGGTACTCCAATGCGTGAGGATATGGCGCGACCATTTAAGCAAAGGATGGCCCGTCCGATATTAATCTGGCGATACCTGGTAGAACAGAAAAAGGTGGACCCGGCTGAAATCGCAGTTTATTGCGATCTAAAGTTCGAAGCTAAATATCCTCCCCCTAAATCCTTTATTCTGTTCGCTGGTGGAGATACCGACTATGATCGGTTTAAGGAAGGAAATTTTAAGCACATTATTTTTAATCTGAGCTTACAGGAAGGGTGGGACGATTCAGAATGTTGCTTTGCTTATATCGATAAAGAAATGGGGTCACCGGATCAGGTGACACAGGTTGTTGGCCGCGTTCTTAGGCAGCCTGGGGCGCAACATTATCCTCCAGCAATTCTCAATACCGCACACTTTTACATCAGGACCGATGAGAAAGGTGTCTTTGAGGCTATTCTCGAAGACGTTAAAAAGAAAATCGCCGCGGACGCCCCAGATATTACGCTAAGTGTACGGCGTGATACACATGGGAGCGGGCGCTCTTTCCGCCCAGCACTTAAAAAAAAGGTGGTCCCAACCGCAGCGGTGTATTCCGCTGCAGCCAAGGCGCCAATTGACAGCTTAATAAGCAAAATTCAGGACTTCCGGAAGGACACCGTAAATGTTATTGGGAAAGGTGGCCGAATCCAGATTCTTCAAGATATAGGGTCCGCGACAAATATTAAAGAGGAGTGGGTCGATGTCGCGCACAGTAATCGCGTTACGGCGCGCTGGATATTTGTTCGTGCTATTCAAAAACGGCATCCCAAAGCGGTTCACTTATGCGATATAGAAGACCCGAGATTCGATGCTATGGTCGAATACCATAGTCTTGCTGCAGACCATTTCCGGGATGTGGCAAATAAAGTGGTTGATGCGTATATCGAGCATTCTGTTATTGTTCAACACGCATTAGATCATCCCTATGAAATCGACAGTGTACCAGTTGATGAAAGTGGTGTGGTATCGTTCTCAAATGCCATACATGCAGAATATAGCGGCCTTAACAAATTCGAGAAGGCTTTTGCCCTGGCGCTAGATAAGACGCGCAAGATCTGGTGCAGAAATCCTTCTCAGGGTGCTTACGGCATTCCATTACTTGATTCTGGGAATACGCGGACGTTTAATCCAGACTTTTTGGTGTGGACTAAAGACAATGTCTTCGCTATCGACACAAAAGGCGATCATCTTATCGTCGAGGATGCCAGTCGAAAATTATTCTTAATTGACCAGGTCGAGCCCGGCCCTAAACTCTTAATACGTTTAGTGACGGAAGGTAAATGGGATTCTAATTTCAGTAAGGCCAGTGGTTCCACTGGCTATACGGTATGGACGTTGAAACAAGGGAAGGTGCACCCGACTCATTGTAAGGATGAAGGGGAAACAGTCCAAACCTGTCTTAAGGTGTAAAGCCTGGGGGTTTATGAAAAAGAAAACAGTGAAGTATAATCCAGAAGTCGAGCTTGCGAAGGGCGCCACCCTGGACGCCGCGTCATACGACAAAACCCAAAAGATTAAAGTCACCGCCGGCAAAGTGACCGTGGGCGGTATTCCCGGCCGGGCGGATATCTCCGGCATAGCCACCGGGCATATCCCGGCAGCCGGGATAGAAGGAACCTGCGACATATGGCTTTCGATATTCCGCTATATGCGCCCCGACGGCACAATTGACCACGTCGGGGGTTGGAACATTCCGATAGTGTTAAAGGCTGGGCAGACCGCGGCCGCCACTGCAAAAGCCTTCGCGGATTACATTAACGCCGGCACCAGGCCGTACCGGGCGACCGCCGCAGGCGGCAAGTTGAAGATAGTCTTCATTATAAAATAAGTCAGTCGGGGGAGTATGGGGAATAGATACGCATTAATGTTGTTTGTTCTGCTGTCGGCCGGGCTGTCCCAGGCGCGCGCTGCAGAAGCTAAACCCGTTTATCAATGGGTTTCCGCTAACGAGTATTATTTTATCCTGCCCACCGGGCAGGATTTGTATTTACCCAGGAACGGCGACACCCTGAGCGTTAAGCCCTGGGGCTTCGGTTTTAGGGCAGTCGGCCATGAAACATTCGCCAAGACCGGCGGCCTGCAGTTCCAGAGCATCAAGGTAGACAACCCGAGCACAGGCCGCAACACTTTCTATCTTTGGGAACTTCTGGCCGGCATGGAATACATAGCCCCGAAAGTCCAGGGTAAGCCTTTGCGGTTTAAAGCCTCCGCTGTCGCCGACCTGGGATTGTCGGACACCACGTTCTTTGTAGCGCCCATTCTTTCTGCAGGGCTGCTTTATGCAACCGAAGAATATTCCGCTACTCCGACGGGGTTTACTTTCGATATTTATTACAGGCTTAGCGACATCGATTTAGATAATGTGGGCGGCGGCGCCGGGACGCTAAAGCCGGCCCTGGGCTTCAAGGTTGGCTACATCTTCGAGGGCTTCTGGACGACCAAAGAGAAGTCAACAGAGAAGACAGCCGGCTGAAATTAAGGAGGCGTTGTGCAAAAAAAGGAAAAAACCAATGATCCCGCTCTCGAGCTCGCTAAGGATCCCAAAGTGACCGTTGGCGTCCCTGGCCGCGCGGTGATCTCCGTCATAGCCACCAAAGCCCACCGCTGCCGGCGCTGCGGCGAAGAATATGAGAAGAAATTCAATGACGACGGGTATTGTCCTGTGTGTCTCGGCTGAAATAAGCGGTTAGGCAGCGTGGCGGCAAAAATTAGATGGATAAGTCGGGAAGACGCCCCAAACCGCCGCCAATAATCGGGCATGATTTGGCCTTTTCTACTGAGTCCGAAAATGCCCCCTGAAACGCGCCGTTAGCCCGTTTCAGGCTTAAAAAGGTTGTTAAATAGCCATATTTGGTTATATACTCAAACTATGCCCCCATCACTCGCAGAACGCCTCCGGAAAGCCGGCATCCGCCACTACGACGAACTGATCCACGACCAGAAGAAAGACTGGCTCGTTAAGAACTTCAAAGCCGAAGGCGCCGCCCCGGCCTACCCGGTCAACGTGTCCCGGCTCATGCGCAACCTGGTCTGGCAGATGAAGGAGCGCGTCAGCTCCGGCGAGAAGCCCTTCAACGAACTGGTCCGCACCTACTGGTACATGTACATCAAGCCCACGCTCGCCCGGTCGGACTCGCTGTCGGCCGAGACCGACCAGTACAAGCAGCTCACCGAGAACATCGTCGCCATGGTGAAGGACTTCACCCTCATGTCTTACAAGGACATCGGCTTCCGGGACGAGAACGCCGCCAACAAGCGCATTGGCGTGAACACCAACATCATCCCCTTCTCGGAGAAGCTCGGCCACTTCAACTACCTGGCTGACCTGAACAAGCAGTACAACGTCTCGGCCATTTCCCTGGGCGGCCAGCCCTCGGTAATGAACGTCGAGTACTTCGTGGACGACCTGAAGAAGAGCAAGAGCGGCGGGCCCTCGCCAGTGCAGCTGCGCTACACGGACGCCCCCGAGGTTGCCTACAACCCGGGCGAAGTCAGCAAGTTCAATCTCAAGCGGTCCTTCTACCTTTACAGCATCGTCGACTACGACCCCTCCGGCTGGATCATCCGGGACGCCTTCCTGGACAACCTCCGCCACTACAAGATCAAAAACACCAAGGTCTACGACCTGATCAACCCGGACATGCTCACGCCCGAGGAGATCATGCTGGCCCGCTATCCCATCCGCGCCGGCGCGGACATGGAAGCCAAAAACAAGAAATGGCTCGCCGACGTGGGGCAGCGTCACTACAAAAACCAGAAGTACCTGGTCGAAGAGAAGAACGGCAAGGTAAAGCTTTACGGCCTCGAAGCCGAGGCGATAGCCACCGCCAGGATCACCGAGAAGCTGAAGGAAGTTATGCTCCCCGTGATAGGCGGCAACGAGGAAGCCCTCAAGATCTACGAGATGAAGAACCTCAACCAGGCCATCAAAGACCTGATGATCTTCAAACTGACCCACCCCGAAACGGAGAAACCCCATGGCCGCTAAAACAGGAATCATCAAAACCACTACGGTAAAAGCCTACATCACTAACGCCAAGAAGATGCGCACCCAGGCGGCGGCGGTAAAGAAGCTCATCGAAGACTTTGACACCGTGCTCGAAGCCGTCATAGTTGAAGCCGTCGCCCTGGCTAAAGCTGCCAAGCGCAACACGGTCATGAAGGTGGACGTGGCCGCCGCGGTCGAGAAGTATCTTAAAAAGACCGACCTCACCTGGGACCAGACCGCCGCCCAGGTTATCAAGCACAACCCCACCGATCTCGGGAAGATCTCCAAGACCATACTGGAATGGATCTCCGCGCACGAGAATCCCAAGCCTAAACGCAAATGACGCAGAGCCAGCTCGCGAAAGCGATAGCCAAAGAGTTCTTCCTTTCCCAGGTGGACGCGGCCGCGATCTTGGACTCGATGCTGGCCAGGATGACGGCCAGCCTGCAGAAAGGTGAGTGGGTTTACTTTAAAGACTTCGGTTCCTTCACCAAGAAGACCCGCCCAGGGCGCCATGTCCGGCACCCCAAGACCGGGCAGCTCATCTGGATCCCGCCCCGGCTGGACGTGGACTTCAACCCGGCCAAGGGGCTTTTGAAAAGCAAACGCCGTTAGCTCCCATAATTTAACGCCCTGTATTTCCGCCGGCGCTGCGGCCTGCGGCCGCTCTGCCGGCGGAAATGGCCCTTCCCCCCTAAAAGCCATAAAAGCGCGTCCACGGCCATTTCTGACGAAATGGCCTTTTAAATTCGCGCAAGAATGCGCCAGGACAGCGTTTCCACAACGTGCCCGTATCATTCTACCCCACGTTTTACGACGAGCTCCTAGACGTTGGATTTGCGGAAACGGCCCTTGCGGCCGCAGCTCCGCCTTTGCCTGGCGGCAAAGCCGGCACTGCTGCCGCGGGCCGCTCTTCACGATAAGGAGGCCGGCCAGATCTGCGCAAACAGCGCAGACCAGGCCGGCTGCCTTAAACGACCAGGTAACAGCCATGCGCTGCCGGCAGCGTAGCCGGCAAGCCGGCTACCTTGCCGGCCGTTCGCCCCACCGCCGCGCAAAGCCGCGGCGCCCGGCCGCTACTGCGGCCCGGTTCGTGGGGCCGCATGGCCGCGCCTTATAACGAAGCAACTTTAAAGTCATCACAATACGCCCAGGTCTTTGTCGACGTGCTAGGCTTCACATCGTGGAAACGGCCTTGCGGCCGCAGCTCCGCCTTTGCCTGACGGCAAAGCCGGCACTGTTGCCGTGGCCGCTCTTCACGATAAAGTGGCCGGCCAGATCTGCGCAAACAGCGCAGACCAGGCCGGCTGTCTTAAACAACCAGGTAACGGCCATGCGCGACCGCCAGTCCAGCCTTGCGCCGCGAATGCGCCGGCAGCCCTGGCGGTCGTACGCCCCACCAACGCGGCTAAAGCCGCGTTGCCCGGCCGCTGCTGCGGCCCGGTTCGTGGGGCCGCATGGCCGCGCCTTATAACGAAGCTCGCCGCTGGACGTTCCCTCGATAGCCTCGACGTTAACGCCCAGCTTCCGCGGTTGCTCGATAAGGTAAACCGCAGCTTAACGCGAGTAAGCGCAAATTTGTCCCTACCGGCAAGCGGCAATACGCCGGGGAATCCGCCTGCTGGCGGACCGGGCAACACGGGCGGTTCCCCTGCGGCCAGCGCACCGCGCGCCGCCTTGCCTGGCCGCCGCGGCCCAGCAAGGCGTCGTTCCCTCGCCGGCCGCATAGCGGCCGCACGCCCCGCCATAGGCGGGGCGGTACGCTCGGCGCGATGCGCCGTCCGCAGGGGAACCGCCCTTTACGATAATGCTTGCATTATCGTAAGTTGCCCTTTCCCCGGCGTATTGCTCGCCCTGCGCCCGCTCCGTTCCTGATAATTTTAAGGAGGCGGGCGGGCTTGGGTTATACATAACATCGTTATGTTAACTTGCCGTCCGGGGCAAATTTGCGCTTACTCGCGAGCGGAGCTCCTGATAAAAGTGGAGTTCCTTACGCGGCCCTTCGCAGGCGTGGCCCTGCCGGCCGGGCCGGCCAGGCCGCGCCTGAACGCCCCACCGCGGCGCCTACTGGCGCCGCGCCCGCCCGCCAAAGGCGGGCCGGTTCGTGGGGCTCTCAGGGCCGCAACAGCCCTGCCCCACCCCTGCGCGGCCGCGCGCCCCCCTTACCGCCTGCGGCGGTAAGGCCCGCGCCAACAACCGCGGCCTTGCGGGAAAAGAGAGAAGAAGCAGAGCCAGTAATGGAAGAATTCAACTGCGGCGGAAAAGATAATTCCGCATCGTGCCGCGCTGACCTGGTTGACACTATGCCGTATATCTACTACGATATTCTACATATGGAAGATAACCTCGTTTTCAGGGAAGTTACCCTTGCCTTCTGGAAAGTGCATATACTCCACCACGCCGCCAAAGAACCTGTCTACGGCCAGTGGATAATAAACGAACTGCGCCGGCATGGTTACGAGATAAAGACCGGCACGCTCTACCCGCTGCTGCGCCGCATGGAAAAGAACGGCTGGCTGGTCGCCGAGAAAGACCCGGACCGCGCCCCGCGCGGCCGCGTCAATTACCGGCTTACCAAAGCCGGTCGCGTAGTCCTCTCCTATCTGCGTAAAAAAGTGCGCGAGCTGCACGAAGAAGTATCCGAGTAAGCCAGGAGGAAAAATGCCAGTTTCTAATTTTAAGCGCGACCTGTTTATTGTCCCCGGCCTGCGGCGACTGATCTTAAATCCTTTCTTCCCGGCGGCTTTGCAGCTTGCCATGCTTTCCGGCATGGCTTTTATGGTTTACAATGGCTGGAATGTGGGAACCCAGGCCGGGTTGGACTTCTCCATCCTCCGGAAAACCAGCCTGACCACGCTTTTTGTCTGGGGCCTGTGGTGGCCGGGCATGATAATAACCGCCCTCCTGGCGGGGCGGGTGTGGTGCACGGTCTGCCCCATGGAACTGCTCAACAGGTTGGGCCACGCCGCCGGGCGGCGTGCCGGCTTCACCGGTCTCGCCATCCCGCCGTGGATCAGGGCCGGCTGGCTGACGGTTCTAGCTTATCTGGCGCTACAGCTGCTGGTGGCCGGATTTAACATCCACCGTGTTCCGCATTACACCGCCCTCATGCTGCTGGCCATGCTGGCCGCGGCGGTTATCACCGGCGTTCTTTTCGCCGAGCACCGCTCCTTCTGCAAAAGTGCCTGCCCCGCCAAGGCCCTGTTGTCGGTCTACGGCCGTTTCACCCCGCTCCAGCTCGACATCGCGGACGCCTCCGTCTGCCGGGCATGCCTCACTAAAGACTGCGTCGCGCCGGCCAACAGGGACCGCTGGGACCGGCGCAGCTGCCCCAGCCTGGCTGTCCCTTACGCCCGCGCCCAATCCGACGAGTGCACCCTCTGCTTCCAGTGCGCCAAGGTCTGCCCGGCCGGCAATGTCGGCTACGGGATGGCGCTGCCCGGTTCCAATTCGAGGCTTTACAGGGTTCTGCGCCCCTTCGAGGCCTTTTTCGTGGTCCTGGCGTCGGGCTTTGTCGCCCATGAAACCATAGGTGAAATGCCGCTGCTTGAAAAATATTTTCATTACCCGCCGGAACTGCTGTCCGGCTTTTTCCCCGCTCTGGCTCCGGGCTGGACCGAAGCCGCGTGGTTTTTACTTTTTGTTCCCGCCCTGCTCTGGGCCTCGGCGGCCCTTATCGGTTTCCTCTTAGGCTACCGCGGGAAACTGAAAGATTTCCTGCTTGAGGCCGCCACAGGCGCCGCTCCGGTCGTCGCGGTGGCGCATCTGGGCAAAGCCCTGGCGAAGTTCAATACCTGGGGCTTATTCCTGCCGCTTTCCCTGCGGGACATGAAAGGACTTGAGACCATGCGCGCCCTGCTGGACAAGGCCATTAAATCCCCCGGGCCGCTCCTGCCGCCGGCGGCGGTAGGTTGGCTGATAACGGCTA
>Ga0208953_1001231_pt1 | contig 15936 bp, 15 predicted proteins | sample RifOxyB2_FD_184033 | JGI IMG/M metagenome (GOLD analysis project Ga0208953, IMG submission 184033) | Groundwater microbial communities from Rifle, Colorado - Rifle Oxygen_injection B2 (SPAdes) | ecosystem: Environmental > Aquatic > Deep subsurface > Groundwater | place: USA: Rifle, Colorado... | reverse complement strand
TTATATCGAAGCCCACAAATTTTTAATTTTAGTGATTTTAAAGAAGTTAAGCTTAACTTCATCTTGGCAAAAAGTGAGATGGGTGGAGGTGAGTACCAATTTTGTTTTGGGATACCATCATTTGATGAAAAGGGCGAAATTGATAACTGTTCATGCCAGAAAATTTTTAGTGGCAATTTAGGCGATCTGAATACTCTTAATAATGGAGGGACATACTTTGCCTCAGAAATAACCCTAAGTCCTCGGGATACTGAAGTTGAATTGCAGGCAATTTGCGCGATGGTTACTCCTACTCTTTCCCCTGACCCTTACGAAAGTATAGGGACTCTTTATATCCCGTTGGTTTCAGTTGAAGAGGTTCCTCGTGATGATCAAACGGAGAAAACAAAAAAACAAAATTTGCGTTACTAAGATATTAAAATATGTTAAGTGCCTTTCAATGCTTTTGTTGTTAGTCGCTTTTTGTTAAAAATTTTGACTTCCATTTGCACTCATCATACTCCCCTTGAGGGGTTGAATCCCAGACGATTCCTCCACCTATGCCAAGCTCTCCTTTTGATCCTTGGATTAAGAGGGTTCTTATCGGTATATTGAAAAACATATCTCTTTCCGGCGTGATATAACCGATCGCCCCTGTATAAATTTTCCTCTCCTCCCTTTCAAGGCCTCTTATAATCTCCATCGCGCGGATTTTTGGAGCTCCTGTTACGGAGCCGGAAGGGTGAAGGGCTTTGAATATGTCAAAAATAGGGATATTACGATCGATCTTTCCCGTTACAGTTGATGTCATCTGGAAAAGGGTTTTGTATCTTGCGACTTCAAAAAGAGTAGGAGCTTTTATGTTTACACCAATTCTACCCAGATCATTCCTCAAAAGATCGCAAATCATGATATTTTCCGCCCGATTCTTTCTATCATATTTAAGCCTTAAGCCGCCAAACAGGCTGGAAAAAACATTTTCCCTTGGCCATGTTCCTTTCATCGGCTTTGTAAGGATTTTCTCTCCTTGTTTTTTTATAAACAATTCAGGAGACAAAGATAAAATCTTAAAATCTTTTGTTTCTATATAAGCTGGATAGGGGACAGGCTGATCGTTTAGTAATTGTTTGTATAGAGAAAAAGGTTTGCCTGTAAAGCTGAAGCTTGATTTTAAGCAGTAAGTAATTTGATAGACATCGCCTTTGGCAATATAAGAACGAATTGTTTCTATATCTTTGAAATACTCTGCTTTTGAAATGTTTTTTCTGAATTGCAGGATTTTTTCTTTTTTGTTTTCTTTGTTATCTGGCTTTGGCAGTTTTGAAGAAGGTTTTTTATAAACGCCAAAATGAATTAAAGGGAAATCATAATCTTTTTTATCCTGCAGCTTTTCTTCAAAGCCGTATCCTGCTTCATAAGACAAAAAACCTGCCAAAAAATATCCAGAGTTTAAAGCTTCTTCCATTTTATCAAAACACGAAGGGACATCTGATAGGTTTGAGCAGGAGATAATCTCCTGCAGATTGTCAAAAAGGAGAGGGTTTTTCTCGAATTCAGTTAATATAATCATTTTTCTTTTTAAATTATACCATTGCTAACGCCGATTTTAGGTGTTAAAATCATGGGCGAAATTATAAAACTGGAGGCTCACATGAAAAAAATTTATTCTGTATTTATTGTTTTTGCGGCGGTCTGTTTGCTTTCTGTTCCATCTTTTGCCATTGGGTTGGGTAATTTAACCATTTCAGCAAATGCCGGCCTCTATACCCCTTCAAACGGACAATCTTCAATTATGTATGGGGTTGCAGCTGATTATGGGATAACCGAAAACTGGTCTTTGCGGGGAGCTGTCCAAACGACAACATACGATCAGAGTGGGGTTCAAACGACTTATACTCCAGTGACAGTTGACTTGATTTACAGCCAGCAGATTCTAAATTTAAAGCCTTATCTTGGCGCCGGTGTCAGCTATAATATGACTTCTTCCGGCGGGGTTTCCACCCAAACGACAGGCGTGCAGGCGGAAGCCGGCATCTCTTGGGCTTTGGGCGGGTTTAACGCGGGCTTTGAATTTAGATATTTAATTCCGGATGTTAACCATATGGATACCGGAGCTATGACCTACAGCGGTTCTGCCAATGGGTCGATAACAAGAATAATTTAATCTTTAGATTTAATTTCAAACTTTCTTTCTAATTTGAGAGGGTGATAAGAAAGTTTTGCTTTTCTTAATCCTGGGATTCCTATATCCTGCTCTAAATTTATATATTTGTATCGGTTAAAAGTTTTGGCGCAGCCTTCTTGTAAAAGGATTTGAGAGCTTCCATGAATTGTCGGGTCTGTATAGGAAAAATGAACCGATACGGTTTCTACTGATATTGGGCTTCCTACTATGAACCCTTTCATTCCTTCTTCTGTCATGATACTTCCGCCTTCTAAACCCAGCATTTCAAAACTTAAAAAAGCTGTTTCAATCGCTTCTTTTTGGGACATATAAGACAATTTATGAAATGATCTTACTTTTTCTTTTGTTTCAAACCATTTTTCAAAAAGGGCTAAAGCCTGATTCTTTAAGCTCGGATCAATTTCTACATATTTATATTTTGGAAATCTGCGGATAAATCTTTTTATATGGTTTCTTTTCCCGTCGTATTTTTTTCCTTTCAGGTCTGCCAATGTTTCTGTTTCGTAAATATAATCTCCCTGTGATCTTAAGCATTTTATATTGTATTTGTGCTGGGGGATAAGGGATATAAAGCTTTCTGATACACGGGATAATTTATCTACATGCTTTAGACATATATTGACAGTTTCTTCAAGCTTGTTATTGCCCAAAGGTTCCAGGAAATATGGCTTTTCATTTAAGTTGTTTACAAGTATGCATAAATTATCATTTATAATTGTAAACTGAGGCCTGTCGAAGTCTTGCCAGACCATCAGATTAGCAAGGTTGAGCTCGCAAATACTGCGTGGACGCAAAACAAGAGCCTGCTCAATTATTTCAGAGTCTTTTATACTGATGTGCTTAAATTGGGGATATTCGGGGAGCATTAAGTTATTATATCATCAATGTCCGTAGAAATATCTTGGGTGTGTTGCAAAATACCGTTTTACGGTTGCGCGACTGGAAACGGATTTCGTTTTTTGGTTACGTGTTTTTGACGAAACCCGTTATACGATAACCGATTTGATCCGCGCAACCGATCGACGAGTAATACCTGAAAAACTTCTCATTTGCCTAAACCCTGTATTTCGCAACAGACCCTTCAAGAATCTTATCCTGCAACAAAGGACGGAGTGCGACCTTATCATTATTGTCAAATTTGGGGCGGAATTACAGGAGATATTGTGGTAAAATTAAAATAGATATGAAATTGTGCTTGAATACAAATGTGGCCATTTGATGATTTATCTTATCTGCGGCATCTTTTTCAAATAGTGAATATTTTTTAACTTGTGATGATGAAATTTTAAGAAAAGCAAAGAAACTTGAAGAATTTATTGGATGTAAAATATTGAATCCTGTTGATTTTGTTTCTCTTATGGAGGTGAAGTTATAAATGAGTGCTAATTTTAGAGATGAAGTTATCGAAGAAGGATTGGATGCTTTGTATAAAAATTTAGGACCTGTTAAAGCCACAAAGTTTATACAAATATTAACAATTCCTAAAAGCGATTCTGTAAAAGATATTGAAAGCATAACCGAAGGAATGGATAAAAAAGATGCTATTTCTCTTATTACTCAAACCAGAGAAACAAATAAAAATTTATGGAATAAATTAGGATTGATTTAATGAAATTCTTGTGTCACTTTGGCCTTAAAGATTTTAACAGGCCTTCCAAGGGTTTTTGCATAGAGTTGTTATGCATAAGATGAAAATACATGAAGCATGCCTGTAAAGCTTAAAGGGTCTTGCGGCAAAACTTTTTGTTCAGCGGGCAGTTCTTTATATCCTTTATCATGCAAACGCATCTTTTGGGAAAACAGGTTTCACATTCCATTATGTTCTTATCCGGCAGAAAAGATTCTTGTTTTGCAGCTTTAAACCCGAATTTTTTGAAGAAATCAGGGATTACCGTATAAAGATAGATTTTTTTATCTGATAGTTGCGTTAATTTGTTTATCAAAAAAGAGGCAACCCCCTGTTTTTGATATTTTGCGTCAACTCCAAGTGAACTCAAAAAGAAAAACTCTTTATTTTCTTTAAACTGTACAGCACCGAGAATCTTATTATCTTTTTCTGCCACGTAAAAATCGTCAAAAACAAGTTTTTCGTGGTATTCGTCTATTGCTTTAAGTATATCTGAAATACGCTTAAAATCCGCTTTTTCCGCGCGCCTGAAATTCAAAATTATGCCTCCAAGCTAAAGAGCTTTATTTTTTAATACCATATATGGCTTAAAAAATCAATTTCCAGCTTGATTTCAACTAGTCCATGTGAGAAAATACTGCCGATAAATATATTTTTACCAAAGAGGCTTTACTTGAAAAAGAAAAAAATTTTTAAAAAGATTCTTTTTGCTTTAATAATGACGGCAACCTCTCCTTTATGGCTTTTATTGTGCATGTTATATGGAATTATCATCGGGCCTGTGGGCTACGCAGTTTTTTTCTTCCAGAATTTGCATGAAAACTTTATCGTACAGCAATTTAAATATGAAGATTATTTGAAAAGAAAAGAGACTGGGAATATTGACCCATTAGAGCCGTCCCTTTCATCCCCTTCAAGTTTTGCGGTGACTTCATTTTTGTTTTCGCCGGTAATAATTGTAATATCTTTGATACTGGGCATAATGTTTGGCTGGATAAAGGCAATCGACATTTTTTACAAAAGAACCTATCGTAAATTTTTTGCTATAGATTGGGAGGCAGTATAAATGTTTAAACCTTTAATTATGGTTGTTGACGATGAAAAAGATTTGGCGGATGATGTGGCGGAGCTTATAAGAAGCACAGGCAAATATGATACAACCGTTGTATATTCCGCCAAAGAGGCTTTAAATAAAATTGATCAGCATAACTGGCTTTTGGGGATACCCAAAAACAGAATAAGCTGCATTATTTTAGATATTAAAATGCCGGAGATGGACGGCATGCAGTTTTTAAACAAGCTCTGGAAAATAAGGGAAGAGCAATACCCTCCGGGCAGTGAATTAAGCCAGGGGCGAGACTATATACCCGTTATTATTTTAAGCGCGTGGGAAGACAAAGAAAAATGGACAAACACCCCAAGAAAGCTGGAATATTTAAGAAAACCTGTTAATGAAGAAGAATTGTTTGCCGCGCTTGAAAGGGTTATGAAGGGGCGCGCGGAATATTCTAAAATGTGGGGGGAAGTTGAGCAGAAGGGGAAAGAGCGGGGATTTTTAGAGTAGTTCACATCCGGGATTTAAGCTGACGGGAAGATTATCTTAAAAGTTGTTCCCTTGCCTTCCTCACTGTTAAGTTCAATTTTACCGCGATGCGCTTCTATTATCTTATGGCTTATTGAAAGTCCGAGTCCTGTTCCTTCGTGCCTGGTGCTGAAAAACGGATCGAATATTTTTTCCTGAATTGCTTTTGGTATTCCCATTCCTGTATCGCTTATTTCCACGACCACCTTTTGCGCGTGATCTTCTGTTGTTGAATATGTTTTAATGGTTAAAGTTCCTCCGTCTGGCATTGCATGTATGGCGTTATCGGCAAAATTGGTCAAGACCTGGTGCAAATCATCCGCGATTCCTATTATTTGAGGAATTGGTTTTAAATCTTTTACTATAGTTACTTTACCTGATGTTGGTATAAATTCTATTAAATAATCTTCGATTAACTTGTTAAGGTCAACCCCCATTTCTGTTCGCTCTTTTTCTTTTGAAAGATGAAGCATTTTGTCCACAATATTCGCGATGCGTTCAACGTGTTTCATGTATTTTTCTTTAAAGGCTTTCAAATATTCTATGTCTCTTGGTTCCGCAGGGAGTTTATTTATCCCAAGCCTTATGACAGCCAGAGGATTCCTTATTTCGTGGGTTACTCCCGCGGTTAGCGTGCCTAAGGAAGCAAGTCTTGCCGATCGGTTCAACATTTTTTCAGATTCCATAAGTTTTCTTTCTGTTGTTTCAAATTTTTCTTTAACCTCTTCGTATGGGCGTATGCGGTCAAATATTACCAGCATATGATTCATAATTGTTTCAAGCAAAGTGATATCCCTTTGATCATAAGAATTTTCCGATGCTTTTTTGCCGATTATTATAAAAGCTTCGAGGTGATCTGAAGAAAAGAGGGGGATTAATATCTCCCCTTTTGTCAGGCACTCAAAATCTTTTATTGCTTCTTTTGTTTTGGTAGGGAGAGTTTTTAAAAATATTGGAATAGGGCTTATTTGATGGATAAACGGATGGGAAGACTCTATTTTTGGGTGGTTATCTGTTTCAATTGGCGAGTAAGCCTGTGGAACTCCATCTTTTTTGCTTTCGCTTATGTATATGCAGGCGTTATCTATTTCGAGGGCTTCTTTTAATGTGTCTCTCAGCAATTTTGTCGCGTCAGAAATTGTAACGGCGGGGATCAGCTTTTCGGTTAAATTCTTTATTAAGATATCGGAATTGTAGTGGCCCTTTATAAATTTTCGTTCACCGGTTGTTTGTATGAAGAGTCTTACTCTTTGGAAAGTTTCACCGACTAATATGCCGTAGGGAATAGTCCAAAGAGTTATTGCCCATGGGGCATTGGCGCCGATGAGGGCCTGGTGCAAACCAAAAAGACTAATATAAATACTGCCAAAAAAGAAGATTGTCATGATCCACGCGGAAGCGCGATTGATGATGACGGAGATATCCATGACTTCATGTTTAGTTATTGCATAAGCCATGATTGACCAGACTCCTATCATAAAAAAAGCACCTATAGGGTATAAAGGAATTCCATAATCTATTGCATATTCTATGGTTGCAAAAAAATAGAGAAAAAGAGTTATTGCTATATATTTCATTTTTGTATGTTCATTGCCACCAATAGCTTTGTTTCTCAATTTTTTAAATATTAAGAATATTCCTCTCGCCATAAATGAAAAAACACCAAATAAATATAATGGAAATATTGTACCAACCTTGGGATAATAACCCCACCAAAAGTCCCTATATCCTGCTATGAATAAATTTGAATTCCATGTTAAAACAAAGAAGATTACACCATATAAATATGCTATAAATACATAGTTTTGCCTAGGTGAAAGATCGAGAAATATAAGTGCAAAATGATAATAAGTAAAGGGGATAAATACAATAACTGAAAAAGCAATTCTTACAATCAAATCTTTTTCCGTGTGAGAATTTAAAAAGTAAGAAAAAAACCAACAAAACTGCCAAAAAGAGGTTTCAAAACAAAACAAAGCAAAAACTTGGTTTATAGGTAAAGAAACTTTTTTGGCTAACACAAAAAAGCCTAATAATAAAGCAATAACTGTTCCTACAAATGGAATAATTAATAAATAGATGTTCATTTATAGATTACGATATATTAAACTAAAAAAGCTAATAAGTAAACTGTGCTATGCAAAACGACATACCTGCACTTCCTGGCCATAGAACTACGCTATCTCCTCTTTTTATCTTATTTTCTTTTTCAGCCAGATCAATTCCCACGGGAATAGAGGCTGACACTAAATTTCCAAAATTAGGATACACTTTTGTATAATTTTTTTCTGGTAATATTCCAAGTTCTTGTCCCATTTCCAACCATAATGTTTCTGATGCTGCGTGAGGAAACCAAATATCAAAACTGTCTATATCCTTTATTACTTCTTTAGTTAAATTTGTTAAAATCTTCTTGCCATTACTAAAAAGATCAGCTCCAAATGATACAAAACGGTTAATACCGTGCAAGTTTATTTTATCATCTTTTTCTATAAATCCTTCAAACCCTTCAATAGGAATTGAACATAGATTTGATAACTCTGGAGCAGAAACATAATCAAACGTCCATACTTGTTCTGATGGAGAAACAATTGTTGCGGTAGCGGCTTCTCCAATTGTATAGGCAGGAAGCGTATATTCAATTTGTTTTAAATTTTTTATTTTCCATAAATAAGGATATAAATGTTCATAAACATTAAATTCTCCGTTTATTATCATAACATGTTTATAATGTCCTGACTTAATAAATCTATAAGCTATTTCTAAAGAACGAACCCAACTCATGCAGGCATCACTTATGTCAAAACACTGAGCATTCATATTTAATGCACGAGCATACATATAAGCATTTGCTGGTTCTTTAAAGCCTTTGCCTACGCCACAATAAATAAGTAAGTCTATGTCCTTTTGTTTTAAATCAGATTTTTTCAGAGCTTCTTTGATTGATTTTTTTATAAGGTCAAAAGCTACTTCGCCTTTTTGTCTATCTCGCCAAACTCTAGTTTTCGACCCTGATTTTTTTAATAAAGTTAAAACTTGTCTTTGATAGATTTTGATTATATTTTTGGGAGAATCAGGATTTTGCTTTTCTATTTCTTCTATAATCCATTCATTTGAGATTTCAAGAGAAGGAGTATTTGCTATAATTGTTTCTATTTTCATATTATTGATCTCCTATGTTTTAATCAAAATTTATAAGATTTGTTGATATTATAACATTTAATAAATTTTTGCACAAAAAAATGTGCAGCATGTTTACAAATCTACCAAAACCCTTGTTCCTTTTCCCTCAACGCTCTCAATGTTAATCTTCCCCTCATGCTCCTCAACAACCTTTTTCACAATAGCCAATCCCAATCCTGCCCGATCTTCTTTTGTGGTGTAGAAAGGCTCGAAGATTTTGGCAAGTTGTTCTTGTGGAATTCCGGTGCCGGTATCTGATACGCGAACTTCAACATTAAACTTTGATTTTGTTGTAGTTGTAATCGTTAATATCCCGCCATTGTTCATAGCATCCATCGCGTTTAAAACCAAATTCAGGGAAAGCTGCTCCATTTCCTCATTATTAGCCATGATAAACGGAATTTCTTCCAGCGTCTTAGCAATTTTAATATTCTTTTTCTCGCAAGTCCCTTCAAAAAGTTTTAAAATCTTCTCGATAGTGTTGTTTAGATTGACCAGTTTCTTTTTACCAGAAGATTCTTTGCGATATCGCAATAAGTCTTCAGCTATTTTTTTGGTCTTCTCTGTTTGTGCCAATTGTTTTTGAGCATCAAGGTGCTCTCTTATAAGCCTTGCGTTTTCAATTGCAATCGAAAGTTGGGGGAGGAGAGTTGATAAAAGAGAGAATTCTTCGAAGCTGTATGGCCACATGTTTTCTTTTGAGCCGGCTAGTATTATGCCGATTAAAGCCCCTTTGAATACAAGAGGCATTGCAAGATGAGCTTCTAGATTCTTAAGGTCAGAAACAAGCTCATTTCGTTTTTCTTGTTCGACCTCATCAATAGAAATGATTTTCTTTTTGTTTAACAATTCTTTTACGATGGGGAAATTATCGCTTATTGATGTTGTAATTTGGGAGTAGGGATACATTGCCTGCGTTTTGTATTTGCCTCTTTCTTTGTCGAGAAGCAGAATTTGTATTTGCTTTGAAGAAAGAGAGGCTTTTAATGATTTTGCTGTAAAGGCCAGAAGCTCGTTTAAGTCGATGATTGTAATAGATGCTTCTGCAAACTCTTTAAGCGATTTTTCTAGCATATACTTCTCGTAGAAAAAAGTTTTGTCGATATAAAATTGAAGTTTTGCTTTTAGGGGCTGGAAGATGAATGCCAGCAGAAAAATAAAAATAACTGAAAAAAGAGAAGAGCCAAAAGCTGTAAAAATTGAACTTTTGCTTATTAAAAATATAATGCTCAAATAAAAAGCTGTAAAAGCTGCAATAATTATAGAATAAACCAAGCTTTTGCGGATGACGACTGTAATGTCCATTAGACGATGGCGGAGAATGGCGAGGGAAGTGGAAAAAATAACTATAAACAGAGAATAGGGACCCAGCCAAATATATCGATAATTGTTCAATAAAATAAAAAACCAGTTGAAGATTGAGCCGAATATGATAGCAAGCAATAAGCTGTAAAAAATGAATTTGTTTGTCTCTTTTTCATGGTTATTAAGAGAAGAGTTTTTTAATGAAAAAAACAATTGACGAAATCCTATAAATAATATTATTGCATATAAACATGACAACAAGTAATATCCTATGCCTATTACAGGAAGCTTGTTACCATTTGAAAAAAAAATTACATCTCGTATATAGAAATTAGGCAATAAAAATCCAAGGATGGAAATAGGGGTTAACATATATGCAAATAATATCTTTGAAAGTTGAGAATTGATCTCTTTTAAAGAAAATGCATATGCCATATGAAGAAAGGTTGAAGAAATTGTTGGCATGGATATTGTTATTATGTATAACCAAAAAAATATAGCATCTTTTGTTCCTGCCGAAATTAAATTTGCGACGGAGATAGACCAAATGCCTATAATTAAACAAAAAAGAAAAAACGATAAATTTTTTTGTGAGGATTTGTTTTTGCTTAAAATAAAAATTCCTAATAGAATATCAAATACGCCGGCAGTATAAATAACAATTAAATTTAAAGTCATATTAGTGAAAGTTTAACATTTGTGTTCTTTTCTGCAAGAGGTTTTGGTAAGGGGGTCTTTTGTGGGTTAGGTTGTGAGGGTGGGTTGTGAGTTTGTACAATTGTTTGCTGCTTATGTCATAGGTTTTTATAACTTGGTTTGGGGGTTTTCATAGTAATTTTTTTCTATTACTTTTAAAACAGCTTCTAAAGTTGTTTTCTGTGAGAGCTGGATGGATTTCTTGTCAGATAAATGTTTATGATGAGGGAAAGTTTTTACTTGTTTGTGATGGGGAGCATTGTCCCATCCAATTATTAAGCTATTGGTTTCATTGAGCCTCTTCCCAATAACTCCATTCTACAAAATCTTCGTGTATTTTGTAGCCTGCTTTTTGAGGAAGACCTTTTGTTTTAAAATGAGTGTATTTCTTTTTGTATTTTTTTTCGAAGCAATTGATTTTTTCCTTTGCCAAGGCCTTTTTACCTTCAAATAAAGGGAGCCTGACTACCAGTCCTTCCTTTATTACTGAAGCTAGTTCTTCCCGAGGAAGAAGCGCTGTCAGGGTTTTTAGCTCTTTTGTCATAAACTTTATCACTTGCCTTTATTTTAAATTCTATAGCTCTATTTCTTTTATTATATCATGTTTATGTCATGCCAGAAAGAAATAATTATGGATCCCCGCTTTCGTGGGGAAGACAAATTGCAAAAACTGCTATTATGCAACAAGCCCAATTATTAAATTTCTTTTATGATTAGTCGCCCTTTATATCTTCAATTTGGGTGAGGGCATAGCTCTATTTGGAAATACTGAATAGTTACATCAAGTTGCTTTTTACAAGGCACTTTGATAGTATAAAATATCTTGGAGGTGCTTTAATGACAAAATTTCTGGTAATTGCTTTAATAATTGTTGGCTTGTTTTCTTCTGCTTCATCTGGACAAATGCTTTTAGGCGCTAGGTCTTCTGGTATGGGCGGCGCGGGTGTTGCCATATCTTATGATTTGTTTTCTTCTTACTATAATCCTGCCGGCCTTATGAAGGCTGGAAATGCAGGGCTTCAAGGCTCTTTGGGGGCTTCCTATGATGGACTTGATAAACTTTTAGCCTCATATGCCGCGGCTGCCGACCCTGCTAAGTTTATTTCAGATAATTATGCCAATAAGTTGGATGTAAATGGAACCATCGTTGGATTGCTTGGAGCCAATATCAATAAAGTTGGATTGTCTGTTATTCCCACAACGGCTTTGTCTTTTAGTAAGCCAGCCAACAGCCTGGATGCAAATGGTTCTGCGACAGGAAATTATAATGGGGTCTTAACTTTTGGAAAAACTTATTCATTTTCTGTTCTTCCTGATGTGAGCTTTGGTGCCAATCTTAAATATATTGGCGGAATTGATGGCTCTCTTGCATTTTCAACTACTACTCTTTCCGGTTCTCAACAATGGGATACAAGATCAGGCTTTGGCGCTGATATAGGGGCTCTTACTACTTTTGATGTGCCATTCGTAACTTCTCTATCCGCGGGAATTGTGGCGAGAGACCTTTTTGAAACTGTTACAACTGCTTCCAAATCTCAAACAATTACGGCTGATGCCACAAGCCAAACATATACATACGGGTCTGTACAGGATCTTGGATCTACAACTGCATCCATTAATCCTTCTTATGCGGCGGGTATTTCAGCAAAAATTCCTGGGGTGGCTCTTCTTGTCGCGGCTGATTATGAAATGAAGAATATAGGCTCAAATACGCATTTTGGGATAGAATATCCTTTGATGTTGGGGACTGTAGCGCTCAGAGCCGGAATTGCTTCAGGCGTGGATACTTCCTTTACAACTTTAGGTGCTAAAATTGCCCTTCCAGTATTTACCTTAAATACTGCATGGATCATGAACAATACCAATTCTAAAAATAACTCGATTGTTATAGATTTTGGCGCGATGATATAAAAGCTGATTTTTCTCAAATCTATTCAAAGCTGGGTATCTCACGCGTTATGCTTTCAAATTATTGTCAGCTTTTGGTTTTTTCCCTGTTGAGCTTTTTTATGACCTCATAAGAGACTGTTTCTTCTGCTTCTTTGGCAATTTGAGCTTTTAAATCATTTGGCAACTTGGGATTGCGCAACATTTGATCCCATATTTTGAATTTTGTTCCTTCATTAAAAGGGGCAATATATGTTAAAAATCTTTCTTTGAGCCCCTCATCTGTAAAATCAATCTTTTTCCCCAGAATAGCGACAATCGGATCACTGGGCCTTAAGTGACTACCAGGGTAATGGACTTGCATAGGTTTCATTAGCTTCAAGACATATCCTGCAACGTCTCTATCTTCTAAACAAAACCTTAGTCTCCCTTTGTGTAGTATGTGATCTTGCTGAACAGGAGAGATTCTTTCAATGGCAGCCAAGTATTCCATCGCAAAATCAGGCTCGTTTACTGGAGCTCTATCCACCAGATAAGCTATGTCGTATTCCATAAGATCTCTATATTCTAAGATATGTTCTTCTGTTAACATTTTATCCACGAGGGAAAACATTTCTAAAAAAGCCCGTGCGATTTGTTTGTTGCTCATTGCGCTTGCAGTAGATAAATACTCTAAAACATCTTTTAAATCTTTTTGCAACCAGCCCATTCGACTTTTATCTAGTGGGTCGGAAGAAGTTTTTAGCTTCTCTGCTTCATGCGAAGTCAGTATGACCGTTAAATCTGTTAAAAGATTTAAAGTAGCTCCTTCATGAGGGATTCCACCTACTAAATTATCACTTAATAATCTTGCCACCTGAACGGCGGCCGATGTTTCATTGAGTGAGGTTATATGTATTTTCCCTACAAATGAATTGAACCTTACCCTTAAAGGATTGTTTGCATCTTTGCTAATAGATTCGTCCATTACTGATATGAAATCTCGTAAATCTTCTAAAGCAAGATTAAGGGGGTCTCTGACATTAAAAGCTTTTTCAAAGTCCGCATATTCTATTATATTAAGCATTACGCTTGTCAGTTCAACTAAAGCCAGGGTTTCTTTTGCTAATACTGCTGTAATAGGAGGGATATTCATCTGCTTACATATTATATTTTTAAACTTATCTGATGGGACTCCTTCTCCGTTTGCGATTCTGGCCAGATCTTGTTTTGAGATAGTACCAATAAACCATGGTTGGCTCGCTAAGTTATCTAATACCGGTGATGTGCGAGAGTGGAATTGCGCAAAAGGGTAACCTCCATCAGTTAGTTCTAATTTCCTAGATAGTACTTGCATTTTATTTTTCCTCCCGTTTTATTCGCAGTCAAATTCTTATCGAACCATAAACTGATAAATTTCAATAAAGGTTTATTTAACCGTTTGTAGAGGTGTCCATCCATTTGGAAATCGTGTATTATCTGTGATTGTGTTTCTGAGGTTTGCGGATATCCATGGATTATACCATCGGGTTTCTTGCAAAAAAGAGACCAATAGCCAAAAACCAAATCCGGTCGCAAGAAGCGTTTCCGCGGAAGAGAGCTCTTTTCCTTTTGGCGCAAATAAACCCATAATAATAGACGCAAAAAAAGTCATAAGCGGATAAACTTTATTTATAAAGAAAGGAGAAATGTTTACTCTATAAAAATGTAGACCGCTCAAATCTATCTGATAATGCCCGACCTCTTCAATAGTTTCATTCCATGAATTTATTTTTCCTTTTGCCAGAAGGGTTATAGCTTCTATTACTCTTGCTTGGCTTTTTCCATATAAAGGGATTAAACAATGGGGGCAAAGCTTGCCTATTATAGCTTCCATTTTTTCTGATACTAAATCCTCGGATCTTGGGGTTCTTATTTCTTTTATGCTGAAATCAGCTGTATCTACTGAATGGTTTTTTAAGCATTTTTCAAGTTTTGACGGGTTTATAAATATATCATCGTATAAAATGCCCAAATTTTCGAGTTTTTTTCTTTGCCTGCCCCAAATAAAAACATCTTTATCAACTATTAGAAGAGAAATGGAATTTTTTTTTATCTCTTGCAAAGGGACGCGATAAGTCCTTACCTGTCTTCTATTGATTTTTATAATTTGCTGCATATTTTGTATAATCGTATAAAGTAATAAAACTTTAGCTTGCTTTAATGTATAATTACTATGTGCATCGATTTATTATGCATCTGGCGCTGGGTGATCCGATAGCTCTTTTTGTTGACCCAAATATTGAACCGTCTGAATTGGTAAGAATAAGGGCGAACTTTGGCCTTGATCAGCCATTAATTGTACAATATTTTAAATGGTTATTCAATGCCGTAAAACTTGAAACTAGCTTGACTTTTCACTCCCTATAATCTAGATTATAGGGAGTGAACTCCGTATTGTCTGAATTTAAAAGAGAGCTAAAAATAGATATTGATGGGAATAATGCCTCGTTTCTTTGGGGTCCAAGAAAAGTTGGTAAAACGACTATCCTAAGGCAACAATTCCCTAATGCTAAATTTTATGATTTATTAAATAAGGTAAAATAATTTAAAAAAGAGAAAGCCTTGCTTAAATTGATTATTGTGGAGGACAATCCAAGCCATTCAACCGCAGTCCGCAACGCACTTTGGGCTGCTATGGTGAAAAGAAAAACCCACCAGACAAATTCTCAGAAGTAGTAGTATAATTGTTCCGTGAAATCTTACATAATAAAACGGCTGCTTCAATTAATTCCTCTCCTTATAGGAGTCTCTCTCATCTCTTTTTTTATAATGCATCTGGCTCCAGGCGATCCGACCGCTTTGTTTATAGACCCAAATGTTGAGCCGTCAGAACTTGTGAGGATAAGAGCAAACTTCGGTCTTGATCAGCCGCTCATTATCCAGTATTTTAAATGGTTATTCAATGCCGTAAAACTTGATTTTGGGCAAAGTTATTTGACCGGCCAGCCTGTTATCTCGGAAATATTGGAGAGACTTCCCAATACATTGTTGTTGATGTTCTCTTCTTTGTTTTTAACATTTATTATTGCCATACCCATTGGAATTATTTCTGCTGTCCACAAAAACTCATGGCTTGATAACTTATTTACAATTTTATCTTTTTCAGGAATGGCTATCCCTTCGTTTTGGCTTGGACTTATGCTTATGCTTGTTTTTTCTGTGTGGTTAAAATGGCTCCCTTCGATAGGCAATCTCGTTTTACCAGTTGTGACGATGACAATTTTAAGCCTAGCGGGAATAACAAGATATCAAAGAGCGGCAATGCTTGAAGTCTTAAATCAAGATTTTATAAAAGTTGCTCGCGCAAAAGGGTTGCCTGAAAGGATTGTTATTTTTAAGCATGCTTTGCGAAATGCTCTTATCCCGACGATAACAATTTTAGGGCTCTCTCTTCCTGGTTTATTTGGTGGGGCGTTTATTATAGAAACAATTTTTGCATGGCCTGGCATGGGAAGGCTTGGTGTACAAGCG
>Ga0208953_1001230_pt1 | contig 15937 bp, 13 predicted proteins | sample RifOxyB2_FD_184033 | JGI IMG/M metagenome (GOLD analysis project Ga0208953, IMG submission 184033) | Groundwater microbial communities from Rifle, Colorado - Rifle Oxygen_injection B2 (SPAdes) | ecosystem: Environmental > Aquatic > Deep subsurface > Groundwater | place: USA: Rifle, Colorado... | reverse complement strand
CTAGTGGTAAATTTATCCACTATTTCTTTGGTTTTTTGTCTGGTTATTGGCATTGTTAGTCTCTCTTTTTAAGATTTTTATCTTGAAGCTATTATAGGAATTCCGGGTTGGGAAGTCAATCAGGCGGGTTTGCCGCGCCAGGCTCAAATTCCATTGCGAAGGGAAATTTGTTAATATAATTTTATATTATCGCGGCCATTTCTACTATAGAGGTATTTCCTTATATGAGCGGAGCAAAAATAAGCGCTAACAAGTTGGCGGCGTTCCTGGATAAATCCCCCGACCTTTTCTTAAAAGCTGATATCATCTCCTACGTAAGGGCCAATGGCATAAAGATGGTCAACTTCCGTTATATAGCCGGCGACGGGCGTCTGAAAACGCTCAATTTCGTGATCAACGATGAGAAATATCTGGACCGGATCCTTTCCGCCGGGGAGCGTGTGGACGGTTCAAGTCTTTTCAGGAATATCGACGCCGCCTCAAGCGATCTCTATGTGGTTCCGCGCTATAGGACCGCTTTCGTCAATCCTTTTTCCGAAGTGCCGGCGTTGGATATCCTGTGTTCCTTTTACACTCATGACGGCAAACCTTTCATGAGCTCTCCCGCGGAAATATTGTGCAGAGCCGAGGTGGAACTCAAGAAGACATCGGGCTTTGAATTTCACGCCTTGGGTGAATTGGAATATTATATTATTTCCCCCAAGAGCCCTCTTTACCCAATGAACGCGCAAAAGGGCTATCACGAGTCTCATCCCTTCGCCAAATGGGAAGGTCTGCGCACAGAGGCTATGGCCGCGATCGCAGAGGCCGGAGGTAAGATAAAGTACGGCCATTCCGAGGTGGGGTTCATCCGCACCGAGGAGTCGGAAATGTGCCAGCAGGAGATAGAGTTCCTGCCTGTGCCCGCGGGTTCCGCGGCCGATCAATTGGCTGTGGCTAAGTGGATGCTTTCCTCTATCGGCCACAAGTACGGAGTCCCCATTTCATTCGCGCCCAAGATTTCCATCGGCCATGCCGGCTCCGGCCTGCATTTTCATACCGCGCTGGTTAAGGGCGGGAAAAACGCGATGGTGGAAAAAGACGGGATTTCTCCCCACGCTAAAAAGGCCATCGCCGGTTTCCTTGCCCAGGCGAAATCGCTTACCGCTTTCGGCAACACCGTACCGACTTCTTATTTCCGCCTGGTGCCGCATCAGGAAGCGCCAATCAATGTTTGCTGGGGCTACCGGAATCGTTCGGCCCTTGTACGCATCCCATTGGGCTGGCTGAATGCCGGAGCTATGATAAAGGACGCAAATCCGCTGGCCGCAAAAGGAATGGCCGACGTAGAGCATAATCAGACGGTGGAATTCCGTTCGGCGGACGGTTCCGCGAATATACACTTGTTTCTGGCCGGGTTATGCGTGGCCGCCCGGCACGGGTTCGAGATGAAGGACCCTCTGGGGTACGCCGAAAAACTGTTCGTGGAAAAAAATATCTCCAGTTCGGAAAATAAAAAGATCAGCAGATCGCTTCCGCAACTTCCCTCATGCTGCTATGATTCCGCGCTTGAGTTGGAAAAAGCGCGCGGCATCTATGAGGCTAAGGGGATTTTTACTCCGGTGGTTATAGACGGCATAATAAAACGCCTGAAAGGCTACAACGACCGCAACCTTAGCGAGCGTCTATATGGGAAGGAAGAGGAAATAAAGAAACTTGTGGACGAATTTCTATATTGCTGATCCAAATCCGCAAAAATGTGTTTGGCGGGAAGTAAAGGGGCTGTCGTTCGGTTTTTTTCCATCCCAAGGCGTTTATCCCTTAACCCTATGTGAGAATTGCCATACTAGCCGTGACACATAAATCTCTCAGATGAAAAAATATTTTGATTGGGATTTTACAATTAGATCGACCCCGGTCCTTTGTGCGGGAGCCTTATTGGCGGCGGTTTTCGTTTTTATCGCTTTTCATACGTGGTCTTCGTTTGAAATCCGGCGCGCAGGGAAAATGATTGTGATCTCAAGCGGCACCATCTCCGGCAGTCTGGACGATACCCTCGAACAGCGCGGCCTTGCCGACTCCGAACGCTATCAGATCTCAAAGGCATATTCAAAGGTGCTTGATCTGCGGCGGCTGCGGCCGGAGGACGAATATCTCCTGGCGTTGTCCACTTCCGCCCGATTCAAATATGTGGTCATAACCAAAGACCTTAAAGAGTATTCTGTTTTTTCCTCCACGGATGCCGTTTATCGCGCTTATGTTGAAAATGTCGCGATCAGCAGTCGCGTAGCCAGGGTTACAGGCGCTATAAGATCCTCGCTTTGGGAATCCATGAGTTCGCAAGGTGTGCCGCCGGATGTGATCCTGGATTACGCCGACGTGTTTTCCTGGTCCGTGGACTTTCTCACTGAAGTGCGCGGCGGAGACAAGTATGATCTCGTTTATGAATATAGCACAGCGCCTAACGGCAAGATCGTCTCAAAGAAGATCCTGGCGGCGGTCTATAACGGCGCCGAGACCGGGCGCAAGATCGCCGGAGTGTGGGGTAAAGGCTACTATGATGAGAATGCCGGTTCTGTGCGTAGTCTTTTCCTGCGCGCGCCGCTCCACTATCGCCGTATTTCATCTTTTTTTACGTATAAACGATTCCATCCCATCCTCAAGTATGTACGGCCTCACTTGGGTATAGATTATGCGGCCCAATCCGGAACTCCCGTTTCGGCCGTGGCCGACGGCACGGTGATATACGCCGGGTGGAAAGGGGGCAACGGCAAATTGATAATACTGCGCCACGGCGCCGGTTATGTCAGCACCTATGGACATCTTTCACGATTCGCCAAAGGGATAAGCGGCGGACGCAGAGTTAACCAGGGCGACCTGATAGGGTATGTCGGGACTACCGGGCTTTCAAGCGGTCCCCACCTGGATTTTCGTGTGAAACAGAACGATAAACCCTTAAATTTCCTGAAAATAAAATACCGCTCAAGCGGGGGCCTGAGCGGCAAAGATAAGGCCGCCTATCTTGGCGGCCTCAAAATCCTAATTCCCGAATATTTTAAATAAGAAATCCAGGTTCATATACTGCCGGAAAGCCATGAACATCGGCACCATTTCCAGGGCGATGAGCAGTATGACGATTATTTCCAGCCAATGGCTGCGTTTGGAATTAACCTCGCCCTGCAGAATCTGCGTGATATCCGCGAGAGTTTTCATCTTGCGGGAAATGCTTTTGCGCCAGTCGTAAAAACGAAACTGCTCGGCGCTGGAGCGGAACACCGTGGCCAAATAGGGGTCGCCTACGGTCTTAAGCGAATTTTCCACCCTGCCCAGGAATTCCGAGAATTCTATGTATCGCGTGCTGGATTCCTCCGCGATATCGGCGTAGAAATTCCTGAAAATATTTATTATTCCCTCTTTCTTTTCCTCTATTGTGTTATAAAGTTCGTCCAGTTTTAGGTTCAGCAGGTCGTCGTAGTAGCGGAATTCCAGCAGATGGGTGAGCGAGAATTCTATTACGTCCGCCACGTCCCGCTGTCCGTCCGGCTCCACCAGCAGCGCGGAGTTCCAATCTATTACGGCCAGGTCGTTATCGGCGTACTGGAGCACATTTTCGGTGATGAGGTCTCTGGACATTTCCGATAAAGGTTCCCGGCCTTCCGCCAATATCAGGGCCGGCACGTCCGCTTTTTCCAGCAGTTCCCTGGGATTTTCAACCCCTTCCAGTTTTTCCAGGAAATATGTTATGTAATCTTCATAAGCCGCCCACTCGGTCGGTTTCCTGATCGCTGCCAGGATCCGTTTTTTAAGGGTGTCCTTTGCGGTTACTGCGGCTTTGTGCACGTCTTCGGAGGTTTCGATCCCGCTGGCCAGGTTCACCAGACCGGCCCACGAGGTTCCTGAGGGAATGGTCAGTTCCAGGGTGATGGATATGACTCCGTAGCCCCACACCCGCGCGAAGGTTTTGACAGGCAGTTGCGCGGCGTTTATCTCCATTACGCCCTCTCCCAGCTCCACTTTCAGCGGAGCGTCCTGGATGATGATCGCCTTCCTCGTGTCGGTGGTCAGTTTGAGGCGTTTAGAATCTTCTCGCAGAAGTTCCTCCGCCCTGGCAAGAAGTATTTCCCCACCCACGTCGAAAACGCGGTGTATCAGGATGGAGCCTTTTAGTATTGTGACGGACATAGGCAAAAAAAAGCGGATAGATCGGATATAGTCAGTCGTTAGTAGATTGGGAAGCTATCTCTCTCAAAAACATATCGGCTCCCAACAACCAACAACTCCTTTCCCCTTCCCCTACTGAATTACTTCCTCAATGCCTTTAACTATATCCTTGTCGAACGACTCATCATAGCCGGCCCAGACATTGTGAACTATATGTTTTTTTGTCAGCAGGAAGATGTAGGGCACTCCCTGTGTCCTGTACTGCGTGGCCACGTCACGGCCCTTGTAGGCTATAGGGAAGTTCAGGTCGAAAGCCTTGGCGAAGCCTGCGGCCGATGCGGGGTTGTCCTCTACACATATGCCGAGGGTGTTAAGGCCTTTTGATGCGTATTGGTCGCTCATTTTTTTGATGAAGGGAGCGGCTTTCCGGCAGTAAGGGCAGTTTTCGGTGAAGAACATCAGCAATACGGGTTTGCCGGCGTAGGCAGCCAGGTCCACATTTCCGCCTTTGTAGTCTGCTAGTTTGAAATAGGCTCCATTTTTGGCATAGGCTGCAGGGGTTGTGCCAAGGGTTTCGGCTTGTACTGATGCTTCCATGGCCTGGGCACCCGCCGCGGGAGTTTCGCTCTTCTTACAGCCGTAATAGCCAAAAGCCAGAATATATCCGATCGTAAGGGCCAGAATCTGTATCTTTTTCATGTGGTATCTCCTCTATATAACCGTAATTTTTTCAGTTGGCAGCGGGATCATGCGGTGTCATGACGCAAGTCACCAGACACAAACAACAGCCAAAAAAAACTACAAGCTTTAATATAACTTTTCGATAATTTGCGGCCTGCGGCTAATGTTATTGTATGATTTTTCTTAAAGCGTCTAAAATAAAATTTACGGCGCAACGCTTAATCTGTGCGCGCGTGCGGCGGAAATTACGGGTGAAGGTCCGGGTTTTCATTCCGGCTCCCGCCACGGCGAAATAGACCAGGCCCACCGGTTTTTCGTTGGTCCCTCCGTCCGGGCCCGCAATGCCGGTGACGGCGGCCGCATAATCTGTTTTAAAAAGTTTTCTAGCTTGTTCAGCCATTGCGGCCGCGCATTCAGCGGATACCGCTCCGTGCTTTTGCAAGGTGCTTTTTTTTACGCCTAAGATGTCCGTCTTGACACTGTTGGAATAGGCGGTCACGCCGCCGCAAAAATAGGCCGAGCTGCCGGGGACATCGGTAAGCGCGTCCGCGACCGCGCCGCCGGTGCAGGATTCCGCCAGGGCTATGGTAGCCTTTTTCTTTTTCAACAGGGCTCCGACCATTTCTTCAAGGGTGGTTTCTCCGGCGCCGTAAATCCTGTCTCCCAGTATTTCCCTGCAGGCTTTTTCCATAGCCGACAGTTTTTTCACGGCTTTGGCGGATGTTTTACCGCTTACGGTGAAGCTGAATTCCACGATATTGGGGCCGGCCAGGATGGTGTAGTCGGCGTCGTGAAATTTCCGCATAACGGGTTCAAGAAGTTTCTCGGTCTGCACCTCCCAAAGGTCCGCTATCTTCAGGCGCAGGGTTTGAACGGTCCCTTCCCTGACTTTAAAAAATTCCTTTATCGCGTCGGTCATGAAGCCGTCGAACATCGGCGTCCATTCGCTCTGAGGACCGGGCAGCACAATAATCATTTTTTTTGCCAGCGTGATTATCTGGCCGAAGGCGGTGCCGTTGGCGTTCTCCACCATTTTGGCCCCGTCTATTATCAGGCATTGGTTCTTGAAATTCGGCGGCAGTTTGGAGAGTTTGTAATCGGCTTTCAGTATTTGTTCGGCGTATTTGGAATAGGTCAGTTTTCGGCCCAGAGCTTTAGCGAGGCCCTGCCGGGTGAGGTCGTCGAAAGTCGGGCCCAGGCCGCCGCAAGTGATCACCAGGTCCGCGTTATTCAGGCCGCAGTTCACAACTTTCGCTATGGCTTTAAGGTCGTCACCGACCGAATGCTCGCGGTATATCCTGAAGCCCAGCGGGCGGAGCTTGGCCGCGAATAGCGGCACATAGCGGTTGTTTTTACTTGAGACCAGCTCCGAGCCGGTGCAGATGAGTTCCACCTTTTTAAAATCCATATTAGGAGCCTCCGCAGAATAACTTGAACATTTGGCTGACCGATTTTGGAGCGAAACAAGGAACACGGAGCGCGGCGTACTATCGGTACGTAAGCGACGGGTGACGCAGTTGCAGCCCGAAAGCGGTCAGCCTCCGCGCCTTCGGTGCGGAGGAGGCACAACTTCGGCCGGCTGCTGCGTTGCTCCTCCTCAATGTAGCGCTGCTACACCCTCGTCGTCGCGCCTTGCGTCCGACTCAAGGCAATGTCCGGTGCCGTATCAGGGCCTATGGCCTTCGGACGGCCAAAGTTGTGCCTCCAGATGTTCAAGTTATTCTGCGGAGGCTCCTTATAAGTTACAAAAAAAGAAACCTCAAAGAAAGCACCCGGTTAAAGAAGTCCGCGCGCGCAATCTCGAACGTCTCCGCGCGGCGCGCCGTAAGTTATGCGGGTATTTTTCCGCGCTAAAAATTATAGAATAGCTCAAACAGCGCAGATGGAGGGCTTGTGATAAAAGAAACGCTTTCAAAGATAGAGTCGGCGATCACCAAGATCCAGGCGGGTGACGGCAAAGAGAAGGCCGAGCTGGTTTCTCTTCTGAGTAAACTTAAGGCTGAACTTTCGGCCCTGCCGGAGTCCCGGATAGACGACGCGCGAAGCATCGCTCATTTCACCGAGACCGCCGCCCACGAAGCCACCCGGACCAACAAAAGCCTGGAACGGAGAAATCTTTCCATTTCGGGTATAGCGTATTCCGTAAAGGGTTTTGAGGCCTCTCACCCACAGTTGGTGGAAATAACCAATGAGATCTGTATGATCCTCGCGCGCATGGGAATATAACGGAGTGCCGGCATTGGAATATGTTTGCCGGATTTTAAAAGCAACTGGAGATAGAATGAGCCATCACGAATATTCCGTGGTATTGGGATTTGCCGTTTTTATGCTCGGCCTTAGCGGTTTTGCCGGGGCGGTAGAACCGCCTAAAGCCGGACAGATTCCTTATAAGCTTGAGAAGCATGGCGATATCCGCCTGGACGATTACTACTGGCTGCGTGACCGCGAAGATCCAAAAGTGGTTAAATACCTGGAGGATGAAAATACTTACACCGATGCCGCGTTGAAACATACCGGGCCGCTGCGGTCCGAATTGTTTACCGAGATGAAGTCCCGGATCAAGGAAGATGATTCTTCGGTCCCATTCAGATATGGCGGCTATTATTATTACAAAAAGTATGAAAAGGGCTTTGAATATCCCTTCTACGCCCGCAAAAAGGGCTCCCTGGACGCTAAAGAAGAGATCCTGCTGGACGTAAACGAACTGGCCAAAGGCCACTCGTACTGCCAGGTCAGGTTTCCCGCCATCCGCCCCGATCATAAGATGATCGCCTTCGCAGTGGACACCAAGGGCCGCCGTTTTTACACTGTTTATTTCAAGGATCTTGAGACCGGCGAAGTGTACGAAGAAAAGCTGCCGGATACCGCCGGAAATATGGAGTGGGCCAACGACAATAAGACGCTTTTCTATGTCAAACAGGATACGGAAACTTTGCGGTGGAACCGTGTTCTTAGACACGAACTGGGTTTTGTAAAGGATCCCGAGGTATATTTTGAGCCCGACGAAACCTTTGAGCTGGGAATTTCAAAATCAATCACCGACAAATATATATTTATACGGACCGGGGCCACTCTTTCCACGGAATACCGCTTGATAGACGCGGACAAGCCCGGCGTTGAGCCCGTGATATTTTATCCCCGCCAGCCTAAGCTTGAGTACGATGTCGAGGATGGAGGCGGCGTGTTCTACATCACCAATAACGATAACGCCAGAAATTTCAAGCTTTCCATTTGCCCCGCGGCCAAAACCGGTAAAGCGAACTGGACGGATCTGGTCCCGCACCGGGACGACGCGCTGTTGGAGAATGTGGCGGTATTTGAGAACTGGCTGGTTCTTAAAGAGCAAAAGGACGCCCTGGGCCGGCTGCATATCATCAACCGTCAGACTAAAAAAGAGCATATGGTGCCCTTCGATGAGCCGGCCTATACAGTGGCCCTTGGCGAGAATTTTGAATATAAGACGGATACAGTGCGCTTCAATTACGAGTCTATGACAACTCCCGAGTCGGTTTATGATTACAATATGCCGGCCAAGGGGCGCGTTCTTCTGAAGCGTCAGGAAGTGCTGGGCGGTTTCAAACCGGAGGACTATGTGTCGGAACGGCTCTGGTTCAGCGTCCGGGACGGAGAAAAGGTGCCCATGTCCATTGTATATAGAAAGGGCCTGAATCTTGCCGCCGGCAATAATCCGGTTTTTATTTATTCATACGGTTCCTATGGCTACAGCACCGACCCGGACTTCAGTTCGCTGCGGTTGTCGCTGCTTGATCGCGGCTTTATATATGCCGTGCCACACATACGCGGCGGTTCCGAGCTGGGTCGGCGCTGGTATGAAGACGGCCGTCAGTTCAAAAAGAAAAACACTTTTTACGATTTTATAGACGCTACTCAGTACCTGATAGGCCGGGGCTTTACCAACCCCGGACACATCTACGCCGAGGGCGGTTCGGCCGGCGGACTTCTGATGGGAGCGGTGCTGAACATGGCGCCAGGGCTCTACAACGGCGTCATCGCGGCCGTTCCTTTTGTGGATGTCCTGACCACTATGCTGGATCCCAATATTCCGCTTACAACCGGCGAATACGATGAATGGGGCAATCCTAACGTTAAGGAATATTACGATTACATCAAAAGCTATTCCCCATACGACAATGTCGAGAAGAAGGCCTATCCCAATATCCTGGTGACCACCGGCCTTAACGATTCTCAGGTCCAGTACTGGGAGCCGGCCAAGTGGGTGGCGAAGCTGCGCGCCCTGAAGACGGATAAGAATATTCTCCTGCTCAAGACCGATATGGATGTGGGCCACGGCGGTAAATCAGGCCGTTTTGAAGCCATCAAACTGGTCGCGCTTGAATACGCTTTTGTTCTGGACCTGGAAGGGATCAAAAAGTAGCACAGTATATGTAATGGGCGTGCCGGGGCCTAAACGATTCCGGGCCCATGTGCCCATGCGCTCCGTACTAAAGAGATGGTATGATTTTAAAGATGCACACTAGATATGTTTTAGCCGCATTATTGCTATTCATGTCCGGTCGGGCTTTCTCCGCCGGAATTGCCGTTCCCCTCCCCGCCCCGTCCGTCGGTGCGTTGTACCTGGCCAGGTCCCAGGACCCCGGTTTCCTTGAAACCCTCGCGAAATTCTCCACTGTCGCTTATAAACGCGGGCGCACCCTGATCGTGCGGCTCACTGGCGACTACTCCTCGCTGCCCGCAGATATAAAGTCCGGGCTCAGAATCGTGACCATGGACGAGGTGTACAACGCCCCCTCCGGTTTCAAAGTAAGCGAGTCTTCCCGTCCTGAAGTCCGGGCCCTTCTTGCGAAGGTCAGCGGCGTTCAACTGAAGAATTATGCCGAAACGCTCGTTTATGCCGGCAAAAGGAGCGCGGCCCAGCTGGATGTTAAGAACGGCTCCGGAAATAAGCTGGCGATGGATGCCGTAGCCGGCTTTTTCAAGGGGCTTGGGCTGACGGTGGAACGGAACTGCTACAAGGAGAGGAAATTCGACAAGGAGTGTAATATCGTAGGCAGCAGGGCCGGCGCGTCGCCTGACTCTAAGATCATCCTTGTTATAGGGCATATGGATTCGGTCGGTTACGAGAATGCCGGCGCGGACGACAACGCCAGCGGCGCCGCCGGAGTTCTTGAGATGGCCAGGGTGCTTTCGGGTTATAATTCGGACCACGCTTTTATTTTTGTCGCCGCCAACGGAGAGGAAAACGGGATTATCGGTGGGTACGCCTGTGCGGAGGAACTGAGGAAAAACGGTCTGATGTCCAGGCTGGCGTGGGTCATTAACATGGACATGATCTCCTGGAACAAGGACGGCGTGGTAGAGCTTGAGACGAATAAGGAATATCTTGAGCACGCGGAATGGGTAAGCGCCCTGGCGACAACTTACACCATTCTCAAGCCGCACATCGCCACTCCCGCCTGGGGCAGCGACCACGTGCCCTTTCTTGAAGCCGGCATACCCACCTATCTTTCTATAGAACACTGGGAAGCCCACAACCCTTGCTACCACAAAGCCTGTGATAAACTGGACATTTTGTCCTGGGGCTACGCTTCTGAAATAGTAAAGCTTAACCTGGCCGTAGTCGCGGGTAAAGCCGGACTGACGCCGATCAATGTAAAGCTGAGTTCGAAATGATGTGGCAGCTGGAAGAAAAAGTTTGCGAAAAATCCTTGTTTTTTTGCTTCGTTCCGTACGCCTGACGCTATTTCCCCTATGACTATTGAATTCGGAAAGGTCCCCCTGGAGCGCGCCTTGTCCAAGCTGGGTGTGGCTTCCCGCAGCCAGACCTGTGCCTGGGTGCGGGAGGGCCGACTGCAGGTCAATGGAAGGACGGTGCGGGATCCCCTGTACCAGGTCTCGCCGGAAAAAGATAAATTTACGGTTGACGGAAAATTGATGCGCAAAGACGAGTGGCTGACTATTATGCTGAATAAGCCCCGGTCCGTAGTTACCACCGCCAGCGACGAAAAAGGGCGGCGCACGGTATTCGATCTGCTTCCCCCTGAATTCCGGACTCTTCATCCTGTGGGGCGCCTGGATATGGCTTCCACCGGCTTGCTGATCTTGACCAACGATACCAGGCTCTCCGCTTACCTTACCGATCCGGCCAACTCCGTACTGCGCACCTATATTGTGACCGTTACCGGCAACTTTACCGGCGAAGATCTCCGCAAAGCTTCAGCCGGCATCATAGACCAGGGAGAACTGCTAAAGCCTGTCGGCATAATCCTGCGCAAGGCCAGCCACAGAGAATCCCATCTGACGGTGGAGCTTAATGAAGGCAGGAATCGCGAGATACGCAGGCTTTTTAAAGCCCTGGGGCATGAGGTTACCCAGCTTAAACGCGTTGCGTTCGGTCCTGTTAAGCTGGGCGAGCTCCAGCCGGGCCGGTTCCGCCGTCTGACCCGGGAAGAAGTCAGGATCGGCCTTTTTTGAAAAGACGCGCGGCCTTGTCGTTAGAAGTGACTATTCCCGTTATCATCGCCGAACTGAAGCCGTGGTGCTCCATCTCGTTGAGGCCTTCGATGGTGCAGCCGCAGGGAGTGGTAACTTTGTCTATCTCGCTTTCCGGGTGGCTTTGCGAACTCAAAAGAAGCGAAGCGGCGCCTCTTGCCGTTTGTGCGGCCATAAGCAGGGCTTCGTCCGAGTGGAAACCTATCTGCGTTCCCCCCTGAGAGGCCGCTCGTATCGCGCGCAGAAAAAAAGCTATTCCGCAGCCGGCCAGCGCGGTGGCTGAAAGCATAAGCTCCTCGCTTATTATCAATGTTTTCCCCAGCGTGTCAAAAATATCTTTGGCCTCCTGAAGTGCGCCGCGGCTTTCCGGGGCCGCGCAAAGGCAGGTCATGGCTTCGCGTATGGCGATGGCGGTGTTGGACATCGCCCGTACTATGTTCGTTTTCTTTTTCGCCCAGCCCGCTATCTGTTCCGTGGTCACTCCGGAAACTAGTGAGATCAGTATGTGCCTGTTTTCGATAAGCGCGGGGCCTATTTCTTTTACCAGGTTTTCCAACTGCCGCGGCCCCACGGCAAGTATTATTATCGCCGCGCTTTTCATGGCCTCGCGATTATCGGAGAGCACGTGGAATTTCTCCTTCCTGAAAGTTTCAAGCAATTCGGAGCGGCGGCGGGTCAGGGTGATGTCAGCCGGGCGGTAGCGGCCGGAAGCGACCAGGCCCCGTGCGATGGAGGAGCCTATGTTTCCCGCTCCCAGGATGGCTATCCTTTTGCCGATGTTCCGATTTGAGTTCCCGCTTTTCATGATATTGTCCTCTCTGAAAGTTAAATATACGGCCGCTTCAGTTCTCCGGTGGGGTACACGGTTTCTATGGAGTCGAACTTGATCCCGTAGAGGTTTATTCCCGCTCTCCTGCGGCTCCAGACTACATGGGCGGATACGTCCAGAGTTCCTCTCTCCAGGAGCCTTAGGCGCGCATGGATACGTTCCCCCGTGGTTAAAAACAGTGTGGCGCGGAAGGAGGCGCCTGACATGGAAAAATCAATAAGTTGTCCCACGGCTATCGGCAGTTTCATTGATTCGTCAAACACCTCTATAGCGGAATCATGCTGATCGCGCTGGGCGCGGCGGTGGTCGTTAGTGCGCATGGCGTAGATCCTGTGTTGCCGTGTCTAGTATCTCCGAAGCCGGAGGCGGAAAAAGCGTGTAACCGATTATTTGTGTTCGCTCCAGAGAAAAGTCCATTGGGAACGGGGCGCGGGTTTTGAGGCAACGGCTGAGACAAGAGCTATGGAGTTATACGCTCCCACTATAAGGAAACCGGCCGCGACAAGCGGGGCCAGCGGCTGGAAAAGAGCGGCTACGGCAAGCCCGACATTCAGAGATCTCCCTATGATCTTCACTTCTTTCGATTCCACCGCGTAGCTTTTATCGCTTCCGATATATAAAGGCGTGATCTTTCCCTGCGCGCGCGCCGGCATAGCTGTGCTGTAGATGGGAAGGTCCAATTTGGAATAAAAATCCAGCCTCCTCGGAGCCGCCGAAGCCGACCCCTGGAGAAAGATTAGTGCGGCGAAAAAAAGCGCGGGAATTTTCATCTTTTATGATTATATATCTTACCGCTTCTATTCCGCCAGCGCGGCGGCTTCCAGCGGGCCTATTTTAATACTCAGCTTGCCGCCTTTGCGGTTAAAAGAGGCGCGGCCGGCCAGCAGCCTCGGTTTATGCATCCCGGCGCAGCGTATGGCGATATCTCTGCAAGTGTCGTCGGAATTGAAAACGCAGACGGCGGTTTGCGTGCCCAGCTTGCGTTCAAAAATGAAAAGATGACCGTCAGGTTCGGCATAGAGCGTTCTGTGGCCGCCCTTGCGTATCGCCGCGCAGGTTTTGCGCGCAGTGAGGAACTTCCCGTAGTGCCTGAAGAGGCCGGTATCCGGGATATTGGGTTCCTTACGAGAGCCCGGTTCAGGGCGCCACGATTCCCCGGCATACTCGATGTCCGGCCAGAGCATGGGCTTGCGGCAGTCCGGATCGTTAGCGCCGGTCATGCCGTATTCGTCGCCGTAATAGATCATCGGCGCGCCGATATATAGGGCCTGGAAGGCCGCGATCAGCATATGGACTTTCCGTTCCCTTTCGCCGCCCCTGCCGGTGTCATAACCGGGGTTGAATTCCACCTTTGTCTTACGATGATACTCATGATGGGCGGCCATAGCCAGGTCTGGGTTGCATATTATGCTTCTCAGGCGGGGCGTATCATGTGAAGAGATCAGATTCTGCATGGCGTGGGTGACATCTTCCGGATAGGCCCTCCGCAGCCGGGCCAGCGAACGGTCGAATTCCAGCGAGGAACTCCTGTCCTTTCGATCGGCGAAAAATTCCGTTACCGCGTAGGCGAAAGGATAGTTCATCATCGCGTGAAATTCTCCGCCGCTGACAAAGGCGGGGTCTATATCCGACACCTCGGCGGTCAGGTAGGCATCCGGGTTTATGGTTCGGACCTCTTTGCGCCACTCTTTCCAGAAGCCGTGCGGCACGCAGGCCGCCACATCCAATCTGAAACCGTCGGCCCCGGAGGCCGTTACACCGTCAGGAGCGAGCCAGCGGCGCGTTATATTGAAAAGATAACGCTTATACCCGGCATTGAAAGTGCCGCCGGCGCGGGCAAATTCGGGGAGCCCGTTTATTCCCCACCAGCCACGGTAAATAAAGCCGTCCGGTCCCGCAGCGTTCCACTTGGTCACGCGGTACCAGTCCTTATAGTGGGAATCGCGGCCGTTGGCCAACAGGTCTTGGAACGCGAAAAAGCCGCGTCCCGAATGGTTGAATACCCCGTCTATAATTATTCTCATGCCGCGCTTATGGACCCTGCGCACCAGTTCGAGGAACAGTTTATCCGCCCTGGTCCAGATCCAGGTGGCCGGGTCTTCCGTTTCTTTGGCGGCCGCAGCAAGGCGTTTGTCGCCTTCCGGGTCGGGGCCGAAATGGGGGTCGATGTGATGAAAGCTTTCTCCGTCGTATTTATGGTGGGAGGGAGAGGTGAAGACTGGGTTGAGGTAAATAGCGTCCGCGCCCAGGCGTTGTATGTGGCCCAGCCGGTCAATAATGCCCTGGATATCGCCTCCGTACCGGCGATGAATTACGGATCGGAAGAATGAAGGAAAACTTTTTTTCTCCCATGGGGCCAGTGAGTACCAGTCCTCATTCCAGGGAGTGATTTTCCAGCCGGGGGGCGCCGGGATCTCAAGACTGTCCGGTCCGGGATCGTTAGATATATCGCCGTTGGCAAAACGTTCCGGAAATATCTGATACCAAACCGCGCCTTTGGACCATTCGGGCACACCGGTGTGTTTTTTCATGATGCGGATCCGTTATGGCTTTTGGATGGAGTAATATGAGAACGCCGCAGATACTTGCCATGCTGAAATGTTTTCCAGGTTTTTTCTCAGTGACTGTTTTGAAAAACAAGTGTTTTCGTTTAACGGGGATACCGACTTTCTATAGTATATTGATTTTATCATAATTGCCCGAGATTCCTTGAGATGGGATGGGTTCTATTGTCGCCATGCGCGTATAAAGTCGGGGATATTTTCTTCTTATTTATGTCTGGCAGGGGAAGGTATAAACGAACTGCCTGAACAGTGGCCCTGGGTCTAAGGGCCTATGGAGGCATAGGCCCTTTGGCCCTTACAGGGTTGACCTTTATCAACTAACCTGTATTACCATGTAATCCCCGGGATAGGCTGGGGAGTATCCACCTTCGGACCGCAATCCGGATTCACCATGGTGAATAAAATAGCTGTACGGCACGGGTGGAATACAACATGCCGCATAGAACTCGGACCACTGTGACAATCAGAACCTTTAAAGCGTTAATTGCCGCCGCATTCTTCTTTACCACGATAGCGTTTCCCTCCGTCATCCCTCTATATGCCGGCGCTTTTGATACTCTCAAAGCAATACTCCCGGTAAATGACCCTATCGCGCTGCCTGAGCCGACCAGGACTCCGGTCACCGATCCCCTGCGGCCGGTACGCCCCTTAAAAGTATATTTTCTTAGCGTGGGGCAAGGCGACGCCGCTTATATAGAACTGCCTAACGGCAATAACGCGCTGATTGATGGCGGCCCATCCAAAGCCAAGAACGGTTATCTGGCCACCTTTCTGTCCGACCACAAAGTAGTGAAAATAGATAATGTGGTTTTGACTCACCCCCATGCCGATCATTATACCGGCCTACAGTACGTTTTTAGCAACATCCCGGTAGCCAATTTCTATGACACACAGGTGGACAATACCGGAACCAGCGTTGACGAGGCCGTTCGCGCCAAGGCTCAGTCCATGGGAGTGAACATTGTTCATCCTTCGACCGGCGATATGTTGGGCTGGGATGCCGGAGAAGTTCAGGTAAAGGTGCTGAACGCCTGTTCCAGACCGGTCCTGAGCGGTTCCGGTCAGTTCCTGAATGATTGTTCCATAGTTTTAAAGATCACCTACCAGAACACTTCCATGCTCTTTACCGGAGACATGCAGGAAGATGTTGAGGCGAATCTGGTGACTACCTACGGCGCCGGGCTAAAGTCCGATGTGTTGAAGGTCGGGCATCACGGCAGTCGATATTCTTCCAGCGATGCTTTTTTGGCCG
>Ga0208953_1001209_pt1 | contig 16233 bp, 13 predicted proteins | sample RifOxyB2_FD_184033 | JGI IMG/M metagenome (GOLD analysis project Ga0208953, IMG submission 184033) | Groundwater microbial communities from Rifle, Colorado - Rifle Oxygen_injection B2 (SPAdes) | ecosystem: Environmental > Aquatic > Deep subsurface > Groundwater | place: USA: Rifle, Colorado... | reverse complement strand
ACTGCAGGAACTATTTCCCAGATTGGAAGCTCAAACATGGCTGTAAGGGATTTTCTTGTCGCGCCTGATGGGTTTGTTCTTTTCCACGGATCAAACAAAGGGAACTGGAGCATAGAATGGTTGCGAAGCATTGCGCCAAGCGGTAGTCCTGTTAACAACATTTTTTACAATGACACAAGCGGTGGAGGTGAATATGGTTATCTAAGAACTTATTATCTTGATAAAAATGGAGATGTCTATCTTGTTGGACAAAATTTAAGGATTGTAGATCCTGTAACAGATGAGGAGAAAAAATATTCAGGAATAATAAGGGTGTCACTCAATTCATCGGGAACTCCAACCGCCGTCAACGCCCTTTATGATGACAATAATATGTATAACGATACATATTCAACAATCGGGGATCAGCTTACCTGGGGATATTGGAACGGGACAGAACAGAAAAAGTTTTTTGAAATGGAAACAAATATGTCTACCCCACAACTCCCTCTTGTACTAGCTTCTGGCGTTACAGATGCATCTATTCGCGAGCATATAAGAAGTAAATATCAAAATATTACAACTGATACACTTAATAGTATAACCTTTGAAGGTTTCTCTCCTTCCAATGGACAATGGATTGTTGAAGCCTTAAATACATTAGTTTCTGCAAATATATCCGGTACAACTTGGGCAACTTGGAGGTCGGAGAATGGTCTTCAGGGGGTTTCTTTTGGAAATGCAAAACAAATTTTATTTGCGGATGACGGATCGGTATATGCCGTAATGAAGCTTGACTCTTGGACCGGAAGCTCTGCAACAAAAGGTGACAGGGTTTATAAAATCGTAAATAGTGACGGGGAAGCCGCAATTTCCGCATTCACTCAAGACTCAACTTATAAAACCATAAGCAGGGCAAAATGTTTTGGAAATTACTTAATTTATCTTGCTTCAAAAATGGGTTACTATAAAATATTTAAGCATACTCTATCAAATCCTTCTGCCCCTGAAGATATGACTTCCGATAAAGATAATGTTGAAATATTTAATTTTAATTACAATTCTGCAAATGGTAAATTGATGTATGATGTTTACGATTTAAACACCAACACCTCCTATATGGTGGAACAATTGATAACAAATAATGTCGCGGAAGAAAAAGAGGCTGAAGGATATACTATTACAGACGTAGTCCCGTTCGTAGCACAATAACGATAGCCTTAAGAAATATGTAAGGGCACAAAATCTTGTGCCCTTACAAAAATTGTCGTAGAATACAGGTATGAGCTTATTAAAAATCCTTACATTTCCGCATCCGATACTGCGCAAAAAATGCAGGTCAATCAAAAAGGTCGATTCAAACATTAAAAAACTGATAGACAATATGATTGAAACAATGCATGCCGCACCCGGCGTAGGATTGGCCGCCCCTCAAATCGGAGAAAATATCCGTTTGATAGTTATTGATATAGGCCAAGGGGCTTTTGCTCTGGTCAACCCTAAAATAGTCAAAAAAAATAAAACATTGCAAACTTTTGAAGAAGGGTGTCTATGCCTTCCCGGAATTGTGGCTCCAGTTGAGCGTTCATCTGCAGTCACCGTTAAGGGGCTGGATAAAAATGGCCATCCGATTACAATTGAGGCCGAAGGTTTTCTTGCTACAGTCATCCAACATGAAACAGATCATTTGGAAGGAATTGTTTTTATTGACAAAGTAAAAGACAAGACGTTAATACGGGAAGTTTCAAAAAAAGAAGAAGAGGGGAAAAACAAGTTCATTTGATGAAAATAATATTTTTTGGGACACCAACTCCTGCAGCAGTTTGCCTAAAAACGTTAATTGGCGTGGAAGAAGAAATAATATATGTCATTTCTCAGCCTGACAGAAAAAAAGGCAGAGGGCTTCATCTTACACCCTCCCCCGTCAAAGAACTGGCAATCCAAAATAAAATACCGGTTGAAACTCCAGAAAAGATTAAAGACGAAACTTTTATAAAAAAAATAAAGTCTTTAAATCCTGATTTAATTATAGTTGCAGCATACGGAAAAATTTTGCCAAAACAAATTCTAGATATTCCAAAATATGGCGCTATAAACATACATGCTTCACTTCTCCCAAAATACCGCGGCGCCGCCCCTATTCAACATGCTTTATTAAACGGAGAAAAAGAGACGGGAATTACAATTATGCAATTAGATGAGGGGCTTGATACCGGAGATATAATTCTTCAGGAAAAACTGGAGATCGAGCCAAAGGATACTTCCGCAATTTTGTTAGACAAACTTTTTGCAAAAGGGGCATCCCTTTTATTAGAAGCCATAAAACAGATAAAAAATGGAACTGCAAAAATGATTCCTCAAAATGATTTGAAGGCAACATACGCAAAGTTAATTACAAAAGAGATGGGAAAAATCAATTGGGCAAAACCGGCAGAAGAGATAAATAACCAAATAAGGGCTCTAACTCCTTGGCCTTCCGCCTATACTTTTCTAGATAAAAAGATGCTGAAAATTTTTGAAGCAGCAGTTGTCCCTTTATCAGAAGTCAGGAAACCAGGGGAAGTCATAGAAACAAAAGATCAATTAATTGTCGCTTGTGGAAAAGATTCCTTATCAATAATAGATGTCCAGCTTGAAGGAAAGCGCAAAATGCCCATAGCAGATTTTTTAAAAGGATACACCTCAAAACTTCCCGTAATATTTTCCTGATTTCTTAGGGATTACATAGGATGGGTGCAATTTTACCTCATTTTTTACGATATCCCTGTAGGAGCATGCAACCCGCCCAAGATTATTAATTTTGTATGAAGAATTCGATTTAAAAATTTGCAAATAATAAGTGAAAGAAATGACAAGAATAAATCCTATAAGAATGAGAAATCTAAGTAAAGCAATAAAAAGGTCGAAACCTGATATAGATACTTCTTGTTCTGCCAAATATTTCAGTATTGATCACCTGTCTGAAAGAAATGCACCTTTTCTGAAAAGAGACTATAGAAATATGTTATATGATGCAGGGCAAGTAGAAAGAGTCTTTAGATCCATAGTTAACTTGTCACTTGGAGACTCACGCACTAAACCTGCTCCTTTTTCGAATTTGAGAATTAATACTGTTTCTACCTTTATGAATAGACCATACTTATTTCTGCCATTTGCTGATTCACACAGTTTTGATATGTTTGATCCTAGTGAAAAACATGATCAACAGAGGTTTTCTGGTAAAATGGTAGAAAGATTTGAGTTTTTGCCTGAAAAATCGGGAAAGTTTTTATCTGAAAGATTAAAGAACCATATGAGGGTTTTTCATGAATATTATTTTCTATCTGGCATAAGACCTGCGGATATTGTTTTATCTTCTTTATCCTGTGACTGTTGTTTTGCTGGAAAGTACATAGATCAAGTCAAAGCTGGTATTTTGGATCTACAAAACAAAGGATCTATGCTATTAATGAATGCTCATTTTTCTCATAATGAAACAACAGAGTTTATAGCAAATCCTGTTTTTATTAAATGGATGCAAGAAGCTGGGTTTGAAGTTACTTGGTTTTTAGCGATGTTCCCACCTGTATTTCCTAATTTAAGGATTCCTGAACTTGACAGATTATATCCATTTAAAGCAGATGAGTTTAAATATGTTACAGATAAATTGAACTTCTTAGCGGAAAAGAAAAGAGTTCCTTATTGGGATTTTGGGCTTTATCTTGCTGTTCAAAGGATTACAAATCCAGGAAGAGATATAATAGAAAGAGTGCTTCAAGAAGTTGTTGAATGGGAAAATATTAATCTTGTATCAAGAAAAACAAGAGCAATGAAAAAAGATCAAATACAACCGGCAAAAAAACTTTTTAAACAATTTGAACAATCTATCCCTCAGCTTCTTGATTCCTTATATAATTAATATAATCTGCAATATTTAATATGAAATTTCAATTTGTTTCATTCGAAATAAAATTATTAAATAACCTTTATATTTGGGGGAAATAAATAATGTATTCACGTAAATTAGGATCGCCAATAATAGAGAGTAGGAAAATTACGTTATCTCTTTTTATTAGGCTTGGATTAAAATGCAATGATATAGATGGTTCAGCGAGAAAATTAAGTATATTTATCAGAGCCTTTAATAAAAATCCTCAATTTGTAAGAAGAAAATATGAAATACCCGGAGAACTTACTTTAGGTGGATTAATATTAAAAATAAGCAGAGAGATAATTTTAGAATCTAATCCGGCTAGAGCATCATTTTTAGCAGAAGCAATAGCTTTGGCTTTTCCTACTCCTCAGCAAGAAGGTATCTCTAATAAAAGATTTTTTGATATTGCAAATATTTTTAGTGAAATAAGAAAAGAAGCATCTGCTTGTCGTGATGCAGATGGTGAAGGTGGCACAAAAACGATGTATAGAATTGTGCTTTCTCTTGCGGATGAGGGGTTTTCTCTTTTTGAGATAGGACAAATATTAGGAAGACAGACAGCAAATGCTGAGGATATAGCAAATGCCCTGAGTGGCATAAGAGATATTCAGATATTAAAAAAAGGATATACCTTTTCACTAGTGTCCCAACGTTGTTGCCAGTAAATTCAACTGTTCCCACGAATCATCATTCTCCTTTTTGAAGCTAATTCCAGCTAATGCTTGTAAAATGGGCGTTTTCTCGAATAAAGCAACACTCAAAATCTGTAAAATTGTGTAGAGTGACTGCTCCAGCTTGAGTTTCTTTCTGAGTATGGCTACAAGTACATAAACGGATATTGCTATCCATATTTGTGTCTTTACCGCATTCTCCGATGTTCCATAAAACGCTTTGATTTTCAGATGTTGTTTTATCCATTTGAAAAAAAGTTCTACCTGCCAGCGTGACTTGTAAAGGGCGGCTATTGTTTCGGCAGGAAGCTTCATATTGTTTGTCAGAAAAACAAATCGTTTGTTCGTCTTTGTATCTATAAATCCTATACGACGAATTTTTTCTGGATAATGTTTCCTCGAATTGAATCCTATCAAAGTTCCTATTTGGTCTGATTTGACGCCAGTCTTCTTGTCTACTGGTTGAGAATACAATCTTTTGAAGCCTGTATTTGTTTTTGCTCTTGTTACAAAGAATGCCGGCGTCTTGTGAATGTTGTAAAGGCGAGCAAAGTCCAGATATCCTCGATCCATAATGTAAATTGCCAGAGGTTCTAAATACAATTCGTCGAGAATTTTCACATCGTGAATATTCCCAGGAGTAACAATGATTGTCGTCGGAATATTCCCTCTTAAATCTAAAAGAGTATGCAATTTTACGGCAGCCTTGGTCTTCCGAAAGTGTGCCCATGGAAATAGAGAAAGGCATAAATCGATTACTGTGGAATCCAGTGCATAAGCGGCTTGTTCTATTTCTACCCCAAAGCTTTCTCCCGCATACAATTCCCTTGCTCTTTGTATTAGTAGCTGAGCAAAATCCGCATAAATCCTCCAATCCCGAACACTGTTTGCATTTGCTAAAGTATTCCTTGATACTCCACCTCGAAATCCTGAATGATACAGCTTGGATTTCATCGTTCTCAAACATGTTTCTATGTCGCGAAGGCTTTCTCGGTATGTTAATTGAGCAAAGGTCATGCATAAATATTGGTCCCAACATGAGAAGCTTTTCATTTTGTAATTGCCTTGATAGTTCTCTACACATTCCTGAAATTTTCTGCGTGGAAGGAAAGCCATAACCTGAGCAAACAAAGTTGTTCCATTGTTCATTTATCACAACCTCCAGGCATTTGCCTGAAGAAGTATGGCTATTTTTTGTTTTTGATTTCAAATCGACTACATGCTTCATTTCTCTCTACCCCTTAATTGTCAAGCTTTATCGAGTTTTTACCCTTTCAACGTTGGGACACTAGTGATATCATTTATATATTGAAGCAACAGGTGGCTGTATAGAAGGAACCATTCGTCGTCAACCGGGAACCACTCTTCAAACAGAAATTGCTTTTAATCGAGGGATTAAGCTTATTACTAAAGATGAGAAAGAAAAAGATAAAGATAAACGAGTTTACTTTGCACTGGATCCATATACGAGAGATGAAAAGTTCCTGTCATTTTTGAGAGGGATATTTTTTAATGGTTTGACAGGCAAATTGGGTTATTTTAAATATAGAGAAAAGGATCGGAAGTATGGAGCAAGCTGCGGTTCAGGCAAACCGAATTTTGATGAGATATTACTATTAGAAAATATTTTTAATGGAAAGGTTCCTCTTCTTGATGGAGAAAAAAACCCGTTTAAAATGATAGCAAATGAGGCAGATGCTTGTGTGGGAGGGGAAAAAACAGAAAGCAACCCTTATTCAGAAATAGTAATAGAGATGAGCAAAAGATTTCCTTTTTTTGGAATATATCTTACCATAGATGATGCAAGTTGGTGTAAAGAGGTTCTTTCGGGAAAAGTTGTTTTATCCCTTAGAAACAGGCCTGCTGTTGAGAGAGTATTAAGAAGAGCTATTTTAAGAGAGATTGGCGTATTGCAATATAAGGCAAGAGAGATAAAGTGGATAATAAATTATGTGTTATGCCATATTCTGCTCAATTCATCAGAGCCTGTGTTTTATATGGCAAAAGAGAGGCGTAGCCTTACTTTTAATGGAAAAGAGATACAACTTGCAATAGCACAGAAACTTAGAGAAAAAAATCAAAACGGGAAACTTTTCCCCACAGAAACTTTTGCCATACATCATGATGATAAGCTTGTGGTTTTGCCTAATCATGGTCAAACCCTTGACGAGGTGGCTTTACAAATAATTATAGATTATATGCAGACAAATGTTTTGCCTGCGGAAGAAATTATTTTGGGATATGAACAAGCGCATGAATTAGCACATAGGGGGAAAACAGATTATCTGAAATTGCTTAGAGCGCAAGACGGAAAGCCGGCCGTATGGACAGAATTTTTAGATATACTTGAGCTTTTTAAAAAAGGGCAATACCCACCTGTTTTAGAGGATGACCCTCTCTGGAATAAATTTCATAAGACATGATAGCTTAATTTTTGCCTCTGGTGTAAAATATTTACAATGCAGGAAATTTTGATAATTGACGATGAAAAAGATATTGTTTCCGCTATAGAATATAACCTTATTAAAGAAGGGTTTAAAGTTTCAAAAGCTTTTGACGGCCATCACGGGTTAAAGCTTGCAAAAGATAAAATTCCACAGTTAATTCTTCTTGATCTTATGCTTCCGGGAATCCCGGGTCTTGAAATTTGTAAAATATTAAAAAGCGAAACTAAAACAAAAAACATACCAATTATAATGCTTACCGCAAAAGGGACAGAAACAGATAAAGTTGTAGGCCTTGAGCTTGGCGCGGATGACTACATTACAAAACCTTTCAGTTTAAGAGAGCTTTTGGCTCGGATAAAAGCAATTCTCAAAAGATATGGGAATGAAAAGCCTTTTGCTGTTTCTCCTGTTATCAGGTTCTCCAATCTTGAAATAGATTCAGATACGCACATAGTCAAAGCTTTTAACAAAGAAGTTGAATTAACGGCAAAAGAGTTTGATCTTTTAAAGTATTTTGCTGAAAACGAAAAAAGAGTTTTTAGTCGTGAAAAATTGCTTGATAGGGTGTGGGGGATAGATGTTGCGATTGAAACTCGAACTGTAGATGTACATATCAGGCGTTTAAGGGAGAAGCTTGGAAAGGTTGGAAGCTATATTCATACTTTGCGGGGAGTAGGCTATAAGTTTGAGGTAAAAAAATGAGAATTTTCAAAAAGGTCAAATATGCTCTGTTCTTTGCGTTTTTTGGCATAGCTGTTTTGGCTCTTTTTTTGTTTGTGTTTTTCTTTTTTTCTCCTTTTTACTCGATCCCTGTTCGTCATGCCGCGGTTATTGCTTTGTTTGCGTCATTGTTTGTGGCAATCGCGGTAAGTGCTTTTTTTTCAAAATTATTTTCAGAACCAATTATGAGATTATCAGAAATTGCAAAGATGATTGCAAAAGGAAAATTTCCTCAGACAATAATCCATAAATCAAAATTTGAGATAGGCGAGCTTGAAAAAGCCATGGAGCTAATGAGCGAGGGGCTTCAGACTACAATCCAAAAATTATCTTCAAAAAACAGCCAGATTTCGGCTGTTTTATCGAGTATGAATGACGGGGTTTTGGCTGTTGATAAAACAGGCAGGGTTATACTCGCGAACCCTGTGATTGAAACAATCATTGGTGTTACAGAGCCTGAAATTGCAGGTAAAACCGTAAGAGAGGTTGTTCGTAACAATGAGATAACCGATATTGTTGAAAGGGCATTAAAGACAGGGGGTCGTATAAAAGAAGAGGTTAATGTTTTTCTTCCGTTTGAAGGGATTTTTGACGCAAATGCCAATCCGGTTCTTGATGAGGAGAAAAATATTTTGGGCGTAGTCTGTGTTTTGCACGATATTACGGAAATAAGAAGGCTGGAAAAGCACAGGTCAGAATTTGTGGCCAATGTTTCACACGAATTAAAAACTCCTCTTACAGCTATTCGTGGTTATGTTGAAACTCTTCTTTTGGGAGCGATTGGCGATAAAGATAACAATATGAAATTTTTAGGGAAAATAGATAAGCACGCGAAAAATCTTTCGGCATTGATTGATGATATTCTTGAAATATCAAAACTGGAATCCAAAAAAGAGCTTGGCCCTTTTGTGAAAATTGATATTACCAGGATAATGGCGCATGCTGTTGACGCTGTTTTAGAAAAGGCGCAGAAAAAAGGGATAACTTTTGAAAAGAAATGTTCGGGAAGAGAGGTATTTGTTGTCGGGATAGAAGATCATATTTATAGAGCTATTTTGAATATTTTGGATAACGCTGTTAATTATACTGGCAGCGGGGGAGTTGTAAAAATTTCGTGCATGCAAGAGGATGGAAAGGTTGTAATCTCTATTTCAGATACGGGGATAGGGATTTCAAAAGAACATATTCCCCGCCTGTTTGAGAGGTTTTACAGAGTTGATAATGCCCGCTCACGTGATCTTGGCGGGACAGGGCTTGGACTTGCGATTGTTAAACATGTTATGAATGTGCATAATGGGGAGGTGCGAGTTGAGAGTGAAGAGGGGAGGGGGAGCACATTTACTTTAACATTTTTATCTATTTCCATTTAATTTCTAGAGCATAATTTCTGCTATTTGCTTTTCTCATGTATAAAGATTAGGATTGCATTAGCATGTCAAAAGAGCAAAAAGCTGATTTAAATAAAAAATCTTCTATTTTTACAGATTCGGAAATTTTGATTGCCAATAAGCAGTTGGGAAAACCTGCGTTTAACGATCCGGTTATCATTTCGCGTTTATTTAAACGTATTACCAATAAAACGTTGAAAAATATTTGCCCTGACAAGAGAAGGGTCATTACGCGGTCTTTCCGTCCATCAAGAGATACCCACGTTATAAATATTATAAATCGACTTCTGGCGTTGGATGAGATAATCGTTAAGGGGAGACTCAAACAAACACTCAAAGATTTTGCGCATCGCCACAAAGACATTCAAACTGTTCTGATGAATAATTATCATAGAATTTCCAAATATATAAAGGAGCAAGAGGGTTTATCGGAAGAAAGAAAGCTTTTAATTGGAGCCTGTTTCACGATGGAATACTCTATCGAATCGGCCGCTCTTTTTAATCCTTCAATTGTTGTTTATCCTAAGCAGAACAATTTAAAGAAGGGGCAGACCCGCGTTATTTTTAGCTTTCGCGCGACTGGCGAAGGGCATATTTCTTCTATAGTTTTTCGCAGCGCAATTATTGATAAAGATAACTCGATTTTTTTGGAACCTGTAAGTCCATTCCTTGGAACGCCAGAGGTGGTTTTAAATGCAACTTATGACAGGGAGCTATTTAAAGCGAAACTAGAAGAGATGGGGCAATTTAGCGAGGCGGCCAACGCAATTTTTCAGCATTTGCAGGCCAAGTTTACGTTGGAGGAAATAGGGGCTGCTATAGAAACTACTCGCAATAGTAATGTTTTTACTCCAGCCGATCTGGAGGGTACCATTGTTCATATAAAATGGCTGGCGGAATCTAATTACGAAATATTTTTTCCACATGGGCAACTAATCTCTGAGCGAGTAATTTTCCCTCTTTCACAAAACGAAAGCAACGGAGTTGAAGATGCCCGGTTTGTTCGTTTTATGAATGAAGACGGACTGATCACCTATTACGCAACATATACAGCCTATAACGGCAGGGAAATATTGCCACAATTAATTGAAACAGAAGATTTTCACCGTTTTAAGATTTCTACACTAAACGGTCCTATGGCACAAAATAAAGGCATGGCTCTTTTCCCGCGTAAAATAAATGGACAATATGCCATGATTACGAGGATCGATGGCGAAAATCTTTATTTAAGTTATTCTAATAATATCCATTTCTGGTTTGAAGGGGTAAAGATAGAAACGCCGGAGAAATCTTGGGAGATGGTTCAGATTGGCAATTGCGGTTCACCTATTGAAACCAAAAAAGGGTGGATACTTATTACTCATGGGGTAGGACCGATGCGTAAATACTGCATTGGCGTTGTGCTTTTAGATCTAAAAGATCCATCAAAGATTATTGGGAGACTTGAAGAGCCTTTGCTTATGCCAAAGGAAGGGGAACGCGAAGGATATGTTCCAAATGTGGTTTACAGCTGTGGTTCTATCATACTTAACGGCGAATTGATAATCCCCTACGCTATCTCCGATTCCGAATCGCATATCGCAAGTATTCCTCTCGATGAACTGCTTGAGAAGCTGTTGAAATAAAAAAAATAATTGACAAGCTTTTTTATGTAGTATACAATCGTATACATGAAAAACAATAAAAATTCGTTGGCAATTTTCGAGGGTCAAAAAGTTCGTAGGCTTTGGGATGAAAAAGAAGAAAAGTGGTATTTTTCTGTGGTAGATGTTGTGCAAGTTTTAACAGGTCAAGACAATTATCAAACTGCCAGAAAATATTGGAATAAACTCAAAGAAAGATTAAATAAAGAAGGAAATGAGTCGGTGACAAATTGTCACCGACTGAAATTTATGGCTAATGACGGCAAATATTACGAGACAGATGCAACCGATGTTGAAACACTATTACGATTAATCCAATCAGTTCCAAGCCCTAAGGCTGAACCTATTAAATTATGGCTTGCTAAAGTTGGTTACGAGAGAATGCAGGAGATAGCTGATCCAGAAAAAGCTTTGAACAGGTCAAGAGAATACTGGCAAAAGCATGGTAGAAGCGAAAAATGGATTCAGCAGAGGATGATGGGACAGGAAATCAGAAATAAGTTGACTGACTATTGGAAAAACAATGAGGTTAAAGAACAAGATGAATTTGCGATTTTGACAAATATTATCCACGAAGAATGGAGCGACCTATCCATTAAAGACCACAAAAACTTAAAAGGCCTAAAAACACAAAACTTACGAGATCACATGTCCGACGCAGAACTAGTTTTCACAGCCCTAGCGGAACTTTCCACCCGCCAAATCGCCGAAACAATGCAAACCAAAGTGGCATAAAAATTAATCTGCTTGATTCACCATCAACCGTTATCTTCGTTTGATGGTTTTTTAGCCCTTGCGCTTTCTTCGCTTGTAACAGCATCAACACAAACCCCAAATTTAATTCTGCTTACAGTTGAATTTTTGTTTTCAATACTCATATCTCCACCAATTTGAGCAAACGACACCACTTTTACTCCAGCATTGCCAGACTTGGTTGAAGATTCTTCAACGGACACTGCAATATCAAATTCTATCTGACGAATGTTTGTCGCACCATATATTCGAATCTTACGCTTGGCTTCATTACTAGCCTCGTTAACCGCTCCATTTATATCTAATAACACTTTTTTAATAAATTCTTTAAGTTCCACGATTATCCTCCCTTTGTTTGTATACGAAACAATGAATTATACCATGATTTGTATTTCTTTATAGAAAATCGCGAAGCGATACCATCATTGGACATTCGACATTGGAAATTGGACATTTTTTTATTCCACACTAGCAATCTCATACTCCTCAATCATCGCCAAAAGCGCCATCAAAAATGAAACCGTACTTTCTCCCCCCTGATTTAAGCTCACTCCCTCCGGCAATAAACCATCAGCGCATCCTTTTGTTTCATGATCGTAAAGTGACATTCCCATATCGTTCTCACCAAGAAACCAGCCAAAAGCCTGCTTCATTTTCTTTAAATATTCTTTATCCTCTGTAACTCTGTAAGCCGACTGATATGCCAAAACCATGGCAGTTGCATCTATTGGTTGCTGGTCGTATTTTGCTTTTACTCCGCCCCTTTTATACCATCCGCTTGAGCCTACTATTGAAAGATGATCATTGTGGGTTATGTTTTTTTCTAAAAACTCCAAAGTCTTCTTTGCTACTGTCAGATATTTTTCTTCGCGTAAAATTGAGTAGGTCTGAAATAAAGCCATCGGCATTATTCCGTTATCGTAACAAATAATATCCTCAAACCATTGCCAGTTATCATCGGAAACTTTCTCATATAAAGAAACTAAATAGTCGGCACATTCACGAAGCTTTGCCGTAACACTTTCATCACCCTGATAGCAACGCAAATAGGAAACCAAACCAAGCATTGCCAAAGCCTTTCCACGAAGATTAAGCTTTGGCACATGCGGTAGCGCCTTTTGGAAACATTCATAAGCCATAGAACGATAAGCATTTCGCGGAGGCCTCCAGATTATATATCCAAGCGCCCAGAAAGCCCTGCCAAAAGCATCATCAGAACCTGTTTCATCAAGAAAATGTCGCTGGTAATCGAGAAAATTTCGGAAGTGTCCGTCAGGATTTTGCATAAAATGTGTAAAGCTAAAATAAGTGGAGACCAACTCTTTTGCCTCTTCATCACGCAAAAGAAAAAATGCCCACGCACAAAGCATAAGAGCTCTGGAATTATCATCAAGACAATATCCTGTATGACGATCAGGCACAATATATTTTGCATGTTGGATAAGCCCTGTATCATCTGTCAGGCGTTTTAAGTGTCCAAGCTCAAATGGAGGAACACGAAAAAGCAAAGCTGGTGTTTTTAGCGATAAAGATTTTTTCGTTGCTGTTGAAACTGTTTGCTTGAATATCTCTAAATATTTTTCAGAAATCTTTTCCCATCGCATTTGCCGACCAAATTTATAGGTTTTCTCGCGAAGTAATTTTAATTTTTTCTTGTCAGATAAAAGTTCTCGCAAAGAAGAGGCCAAAGCTTCAGAATCTCCAAAATCTATAAGGCGTCCCCTTCCATCCGCAAGTATCTCCTTTGCATACCAGTAAGGAGTTGAGATTATCGCGTTTCCTGCTCCAATTGCATAAGATAAAGTTCCGCTTACAATTTGCGCTTCGTTTAAATACGGAGTTATGTAAATATCTGCTGCCATAAGCCATGCATAAAGTTCTTCAAGACTTACAAATCTATTATTAAATATTACATGGTCTTGTAGTCCAAGGTCATCGACAAGTGCCACTAAACTTGTCCTATATTTTTCGCCGTATTCTTTAACAACATTTGGGTGCGTTTTCCCTAGCACAACATAAATTAACTGAGGAAATTCCTTAACTATTTTTGGAAGAGCCTTGAGAACAGTCTCTATCCCTTTATTAGGACTTAGCAAACCAAAGGTAAGAAGTGTTTGTTTCCCTTCAACCTGAAAGCGTTTTTTATAGTGATTGTTATCGAGCGATGTAAAATCTGGGGTTCCATGATAGAGCGTTTTTATCTTCTCAGCTGGGACAGAGTAAACTTCCTGCAACAGCGTAACCGCAAGGTTGCTCATTACAATAAGATAGCTTGCCCGTTGAGCCATTTCACTTATAATTTTTTTCTGATTAGGTGTTGGATTTTTAAGAACTGTGTGAAGAATCACCACAACAGGAACACTAAGGCTTGAAATAAGAGACAATATGTAAATACCATCCCAACCGCCATAAATACCATATTCATGCTGAATACAAACAACATCCGCGTTGCTTGCATTGATAAAGTTTGCCGCTTCAAAATAATCTTTCTGCTGTGTTTGTTGAAGTGTAAATTCAACTCTGTGCGGGTAATGATATTCTTTGTCCTTATCATTTACAGCAACAGCAAAAACATTAGAGCGTGGAGAAAGCAGTTTAGTAATAGCTTCACAAAGGTCTGTGTTAAAAGTTGCGATACCGCAAATGCGTGGAGAATAATTACCAACAAAAGCAATATTAATCGCAGGCTTTGACATATCCCCTTACTTTACTTGATATAAAGAAGAGATGCAACCTTGACTGCTCTTTTCCTCTTCAAAATTTTTATCAATAATTTGATTTGTTACCTTCCTGTAACATTGGCTTCATATTCTCTTAATCATCTTATTAGATAATACAAATGTAAGTTTGATTTATTATTTAGGAGGTGAACCAAATTAGAAAGCGGAAAGAGGATAACGACAAAAGAGTAAGAGGAGGCATATTATGAAAAGAGTTTCTTTATTAATTTTTAGTTTAATCATTTTATTAGGATTTACATCGGCTTCTATTGCGGCAACTGTTGATGAAATAAAAGTTTATTTGGAACAGCTCAACCAGAAGTTTATGCAGGCAAAGGCTGACAAGGATTTTGACAGGATAAAAAAAGTGCAAACTTTGATTTCTAAAACCAGCAAAGAATTAGAAGAAGCTAAAATGGAGGATGATTTTGCAAGCGTTGATGAAAGCGTTCAAGATGTAAAAGAAGAGATGAACCTTGCCATTACCCATTTAAAGAGCCAGATTGACAGTGTTAAAAAAGATAACAATGACGCCAAATTAAGCTCTGAAATACATTTTAATTGGGTAAACACCGGAGCCGGCGCTACCGGATTTGATGTTACACGAGCATACATAAATATCAAAAAGAAACTTGATTGGAATGCTTCTGCTCGTATAACACTTGATGTTGCAAGATTAAGTACAAGCGTCGATACTCAAAACCGAAATCAGCAGCTTTCTGACTATCTAAAATATGCGTATGTCGAAATACCACTTGGAATTTCTTCCTCGATTTTTCCCAACTTAACAGGAAAAGTTGGCCTTCAGCATACTGTGTGGATTGATTGGGCGGACAAAATGTTTGGAATGCGTTTTATAGCAAAGAGCCTTGTTGATAATGAGGGGATCATGTCTTCTGCTGATTTTGGGTTAGGCGCGTTGGGTAAAATATCAGTTTCAGGACTACCAGAAATTGAGTATCATACGACACTTATTAACGGTTCGGGCTATAAATCTGCCGAAGTAAATACAAGCAAAGACTTTGGAGTTAGGCTTAATTCAACTGTTTATGAAAACGAAAAAACAGGAAATATTATTATTGGGCTATTTGGCAATATAAGAGGGATCGATACTAATGATACAGATGGAACAAGCAGGCAGGTTGGGTCAATGGTTGGATTAAAAAATAATATGGGAACTATTTATGGTGAATATGTTTATGGAACCGGAATTTCAGGCTATAGCATTGGCTACAGGTATGCGTTTTATCCAAGATATACCTTGTTTGCCCGTTTGGACAATTATGATCCCAACAGGAGTGTTTCTAATGATCAAACAGACCGTGTTTTTTACGGCATAGCGTATAAAGCAGGGGATAATATTGATTTTGCCATAGATGCGCAGAGCCAGACAAGAGCTAACGCAACAACAACTGCTCTGTATTTTCATACAAAAGTCGAAATGTAATAAAGGAGAGAAAAATGTTTAAAAAAATATTATTAGTTTTGCTTTCAATTTTCTGTGTTTCAAGTGCGGCCTCGGCTGTTGATTTAAATGGCGCCGGAGCCACTTTCCCTTATCCTATATATTCAAAATGGATTTTTGATTATTCAAAAGCGACTGGAAGTAAAATAAACTACCAGCCGATAGGTTCGGGTGGTGGTATCCGACAGTTTACATCGGGGATTGTAGATTTTGGCGGATCCGATGCTCCAATGACAAACGATGAAATTTCAAAAGCGGGAGGAGATATTCTTCATATCCCGACTGTAATGGGTGCAGTATCAGTTGTTTACAATCTTCCGAGAATAAAAGGTTTAAAACTTGATGCTAATTCCTTGGCCGGTATTTTCCTTGGGAATATTAAAATGTGGAATGATGATGCAATTGCAAAATTAAATACTTCCGTAAATCTTCCCAATAAAGCAATTACTGTTGCTCATAGGAGTGACGGGAGCGGAACAACAGATATATTTACAAATTATTTAGCCAAAGTAAGCACCGGTTGGGCCTCAAAAG
>Ga0208953_1001207_pt1 | contig 16239 bp, 14 predicted proteins | sample RifOxyB2_FD_184033 | JGI IMG/M metagenome (GOLD analysis project Ga0208953, IMG submission 184033) | Groundwater microbial communities from Rifle, Colorado - Rifle Oxygen_injection B2 (SPAdes) | ecosystem: Environmental > Aquatic > Deep subsurface > Groundwater | place: USA: Rifle, Colorado... | reverse complement strand
CAAGGCCACGGGCTTCGACTCGACCCTGGTCCTGGCGACCGCCACCGACGAGACCAACACGCCGATAGAGGGCGCGTCTGTGAGCGTATTCCAGACGGCGAGCTCGATGGGCGCGCTGTCAGCCACGGCCTATACGGTCACGCCATACCTCACGCAGGCGACTGATGTCGACGGAAACGCCGTCTTCACGGCGATCGGCATCGGCAGGAACGACCTGGTCCAACCAGCGAACATGAAGGCGGACATGTACGTCTCTGCGAAGATGGAGGGCTACATCTCGATCTCCAGTCAGACGCAGGTGTTCCTGTATACGACGCAGACATTCGTGTCTCTGGCCCCGATCACGGATATCAGGCAGATAGGAGATGTCCTGCTGGTTGAGGCGACCGTGGCAGACATAAACGGAGCGCCTCTCGCGTACGTGCCGGTCGAGCTGAGCGTGGCCTCTGGCACTGTGGCGAGCCCGACGCAGACGACGAACTCCGATGGAGTCGCTCTGTTCGCAGTGGACACATCGTCCATCGTGGGAGCGAAGGCAGCGTTCGTGGCGATGCAGGCCAAGGCCGCCGGCGCAGGGTTCGACCTGTCGCTCGCGACCGCTATGGTGCCCATGCAGAACGCTCCTAGCACTATCAGCGCTGGCTACCCGATGGACGGCGATGAGGAGGTCGACGGGACCAACGTCACCTTCACCGGCAGCGTCTTCGACACCAACGGCATCCAGGCGATCGCACTGACGGTCGATGGTGAGACGACGGTGCTCGAGGGAGATGTCGGTGCGGCGACATGGGACATCGAAGAGGTGCTCGGCGAGCTCGATGACGGCGACCACGTGATCGTTGTCAACGCGACCGACATGCTCGGCGTGTCGAGCGAGTCGACAATCGAGTTCACCTCGGTCACGCCCTCTGAGGGCGGTGTCAGCATGTTGCTGGCGATCCTGCTCGGCGTGGGCTGGATCGTGGCGGCTGTGGTCGCAGTGATGCTCCTGATGAAGATGAAGCCGAAGAAGGAAGCACCTGCCGCAGCTGAGCCCGAGACGGAAGCCGTCGAGCCTGAGGAGAAGGTCTGAGGCGGATAACTCCCAAACCCTTTGCCAAAACCTCTTATTCCCTTTTCATTTTCCACACGCGAGCGGCGGCCATCCCGTGCCGGCCGTGGGCCCGGGGTCGCTGCAGGGGCAGCTCGACGGAGTCCGGAAAGACCCCGATACCCGAAATACACCAGAATGTTCGGTTGAAAACCTTTATTAGGCCGCTACATGCTCCATTCGTTAGCGTCGCGCGGCTTGGGAGAGGGCTGTCAGATGGCTGGGATGTCTCGGTACATTATCGCACGCAGTATCCAGACGATCATCACCCTCTTGATCATACTGACACTCATCTTCATCATGTTCGAGTCCCTCCCGACGAAGCCGCAGGACCTCCTGGCGATCAACCCCAACATACTGCCGTCCCAGAGGGATGCTATGGAGCAGCTGTTCGGGTTTGACCGGCCCGTCACGGAGAGGTACCTGCTGTTCATGAAGAACATGCTGACTTTCGACTTCGGGATATCCTTCAGCAGCGCTGAGTCCGTGTGGAGCCTCCTAGAGGAGCGTATACCTAGGACCATGCTCCTCTTCGGCCTGTCGACCATATTGGCGTACCTGATCGGCATATACCTGGGGGCGCTGATCGCCTGGCGCAGAGGAGGGGTGATGGACGGCGGTGCCGTCGTCCTCAGCCTCACGTTCTACAACATGCCCTCATTCTGGATCGGGCTCATATTCCTGGTGGTGTTCGCCTCAGAGCTCCAGTGGTTCCCTCTCACGGGGTGGTATGATCCCACGGACCAGATACCTCTGTTCGAGGTGGGGTCCATCGGGTACAAGATCGTCGACATCGCCTGGCATCTCACGATGCCTCTCGTGGTGCTGCTGCTGCTCCAGCTGGCAGGCACAATCCTGCTGATGAGGACGGCCATGCTGGACATCATTGGCGAGAACTACATGATCACGGCGAAGGCGATAGGCCTTCCCGAGAGGAAGGTGCTGTTCAAGCACGGCGCCCGCAACGCGATGCTACCAGTCGTCACATCGTTCATAATAGCGATAGTGTTCGCCGTGGGAGGGGCGGTCGTCCTGGAGAACGTGTTCTCCTTCCCCGGGATGGGGGCGCTGTACATCAGGTCCCTGCTGCAGCTCGACTTCCCCGTGGCTGAGGCCACCCTGTACATAATCACGCTCATGGTGTTGATTGGCAACTTCGTCGCCGACCTCATATATGGCTATCTTGACCCGAGGGTGAGAATGTGACCGAGGAGGAGAAGTCCGCGACCGCCAAGGCGGGGAAGGGTGGGGACGCCGAGCTCGAGCTGTCCCTGCAGAGCAGGAAGTTCTTCCGCAAGCTCCTCAGGAGCCTCAAGGCCACCTGGAAACTGTACAGGAGCTCCAAGTCCGGCCTCGCGGGCCTCGCGATAGTCTTCGGGTTCTTCTTCGTCGCCGCGTTCGCGCCGTTCATATCGCCGTACGATCCCGACTTCAAGGCCCCCAGCGAGGACATATTCATCGCTGACAGCGCATCCATGGACCTCGCGCTCGAAAGGAACTGGAGCATGCCCCTAGGCCTGACGGAGGCCGCCAGGGAGCGTCAGCTTCAGAGGATACTAGTCTACTCCCCTGAGGGGGAGGCGAAGATATTCCCCGTCCATGACGAGAACGGCATAGTCATATCCGTCCCTCTGTACGGGAACGTGCCCGTGAACACCACCTACCTGAACTATGTCCACTTCTACACCACATTCTTCGTCATCGTGACCCAGGTCGATGGCGTGGACATGCTCCTCGAGTACGACTACAACCTCATCCCCAACCAGCTGTACCCCGAGTGGGAGATACCATTCACACCGAAGTACTTCTCCAATCTATGGAACGCGTACTCCATCGTGCTCACTGACGGGCGCATGGCGTTCGTGATGGCCGATGACCACAGCATATGGCTGATCGACAAGAGGCCACCGAACCCGGTCGACAACATGGTGAGGACCTACACCGACACCATCACCATACCCGAGACCATCATCGGGAACCCGATCGTGCTGGACGGGTTCTTCAGAAACGGCAGCATGATAATCATCCCCACCGACGTGGGGGTCATCGCGTACAACCTCAACGTGAGCGCAGGGGCCGTGACAGGGTACGTGAACGACGTATCCATCGGCAATCGCGCGTGGCTGGCCAACTACTCCGTGGAGGGCGAACCGTTCGTGCCCGTAGCAGAGACCAGCGACGTGATAACCCTCCACTATCCGTACGACGCCGCCGACGAGTACACGAAGCTCCATGTCTGGGTCGCGAGCGAGGACGGGAGGATAATAGCGTTCGACAGGAAGACCGGGAACCTCACATTCGCCAAGCCCCTGGTCATGCCCGCGATAAGGGACTTCGAGATCCAGGCGCTGTACCCATCGCCGAGGGTTGTCCTGGTCGTAGGGACCTCGGGGGACCGGGGGTTCATGGCCGGCATCGACCCTAGGAACGGCACCATCGGCTACAGCAACAACCAATACACGAGCTTCACGGGGCACGTGAACAGTAAACCACAGTACGTCCCCGGGCAGAAGTACTACCTCTTCAGCACGCAGGAGGACGTCTACCTGCTCGACGAGCTGCTCAAGGTCAACGCCACATTCAGGGCCCCCGGGGGCGGGGCCGTCACGCCAGTCGCGTTCGTAGGGAACATCTTCGTATCGAGCATCATAACTGGCAACTACTTCGCCCTCGTGACCAACGACAACGATCTCTTCGTCGAGAGCCTCCATGGAAGGAACGTGGCGCCCCTGCCGCCCGGCACGTACGCCTCGGGGAACCACTACATCCTCGGGACGGACTACGAAGGGCACGACATCCTCGCCTGGCTCATATACGGCACCAGGGCGGAACTGATGGTCGGGGTGACGGCGGCGTTCTTCGCGGTCGTGATAGGTACGATCGTCGGGCTGGTCGCCGGGTTCTATTCCGGCCTCATAGACGACCTGCTCATGAGGACCACGGATGTCGTCCTGAGCCTGCCAGGCCTGGTCATACTGCTGCTGTTCGCGGCGGTGTTCGGGCCCTCCCTGCTGAACATCATCATCATCATCGCCATACTATCCTGGGCGGGCATAGCCAGGGTCATACGCTCGGTCACGATGTCGATCAAGGAGAGGGCGTTCGTAGACGCAGCGATCATAGCCGGGGCGTCTGATAGCCGGCTGATATTCAGGCACATCGCGCCCAACGTGCTCCCATATGCGTTCCTATACATGACGTTCAACATATCCGGGGCCATCGTCACGGAGGCCGTACTGGCGTTCCTCGGCTTCGGGGACGTGAACTATGTGACCTGGGGCATGATGCTCCAGTACCTGCAGATAAGCGGGCACGCGCTGGACGCGCCCTGGTGGCTCCTGCCCCCCGGCGTGGCCATCACGCTGCTGTCGCTGGCATTCTACCTCATAGGCAGGGCTTTCGACGAGGTAGTGAACCCGCGGCTGAGGAAGAGGTGATGACATGGCCCTGCTCGAAGTGAAGGACCTGAAGGTGCACTTCAAGATACAGAACGGCTGGGTCAAGGCCGTCGACGGCGTCTCCTTCACGATAGACAAGGGGGAGACCCTCGGCCTCGTGGGCGAGAGCGGGTGCGGCAAGACCACCGCCGCCTACGCCATCACCCAGCTGCTGCCCACGAACGGCTACATCAAAGGCGGCCACATATTCTTCAAGGAACCCGCCAACGTCACCGCGCTCAGGGAGGAGTACGACCGCAGGTTCCAGAACACCCCGAAGGCGCATCAGGATGAAATCGCCCGCGTGAAGGGTGAACTCGCCCCCGTTCAGAACGAGCTCCACAAGCTCACGCAGCGTAGGAACGAGCTGGAGAAGAAGAAGTCGGCTGCCCTTGCGGACCTGACGAAGCAGATGAAGGCCCTCAGCTCCAAGACCAAGCCACAGAAGAAATCCCAAGTCCCGCAGGACCTGGTCAACCGACTCAAGGACCTCACGACGAGGAAGGAGAAGCTGGAGAAGGAGAACCCTGTCCCGGCTGAGCTGGCCAGACAGATGGAGCAGCTCGGGGTCAAGGTGACAGAGCTCAAGCACAAGCTCTCTGCGCTCACATACTCGAACGACCTCTTGGGCAAGTCGATGCGCAAGGACGGCTCGCTCGACGACTGGAACGAGGAGATCCGGAAGGTCCGGTGGAGCGAGATATCCATGATCTTCCAGGGCGCCATGAACGCCTTCAACCCCGTGTTCAAGATAGGCGACCAGATCGTGGAGGCCATCCAGCTGCACGAGGACGTCGACGACGCGAAGGCGGAGGAGCGGGTCAGGGAGCTGTTCAAGTTCGTGGGGATACCAGAGGACAGGATCGGGAACTTTCCCCACGAGTTCAGCGGCGGCATGAAGCAGAGGGCCATGATCGCCCTCGCGCTCGCGCTGTCCCCGTCGTTCATCATAGCGGACGAGCCGACGACCGCGCTCGACGTCATCACGCAGGACAGGGTCCTGTTCGAGATCAAGAAGCTCCAGACGGAGTGGAACATGGCCATGATGATCATCACGCACGACGTGTCGGTCGTGGCCGAGGTCTCGGACAAGATAGCCGTCATGTACGCGGGTAAGATCATGGAGCTGGGGCCGACGAACATGGTCTTCAAGAAGCCAGCCCACCCGTACACATCCGGCCTGCTCGGGTCGTTCCCGTCCATCAAGGGGCCCAGGAAGCGCCTCGCATCCATACCCGGGTTCCCGCCAGACCTCGTGAACCCGCCCAAGGGCTGCCCGTTCCACCCGAGGTGCCAGTACGCGAAGGACATATGCGGCAAGAAGGCCCCGCCGGCGGTCGAGATCGAGCCCGGACACATCGCATACTGCCACTACTCGCGCGATCTCTGGGAAGAGCTCAGGAGGGACAGATAGAATGGTCGAAGAGGTCGTCATCAAGGTCACTGGCCTGAAGAAGTACTTCGAGATCAGGAAGGGCTTCTTCGACATGTTCTCGGAGCCGATCCACGTCAAGGCGGTGGACAACGTGGACTTCGAGATCATGAGGGGCGAGATCCTGGGGCTCGTGGGCGAGAGCGGATGCGGCAAGACGACCTGTGGCCGGCTCCTGACCAGACTCGAGGACCCGACCGGGGGCTCCGTGTTCTTCCTGGGGAGGGACATCGCGCTCCTGCAGGACGAGGACCTCAAGATATTCAGGCGCAACATACAGATGGTCTTCCAGGACCCGTACGAGAGCCTGAGCCCCAGGAGCACCGTGCTCCAGACCATCATGGAGCCGCTGATCAACCACGGCATAGGCGATTCCTTGGAGGAGCGGGTCGAGCTCGTGACGAAGGCGCTCGAGGACGCGGGGCTGGCCCCGGCCAAGGAGTACCTCACGAGGTTCCCGCACGAACTCAGCGGCGGGCAGAGGCAGAGGGTTTCCATCGCGCGCGCGCTCGTGATAGGCCCGCGGGTCATAGTCGCTGACGAGCCCGTGTCCATGCTGGACGTGTCCATCAGGGCCGGCGTCCTCAACCTCATGCTCGACCTCAGGGACAAGTACAGGATACCCTACCTCTTCATCACCCACGACATCGCGGTCGCGAGGTACGTCAGCGACCGGCTGGCGGTCATGTACCTGGGCAAGATAGTCGAGATCGGCGAGACGGACAAGCTGGTCTTCGAGTCGAAGCACCCGTACACCCAGGCGCTCATATCCGCGGTCCCGGTGCCCGACCCCGCGCAGAAGCACGGCCGGGCGAAGATCGTGGGCGAGATACCCAGTGCGATCAACCTGCCCCTGGGCTGCCGGTTCAGGCCCAGGTGCCCGAAGGTGTTCGACAGGTGCGGGTGGGACGGGCGTGACCTCGCCGCGTGGCTCCTCGAGGTTGCGAAGGTCGGCGAGAAGTCGCACCCGATGCACAAGCACATCGGCACGATCGACCCCGACAGGTTCGTGCTCAACATATCCATCAAGGACGGCGGCAGCCCGGAGTCGGTCAAGACGTTCCTCGAGGAGCGGACAGCGGCTCTCAGGAGCACCAACCCCATGTTCGGGGCGGTCGTCTCGGTCGACACCGCCCTGGGGGACAGGGAAATCGTGGTCAGGTGCTCCTCGGTCGGCGTCGACGGGGAGACCGTGGCCAGCGAGCTCGTGGAGCTTCTGCTCGATTCGGTCGATTTCAAGTCTGCTACCAGCCCGATGCACGGGACCATCCTGGATGTGTCCAGGGAGGGCGCGAGGGTCAGTATCAAGGTCGGCCATGAGGAGGAGGGACAGGCAGCCTCCGACAAGACGAAGCTGGAGTCCGCCGTGGCGTACATGAAGGACTTCGTCAAGCACCACAGGAAGATGACCGGGCACACGGAGTTCTCCGGCGTGCGCACGATCCAGGGCGACGAGGCCAGGTCCGAGGTCGTGATCGAGTGCAGGCCCTCGAAGATGTCCGCGGCCAGGGTCACCCGCGAGGTGGCGGAGATCCTGGAGCACGACTTCATGCAGGGCCCCGGGTCGACCCAGCACGAGGCGTTCCTGCCCATCAAGGTCCGCACGAGGGGCATCCGCGTACGTATAAGGGGCGGCGAGGAGCGCTGGAAGGAGCTCGTCCCGTTCCTGAAGAAGCACTTCGCGGAGAAGGCCGGCAAGGGCATACCGGTCGCGAAGGGGGTGTCGGATGTGTCCCTCAAGATGGTCAAGGGTCCGAAGAACATCGTGACGGTGCGGCTCGTCACCGTCGAGGAGCCCCCTCTCGTAGACACCGGCGGGGGGCACCAGGTCGCCTGCTACCTGTACACGGCCAAGGCCGCCTGAAGGCGCGGGCGACAGTCGAGCGCACAGAGGTGGGGAGATGGCACTGCTGAAGTCCGCCAAGGAGCACTGGTTCTCCGTCACGTTGTACGCTCTGTTCTCTGCGTTCTTCCTCGTGGCTGGGGTGCTGTCGGCCTCCACATACGTGAGCGTCGTGAGCACCCAGAACAAGGTCCTCCTCGAGAACGCGTCGTTCTCGGCCGATGAGCTGGAGAACGGCTCCGTCGAGATCACATTCTCGATCGACCTCGTCAACCCCTCCAGGTACGACCTGAAGATGCAGTCCATCGTGTGGGAGGCTTTCGTGACGAACGGCACCTCCGGCACCGGCTGGTACATACCCGTCGGGAGCGCCTACACCGGTCCCACGTCGTACGTCGAGGTGCCATCGGGAGACACGATGACATTCTCATACTCGTCCCTCGTCTCCGACCCCGAGACCCTGGCCAAGCTGAACGGGCTGGTCAACTACAGCGCCCTCGAGGGGGAGCACCTGACCCTGGAGACGCTGCCGTACATCCACGAGTTCTACACGGTCGCGTGGATGGGCGATTTCAAGCACGACTACCTGCGCGAGATGTACCTGAACGAGATCGTGAAGGTCCAGCTCGAGTACTCCTCGGAGGCGGTCACATGAGGCTCGGACGGGAGGATGCGAAGAAGGTGATGGCGATATCCCTCATGAGCGCGCCTCCGATCGCGTTCATGGCGTTCGACTTCATGTTCCCGAACATAACGACCCCGTCCATGAACAAGGAGATGCTCGTCATGCTCGCTGTGTCGGTACTGGCCGGGATCCCGTCGGGGTACTTCAACAGCCGCGTGGACCTGGCCATGCTCTCGGTCATAGCGTACACGGCCATCGGATACATCCTCGCCGTGGTCTACTACTCCACCCCCTTCACCCTCTACGACATAGAGCTGATACTCCCGGGGTTCTACTACGCGCTGTTCTTCAGGTTCACCATCATCATGCTCTTCATATTCGTCCTCGGGGGGTTCATGGGGACGGTCTTCGGCCAACTCGTGAGGGACTCGATGAAGAAGGAGATGACCAAGCTGACATTCCCTCCCAGGGAGGAGTGAACCCTTCCCGACTGGTGCAAAGTCATTTCTACACTGTGGCGCATCGGAGGGGAGGATGAACGGCAAGGCGGACCTGCACACCCACACGAAGTACTCGGGGCTCTCTAAGGTCCTCTTCCTGCAGATACCCGATTCCGTCTCAGAGCCCAGGGATGTCGTCAGGGCGGCCGAGGCGAAGAAACTCGACGTCCTGTGCGTGACGGACCACAACAGCATAAGGGGTGGACTCGAGGCGGGGAAGCACGCCAGGTCCGTGGAGGTCGTCGTGGGGGAGGAGGTCATGACGGCGGACGGTGAGGTCCTGGGGCTGTTCTTGAACGAGAACGTGCCGCGGGGACTGTCCGCGGAGGAGACCATAGACATCATCCACGGCATGGGCGGCGTCGCCATCGCCCCGCACCCGTTCAGCGCGCACTGCGCCGCCCTGGGCGACAAGGTGCTCTCGATCGACCTGGACGGGATAGAGGTCTTCAACGCGTTCCACAGGGACAGATACTCGAACGACCTGGCGCTGAGCAAGTGCTCCGGGTCGGGCAAGGCCCTCACGGGAGGGAGCGACGCGCATGCGCCGATGATGGTCGGGGACGGGTTCACGACCTTCGAGGGGAGGACCGCCGAGGAGCTCAGGAAGGCCATCGTGGGCCGCCGGACGGGCTTCGGCGGTGAATACACCACGATCAGGAACGTGGTCTGGATGACGACCCTGCTCGTCCTGAAGGTCCAGAGGGTCATCGCGCGGTCCATGGTCACCGGCACGAACCGCGAGGACACGGAATACTCGGACGCCATCTACGACATGAGGAGGGCGACGAAGCTGATCTCATTGGGGGCGTCCTTCATGTTCCTGCTGCCTCCGACTGCGTTCGTGGCGAGCGTGATAGGCGACAGGCTCAACACGTCCAAGTCCCGCACCAACTGGCTCAGGCTGAATGGCGAGTGAACGCGCCTACCGTGTTAGGCGGAGTGTTTTGATACCCCCTCAGTCATCTCATACCCGAGGACGGGCGAAAGGATGGCTGTCAGGAAGATCATCGAGATAGACGAGGAGAAGTGCGACGGGTGCGGCCAGTGCGCAGTCGCCTGTGCCGAGGGAGCGCTCAGGATCGTGAACGGGAAGGCCAAGGTCGTCAGCGACGTGTTCTGCGACGGCCTGGGTGCCTGCATAGGCGAATGCCCTCAGGGAGCGCTCAGGATAGTCGAGCGGGAGGCGTCCGGGTTCGACGAGGAGGCGGTGAAGGAGCACCTTGGGAAGGGCCAAGCCCATACGGGCCATCACCTGGCGACCGAACCATGCGGCTGCCCATCATCGAACCCTATGATACTGAGGGCCGGCCAGGGCATGCCCCGGGCACCAGCCCAGACCAGCGTTCAAGCCGACCGGCTACCCCCGGAGCTGACCAACTGGCCCGTCCAGTGGAGGCTGGTCCAGCCATCGATGCCGTTCTTCAAGGACGCCGACGTGCTGCTGGCGGCGGACTGCGTCCCGTTCGCGTACAGGGACTTCCACGGCAGGTTCCTCAAGGGCAGGCCCGTGATAACTGGGTGCCCGAAGCTGGACGAGCAGCAGGCCTACCTGGACAAGCTCACCGCCGTCTTCAAGGAGGCATCGCCGAGGAGCGTGACGGTCGTCATCATGGAGGTGCCGTGCTGCCAGGGCCTCATGAGGCTCACGATGGAGGCTCTGAAGCGGTCAGGGAGAGATATCCCTGTCAGGAAGCACGTCGTCACGATCGAGGGGAAGGTCCTCGTAGAGGAGTGACAGCGGCGCATCACATAAGTGGTACCTCCGCCATGATGCCGGCCACATGACCTTGGCCATCTCCTGGACCAGGGAGGCGCTCAAGCTGCCTCCCCAAGTGCGTACCGAACTCGGACGGAGGCTGAACGTGATCAGCAATTTCTTCCCTGAGATGAAGAAGGATATCAGGATAGGCATCACCAAGGCGTACGACGGGCTGGCATTCCAATCGGACGAGGGGAAGGTCAAGCTGATGCTCGATGTCCGAAGGCGAAGGGATGGTAGCGGGAAGTATCCGACCTACTGGACCATGGCCCACGAGCTGATGCACCTGGCGCAGTTCAATTCCAGGGGCATTCCAGGAGGGGAGAGGGCCTGCGACATACACGCGCTAGCTCGCCTCCCGCCGAGGTACATAGACGACTCTCCGAGCTACCTCGTCGTGCCAAGGGGGCTCAGAGGTGAGTGGCGACCAGCGGCAGCCACGATGGCCCACGGACTCGCCGTGAAGGCGATAACCCTGAGAGCGAATGGACTCAGGAGGTACGCATCTTGGTGGGAATCGGAGTTCGAGCGGCTCTGGCGAGATGCCCAGAAGTGAAAGTCGGGTCCGGAAAATCGAAGATGAGAAGGGGTTTGGGGTTCTTCGTGCGACCTGCACTGGTCACTCGAACTCGTCCTTCGAGACTCCTACGAGTATGAGTCCTATCAGGGCGGGTATGAACCAGCCGGCGAGGGCGAATACGCCTCCGAGTATCGCGAGTCCGAAGTGCTTCCTCATGATCGCGAACACTCCTCCGAGGACACCTATCAACCCGAGTATGATGAATATGACACCACACGCGGTCATGAGGTCCTCGAGCATGTCAACGCCCTCGACATCGACGATCATCAACGAATCGAGGGCGCCGACGCTGGCGACTAGGCCGATGCCGGCGACCAGCGAGAGCACGCCGCCCACGAGGATCAATATGCCACCGATCACGGGCATGACGGTCTTCTTCTTGGCCGGTGGTCCGGCTTGGACGCGATAGTCATGGCCGCAGTACGGGCAAACATTCGCATCCGGTGCTATGGTCTTGCCGCACTGGACGCACATCCTTGAGCCTGGTTGTCCTGGTGTTCCCATCGTAATACACCTCATTAAGGAGCTCTGGACAGGGCGTTCCCCGGCCATGGCTCCCGTCCAGGGTATATTTGTGTAGGGATTATATTAAAACTTGCGAAATATTAGACCGAACGGCGGGACGGGACCTTGACGGGCCATCTGGAAGGCACAGCCAGTAGGGACGCGTCATCGCATGTCGGAGAAGTACTTGAGGATCATCAGGGCGGTCACCGTGACCCATTGGTCGTCGATCGGGTGTGGTCTTTCCGATCTGTACCAGAACCCGTCCGCGGCCCGCGCCCCCAAGAGCCATCTCATGGGCCGCTCCATCCGCTCGTCGTCCGGCCCCATACCCAGATACACGAGCGAATCCAAGGCGGTCAGGCCGCTCCCGAAGTACGTGGGGAACTTGAGCACGGTCCAACTCCTCTCCGATCTGTTGAAGTTGCCGTGGTAGTTGCGCTTGAAGAAGTTGTCCAGGACATACCCGCATGCCCTCTTCACATCTGGATTCCTCGCCTGTGGCTTGACCCACGCGAGGCCTCGGAGGGCACCAACGGTGGACCAGACGCAGCTGGGGACATCGTAGTACCGCTCGGGGGCGTACTCTGGGACACCTCCCTTGTTCACGAGCCTGATGAAGTCAGTCACCCTCATGTGCTTGTATTCCGGGAGATACTTGACGTCCTGGAGATACGGTATGTTCCATCCGCCGTCTCGCCTCTGCGTCTTCAACAACCATCTCACAAGGGCGTCGGTCCTGGGGTCGTTCTCCCGCCCGTACCTCACGACGATCCCCAGCGCCAGCCCGTTGTGGTAGACGCGGGGGAACGTATCCAGCTCCGGCCCCCTTATGTACCCAGCCTCGTCCTGCCAGCCAAGTATGCGCTCAACCGCAGCGTCTATGCGGCCCGTGTCCCTCGTCGCGCAGTACTCGTAGAGCATGTAGAGGTTCCGGAGGATCGTCACTGAGGTCCAGCCGAATGGTGGTCCGGGCCCCGCGTCCTCGATGACCTTCCGGGAAGCTGGGATCGGCCATGTACCGTCCTCCCTCAAGGTCTCGAGGAGTTTGATCCTGGGTGGGTAACGCTCCGACTCGGCGATGGCCCTCTGTAGAGAGATGTCTTCGCGGTCCTTGTGCATCACATGTTCGAGCAGCCAACGGCGGACCGGGGGTATCGAGATTCTCAGCAGCTTGCCCGACGACTCCTCAACGGCCCTGTCAATCTCGACTTTGAGCATTGCGTGCGTGTATAGCGTCCGGCCTGGAATCAGCTTTTCTGTTAACATCTGTCCAGGATGCCCTGTCAACGACCCCCACCAACGCCGACCCGGAAGCAGAATGACATGAAGGCTCGTGTGACAGAATGGAGGTAAGCTCTGGCAGCATGCCGCATGCGCGAGGGAGCGGGCGCGAAGGGATTCGAACCCTTGACCACTTGCTTAGGAGGCAAGTGCCATATCCTGACTAGGCCACGCGCCCGCGTGTGGTGCAGGCCGCCCTTCAGAGGGCGCCTGCCGATATAGTTGTGTCGTACGGTGCTCAGGCCTTCCTGTCCTCTGCCGACAACTCCTCGGGGGCCTTTCCTGGCTCAGAGGGAGTCTCCGCGGGCTTCTCCACCTTCGGCTCCTTCGCGGGCTGTTCCTCCTTGGGCTCCTCCTTCTTCTCAGGCTTCGAGTACTCCTCGATGAAGGAGACTGTCTCGGCCCCGAGGACATCCCTCATGTCCCTGACCACGCCGTACTTGCTGAGGATCCACCTCTGGTCGTACTTGCACGCATCGGGAAGCTTGACTTTGAAGTCCTTGCCGTGGTGCTCGATGTCGAATCCCTCGGACGTGCCGTAGGACATCTTGAGTATGAGCTCCGCGAGCTCCTTCGGCTTCGTCGGCTTCGAGACGACCTTGTACTTGTACTTCAGGGTCCTGCCGGCCAGCTTGTTGTTGAAATCCACCCTTACTCGGCCAGCGGTGACAGCGGTGATGTGGCCCGGCCTGTTCTTGACTGTGACCTCGAGCCCTACCCTGGGCTCGATCTCCTGCTTCAGGAACTCCCTCACGGGGTGCAGCTCAACGAGCTTCGGGTCCCTTACACCGGCAGCCTTCTCCGGCGGTATCAGGACCTCGTACTCCTTGCCAACCTCCGCCTTGACCATGTGCTCGTCCAGGCCAGGGAACAGCCGTCCCTTGCCAACGATCAGCGGCTGTGGCCCGTAGACCATCTTCTCGTTGAACACGTCGTTGTCCTTCGCGACGGCCTCGTTTGTAGTGTCGAACAACTCCTTCGAATCCTCTACCCAGGCGTCGTATTCGACCATGACAATGTCGCCCGCTTCGACCTTCGTCTCGGCGGCATCCTTCTCCTCGTCCTTGGCATGGTGCGTCTTGGCACCTTCCTTCTCGGTCATTGGCTCATCACCGCTTAACGCGCGTATTTTGCGGATACATAGCCACCATTTAAAGGTTATGGCGCATGGGCATCGGAGGTACGAGCCTGGCTCGACTGACCCCTGGCGCCCGCGCCTCGTCAAAAGCTATATGTGAGCTGCCTGATTACTCCGGAGGCCACACATGTGCCACCGTAGCTCAGCCGGAAGAGCAGCTGATTTGTAATCAGCAGGTCGGGAGTTCGAACCTCCCCGGTGGCTCTCTGCCCCCCAGGCCCTCAGGGTGGTCCGCCCCAGCACAGTTCTTATACACGCTCAGCAATCCTCGCGTGAGTGGTTGGTGGGCCATTGGAGGAGCGCAAGATCGCACTCATACCCAGGGTGGTTGTTGCAGGGGCGATGGGACCCAGGGATTACGCCCTGCTATTGACGAGCTCCAGGTCAATCTTCGTCCTTGAGAATGCTTCGAGGGCGGGCATCGGGGCCGTGCTCGGAGGGGCGATCGGGGCGGCCATGGCAGAAGCCATGACCGAAAGGAAATGCAACGACTACGGCAGAGCCGACCCCTCGGCCCTGGTCGCGGACGACAAGAACATGTGCATACCACATTCGTCAGTGAATGGGCTGGAGCTCAAGAAGAAGTGGTCCGGATACAACATCAGGTTCGACTACACCGACGCCTCCGGAAAGAGCAAGAAGATCGTCGGAACGCTGGCCATGCCTGATGAGCTCGCGGCCAGGAAGAAGGCCGAGGGAGTCAAGGTCGCGGCGGCCCTCGAGGAGTACGCGAAGATGGCCAGGCAGGCGATCGAGCTGGCCATGCCGCCCAGCGTGGCGCAGTACGCGGAGTTGAGGATATGAAGAAAGGGAAGATACTGATAGCGGTTGGAGCGTTGATACTGGTTGTGGGGATCTACTTCACGGCGTGGGCCGTGTTGCCTGCGGACGAAACGATCGACCTGACGATCCCCGCGGGTGATTACTACTACTATCTCGCCTACGGCGGCCTCATCGGAGGGTCGATTGAGGTGGACTATACTGTGGCGGACGGAGCCGTGAGCATCTACATCTTCGATTCCGACCAGTTTGCGGAGTACGAAACGACCGGGAGTGCGGACCACCTGTACACGGCCTCGGGCGATTCGGGGAGCTTCACGTTCGTCATGCCCGACTCAGGCACGTACTACATCGTGCTGGAGCACGGTTTCCTGAGCGGCATATTGAGTCAGGATGTCATGCTCGAGACGACGATCAACGGGACAGCCATAACGGGCATCGTAATCGGGGTCATCCTGATCGTGGCCGGCATCGCGATCGCCTTCCTCGGCACAAGGATGAAGGCCCGCGAGTCGGCAGCGACGCCTCCGCCCCCTCAGACAGGAGTGACATTCTTCCAGGGGCAGCAGCAGAACCCCCCCGGACAGGTCTGACCTGACCGGCGCGTGACGATCGGCCGGGTGGCTTTGGACGCAGGCATGCGCATCAGCGACAGGCATATCCCGGTGCTTTCGAGAAAGAGGCCCTGGCTGAGGGTTTTCGAGGGTTTCAGGGGTTTGGTTGGGGTTTAGAGAAGGAGTATCGGCTTGCTCGGCCTCAGCGAGTACTTCTTGCACTTGTAGCAGTACCACTCGTTGTACTGCGGCACGAACTTCATGGCCTCGCTGCACACCGGGCAGGTCTTCGTCTCCTTCGGTGCGTACGTCTTGCACTCGTAGCAGTAGTCCCTCTGGTATTTCTCCACATACTTCAGCGGCTTCCCGCACTTCGGGCACGTCTTGACGCCCTTGGCAGTCTCGGGCGCGGACACGGCAGGCTTCTGCTCCTCGGGCTTCTTCCTCCGGAGCGGGTACTTCTTGCACTTGTAGCAGTACCACTCACTGTACTTCTCCACGTACTTGAGCGCGCCGTGGCAGTCCGGGCACGTCTTCATCTCAGCCGCTGGAGCCGCCTTCGGCTCCTCCTTGGGCTTGTCCTCCTTGGCCGCATACTTCTTGCAGCCGTAGCAGTAGTGCCTCTGGTACTTCTCGATCCACTTCAGCGGCTGACCGCACGCGGGACACATCCGTATCCCCTGCTCCGCCTTGGCCGCGGCCTCGGGTTG
>Ga0208953_1001201_pt1 | contig 16374 bp, 16 predicted proteins | sample RifOxyB2_FD_184033 | JGI IMG/M metagenome (GOLD analysis project Ga0208953, IMG submission 184033) | Groundwater microbial communities from Rifle, Colorado - Rifle Oxygen_injection B2 (SPAdes) | ecosystem: Environmental > Aquatic > Deep subsurface > Groundwater | place: USA: Rifle, Colorado... | reverse complement strand
AGGCTTCGTGGACGCCGAGTACAAGATCGTCGATGACGACAAGAAGTGACGGCGTTCCGAAACCTCTTTCATCCTTCACCCGTTACTCGTGCTGAGCCGGACGAACGGCCCATGTCACCGGGAGACGTCAGATGGCCGCGAAAAGAGACTATTACGACACGCTAGGGGTCCAGCGGACCGCCTCGAAGGACGACATCAAGAAGGCCTACAGAAAGCTGGCCATGAAGTACCATCCGGACATGAACAAGGAGAAGACCAAGGAGGCAGAGGAGAAGTTCAAGGAACTCTCGGAGGCCTACGAAGTCCTCGCGGATGACGAGAAGAAGCAGAGGTACGACCAGTTCGGGCACGAGGGCGTCCAGAGCACTTTCAAGGGCGGCGGGTTTGACTGGTCCGACTTCACCCATTACGGAGACATAAGCGACATATTCGGCAACTCCGGAGGGTTCGGAGGCAGCATATTCGACCAGTTCTTCGGCGGCGGGCAGCGGAGGTCCGGTCCGCAGGAGGGCAGGTCCCTCAGGTACGACATCGAGGTCACCCTTGAGGATGCAGCAGCCGGGGTCGAGAAGGACATCAGGGTGCCCCACAGCGTGTCATGCAAGACTTGCGGGGGCATGGGGGCGAAGCCGGGGGACATGAAGACCTGTCCCACGTGCAAGGGTAGCGGCCAGGTTCAGAGGGGACAGAAGCGCGGCTACACTTCGTTCGTCACGATCTCAGCCTGTCCCACATGCAGGGGTGGTGGCAAACAGGTCACGAAGCCGTGTCCAGACTGCAACGGCGCCGGATCGGTCCAGACGACCTCGACTCTCCAGGTGTCCATACCCAAGGGCGCCGAGGAGGGCATGAGACTCAGGATCCGGGGAGCTGGAGAGGCGGGGCCCAACGGCGGGCCATCGGGGGATCTGTACATAGTGATCCACATAGAGGACCATCCCGTCTTCGACAGGGATGGACACGACCTGTGGGTCGAGGCGCCAGTCACATTCGCGCAAGCCGCCCTCGGGGCGGATGTCGACGTGCCCACCATAGACGGAACGGCAAGGGTGACCGTTCCCGCGGGGACGCAGACCGGGACCGTGCTAAGGCTGAAGGGGAAGGGAATGCCGGACCTGAGGGGGTACGGGACAGGGGACCAGTTCGTGAAGGTCTCCGTGGTCACGCCTGCGAAGCTCACAGCCGAGCAGAGGAACATGATGAAGAAGCTCGGGGAATCCCTCGGGGATTATGGCAAGGGGACGAAGAGGAAGTCGGTGTTCAGCAGGTTCGGGAGAGGCGGTTGAGGAGAACATATTTATCCCGACAGGCACAAATCACCATCAGATGAAACGTATAGGGCTCCTGACTGAGGACCCGAGGACGTATTTTGAGATGCTCGAGGTGCTCAGAGAGAGGGGACTCGAATATGTCTCGCTCGACTTCGACGACGCCGTCCCGGCCCATGTCGGGGTTGTGATCTCGACCGAGAGGGAGAAGGCGAGGGTCTCCTTGGACGACGTCGTGACGGACCCCGACCCGGATGTGGCTGTGTCCAAGGCGTTGAAGCTGCTCTCTGGGGACGCCTCTGTCGAGAGCCTGTGCATAGGAGTCGATCCCGGACACAGGCCCGGCGTGGCGGCGATAGGGGACGGAGCCGTCCTGACACGCACGATCGCACCTTCCCCTGAAGGCGTCAGCGAAATCATCGATCGCATCGTGAAGGCGTATCCGTGTACGAACCTGCTCGTCAGGATAGGCAACGGCGACAGGACCAACAGGAACAGGATATTCAACAGGCTTTGGGACCGCGGACACAGACTGGAGATTGTCGACGAGAGCAACACCACCACAGATTCGGAGACACCGGATGAGGATGCGGCGGTCGAGATCGCGATGACTCCAGGGTACCGACCCGTTAAGAAGCAGAAGATACAGCCATGCGACGGCGAGTTGAGGAACATCCAGAGACTCAGCAGGCTCGAGAGCAACGGCCGGCTCACAGTCTCGAAGGGACTTGCGGCCAGAGTTGCGGTGGGCGAGATATCGCTCAACGAGGCTATCGACCTGCAGTGTTCAAATGGCAAGTGACTAGAAGAGATGCTCTCTGACTATCCTGGAGCTTCCGCCGACACCGCACTTGAGCGTCTCGATGCCAAGGGCCTTAATCCTCTGCTCGACCTCATCAGTGCGCGAAGGATGCGTGTTGACGTAGACGGTTGCGCCCGTGTCTATTGAGAAATACGCGGGCAGACCCTCCTCCCTCATCTTCCTGACCTCGAGGATGACCTTGACAGTATCCGGGCGCCAGAGTATCATCTCGTCCAGGCCGGTCATCGTTATCCCATGCAGAATGAGCGAGTCCCGCTCAGCCAGGATGCCGATCCGGTCGATATCCTTCTTCTTGATCGCGCTCTCCATCTCCGCCAGCGCGCCGTGGACATAGGCGAGACGCGAGTGGAAGAAGGGTGATCCGAGAACAGCCTTGTGGGCACTCTCAGTGTACTTGAACGCCGGGACCAGCGCCACAACTATCCCCATCTCGAACTCCTCTGACGCGACCTGGTAGGAATACGACTCCTCGTCGTCGTGGCCAGCCTTCCAGCGTGAGAAACCGCCCGTCACCGAGCGAGTGGCCGACCCCGCCCCTCTCCGAGCTATCACGGAGACCTGCTCAAGAGTCAGACACAGGCCGAGGGCTTCGCTGCTCGCCAGTGCGAGCGCGGCGAACCCCGAAGCCGATGAGCCGAGTCCCACATTCGAAAGGAAGTTGTTCGTCGACATCATGTGGAACCGGGCCTTCGACTCCGCTCTGCGTCTTACCTCGTCCACCACCGACACTACACGCTCCAACTCTCGTCCCTGCAACTCCCTCGAATCCAGGTGAGCGCGGTCCTTGTCGAAGTCGCCGAACTCAATCGTCGTGTGCGATACCGTGGGCGAGGTGGCGACCGATATCGAATCATGAAACGGCAATCTCAGGACCTCGTCTCTGAGGCCATGGTACTTTATCAGGCCCTGGATAGGATGGGCCTTCGCTGAAGCCTTCACACCAATACCTCACACGTCGAACAGGACTGTCACGGCCTTCCTCGAGTCGTCGAACTCCAGCCTGTGGTAGGTCACGCCCTTCACGACGGACCTCTTCGTATGCTTCTCCTCGTCGAAGTTCTCCCCCCGCGCTATGGCGACAAGCTTCGTGCCATCGGTATCGACCGAGAACTCGCCGAACACGAGGTTCTCGACATCGTGAAGGAACAGGAGTTCCTGGAGGAAATCGACCAGCAGTTGCTCACGGCCATCCGCCTCGAGTTCCAGTTTGACCTCCCCTGTGGGCGAGACCTTTGTCACATCGGTCATCTGGTCGAAGAGCGCATAGGCAGCATTCGCGAACCTCTCGCCGAGGGTATTTCCATAGGCCTCGACCATTGCATCCGCGGTATGCTCCAGCAGCCTGTATCTCATGCATAGCTAATGACGATTCGAGGATATATCAAGACTGCGTCGCTCAGACCTCGGAGAAGTAATCACACGCCCTTGACACGATGCATGCGTCGCAGGCAGGTTTGCGCGCCCGGCAGACCGACCGACCATGCTCGATTAAGTTGATGTGGAAATTATAGTACTCGCTCACTGGGACGAGGGACTCCATTACATCCTGGGCGGCCTCCCTGGTGACCTTGGGGCCGATGAGTCCCAGTCTCTTGGTGACCCTGTGGACGTGCGTATCCACAGGGAACGCGGGCATGCCCAGGGAGAAGAGGAGGACTATCGACCTTGTCTTCGGCCCGACGCCTTTGATATGAGCGAGCCATCGGTCCGCATCCGAGGCTGTCATATCCCTCAGGAAGTCCAGCTCGATCGCTCCGCGCTCACGGTTGATGAACTCGAGTGCGCCGATGATCCTCCTCGCCTTGATGTCTGGGAGACCACCCGACCGGATGACCTTCGCCACGGCAGATGGGTCCTCCCCCAGCAGGTCGTTCCAGTCGCTGTATGCACTCTTGAGTGCCAAGAATGATCTGTGCGAGTTCACATCTGTCGTATTCTGTGACAGTATCGTCTCAACGAGCGTGTCGACCGGGTCCTCATCCACGCACGCCGACTTCTCGCCATAGAGCTTGGTGAGAACCCTGTTGATGGCTGCTGTCTTGCGTCTCAAATCACCCTCAGAGATTCCGTGGTCCATCCCATTCAGCCCGTCGTTATCTTCACGTTCCTGAAGAGGATACTGGGCATAAGCGCGCTCCCGAAATCCACAACGTCGGCCCCTACTCGCTCGACGTTCTTCATCAGGTCCGTGACGTTGCCCGAGACCATCGAGCCGCGGACCCCGCCCACGACCTCCCCGTTCTTGATCAGCAGACCCGGACTCGCGACGAACGAGAAACCGCCGGTTTCCGTGTTGCTCGTGTGAGAGCCCTGGCATCCCCATACGAGGTAGCCGTGGTCCACGGATTCGATGAGCGATTTCATGCTGCCCCGGTCAGGCATGACCTGCAAACACAATGGTGCTGCTCCGACCGTGCCAGAGGACAGATCTCGAATCGCATTGCCCGTCGAACCCTCTCCGGAGATAGAGCCATGGTAGCTGTCCCAGACATAACCCACCAGAGTACCCTTGTTCACTAGCCGGGTCTTCTGAGCTGCGATGCCCTCGTCATCGAATGGCCTCGACCCACATCTGCCAGACAGGAGGGGGTTGTCGTTGATGGTGACATGTTCAGACCATATAGGCTCTCCCAGCCTGCCAGCCAGGAAGGATATCCCCTGATGGGTGTTCTGGCCGGAGAACGCCTCGCTGAGGACCACGTTGAGAAGGCCATCATTTCCTGCACCGAGTGACATCGGAGAGAACACGACGTCGCATTCCTCCGTCTTCGCATCCAGGATATGAGTACTCTTCTCCGCGATCCATCCCGCGCGCTCGCCGATCTTGTCGATCCGGAGGTCGCAGCTACGCGACTGTCCTGACTCCTCGCAGTCGGGTGATATTGACTCGCCTGAGCCCGCAACGCAGCATATCAGTGCTTGCAGTTCCGTCTCAGACATGACCGACCGCATCCCGGACGAGTTTGTCACTCCCACCGTCCTCCCAGTTGATTCGACGGCCCCGTAAGGAGCGGACACATCCTTCGAAACTGACCTGGCGCCATCGATCATCTCCTCGGCCATCATGCTCATGACCGGGACGTCGAGCGAGGCCACTGATGTATCATACAATCCGGACACGGAGGGATACTTCTTGCTGCTGGAGGGAAAACCACTCCAATTCTTATCGGATTCCATCAGGTTCGCGATTCTCACTGCATGGTCGATACACTCAGAGGTCGCTCTACGGTCGAACTCGTTGCAGGACGCCCCTCCGACCTTCCCGTCGACACAGACGCGCACGTGAAGACCCGTTGCCATGATCGAATCTGCGCTCGAGACCAACTCCCTCTCGATAGTCACCCTCCGGGTCCTCGTGCAAATGGCATATGCGTCGAATTCCGCGACCTTCTGTCTTCTCGCGGAGGCAACCACTTCATCGAGCACGTGCAGTACAGCAGTTTCAGTGGCGCACGCCTTCGACATCAGGCAGACCCCCCGAACACTACTCCGCCCTTCTTGAAGCTCAAATGCGGTCCGCCATCACTTGTCGGCATCGCCTGGAGCAGCTTCCCACAGTAGCTGGATTCGAAATCGAAATCCCTGCCCACACCGTCGATCAATGCGAGCGACTTCGTGGCCACGCCGCTGATTGCCAAGCTCCTCACCGGTCTGCCCAACTCCCCCTTGACAATCTCGTAACATTCTTGAATGCTCACCTGGAAACTGGAATTCGACTCCGCCTGTCCCCCACTGACATCCACACAGTAATATCCGAATTTCTTGTCCTCCAGCATTTCATCCAGGGACACGTCCCCCCGTTCGAAGTAGGTGTTCCTCATACGAATCAACGGAGGGACCCTGTAGCTCTCGGCCCTGGCATTCCCAGTCGGCTCGATGTCGAGACGTGCGGCCCATTCCCTGTTGGTCATCTGTGCTCCGATCAGACCCTTGTCGATCAGGGTGACCGTCTTGGGCAAGACCCCTTCATCGTCGGCCGTGATGTTCCCGAACCCATCCTCGATCCAGGGAGAGTCGACCATCGTCACCGCCTCTGAGGCCACCCTAGCCCCTTCGAGGCCGTTGAATGCGCCCGCAGCGAAGAGGTCCGCCTCTGACAAGTGTCCAAGGGCTTCATGAGCAAGCATCCCCGACACCTTAGGAGAGATGACGCAAGGATGCGTACCACGCTTACACGAAACACCATCCATCTGCAGTCTCGCCTTCCTGGCCAATCGTTCGACGATCTTGTCGCCAGAACCATCCTCAGTGAACCGCTCCCACCCGCGAGTCACCGTGCCGATTTCATCTCTGGCCGACACCAATCGGCCGGAAGTATTCCCGGAGGCGCTGGTCTTCAGATAGGCGTGTGACAGCGATTGTCGGACCTCGGTCCCCTCGCTCGTGACGAGAACCCTGTCTCCGGTGATGTCCGAGTAACTTGCTTTCGTGGTCGTCATGCGACGGTCAGCCTTAGTCGCATTCCTGCAAATCGAAGTCAAATACGATACCTTCTCCGCAAGGTCGACCTCGTTCAAAGGAATCCTCGCCTTCGAGGGGATGTCCATCTTGACTGGTTTCACCCCGTGCAGGCTTGTATCTGAAACGGCGGTTCGCGACAGCGCACTAGCTGCTTTCACGGCTTCGGTGATTGTCTCAGATACATCACGCACCCCGTCGGAGACCGCGAACCCCCATCTGCCCGATTTCAAGATTCTTGCAGAATGCCCGCACTCGAACTTGCGCGTGACGCTCTCAATCGACGATTCGCGGAGTTCGATGGAGGTCTCAACGACGTCGTCGGCGCGGAGTTCCACGTAGTCCAGCCCCGAAACCACCCGAGACCGGACCGCCTTCACGAGAGGGTCCAGCAACGCGCTCATCTGGCGGATAGGAGTATCTTTCTCCATTAAAAAGGGGTAGGGTGTCACGAGCCTCGGATTGCACTGGCATGAATGATTTCGTTGCCGCTCAAAGCTTTTATACCGATTGTGTCTGTGGTTCCCTCGTGAAGATCTGCGTCATTGGCTGTGGCGCGATAGGGACCACGATCGCCAGAGCCGTCGATGAGATGCCAGACATCGATACAACATACCTCACCGACAGGTCCCAGGAATGTGCCACCAGACTCCAGGAGCGGACCAGGAAGGTCAAGTACATACCTGACATAATTCCCGTCCTGCCTGAGATACGACTTGTCGTGGAGGCCGCAAGCCAGGATGCCGCACGATACTATGCCCCCTTGACCCTTTCGGCCGGTGTGGACATCCTCCTGATGAGCGTGGGCGTGTTCCAGGACGAGGAGTTCCAGAGCGATGCCTTCCGGCTCGCCAAGAGGAAAAGCGCGAAGATATTCATCCCGAGCGGTGCGATCGGCGGCGTCGATGCACTCTCCGCAGCGAGCTTAGACATCATGGATGAGGTCACGCTGACAACAACGAAACCCCCTTCTGCATTCGGACCGAGCGCCTATCTGGAGTCGAAAGGGATCGTCCCGGCGGACATAAGGGTCAGAACCGAGATATTCCATGGCTCCGCGAGGGAGGCAGTCAAGCACTTCCCGCAGAACATCAACGTCGCCGCGACCATATCCTTGGCAGGGATAGGTTTCGAGAAGACCATGATACGGATTGTGTGCGATCCGCAGGTCAAGACAAACGAGCACAACCTCAAAGCGAAGGGGAAGTTCGGAGAACTCGATGTCGTCACCCGGAACGTCCCCTCTCCGAGGAACCCGAAGACAAGTTACCTAGCTGCCTTGTCCGCCATATCCGCAATCAAGAAGATCGCAGGCCAGACATGGGTCGGCATCTAATCTCGTCAACCTCTTATACGGCAAGACACATTCGAGGCCAGTGATTCTGTGCCGACCAAGGAGAGATGGATATTCGCATCCATGAAAGCCGATGTGGATGCTATCGTGCTCATGAATGGTACCGATCCGAACCTCGACAACAGTTTCTTCTACGCGACGGGAATCCCGAACGGACTATTCGAGGGCGGAATCGCCATCATCCAGCCAAGAAAGACTGAGGTGCTCAGCTCGGAACTGGAGGAGCTCAGCTCGAGATCTGCTGGCGTGCGCACGACTGTCTTCGGAAGCTCGGATCACAGACACACCCTCCTCACCCGAAAGCTGAAGGGCATGAGAAGGATAGGCGTCAATTCGCGGGAGATAACGCACGCGAACTATCTGAAAATCAAGAAGGCGGCTGGCAGCGCGAAGCTCGTGGACGTGTCCACAGACCTCGAGAGCGCCCGTGTCATCAAGCAGCCAGACGAAATACTGCTCATCAAGAAGGCTTGCACGATTGGATCCTCGGTAGCCGAGATGATACCGGACATTGTAGCCGAGGGGATGACAGAGACCGAAGCTGCTGCCGAGCTCAACTACAAGATGATGAGGCTTGGGGCGACGGGCCCGGCTTTCGTGGCCGGCGTAGCATTCGGGTCCAAGAGCGCGGAGCCCCACTATCACCCTGGGGCTAGGAAACTCAAGCGCGGCCAGTTCGCATTGTTCGACTTCGGGGCGAACTACAGACGATATGTCTCTGACATCACAAGGACATTCACATGCGGACCTGCCGACAAGAAGCAGAAGGAGATGTACGATGTCGTGCTGGAGGCGCAACTTGCGGCAATCGAGGCCATACATGCGGGGGTCCAAGGGAAGGATGTGGACATGGCAGCCAGACGGATTATCGACGGCAGCAGATTCAAAGGATGCTTCATACACGGCACCGGTCACGGAATTGGCGTGTCCGTACACGACCCCGGAGCCATCTCGCCCGCGAGGGACATGACCCTGAAGGAGGGGATGACTCTCACCGTCGAGCCGGGGGCATACATAAACGGCTTCGGAGGGGTCCGGATAGAGGATGACATCCTCGTGACGAAGAGAGGATGCCAGATCCTGACCCCCTGCACGAAGGAGTTCCGACAGATCTAGAAGAGCGAGAGCATCCTCGTGTCGAAGAACCTGTCGGCAAGCTCCTGGACTGCGAATATCATCACAACACCCAGCAACGCAATCACGATGGAAGCCAGCCAGTCATCGGAGACTGGGAGTTCGTCCACCAGCATGAAGCGTATGACGAATATCAGGATGACGAACGCGAAGAGGAGTCCGAGCTCTCCGATCTCAACCTCGTTCGTGATGTCCCTCACAAAAGGTATCACCAGGACCGCGATTACAGAGACCAGCAACAACCGCAGCACGAAAGGCCCATCTGCCGACCACTCGCTGGCCACCAGTGCCGAGCTCACGTAGAATATCAATGCGACGAGGACGATAGCGACGAGGATCAGGAGCAATTGTTCGATGCTCATGCGAACACCTGCATCGAGACTGGCCTTGGAGCGTTAAGTTACTTTCGGCCTCTGCCCCCCTCGGTCCGTGCGTCACCATCATCACTCTCACTCGAAGTTGAAGAAGCGGTTCGCATCTGTGAGCATGACAACACAGGAGACGCCTGCACCCGTTCTAGCGTCTCCATCCGCATCTACATCCAAATCACCGAAGGGGATTGCGTGTCTGTCATGGCAACTCCGTCGATTCGCATGGAACTCATATGAGTCCTGCAGGACCTGGCAGGACTGGCAACAACACTTATCTACGGAAATCAGGTTAAGGGAGTAACGTGGCCATATTCTTCAACGAGGAGTTCTACGGGCACATTCAGGACCCGTTCCATCCTGAGTCCCCCGAGAGACTGAGGGGCATCGTTCAGAAGCTCAAAGCGCACGACCTTTGGAAGGACGTGCACTCGTCGAAGACCGGACATAAGGAACACCTCAGACTCGTCCACGAGGAAGAATACATCAATTTCATCGAGACCTGCGGAGAATGCAGCCTCACAATGGACACCAGGGTCCATCATGAAACATATGGGATAGCTGCGCTCTCCGCTGAGTGCGCAATCGATGCGGTCATGTTCTCGAAGGAACACGGAAAACCGGCGTTCGCCCTGACCCGCCCACCTGGACATCATTCAGGGCCGAATTACGGCATGGGATTCTGCTACTTCAACAACATTGCTATCGCGGCAAAGTACCTGCAGGGGCATGGCGACAGACGGATCGCGATCGTGGACATGGATGTTCATCACGGCAACGGCACCGAGCAGATCTTCGCAGCTGACCCGACCGTCCTCTACATCTCGACCCACCAGACAGGCATATTCCCGGGCACGGGGGCCATCGATTTCATCGGGAAGGGAGATGGCCAAGGGTTCAACCTGAACATGCCCCTGGCATCCGGATGCGGCGACTCCACGTTCGACCTGGCATACCGTAGCTTGGCTCTGCCAGTCCTAGAGCAGTTCGACCCTGACGCTTTACTCGTGAGCATCGGTGTGGACAACCACTACAGAGACCCGCTCGCGTCCCTGAGCCTCTCCTCGGATGGCCATGTGAGGCAGGCGAAGGAGTTGCTGGCGTTCGCGAACGCGAAATGCGACGGCAGGACCACGTTCATGCTCGAGGGCGGATACGACATACCTGCGCTCTCCGAGGTCGTCGCAGGCGTCGTCGGTGCCATGGAATCCGTAGAGGTCCCTCTGGAATTCACAGACATCGTCGACAACAGCTGCCTCGGACGAGGCACTGTCGAGAGGTGTATGAGGAACGCGTCCGAGTACTGGGACCTATAGATTGGGCTTCCTCTTCTTGACCAGGTCCAGTTGCTTCTCGTGGTCCCTCTTGACGTTGTTCTCGAGCATGTCAAGGAGCGAGTCGGTCGCCTTGTAGAGATCCCAGTCGACGGTCTTGACATAGTACATGCTCTTGGAAGTGGTCAGCCTCGCGCTGAGACTGTACTTGCTCTTCAGACCCTCGTGGTGGTACACGCTCGCATGCATCGAGAACACCCTCGGAGGCAGTATCCTGTCGATCCTCTTCATCGACTTGCCGATTATCTCGTACAGGACGTCGTAGACCTCTGGGTCGCCGACTTCCAGGCCGGTGATCTGTACATAGACTCCCTCTCTTGGGAGCAGGCTTATGACTTGCTCCATGAGGTCGATTTGAGAGAGAACTCCGACGAGCTTCCCCCCATCCGTGACGAACAGGGTGGACAGCTTCTTGGCAAGAATGACCGCAACGGCCTTCTCAAGAGTGTCTGTGGGGGCCACGTACGTTGGGGAGCTGTTCATCACACTGCCGACCCTGACATCGACGGGTCCCCTGTCGGAGCCCATGATCTCGCCCGGGGGCTTCGATGCCTTCGGGTTCCAGATGACTTCCATCACCTCGGTCATCCCGATTGCGCCGATGAGCCTGTCAGTCTTGTCCACGACCGGAAGGGTCATCTCGCCCAGGCCCATCATCACGATCTGGGCCTTTCTGACGGACTCCTCCTCGGTGACTGCATGGGGATTCCTGCTCATGATGTCCGAAACCTTCTTCTGCCTCAACTCGTCGACATTCGGGAGCATCTTGACGATGTCCGTCCGGGAAAGGAATCCGATCATTTTGTGGTTCCTGACGACCGGGGCGCCTCTGACGCCTGACGACAGCATCTCCTCCGCGGCGTGGAGGACCGTCATGTCCTCTTCGAGCTTGGGGGCCGGGATCATTATGTGCTCGACCTTTGCGCTCAAAGTGACATTCCTGCGAGACAAAAGGACCTTGTGACTCACCAGTCCGAGGGGTTTGTCCCCGTCGAGTACTGGAATCTCGCGCACCTTGCCCTTCCTCATCTTGGAGAGTACCTCAGAGACCGTCTCTCCTTTGTTGGCCGTCAGACCTGGGGGGCTCATGATGTCTTTCACGAGCAACTTATCTATCGCAATCGCCTTCAAACGAAACACATCCGCAGACTGGGCATAAGGTCGAAAATCCTGTGTGCGCCCATCTTTCCTTACCAATGCAAATTCCGCATCTAAATACTTTCTATCCCTTTCCATCGATTGATAGCGACGTCAATGCTTTATATCGTACGTCCAATCTGGTACATCGGAGATATCACGCATCTGGCGCCCGGTGGCTGCCGGGTACGCGGAGGCATCGGCGTTGACTGAGAAGACCGAGGTTTCCGTGCGTCGGCACGGGCCGGCGCGCGCACGCAACAGCGGGGGAAGTGTGTCGGGCGATGGGTTCGAGGGGGTAGGCCGGATGGGGTTCCACACTTTGGATGATTTTGACCTGCGAGGGAAGAAGGTGCTCCTGAGAGTTGACATCAACTCTCCGGTCGACGAGAAAACCCTGGCGCTCGAGGACGGATCCAAGATACTCTCATCGGTGCCCACGATCCGGGAGATCGTGGACAGGGGAGGCATGGTCGCCGTCCTGGCGCACCAGGGCAGGCCCGGCGATTACGACTTCATACCGCTCAACGAGCACGCGAACTACCTGAGCAGGTACCTCGGGAGGAAGGTCAGGTACATTGACGACATTTTCGGGGCGCACGCACTCAAAGCCATAGATGGGTTGGCCGAGGGGGAATGCGTCCTCATGAAGAACGTGAGATACTTCGGGGAGGAACAGGCGAGCAGGAGCCCGGGTGAACACGCCCAATCCGAGCTCGTCAAGACACTAGCGCCCAAGTTCGACATCTACATCAACGACGCGTTCGCTTCGTCGCACAGATCGCACGCATCGCTCGTCGGGTTCACCGCAGTGTTGCCCTCTGCCGCCGGACGGTTGCTCGAGAGGGAGATCACGACCCTCTCGGAGGTCTTCCATGCGCCGAAGAGACCTTCGACCTACATATTCGGAGGCAAGAAGCTCTCGGACGCTCTCGCGGCGATCGAGAACCTCGCCAAGAATGACTCTGTCGACCATATCCTGATTGCTGGCCTCGCGGGATATGGATTCCTGTGGTGTCTGGGGAAGGGAGTCGGCTCCAGGACCGAGGACCTCATCAAGAGGGACATGACCGAAGAGGCCGTGGGACGGGCAAAGAAGCTCTGGGCAGATCATGGAAGCAAGATCACGTTGCCTTCGGACGCGGCAATCGAGGAAGCGAGCGAGAGGAGGGAATACCCTATCGGTTCCCTGCCCGCAGATGCCGCCGTCCTGGACATCGGCGCCGACACGATAGCCCGGTTCACCGAGACCATCATGATATCCAAGACAATCTTCCTGTCCGGACCTCCTGGGGTATTCGAGAGAGACAAGTTCGCAGAGGGCACGAAGGCGATATTCAACGCCATTGTGGAATCAGGGGCTTTCTCCGTCATCGGAGGAGGTCACTCGAGCGCTGCCGCGAACAAGCTGGGGCTCATGGACAGGTTCTCATACTGCAGCACGGGAGGTGGGGCGCTGGAGCGGCTCATGCTCGGCAAGCCCATGCCTGTGATCGAGGCCCTCAGGGAATCGGCGAAGAGGTTCTAATCAGTCGTACGGGAAACCCTTCTTGACGGCTCCCCCAAGTATTGTCCCGCCGAGGGATCGCGCCCTTATCAGGCCCCTCAACGGCACGCCGTCGACCTCGTTCATGCTGCTCTTGTTGACTATGACCAGCACCAGGACCGGCTCCCCGCCCGCCTCGCGGATGTCGGATATCGCGCCCTTGATAGTCGCGCCTGTGCTCAGGACATCGTCCACGATCACGATCTTCTTCTTGTCGCCAGTTGAGGCGAAGTTGGAGCTGAACGCGCCGCCGGTCTCTGCCTCCGAGTGCGGTCTGTACACCCCGAAGTCCACACCGAGTAGCTCAGATATCTTGCAGGCGAACGGGACCCCGTTTATGGACACGCCCATGACCACATCGGCCAGTTGCTCCCTCTTCGAGAGTTCCTCGAGCGCGATGTCCGACATGAGTTCGGACATCAGACCGATGCGGTATCCTGAAACACCGATCGACCTCCAACCGATCTTCACGTCTGATGGGGGGAGACCCTCCGCCCCGTATTCTATCAGGTAATTGACAGTGTCAATCGAAAGGTGTAACTCGTCTGCTATCTCCCTGACGCTCAAGCCCTTCTTTCTGAGGACCTTGGCGTTGGCTGCCAGCTCCTTCACATCTACCATCTTATCACAGCCCTGAAGAGTAACATGTTACGATATTAACCTTTCTCAAGGCCACCTGGCTCCAGCGCCTCGACCATGGCAGCCATTGCTCGGTTCAGAGGGATGTGGACCCTGTGGTGAGAGCCTATCTTGCACATCATGCCGTTCATCTGTGCAATCTCCGTCCTGCGACCGAGCTCGACGTCCCTGAGCATGCTCGATCTATTCTCCGCCGTGTCCTCAGCGACTGTCCTGACGCGATCCATCATCCTCTCCTCGGGCAGGACCACACCAGCTGCCTTCGCGACCGCGACGCACTCGTCGCACAGCTCTGACATCAGGCGCGAGATGGTCTCACTCTCAAGAAGCTTCCCGTTCGGCACCCGAAGGATGGCAGTAAGTGGGTTGATGCAGGCATTCACTATCGCCTTCGCCCATATCTCAGCCACGATATTCAGTCCCACATCCACGATGAGTCCGCAGGCCGAGAGCGCTTCGGCCAGCCTCTTGGCCCCGAGTGCATCCATGTCTGAGCCGATGACCGTCCGTCCCAGGCCTGATATCCTCACGTTTCCAGGGGACAGGAGCGAGGCACCCATCGTGGTAGTCCCGCCGAAGGCTCTGGAACCCTTCCACGCGCGGATCAACTCCAGGTTGCCGAGGCCATTCTGGAGGGTCAGGACCGGGGTGTCGTCCCATGGCAGGCGCGCCAGGGCGTCGACCACAGACTTGGTGTGATATGCCTTCGTGGTCAGTATCATCAGGTCGGGGGCCTCAAGATCCTCGGCCGTTTCACGTGTCTCGACGTTCAGAGTCGCCTCGACTTCCCCAGTGAGATGCAGGCCGTTGCGATTCACGGCGTCCATGTTCTCCTTGCGGCCCACGAGGACGATCTCGTGCCTCTGTGCCAAGATACCGCCCATGGCGCATCCGAGAGAACCAGCGCCGAACACCAGTATGCGCATCAGGGAACGATGACCGCGAAGCGGCTATTTGTGGCTTGTTCCTCGACTCGCTCGCTCAGCGATGATATGGGCGGCCCTCGTTGGCTCAGGGATGCGGTGTTTGGAGAACCTACTCACAACATCGAGCGTCTGCCTCTGTCCGATACCGTCGCCAATGGAGACATACACGGGTCTTGACCTTCCCGCACCGACGATCTCGAAGCCGACAATCCTGCCGTGGAGCGATATCTGCGCGACACCTCCACCTCGCATCCTACCTCGTTTCCCACAGAGCAGGCTCTTCGCCACACCGATGGTCGGCATTTTGAAGGCCACGCCTGCGTGCGTGGCAATCCCCATGCCCTCAGGATGGAGGGTGCCGTTCCCATCGTACATCAGGACAGTCTTCTTGGGGAGGTCCTTCAACAACGGCAGCACGAGGGGAAGCTCCCTGAACGCGAGATATGTAGGAACGTATGGGAACACCGCGTCGCCCTCGTGGATCACATGATCGGTCATCTCACCGGATCCGTAATCGAACAGTGCGGCGACCGCAAAGGCGTGCTCGCCCCTGTATGCGACATCCACACCGGCCACATAATCGATGTCGATCTCGCCCTTGGGGACTTTGGCAAGACGTCGGAGCCCTTTCTGACGCGCCCTCAGTCCCTTAAGCGGACGGTCCGATACGAAATCCGTGAACAACAGTTCGTCGAGGTCCACGACCTTCCCATCCTCCACCCGCACGCCCTCGGATTCCAGCAGGGCACCCTTCTTCTGCGGCCCACCTCCAGTATAACCACCCAACCTGCCGTCGGACTGCACGACACGCCTGCAAGGCACTCGGACGATGTCGTCGTTCCTGCTCATCGCGAGTCCGACGAACCTGCTGGCGACCACGTCACCCAATGCGCGCGCGACCTCGCCATATGTCGTCACGCGCCCTATCGGCACCTGGGAGACCACATCATACGTAGCCTTCCAGAGGTCAGGAATGCCCTCAAGGCGGGAAGAGCGCATCAACCATCCAACTCCCCTGTAAGATTTAAATCCCTGCGTCGACAAGTGTACTGGCATGGGTTCAGGCACCCTTGGCAGATACTATTCCGTACTGGGCGGCGAAGCGAGGGCCAGATACCTCTCCACGAAAGAGGCGAAGGTGGCCGTTGACATATCAGCACCCACGGAGGAGCTATGGGAAGCTCACGCGAACGCCCTCAGAGTCGAATCCGAGGACGGAGCAGTGGATATGCTCGAGTTGAAGACCGAGCTTGCCAGAAGACTCCACTCCAAATGCGAGATCTGCGAGAGGAGGTGCAGGGCAAGGAGGAGCGAAGGGGAAGCGGGCCATTGTGGCGTTCTGGAGGCGCGAGTCACCAGCGAGTTCCTGCACACGGGGGAAGAACAT
>Ga0208953_1001198_pt1 | contig 16436 bp, 16 predicted proteins | sample RifOxyB2_FD_184033 | JGI IMG/M metagenome (GOLD analysis project Ga0208953, IMG submission 184033) | Groundwater microbial communities from Rifle, Colorado - Rifle Oxygen_injection B2 (SPAdes) | ecosystem: Environmental > Aquatic > Deep subsurface > Groundwater | place: USA: Rifle, Colorado... | reverse complement strand
GAAAAAATGGGTAATTGGATTAATTGGTATAACACTAAACGTTTCCATTGGGGGCTAAATTTAGAGACTCCTGTGGATTATTTAATCAATAATGGCTATGTTGTCCAATATGTGGTGAACTAATACACTTTCTTGTTAAGCGGATAAAAATCAATTATAATAAAGATAGTTAATTAAATAGCTTTTCCGCCCAGGGCGGATCCGCCTTAGGCGGAGAATTTATTTTATTATGTATAAAATTTCCGGAGGAAACAAATTAATAGATGTTCAGTTAATCTTAGATAAGGCGGGTGTAAAAAGTGGGATGAGTGTGGGTGATTTAGGTTGCGGAGCAACTGGTCATTTTGTTTTTCCAGCATCCGAAATGGTTGGTAACGACGGCAAGGTTTATGCGATAGATATATTGCGAACCATACTACATAATCTAAACAAAAGGATAAAGCAAGAGAATATAAAAAACATTCAAACTATATGGAGCGATCTAGAAATGTTCGGCGCCACAAAACTCGAACCAAATGTTTTAGATATTGCCTTGTTGGTAAACACTCTTTATCAGTCACAAAAAAGAACAGAGGTATTGCGTGAAACAGTAAGGCTTTTAAAACCTGGCGGCAAGTTAGTAATCGTAGAGTGGAAAAATATATCACTTCCTTTCGGTCCTCCTCTTGAATCCCGCGTAGAAAAAGAAAATCTAAAAAAAGCGGCTCCAAAACTAGGGTTAAAACTGGAGGAAGACTTTTTTGCCGGCTCTTGCCATTACGGCTTGATTTTTACAAAATTATAATTTATATTACCTTGTAGTATATTAATCCAATCAATACTGCTAGAATGCTTATAAGTTTTGATTTTTGCATTTTGCGTTTTGATTTTTTTTATTATGTCAAACTTTCTTACTTTAAATTATTGGCTCAACTCCAGACCGGGAAACATGGAGACTAAAGCCTTTTTTGTTTTAGTAATATTTATCTGCACATTGGCTATTTTTGCCTTTATTTCTCATTTAATAAAAAACCGAAAAAGAGGGCTGTATTATAATATTTGGCAACAATTAAATTCTTTCTGCTTTGTTAATTTTATTATTGGACTATTTTTAGTGTTTTTTGCCTATGAATTAATTCCCTTCTTGTCTTCAAGAATCTTATTCTTACTCTGGCTTATAGAACTGCTGATTTGGATTGTTTTTATAGTCCGTTTTGCCCTCAAAATTCCCCAAATCATTGAAAAACAGAAAGAAGAAAACGAATACAAAAAATATATACCGTAAAATTTATTTCATAAGTTTTTTAAATTTGATTACAAACCATTCCTTCTTGTCGTTGTTAGCGAAACGAAACAATCTTGTTATGAACAATATTCACGGGACTGTTTTTCTTCGCTCGCAATGACATTTTTTATTTTAATATATTCGCATATCCCACATTCGTGGTGTGGATTCGCGAAGTAAAAAACAATGAATCATAATCAAAAAATCGGAAAACTGGGGGAAGATTTGGCTTGTAAATATTTACAAGAAAAAGGATATGAAATTCTAGACAGAAACATTAAAACTAGTTTTAAAGAAATTGATATTGTTGCTAGAATTAAAGAAAAAATAGTTTTTATAGAAGTAAAAACACGAACAAATTTAAAGTTTGGCGGGGCAGATGAGGCTATAAATCATAAAAAAATAAAAAATTTAAAAAAGGCTATAAAAATGTATTTTTTTCAGACTAAATTATATACTGATAACTTTCGATTAGACTTAGTTGCTATTGATATCGAACCAAACAAAAATATAACCAACATTAAACATTACAAAGACTTATTTTGATAAAAATTTTTAAAAAACTTAAAAAAATCATCACTTTTACAGATTTTGTCCACATTTTTTTCCACAACCATCAACCTTGTTACCCCCAGTATGCACACCTGTTATAAACTTGTGTGATATTTTTTTTTATTTTATATTAACAATGTTAGATATTGTGTTAGGGGTGAACTCTTTTAAAGAGTTCTTAAGAGGGCAGAGTGGGAATACTCTCAACTGTTTCTCTTGACCCTAATACATAATCGAATAATATAAAAAGGGGAGGAACCAGAAGAAACTATGACGAGAAAATCGATTATAATAGTTTTTTTTCTATTGATACTGATACCAAAAATTGCTCAGGCAAACACAGAAAAAAATACTAATAACAACAAAAATATTCCTCCGGCTCCAACACTTATTCTACCCGACGCTTCCCTTAAAACATCTAAACCAAAACCCGCAATTACCGGACTAACTGCCAATAAAACTGAGGTATATATTTATATTGACGGTATATACAATGGCAAGACTAATATTTTAACACATGAATCAGGGGCTGCTAATTTCTCCTATCTTCCGTTTTTAAATTTAAAAATTGGCAAACATCAGATATGGGCAGTGGCTAAAGACGAACAAGGAAACAAAAGTAAAATCTCAAATATTTTAACATTTACAATTGAAGAGCATTTTCCGGCGCCAACACTGATAAAGATAATAAAAAACGAAAAAAGGCCCATTGTCGCGGGGCTTGCCAAAAATGATAGTTTGATAAAAGTTTTTATAGACCATAAACTGCATGCTCAATTTACTGTAGTAAACCACAAATCAGGAACTGCTAATTTTGCCTATATTCCTTCTATAGACTTGACAAAGGGTAATCACTTGATATATACTACTGCTATTAATTTAAATGGCAAAGAAAGCCCTTGGTCTAATATGCTCAGCATAAGAATCGGGGCATCAAATCCACAAATCAGTGAAACTGCTGCTACAGAAGATATCCTGCCCAATGAAACATCTGAATTATATTATAATAACATTGAAAATCTAATAAAAAACACCGAACAAGAGCTAAAAAAAGCTTCTAATAAAACAATAGAAAACGGCAGTCATGCAAGCTCTTCTTTGATTAATGCTGTAATAAACAATAGGAATAGTAAATCAGGAATATTTAATGAAAATGACAGTGAAGAAAAATCGCAAATCCAATCATCAATATTTGTTATATTTATATTAATAATTGTCGGATGGATTTTATGGGTTAACAAAGAAGCAATTAATACATGAAATATTTTTATATATTTCCTTTGCAAGCATTTTTTACCTGGCACAAAAAATGTTAGCAGAGCACTGCTTGAGCTTAATCTCAGATTATAAAAATCTGGGACTCAAACAGGCCCCTTCTTATGCAAAAACCTCCCCCTTTTAGGGGGAGGTTTTAATCTTAAAAAAATAAAAAACAGGCTTATTACAAACCTGTTTTACAATTTAAACTTTATGAAGATATATATTATTTATTATTTCTTCAACTTGTTTTTTCCAATATTTTTTAGGAAGATTTATAAATGTTCCATTAGGCAGTATTACTTGGATATCTATAATTTTTTCTAAACTCAATGTCTCATAATTATTATTTATAAATTCCAGACAAGCCGCTTTAATAACATTTTTTAATACTTCTGGATATTTATTTCGATATCTTATATTTTGACCATCACCGCGAAAACCGGAATCTTCACTTTCAATAAAAATCTCAAAATACCCATTCCAATTATAGATATCTTCTAGTTTTTCAGTCTCTATAAAATCTTTTTCCAGATTAACTATCTCTTCTTTATGTTCTGCAATAAAATTTTGTATTACTTTTTGTGCGTATTTTTTTAAATCCATTTTATCTCCCCATACTGCCTTCATTTAGCAATCATCTTCTTTATCTGCAAGGATTTCCATTATAATAAGAATTATTACCAAAAAAATAAACAATGTCATAACAATAATATTTTTAAAAATATCTTTCATTTTATGATCTCCCTTATTTAAAAAATAAGTATAATCAAATACATCAGAATAAAATGAAACATCATATCCACTCTTTCATAAACAATACATGTAAATCCGACATCAAATTCTCGAAAAGGATCTTTTGACCCATATGCTTCCATAAAGGTTCGCCCTTTAATCAAGTCTAACCATTTACTGGCCAATGAATATCGATCTATAGGCCAATGAGTTAAGAATATCAAACTTAGAAACATTAGATCAAAACGCCAAACGAACAAAGCGATACATAGTGTGTAGATCAAAGAATGCAGAGTGCATACCCAGAAACCTTTCCAACCGGAATCACTTTTTAAATATGCCATCTTTTTCGGCTGTAAACCGTAATCGCCCAGCAGGTGACCCAAAAATAATTTAAAGAATATAGCGTCCATTATTGTCCTCCTGTCAATCTTAATATCATTCTAAAATTTTCACTCCCCCTTGTCATCCCGGACGTAGCAAAACGAAAATCCGGGATCCATGACATAAATATTAAAAATAGAAATAAACAGAAAATTTCATCCCTACAAACAAACACGAACTTCTTCATTGCGCTTGCGCTTCATTCAGAATGACAAATAAATTCTATAAAGTCTGATTAAATTCTTCTGCTTTTTCCAGAAATCTTTTTTTACTGCATTCACTATGAACAACAATTAAATCCAATTTATTTTCTTTTACTATATTACGAGTTTCTGAAATATCCGGTATGCGGTCAATAAAAGGAAGAAGTTCTGGTGTACCGCGCCCCTTAACCCTTTTCTTTAAAATTTCTTTACTGCAGCCAATACATAGCACTTTGCCGCCAACAAAACGAAACATGGATTTTTCCTTCTGCATACCATACGGAATCTCTACAAAAACATTACTACCTGCCGGCACTTGTTTCAATTCTTCTTTCAAAAAATTCATCCATGGTTCTTTAATTTTCTCAATCAATTCTTCTTCCCTTTTTAAGGCCATCTCCACTATATCTTGCCCGGAAAATTCAACTTCTATCAAGTTTTTTAACTTTTTATTGAAATCATCTGTATTAATAAATAAATTATTCTTATTTAATCTTGCCAATTCTCTTAAAAATGTAGATTTGCCGGAACCGGGCTGGCCAACAACCAAGAATAGATTATTAATCTCAAGAACTTTTTCCAAAAGCTTAGTAACAACCATTGGTGATACCAATTTGGACAGTTCTTCTAATTCTAAATTTTCTGCGAGCCTGCGAACCCTGGAAGATGAAACATTTTTATAGTTAGAGTCTGAATAAATATAGAAAAATTGTTCGATGCCATAATTGCGGCTATTTTGTATCATCACTTGCTTTTCATGCTCAGCATCATCATTATCCCTGATTCCGCGGATCATAACCACATCTTTGGCATTTTTTACGGTTTCTTTTATTTCATCCAAAATAGTCACATTTACATTCTCTGGTAAGTCATAACTCTGCCACAAGTCCATGCTTTCCTCTTCTGCGAACCAATCATTGGGCTTATCAGCATTAATAGAACAAACAATTGTTACTCGCGGCAAAAATTTCAAGGCCTTTTTAACTAGATGAAGATGCCCCCTGGTAGGAGGACTAAAACTTCCGGGAAACAAATATAAAGCTGTCATGGTTTTTACTCCTTATTTTTCTTTGTTACACAAATATTTTCTTAACCAAAGTTTGTTTTGTGGTTATCACAATTTTTATCATCTTCCCCACGTTTCACCCCAATCATCATCATCGTCATAATTTTGTCTACCAAAATGTGAATGTTTTGTTGTATTGTTAATTTTTTTAATAATTATCAAATCATTTTCATAATCTATTTCAATAACAAACGAAAGTGTTACTTTATATTTATTCTTTTTTATTTCTAATTTAGAGCCGCATTGGCTACAAAACACATCAAAATTTGAAAACTCTTTAAAAGACACATTAAAACACTTAAGGCATTTTTTCATTTTATTCTCCTATTTAATTGTAAAGAGCGATTTATTGAACTATTTACATTATTAATTATTTATAAAAATTTTGCATAAAATTATTTCTAAAAATTATAATTGTTTGACATTTTTACTAGCTTTAGTTAAGATTAATGTAAAGTATTGTCGAAAAAATTCGACAACAGCTATTTCATTATTAATTATTTAAAAAATATGAACAAAGAAATAGAAAAAAACCTGCAAGAGCTTGATTTCAGACCCAATGAGATTAAAGTTTATCTGGCTTTAACCAAACTGGGAGAAGCGCGCGCTTCCATAATTGCAAAAAAGGCCGACCTACCAAGAACGACAACCATTAGTATCTTGGATAAGTTGTATGAAGAAAATTTTCTCACCCTTCATCAATACAAAGGGGTGAGATATTATTGGATAGAGTCTCCGCAGGTAATTTCTGAAATATTTAAAAATAAAATGAATTATGCTAAAGATCTCAGTTTAATTCTTGGAGATCTTTACCACAGCGATTCTTCTTTTCCTACAGCTAGGGTAATTGATACTAAGAATGGAATTAAGAATTATATTGAAAAAACAATTCTTAGCCTGGAAAAAAAATCTATTATTTATACCATGGATACTCCCAATATAGGAAATTATGAAAAAGTTTTTAGTGAAAGCATTATCAGGAATCTCAATCTTCTCAAAAAGAAAAAACAAATTCAAACAAAAACACTCGTTCCCCATAATACTCTTAAGGACATTAAAACGGAAAAACTGACAACCCAAAACATAGAAATCCGAGAACTTCCGAAAGAAATTAATTTTTTCTCTTCAATGTGGATTATTAATAATTCCTTAGTTCATTTTTCGGCCTTTCCGTTGTTTCTAACTGTAATAAATCATAAAAAAATCACTGAAGGCATAAAAAATATTTATAACTTTCTGTGGAATATATCTAATATACGCCACTAAATTTATTTGCGGATAAACCCTTGCTAAAATAGGCTGTTTATGTTAAGTTGATTTAATAATTTTAATAAAAATCAAAGGTTCATTAACAATTTAATCAATATTTATTTACATTTTTTCAAGGAGCGTTTTATGAAAGAAAAAAGTAGTAAAACTAATTTTGAGTTAAAAGCAAAAGATTTGAGGTGCCAACCAGATTTAAAAAGCCTGCTGTTTAAAACCACGGATGATCTTCCTTCTTTAGATGGTGCCATTATTGGCCAGCACCGCGCTGTTACCGCCTTAGAATTTGGGGCTAAAATTGAAAAGCAGGGTTATAATATGCTCGCTATTGGCAACCACGAAATGGGAAGAACTACGACCGTAAAAAATGTTCTAGAGAAAATATCAAAAAAGAAAAAAAAGAATGCCAGAGATATGTGTCTAGTACATGATTTTAATAATCAAAACGGGAAACCAAAAATTTTATTCTTAAAAACAGGGACAGGAAAACAGTTTAAAGAGGCTGTAGAAACCTTTCTTGACAATATAAAGACTCAGTTAAATATTCTGGAAGATATTGCTGAAGAGACAATATCTCTTAAAGAAGGGGAAATAGCCAATAAAGTTTACGAAGAAGCGCAAAAAAAAAATTTGGCCGTTGAAAAAGTATTAGATAATGGCATGTCCACATTTGTTATTTTCGCTACACACAATGGGCTGCAAATAAGCATAAAAGATTTAAAAGACTATAAAAGCGCTGATGAAATAAATACTATAGAAAAACATATTCAAGAATTACAAGATATCATTAGGAAAGAATATGAAGATATACAGAAAATATACGACGACTCTCAAAACGGCCTAAGTAATTTTAAAACGAAAAAATTACTAGAAATGTATAATGAGGTTTTCTCAAAAAACAAAAATTCAGATATCTCAGAATATACGAAATTAATGCTTCAGGATATATTAAAAAATTTTGACGATCTTTTTTTCGAAGAGTGCGATCATACAAACAATCTCGATACACACATACCCGCACAAGACAAATTTGATAAATATCGAGTAAACCTGTTGGTTGGTAATAAAAAGGGAGAGACTCCAATTATATTTGCAGACACCCCGAATTATTCCAATATTTTTGGCGGACTAAAAAATACTGATTTGGCTCAAAAAATGTCAATAAATCATATGATGATTAAAGCTGGCGCTATTCATGAGGCTAATGACGGGTATCTAATTATAAACCTCCAGGACATTGACACAGAAACATGGCAAACTATAAAAAGAGTACAAGCTCATGGCAAACATCAAATAAAAAAGTTTGATCCTTACAGCATGATATCCGAAGCACTCACCGAGTCCATTGACCTAAATGTAAAAGTGATAATCATAGTTGAACCCAGACAGTTTGGGATCTTGTATGAAGTTGATCGGGATATTGATAAAATTTTTAAAGTGAAGGCTTATTTTGATTCCTCCATGGAATTAAAACAAGAAAATATTATCAATGTCGCCAGATTTATAAAAGAAATCACTAAAAAAGAGAGCTTGCTGCCTTTTGACAAAAAGGGGGTAACAGTTATTCTGGAAGAAGCAATTAGAATGACCGGCGCCAGAGAAATTACTACGGCCTTCTCCAAAATAAGAGAGTTGGTGGTAGAATCTGATTATTACGCTTCGGGAAATAAAGAAAAAATTATTACTGCAAAACATGTTAAGCAGGCAATTAACGCCAGAATTTATAGGTCTAATATGGATGAAAAATCGCTGCAGGAAAACACCCAAAAAAAAATAATACTCATTGATACTACTACTATGCAGGTGGGGCAAATCAATGGATTGGCTGTTTTTCAAATTCCTGACTATGCTTTTGGCCGACCATGTAAAATTATAGTTACTTGTGGAATGGGACGAAGAGGGATTATAGATATTGAAAAAAAGGCAGAGCTTTCAGACAGCTTTTATGACAAAGCTATATCCAACATCTCCGGATATCTTAATGAAAAATTTGCCCAAAATTTTCCAATTTCTATGAATGCCAGTATTTCCATGGAACAAAGTTATGGTGAAATAGGCGGAGATAGCGCATCCCTGGCTGAACTTATTGCTCTTATTTCCAGCTTATCAAATACCCCAATTTTCCAAGGAATTGCAGTTACCGGCTCCATAAATAAAAAGGGGGAGGTGCAGGCTATTGGCGGCGTCAATCAGAAAATTGAAGGATTTTTTGATCATTGTTCTCTTGGTGGTTTAACCGGTAAACAAGGTGTCATGATCCCCAAAAGCAACATAATTGATCTCATGCTCAGAGAAGATGTTGTAAAAGCAGTAAAAAATGGTGAATTTCATATTTATGCCGTAGAAAGCATTTATGATGCTATTCAAATTTTTATGAAAAAAGATATTGGAGAAATGAAAGAAGACGGCACTTATCCGGTAAATACTGTATATTTTGAAATATACAAAAAGCTTGAGAGATATCACAAAAATTTTAAAAATTAATCAAACACCACCCCAAAATTAAATCGGGGTGGTTTTTAAATTTTAAATGACATTTTAAATTTGTGCCGTTGACAAAAATTTAAAATAATGCTAATCTAAAATATTCTTTAATAAAAAAATTGAATTACAAATCACAACAAAAAACAAGGAGAGATTAAATGAAGCTTAATCTATTTAAAAAAGAAAAAAGTCAGGATGTGCCAGCAACTGAAACAAAACCAAAAACCGAAACCAAAAAAACGGGCTGGATGGGAAAACATATCGGCAATTCCTTTTTAAATTTAGTGGTCTTTGTAATAATAGGGGTTATTCTAATTGGAGTTGTTGAGTTGATTGATTGGATATACTCCGCGGTTGACCAAACCAGATTTCCTAAGCCGGCAGTTGATGTAAGTAAGGTGAATCCTAAAATGACCGAAACAGAAAAAGGAACACTTCTGGCTACCGCTATTACGAAGCAACTACAAAGGGAGATGGATTCTACTTTCGGATTAACTACCAATGACCTGATAATATCGCCTACGAGCTGGCTCGACAACCGCAGTAATCGCCAGAGGGGGGTAATATTTTCCACTTTGAAATTTACTGAATTTTTTGCAACTAATGTTGCCAAATTTGGTAACGCCGATAAAGAAAATGAATCACTATTGGAGGCGCGCACCCAGTGTTTCAACTACAGCCCTGATAAATGGTGGTTCTATTCGGCCGAAGATCAATATGAAAAAGGTATTAATTTGGTTAAAAAATATACTGAAAATTTAAAGACAGGAAAAGCTACTTACAACTTGCGTTCGGACGATATTTATAATCTTCTTATGTATATTATTGAAGGTTCTTTCCTGGATCAGGCATATGGACTTGTAATTGAAACCAATAACCAGATTTCTTGGTGGGATTTGGATGACAGAGTATATTATGCCCAAGGTGTAGTTTTGGTTTTACGAGATTTTTTGCACACATTGGTAGCGCTATACCCCGAAATTATGGAAAAGGGTGGAAAAGAAAATATTGAAATTGCCTTCCGTGAGATGGATCAATTTTGCACCTTTGACCCTATTGTTGTAACCAGAGGAGAACACGACAGCTTCCTTGCCGACCACAGAAGCAAAACTAGTCGTTATTTAACCAACATCATGAAAAGAATAAATGATGTTGCTCAATCTATCCGCAGATAAAACAAATTAAAAACGGGAGAAAAAATTCTCCTGTTTTTCATTTATTTGATAAAAACAATAAATAGGTGTTATGATATATCTATAATTAAATAATTATTATTAATATGAAAATATTAAAATATCTACTAATTGTTCCTTTATTTTTTTTATTTTTTTATATAAACACATCCTCTGCCGAACAAAATTTAGAAGTTTATTTTTTTTACGGTGATGGTTGTCCACATTGCGCCAAGGAAGAAATATTTTTGAAAAAAATTGAAAAAAAATATAATAATTTAAAAATAAATCGCTACGAAGTCTGGCATAATCAAGAAAACTCCAAACTCCTTTTTAATATTGCCAGTAAATTAAGCATAGAAATAACCGGTGTACCCGTACTTGTAATTGGCAATGAGGCTGTAACCGGTTATTTCAATGACGCCACAACCGGCGCAAAAATAGAGAATATAATCAATAAATTCTTAGAAGAAGGATGTTCCGATACCGGAATTCCTATTATCATAAACGATCAAATCAATCAACAATGTTTAGGAGAATGCGCCACTGACGGGCATCAATGCTTAGAAGATTGCGGGTGCCAGACAGGAATACAGCAAGAAAAAAAAGAAATTCCGGAATCCGTTAACATCCCGTTCTTCGGAGAGGTAAAGATAAAAAACGTTTCTTTGCCGATTTTAACATTGTTAATCGCCGGCACTGACGGATTTAATCCGTGCGCAATGTGGATTTTATTATTTTTAATCAGTCTGCTTTTAGGAATGGAAGATAGAATCCGCATGTGGATTTTGGGTTCAACTTTCATATTCGCTTCCGGAGCAGTATACTTTTTATTTCTGTCTGCATGGCTTAACTTTTTTTTATTTTTGGGTTTTGTTTATTGGATTCGTATATTAATAGGTCTTGTCGCCCTAGGAAGCGGTGGATATCATTTATATGATGCTTATAAAAACAGGGAGGGGGGCTGCGAAGTAACCGGAACTGAAAAACGGCAAAGAATGTTTAACCGTTTAAAAAACATTACCCACAAAAAAAGCTTTTGGCTGGCTTTTGTGGGAATTGTTGCTCTAGCAGTAGCGGTCAACCTGGTGGAGCTTGTTTGTTCGGCCGGATTACCCGCTGTTTACACCCAAATTCTAGCTCTAGCCGAATTACCGACCTGGCAATATTATTCTTATCTCCTTTTTTATATTTTTATTTTCATGCTTGATGATATGGTAATTTTCTTAGTTGCGATGACCACTTTGCAAATGAAAGCACTAAGCTCTAAATATACCCGCTATGCCGGCTTAATAGGCGGGATTATTATGTTAATTGTCGGCATACTGTTAATATTTAAACCGGGATGGTTGATGTTTGGATAAAAAATTTTTTAGTGTTTTATGGTTATAAATTATCATTTACCATTCCATGACATAGCAAAGAAATCCTTTCAAGAAAAATATTAATGCTTCTAAATTATGAAAAAAAAATTATTCACAATTTTAATATTATTAATATTTCCCATTCTTGCTTTTGCACAGGAGCCCCAAAAAACAGACATTGTTTTTAAAGCAAAAATTTTGGAAGTACTAAAAGAAGTACATAAAATAATGCCGGATGGAACACCGACTACCCAGCAAAACATAAAATTAAAAGGGTTGGAGGGAGAATTTAAAGACAAGGAAATTATTTATAGGGGTGTTGATGATTTTGATGTAATCAAGAAAGCTATTTATAAAGAGGGGGATACGGTGCTTGCTATCGCCAGCTTTATGAACGACGGGGAAGTTAATTATTATATTATCGATTTCGTGCGCAATAATAATTTGTGGACATTAACTATTATTTTTATTTTAACCCTACTTCTGGTAGGGGGCTTTAAAGGCGGGCGGTCTCTCTTGTCTCTGTTTATAACTTTTTTTATTATCATAAAATTCATTATTCCGCAAATCGTGGCCGGCCAAAATCCGATCTTCGTTTCTGTTGTGGGCGGCTTATTAATTATGATATTTATTATTTATATAACAGAGGGCCTTAATACTGGTTCCCATATTGCAGTATTAAGTATTTTTTTAGGACTTCTGGCCACTATCTTTTTTTCCAATTTATTTATAAAATTAGCTCATCTTTCCGGTGTGTTTAGTGAAGAAATATTTTATTTAGTTGATATCGGCGATGCGCATATTAATTTTCAGGGCCTGCTTCTGGCCGGAATTATCATAGGCACCTTGGGTGTTTTGGATGATGTAGTAATATCGCAAATCGCCGCCGTGGAACAAATTTATTTAACCAATAAACACCAAACTAAAAAAGAAATTTTTAAAAAAGCTTACAAAATCGGCATCTCACACATCAGCTCTATGACCAATACTCTTTTTCTGGCTTATGCCGGAGTTTCTCTGCCTTTATTAATTTTATTTTTAAGCGGACAAAGCGCTTTTTCATCTTTTGAGCAGATTGTAAATAATGAACAGATTGCCACAGAAATAGTGCGTACTCTGGCCGGCAGCATCGGCCTCATTCTCTCTGTTCCTATCTCAACCACCATTGCAGTTTGGTGGTTTAAAAAAATTAAATCACACTAATCAACTTCAATATTTAGACAAAAATATAAACCAAAAAGCGGCTTATTTATAAAGCTGCTTTTTTACATAAAAATAATTATGAGCTGTAAAAATCAATTAAACAAAAAATGACAAATATCCCCGTCTTGCATGATATAGTTTTTTCCTTCCGTTTGTATAAATCCTCTTTCTCGCGCAACCTGTTCTCCGCCAGCTTCAATAAATTTTTCCCAATTAATAATTTCCGCGCGAATAAATCCTTTCTCAAAATCAGTGTGGATTACGCCGGCGGCCTCAGGGGCCAATGAATCTTTTCTAACAGTCCACGCCCTTGTCTCATCTGGACCGGTAGTAAAAAATGTAATTAAATTTAAAAGCTTATATGACGCCTCGATAAGCTTATCCAATCCAGAAGTTTTAAGCCCTAATTCTTCAATATATTCTTTCTGCTCTTCTGGGCTTAAATTTGCTATTTCTTCTTCCTGTTTAATATTGAGTGATATTACTTCGCCATCCCAAGCGCCCAAGTCCTGAGAATTATCATTACTGTTTAAAACATAAATAATCGGTTTTAGTGTTAAAAGACTTAAACCCTTAAGCAATTTATGTTCATCCTTGTTAAATAATAATTCACGCACCGATCTTCCCTGTTCTAATGTTATTTTTAATTTCTCTAATAAACTTTTCAATTTTACAGCTTCTTTATCGCCACCCCTAGCCTCCCGCACAACCTTAGATAGTCTTTTTTCTACTGTAGCGAGGTCTGCAAATATTAACTCCATGTTAATAGTTTCTCTGTCTCCATCCGGATCAATCTTACCGTTCACATGCACAATATCTATATTTTCAAAATTTCTGACCACTTCGCAGATCGCATCACATTCTCGGATATTAGCCAGAAATTGGTTTCCCAACCCCTCTCCTTTGTGTGCACCCCTAACCAGTCCTGCAATATCCACAAATTCAATGGTGGTTGGTACTATTTTTTTAGGCTTGGATATTTGAGCAATTTTTTCAAGTCTTGCGTCCGGTACCCTTACCACCCCCACATTGGGATCAATGGTACAAAAAGGATAATTGGAAGCTTCTACTTTTTTAGCGGTTAGTGCGTTAAAAAGGGTTGATTTGCCCACATTAGGAAGACCAACTATTCCAATAGATAATGACATATGATATTATAAACATTATTAAGTATTAATAAATTTAATCCTAACAAACAAAATATTTTTTAGCAAACTTATTTGACAAATTTAATATTTCATGCTATTATAGTATATTAAATATTATCACAATATTATGAATGAAACAATACCAATCCAAGAATACTCCAACAATCAACAAAAGACAAAAGAATTATGCGGACATAAGATTGTTCCAGAGGTAGAAAAAATTATTTCTAAAAATGATTATTTAATTAATGCTTTAAGTGATATCTGTGATTATGACAAACAAACTTTTAATCATACTTTAAAAATGGCAAATTATTCTCTGGAAGTATCCAGACAGGCTGAATTAAGCGAAGAAGAGACAGAGCTTTTGATATCGTCTGTATTAGTTCATGATGTTGGCAAAATAAAAATAGATTCGGATATCATCCGCAAAACAGAAAAATTAACAGATGAAGAATATGAAAAAATAAAAAAACATGTGCGCGCCGGAATAGAGTATTTAAAAAAAGCAAATGCCCCACATAAAATAATAGCAATTATGTCCGGGCATCATGAGCATCAAGGCGTCAAAAGCTATCCCCGTGGAAAAGATTTAGGCATAGAGGCAAGACAGAATGAAATAGATAATCCAAAAAGGGAAGAAAAGAGCGCCGTAGTCAAAAAACTGGAAAGAATTCTTGCTATAGTAGACCATTTTGAGGCCGCTACCGACAATCGACCGGAAAAAGCTGCTCAACCGTTGGAAAAGTGCCGTCGGGAAATGCTGGAAAAATTTAACAAAGAAGAAGATAAACAGATTATTGAAATACTTATTAAAAATTTTGAGTTAATGAAATTATAAAAACTGGATAATAAGAATAATGATAAGCGAATAATTACAAAATGAAATTTCATATTATTACAATTTTTCCGGAAATATTTGATTCTTATTTCAATGAATCAATTATTAAACGCGCCCAGGAAAAACATCAAATTATCATAAAAATCTATAATTTGCGTAATTGGACTTGCGATAAACATAAAACCGTTGATGATGCGCCATATGGCGGAGGAGCTGGAATGGTTATGAAGATTGAACCGCTTTATAACGCTTTAAACGACATTAAATCACAAATAATAAACAACAAATCTCAAATAAATTCAAAAAAACAAGATTTAAATATCAAAACTATCCTTCTTTCAGCAAGTGGAAAAAAATGGGATCAGCAAACAGCACAAAAATATTCTCAAAGGTTAGATGAAATAATTTTAATTTGCGGGCGTTATGAGGGGGTAGATGAAAGAATTACTCATTTTATTAATGAAGAAATATCGGTGGGCGACTATGTTTTAACTGGTGGGGAGATTCCTGCTATGATAATAGTAGACTCTATTACACGGCTTTTGCCAGATGTTTTAGGAAATAATGCCAGTATCATGGAAGAGTCACACTCAATTCCCAATATTTTAGAGTACCCTCAATATACCAGACCGGAAATATTTAAAATTAATAAAAAAAAGTATCCAGTACCTCCTATTTTACTCTCCGGAGACCATCAAAAAATAGAAAAATGGCGAGAAAAAAACAAACAAAAACAATAAAATTTAACTAATATAAAATAAAATGTCAACTTATACACAGTTGACAAAAAACTATATATTTGCTATACTGATATTAGAAAGTTAAAATAAACTCTCAAAAAATAAAAATAAAAATGTACAATGTTCGGGTCTCAAACACAATTAAAAACTTTAATTTTAGCCACTCTGGGTGGAAATATTATAATAAGATCAAAAAAAAGGCAATGGAGCAGGAATTCAGCTGGTCTGGATTCTTAATTAGTCTGTCCATTGCTTTTTTTATTGTACTTAGTTCTGCTTTTGTACTAAATTTAGTCCATAGTTCTGTATTCTCTGCATAACATTGAAACAACTAAATATTTATAATAAATGACCGGCTAAATTCTGATATTAATAAAATTAATACCAGGGACTAGCCGGCCAGACAAATGTTCTTTATAAACTAACCAAATTGGGTTACCTTAATTTTCAAATCTCTTTATCTTAATATTCAAATTAAAAATCAAAGGATAAGGGTGAAATTATCGTAACCCTCTCTTCTTTACTTTATCACTACTCGTGGTAGAGTGAAGCATGGGGATGCTAAATATATAAAAATACCGCTGGACTCTATATAGGCGGTATTTTTATTTTCAAAACCTAACAAATAAATGTATAAGTTCAGATACATATTGGACTGCGAAGCAGGACAATAAGTATGCAAATGGGGTTTAAATATAAATATTGCAATGGTTTTGGCAGAATGTATAATTATGGATTAAAACATTTTAATCCAAAT
>Ga0208953_1001197_pt1 | contig 16452 bp, 21 predicted proteins | sample RifOxyB2_FD_184033 | JGI IMG/M metagenome (GOLD analysis project Ga0208953, IMG submission 184033) | Groundwater microbial communities from Rifle, Colorado - Rifle Oxygen_injection B2 (SPAdes) | ecosystem: Environmental > Aquatic > Deep subsurface > Groundwater | place: USA: Rifle, Colorado... | reverse complement strand
GAGATTTAAATATCGCAACCAGCGAAGGAGACAAAATAGAAAATATCCTGCAAACTGTAAAAATAACAGTAACAGATACCGGCTACGGGATTTCAAAAGAAACCTTGAAAAAGCTTTTTGATCCGTTCTTTACCACAAAACACGGAGGCACAGGCCTTGGGTTGACAATATCAAAAAATATTATCGACGGACATGGGGGCACAATATCAATAAATTCTGCCCCAGGAAAAGGGACAACTTTTACGATAATCCTGCCGGTAAAACAGAAGATTTAGACTGTGAAATTTATTGTTTAAGATTTTTTAATCTGTTGCATAATATATTGCAGTCATGTTATAGTATTTAAAATTATAAAAAAAGGAGCAAAAAAATGACAGCAGAAAGATCCGAATATAAAGGGAAACCGATGATTGTGCTTAAAAGAAGCGAGGATGAAAAATTTCCTTTTTCTTTTGGCATGACAAAAGCAAAAATGATATTAGAAAATATAGAAGAGATAAAAAAGTTTGTAGAAGAAAACGACAAAGCTCAACAGTAATCGCCAACAAAAAAGAGTTGCGTGTAATAGATTATATATCGGATTGCGGGCTATTATTTCTCGTTTAAAATAGTCCTTTAAGAGCCGTTCGCGGCCAAAGGCAACATTCAGGCATCAACCATACTTTATTTTCAAGAAAATTATATAAAAACACAATATTAATGTAAAACTATTGGCTAAGATTACCGGTAAAGAATTAAGCAAAACACCATACACAGTCCAAAGTATAAGTCCAAATATAAAAATAATGTACATTACCAAAGAAATATCTTTGGTATGTTTAGTCTGATAAACCTTGAACACCTGAGGCAAAAATGCAACAGTCGTCAAAACAGCGGCAGTTATTCCTATTATAAAAAGGTAATCCATAATCTTTAAGTTAACATATTGATATTACATGTCAAGAGTAAATTTAACCTGTTTATTTAATCCCTGTTTCGTTCTCTATTTTTTCATCAAAAATTTTCAAGAACCTTCCCAAAAACTCATCTGGATCAATCTTATCTTTAGCCAACAATTTAATTGATGTCGCATTTAGTCCGACAGGAAAATCTATTGTATTTAAATTCACCCCGACTCCTATAATAAGAGCCTCTTTGGTCTTTTCAGCTAATATTCCGCAAATCTTGCGACCTGAAACAAGAACATCATTTGGCAGTTTTATTTCAGCAGAAAGGCCATATTCTAAAAGGACAAGAACAACAACTTTGGCTGTAGATTTTGTAACAAACAAAAGATCGTTAACATCTTTATCTGACTTTAAAATTAAAGAGAAATAAAGCCCTCCATCCGGAGAAAACCATAAATTGCCAGGCTTTCCCCTCCCCTTTCTCTGTCGTTTTGCAAAAATAACAGTACCAGTTTCTACAAAAGAAGCAATACGCTTTGCTTCATCCTGAGTAGAATCTATCGTATCAAACTTTAATATTGTATGTTGCATACCCTTGGCATCCCAAAAAGAAAAAGCCCTTCAACTGCGAAGGGCTTTTTAAAAAAGCTTTTAACCCGTTAACAACAATTAAAACTTATAAACCAACCCCATGGCCGCCAAATCTGTAGTTTCGCTGATAGTAGGATCCTGTTCAACGCGATAAAAGGTGTTTACCTTGGTTGAAGGAGCAACTTCATAAGCAAACCCGACTTGCCCTGTAGCTCTCGATTTTGCCTTGTCTGCCCCGTATCCATAGTCAGAAGATAACCTCAAATCTCCCTTGCCTTCAAACTCCAGTTTTTCACCCATTTTTTGGGAAATTTTTCCACCCAAGTTTACTGTTCCATTTTCAAGCGGCCTGTCAAAGAAATCAAGCCCTGCTATATCAAATTCTTCAGCACTTAAATTATCGTATATAAAAGAAGATCCTACTTTTGTACCGCGAAGTACAACATCAAGTCCGCTACTCAGGGCATTTGCAACATCCAGCTCTCCCCCCACCAACCATCCGGTAGAATTAGAAGACCCAATACCCAGAGTTGTTTTAACCCCGATTGTTTCAGATACAGGAGCAAAAAGACCAACCATTCCCCGCAAATCTCTTACACCACCTGAGGTAGGATGCTTGGCATAATAATCTCCTTTTGCGGTAAGTTTAAGGGTTTCTATAACAGGAACCCCTTTAAAATTATAAGCAATTGAGCCTGTAAGGAGGCTGGTTGCGCTTACACCTGTGTTGGTTTTGGCAGCTTGCTTATATCCACCCATAACATCAAATCCCAAAAGGTTTGTACCTATACCTACGCCGGAGTATAATCCTTTATAAACAATTCCTGTTTCAGAAGGAATAAAGCCGGTGGCATCCACATGTTGAAGATCTCCATTCCCCATCGCGAATTCAAGGTTAAGAGGATTTTCAACTCCGAAATCGGAAAGAACCGTATCCATAGGATTAATCTTTACAGTCCCCAAAACATTTATCATCTCCGTAGCCAAATCTCTTGTTGTTCCGCCAAACCCCGAATCTAAAGTATCAAATTTAACCTTTAAAGATGTCGCCTCATCAAAATCATAATTCATTTCAGTTTTTAAACGATAAGCCATTGCAGGGCCACGGCTGTTGACATTCCCTCCTGTAGAAAGAAGGTTCCCTATTTTGCTTATCATTTCATATTCGCCGGTAATAGGCATACCTTCGCTTTTGCGCACTTTGGCAATTTCATTTTTAAGGGCATTAAGTTCTGTTTGAATGTTCGACATATCCATGTCAGGCAGCTTATCAGCTAATTTAGCTAAAAAGACAGCCGTTTCATATCTTGTTATATTTTTACTGCCGCGAAAAGTTCCGTCAGGATAACCTGTTGTTATCCCTAGACGAACTAGGTCGTAGACAGATTTTGCCGCCCAGTGATCGGCAGGCACATCTTTAAACTTCACCTCAGCAAAAGCCGCGGCAGACATTACACCAACAATCAACGTAAACATTAAAAAACTTTTAAAAACTTTTATCATTAAATTTTCCTCCTTATTTGATTTTCCTGCTAAACAATATAATACAAAATATATCGGTATATCTATGAAATTTAACATAATTTAAAATCTCTTGTCAAGGAGATTACATAATGTATAATTAACTATTATGAGAATAGTACTGGCACTTTTTTCGGCATTCCTTGTTGGATCCGGTCAAATGTTAAAAGGCGAAGCTGAAAAAGGGATCAAATTCATGCTTACTTTTTATTTCTGCCTTCCGATACTGCTTTACGTTACGCTCGCTTTCTCCGGCGGATTATTTCTTATTGTATTGGGAATAACAGTTATTTTTGCAATTATATTTTGGGGTTACAACATTTGGGATGCCGCAAAAGTAGAAAAAACGGATAAATCATGAAAAAAGCTGTCTTTATAATTGCACAGAAAATGTTTCGCGACGAAGAGTATAAAGAACCAAAAGACATTCTGGAAAATGCCGGTGTTAAAACACAAACCGCGGCAACAAAGGCAGGGTCTGCTGTCGGCAAATTTGGAATGACCACAAACGTTGATTTAATTCTGCAGGATGTGGAGCCTGCCGAATATGATGCCGTAATTTTTGTAGGGGGACCAGGCTCACGGCAATATTTTGAAGATAAAGAAGCCCATAGGATTGCAAGAGAAACAATTTCCAAAAATAAAATTCTGGCTTCAATCTGCTCATCTGTTGGAATTCTTGCAAACGCGGGCGTATTAAAAGGAAAAACTGTAACTTCATTTTCAGCTGAAACTGAACTTATAAAAAGCAAAGGGGCAATTCATACGGGAAAAGGGCTGGAACAGGATGGGACTCTCATTACTGCCGATGGGCCTGCCCACGCAACAGCTTTTGGTGAAGCGATACTAAGAGCTATAAATCAACACTAACTCCCGTATCAACCGCTTCCACAAGAAAACTTTGAGGATAAAGCTTTTTTATATTGCTATAAATTGTTTGGGCTTTTTTCTTGTCTGAAATCATGCCAAAAACAGTTGAGCCAGACCCTGACATTAAAGATTGCTCACACTTAAGCTCTAAAAGTTTTTTCTTGATTTCTCCAATTTCAGGATATTGCGGCAAAACAACCTTTTCAAGATCATTTCGCAAATTTAAGGTTCCCTCTTTTAAGGCTTTATCAATATAATTTTCTTTTTCTATAAAAGATTTATCAAACTCTTCATAAACTGACTTTGTTGATATGGCAAGGCTGGGCTTAACCAAAACAAATAGCAACTTTTTACTATCGAGTCTCTCCACAAGCTCCCCCCTCCCTCGGCATCGACACAAGCCGCCAGTTAAACAAAAAGGAACATCAGAACCTATTTTAGCCCCTAAGTCCAAAAGCTCATCTTTAGATAATTTTGCGTCAAATAGTTTATTAAGGCCAATCAGCACCGCCGCAGCGTCAGCAGAGCCTCCTGCCAAACCGGCGGCAACAGGAATGTTTTTTTTAATGCGCATCTTTATGCCAGACTTAATGTTAACTTTGTCTAAAAATAGCTTAGCAGCTTTAAAAGCTGTATTTTGCTCATCCGTCGGAATGGAATAATCACTCAAAGAAAGATCAATCCCAAAATCAGCATTTTCAAGAAAAAGCTCATCATGAAGAGAAACAGAAGACATTAAAGAATCAATCTCATGATAACCGGAAGAAAGCTTTCCTATGACTTGAAGGATAAAATTAATCTTTGCAAAAGCATAAAGCTTTATCATTATTAATACTTCTTATGCAGGAAAAATAAAAAATTACTTGGTCGCGGACAGCTTCATTAATTTTGATTTTTTCCGGGATGCCGCCTTTTTTGAAATTATATTCTTGCTTGCGGCTTTATCAATAGTTTTTACGGCTGCGCGGACAGCTTCCGCAGATTTTGTTTTTAAAGCTTCTTTAACGCTTTTCTTTATCGCATTTTTATATACAAGGTTTCTTGCTCTATTCCTTTTTGTGATTTTTATTCTCTTAATCGCGGACTTAATATTTGCCATTAACCCCTCCTTAAAAATTTTCAGCCTTGACAAGGTAAATTATCAAGTTATATAATTTTAACATATGTAAAATTTTCTGGCAACTGGTTCACTTTTTATTCCGCACTATATATTGTATTCCCAAGGAAAAAAATAAATGGGCAAGATATCGATTCACGAGTGGTTTTCAAAAAAACAAAAAGAAAAACAGCAGCAAAATAGTTCTAGCGAAAAGCTGAATATCCCCGATAATTTGTGGATAAAATGCGTCTCCTGCAAAACCGCATTATACGCCAAAGAATTAAAAGAGAATTTAAATGTTTGCCCAAAATGCGGTTATCATTTCAAGCTTTCCGCGCTAGAAAGAATCAACCTGCTTATTGATGGAGGTTCCTTTAAAGAGCTCTCCCCTACTCTTAAAGCCACCGACTTCTTAGGTTTTTTTGATTCCAAGCCATATGCAAAAAGGATAGAAGACGCCATTTTAAAATCATCTTTAAATGAAGCTATAGTCATAGGCGAAGGATTAATTGAAAACATTAAAACATCTTTGGGTGTTATGGAATTTTCTTTTATGGGCGGGAGCATGGGATCGGGAGTTGGAGAAAAATTTACGCGAATGATTGAACACTCCATAGAAAATAAAATTCCCGCGGTTGTTGTCACTGCTTCCGGAGGAGCCCGAATGCAGGAAGGAATTATGTCCCTTATGCAAATGGCAAAAGTATCCGCGGCCTTAGGGCGGCTAAGAGAAACAGGATTGCCTTACATTGTTGTATTAACAGATCCAACAACAGGAGGGACTACGGCAAGTTTTGCAATGCTGGGAGATATCCAAATTGCCGAACCGGAAGCATTAATAGGGTTTGCGGGTCCGCGGGTTATAGAACAGACAATAAGGCAAAAGTTGCCGAAAAAATTCCAACGTTCAGAATTTTTACTTGAGCACGGAATGATAGACTTGATTTGTGAAAGAAAAAATCTGAAAGGAACATTAAGCAAAATACTTAAATTCTTTGTTGAATAATTTTGGAGATAAGATGAAACAAAACTTTGACGAAATAAAAAATCTGCTTCCTTTTGAAAGCCATCTAAAAGATTTATTTAAAAAAATAGAAGAGCTAAAAAAGCTGTCTGAAAAAGAAGAGGTTAATTTAGAAGAAGAAATCCGTATGGTCAGAAAAAGGATAGACGCCATGCGACAGGATATTTTCAGCAAATTAACGCCGCTTCAAGTCGTACAAGTAGCACGATTTATAATGCGGCCAACTACGTTGGATTATATAAGCTTAATTTTTGAAGATTTCATCGAACTCCACGGTGATAGGAATTTCAGCGATGACGCTGCAATTGTCGCAGGCATAGCCAAACTCGACGGGAGATCAGTTGTAGTAATAGGCCACCAGAAGGGACACACAACAAAAGAACTCATAGCCCGTAATTTTGGAATGGCAAATCCTGAAGGTTACAGGAAAGCTTTAAGAATTATGAGAATGGCAGTGCGGGCAAACAAACCGATTATCAGCCTTATAGATACAAGCGGAGCCTATCCCGGGCTTGGCGCCGAAGAGAGAGGCCAAGCTGAAGCAATTGCGAAAAACTTAAGGGAGATGGCTGTTTTTACTGTTCCGTTTATAAGCATAATAACAGGAGAAGGCGGAAGCGGCGGCGCCCTGGGAATAGCCATGGGAAACCGTGTACTTATGATGGAGTACTCGATTTATTCTGTAATATCCCCTGAAGGATGCGCTTCTATTTTGTTTAGAGATGCCACAAGAGCCCCTGAAGCCGCAAAAGCTTCAAAGATTACAGCAAAAGACCTCTTGGAATTTCGTGTAATAGATGAGATAATAAAAGAACCTGTCGGTGGAGCACATAACAATTACAAAGAAGCCGCAGCCAATGTTAAAGCAGCCATATTAAAACATCTCAATGAAATTTCAAATTTTTCTTCGCGTGAATTAGTCGCGGATCGTTATAACAAATATAGGAATATGGGTATTTTTGTAGAATAGCATCAGGCCGAAGTGGCGGAACTGGCAGACGCGCACGACTCAAAATCGTGAGCTCCTTGCGGGCGTGAGGGTTCGACTCCCTCCTTCGGCAGTTTATTTGGGCCGCGGTGGCGGAACTGGCAGACGCGCATGATTCAGGTTCATGTGGATAACACCTTGGGAGTTCAAATCTCCCCCGCGGCAGGAACAGGGATAAGAATTAGGAAGAGGAATTAGAGAGAGAAATTAGGAGGGAAAAATGGATATAGTAGAATTGGAACGAATGACTTTGCAGGATTTATACAGCATAGCAAAAAAACTGGAGGTTCCTGGTTTTCGACAATTAAAAAAGCATGACTTAATATTTAAAATATTAGAAATGCAAACAAAAGAAAGCGGAAATCAGTTTGTGCCAAGGGGAATTTTAGAAATCCTCCCCGAAGGGTACGGCTTTTTAAGGACAGGGGGATATCTTCCTTCCCGCGAAGATATTTATGTTTCACAAACCCAGATCAGAAGATTTGATATGCAAAACGGAGATTTGGTATCAGGTCAGGTCCGACCGCCAAAAGACGGGGAAAAGTATTATTCTCTTTTAAAAATAGAGGCAATTAACGGGTTAAATCCTGAGGAAGCCCGTGAACGAACTCCTTTTGATTATTTGACCCCAATATTCCCCGAAGAACGGTTTACTCTGGAACACGCAAAATGTTCCGTCTCTTCAAGACTTATCGATTTGCTCTCTCCTGTTGGAAAAGGGCAAAGAGCAATGATTGTGTCTCCTCCAAAAGCAGGGAAAACAACCATACTCAAAAATATTGCAAATAGTATTATTGAAAATTTTCCAGAAACAGTTATTAAGGTTTTATTGATCGACGAGAGGCCCGAAGAGGTCACCGACATGGAAAGATCGGTCAAAGGAGAAGTCATAGGATCAACTTTTGACGAACCGCCGGAAGAACATATAAAAATAGCCGAACTTGTTCTGGAGTCCGCAAAAAGACAAGTAGAAGGGAAAAAAGATGTAGTAATCCTTTTGGATTCAATAACTCGCCTTGCGCGCGCTTACAATTTGGTTACGCCGCCTTCAGGAAGAACTCTTTCGGGAGGTTTAGACCCAACATGTCTGCACAGGCCTAAAAGATTTTTCGGTGCAGCAAGAAACATAGAAGAAGGCGGAAGTTTGACAGTTGTGGCAACAGCTCTTATTGAAACGGGCAGCAGAATGGATGATGTGATTTATGAAGAATTCAAAGGAACAGGAAACATGGAACTTCATTTATCAAGAAAGCTGGCTGAAAGAAGAATATACCCTGCAATAGACATCAAGATGTCAGGAACCAGAAGAGAAGAGCTTCTCTTGTCGGAAAAAGAGATACAAAAAATGTGGCTGCTTAGAAAAATCATGGGAGACTACGACTCGATAGAAGCAACAGGACAACTAATTGACCGGTTAAAAGAGTTTAAAACCAACAAGGCATTTTTAGAATCAGCCGATGTAAAATAATATACCCAAAGTAATGGCAAAGGTAATGAATAAAAATTTAATTATAGCGCTAATAGTTGTGTTTGTGATAATTGGAGGGAGTTTTGCCGTTAATGGAGTTATAACATCTATATTCACCCACCCTGCAAACGCAATGGGCGAAAAGCCTGAAACAACTGAAAGCCAGCCTTTGGCAGAATATTTGAATCAAGGGCTCCCCGCGATTGTAAAGCTTGGCGCGGACTGGTGTCCTCCATGCAGACAGATGAAGCCTATTTTAAAAGAACTCGCTAAAGAGCTTAAGGGAAAAGTAATTGTGCTTGACCTTGACATTGAAAAACACAGGGATTTGGCAGAACAATATGGGATAAGTTCTATTCCAACAACTTTATTTTATAATTCAAAGGGTAAACTTAAAAAAAAGGTTGTCGGATTTATTGGCAAGGATCAGATTTTAAATATTCTAAAAACCCCATAAAAATTTATGCAGTTGTAAGGCGATGCCATTAGTAAACAGCATCGGATTTATCAAACAATAAAGGATTTTCCAGCCGCATGGCGTTTAATTGTTTTTTTGGCTTACGCATAGCATCAACCATTAATTCCCGCTGACGAGAGCTCGCTGTTTTCAGGAAATAAATTTTTTCATGTATGGGCAAAGCCGCAAACATTGAATATAGAGCCCCCGCGTCTGTCCCTGATTTTTTATTCTCAAGAAATCTATCAATTTGATTGCGAATTAAATCCAAAGAACGCCCATTATCGGGTAAATATTTAGCATATCCATTCAAATAATATTTAAGGAATATCCTATTGACCTCACCTTCCAGACTATTCAAATTATCACGCATCGAATCCACCAGCATTACGGCATAATAATATTGGCTCATTTTATCCAATATTATAAATAAAGTCGCGCAATCTGTAAGTGGAAGAGATTTGAAGATTTTTGGATTTAATTTTTCAAGTTTTGGCCGCAGCTGCCCAAGCAAAGCTCTTTTTTCTCCATCACAAGCAATAGTTTTTTCTATAGATTTAGGGCTGAGATCAGTTTGAAGTTTTCTAAATGCACGCAAAATATCTGAAAGTTGCCCTTTCAAAAGATCAACATCTTTTCTAGGCATAAAAAAACCAGACAATTGAAATTTTAATGACTTCAAAAAATATCTATTAGCTGCAGGAATAGGGTTTAACAAGTAAAATTCCTTTTAAAGTATTACTTTCTGCAATAAGCGCCCTTTGGTCAATACATTGTATAAAAAAATCAACGCATATGCAAGAATGCGATTTTTTCTGCAAAATTCTCTTGAACAACTGCTTCTCTTTTGGTATAATTACAAATAATATGAAAAAAGACATTCATCCTAAATACTATAAAACAGTCGCAAAATGCGCCTGCGGCGCGGAGTATGAAATAAGTTCTACTAAAGAAAAAGTAGGCGTAGATATCTGTTCTGCCTGCCATCCCTTATTTACTGGTAAACAAAAAATATTAGATACCGAAGGGCGAGTACAAAAATTCAAGAAAAAATATGCTGATGTTATAGCAGTTAAAAGTAAACCTCAAAAAAAACGCATTACTAAATCCAAAAAGAAAATTGCTGCCGCAGTAAAAAAATCACCATCAAAAGCTAATAAGTAGCTTATTAAAAAATTCTCTATGAGATTAGCAGACAAATTATCGCGAATAGAATTACGGTATGAGGAACTGTTAACTCTTCTCTCTCAAAAAGAAATCATCAACGACCGCGAAAAGTTCCAACAATTTGGCAAAGAATTGTCGGAACTTGAAGAATTGGTTCAATTTTTTCGAAAATTCAAAGAGACTGAAAAACAAATTAAAGAAACCGAGGCTATGCTCTCTGATCCCGAAATGAAAGAACTTGCGTCTCAGGAACTTGACGAGCTCAAGACAAAGCAGGAAAAGATTAAAATTGACATTGAAATCCTGCTTCTCCCTAAAGATCCCTCCGACGAAAAAAATATTATTATGGAAATTCGCGCCGGAACAGGAGGAGAAGAAGCTGCTCTCTTTGCGGGAGAACTTTTACGCATGTATCTTCGTTACGCGGAAAGAAAAGGGTGGAAAGTCGAATGGATAGAATCAAATGACACAGGGCTTGGCGGATATAAAGAAGCAATAATTTCTATTTTAGGCAAAGGGGTTTACAGCCGCTTAAAATTTGAAAGCGGGACACACAGAGTACAGCGAGTGCCAAAGACCGAATCGAGCGGAAGAGTTCACACATCCGCCGCAACAGTAGCCGTTCTTCCTGAAGTGGAAGATGTGGACATTGAAATTGATGAAAAAGATTTGAGGGTTGATACCTATAGATCGGGTGGTGCGGGAGGACAAAACGTAAATAAAGTTTCCTCCGCAATTAGAATTACCCATATACCGTCGGGACTCGTAGTCGCATGTCAACAAGAGAGATCTCAACACCAGAATAGGGAGAAAGCAATGAAACTCCTTCGCGCAAAATTATATGAAATGGAAGTTGAAAGAAAGCGCAAAGGGCGTGAAGAAGCGCGAAAAATCATGGTGGGAACTGGAGACAGGTCTGAAAAGATACGAACATATAATTACCCTCAAGGTAGAATTACCGACCACAGAATAGGCTTTACCATATATAGGCTTCAGGAAGCATTGGATGGAGATATTGACGAAATAATTGACGCTTTAAAAACCGCCGACAGAATCGCAAAGCTGGAGAACATAAAATAGACTCTCTCGAAGAAGAAATATTAATTTGCGAAGCGCTTGGAATTACAAAAGCACATCTTGCCGCGCATCCTGAACTCAAAAAATCCAATAGTCCAAAACTTGCCAAATACAAAGAAAGGCTTAAAAAAAATGAACCCCTGGCCTACATTGTCGGCTATCAGCCATTTATGGAGCTTGATTTTATAGTTGATAAATCCGTACTAATACCAAGACCAGAAACAGAAGAATTGGTCAGCTTAGTTGTCAATCGGTTGCGCGACTCGAAACGTCAGTCGTTAAACGTGTTGGATATTGGGACAGGATCGGGCTGCATCGCGGTGACACTTGCAAAATATATTCCTCAAGCAAAAGTTTGGGCTACTGATATTTCAGAAGAGGCTCTTGAAATTGCAAAAAAGAATGCTAAAAAGCATGGGATTTTAGATAGAATTAAGCTTATCAAAGGAGATTTGTTTGCCGATATAAAAGAAAAGTTTGATATTATAATTTCAAACCCTCCCTACATACCAACAGATGACATAGAAAATCTAGAGCCTAATGTAAAGGGGTTTGAACCTAGAGAGGCTTTGGATGGGGGGAAAGACGGGCTGGATATTGTCAGAAAAATTATTGAAGAAGCTTCCATCTATTTAAAACCTGATGGGATTTTGATGCTCGAGTTGGAATATAGGCAGTCAAAAAAAGTTGAAAAATTAATAAAAAATAAAGGTTACAAGAACATAGAAATTATCAAAGATTTTGCAGGTCTTAACAGGATAATAAAAGCCATTAAATAATTTTGCTATGTTTGAGATAATTAGGATAATATGAAAAAATTAGACTTTAACGAACAAAATCTTCAAGAAGCCGTTCATGTTCTAAAAAATAATGGCATAATCATTTTCCCCACCGAAACAGTCTATGGGATCGGCTGCCTTGTATCAAATGTAGACGGAATAAAAAGGCTCTTTGAAATTAAAAACCGCCCCGCGGATAAGCCTTTTCAAATTCTGATTTCAGATATCAAACAAGTTGCCCAATTTGCCAAAGAGATAAATCAAACAGCAAAAGATTTAATGACTAAAAACTGGCCGGGTCCTTTGACGCTTGTTTTCAAGAAAAAGCCTGAAGTCTCAAATCTAATTACGGCAAATAAAGATACTGTTGGATTAAGAATGCCTGATCATCCCCTACTCCTTAAATTGATAAAACAAATAGGCCCGATAGCAGCCTCTTCTGCAAATTCATGCGGAGAACCAGCGCCAATTGATGCTTCTCAAGTAAAAATAGAAGCTGACTTGTTACTGGACGGCGGAAAATGCAAATTAAAACGAGCCTCAAAAGTTGTTGAAGTAACAGAAGAAAACCTCATGGTTATAAGAAATTAACTTTAATCTTATCCATCATCTTAGCTTCAGCTATTTTGCTAATTACCCTAAATTCCCTTTCCCTCTGGGAGAGGGATTAATTACTGTAAATTCTCAAACCTTCAGAAATTGGGTGAGGGCTCAAAACCCTAATTTAACCTCATAATATTGGCTCTCAATAACTTTTCCTGCTGTAGGATCATAAGCCTTTTTGTAATGCGCGAACAAAGTCATATTGTCATTTATATCATATCCAACCGTCATACCTATAATAGCCCCCTGCTCAAGATTAAGAGACCTAAAATCTGTAAATTTTGGCTGTTCAAAATAAGCAGAAGCAGTATATTTATCGTATTTTGCAGAAGCTTTTCCATTTAAAACAGCATTACTACCGTTGTAATACTCATAGATCACATCCGCTTGCAGTAAACTTGAAAATAATAAATTAACTTCAGCTATATACCCGTTTTTCTCTTTGCTTGAAGCTTCATAAGATGTTAGATTGATAGGGTTTGTCTCATAATTGCCATTAAAATATCCAGGCACAAAATTCTTGCCATTTATCCTATATCCCGCGTCAAATAATGCCGCAAAAACAAGAGCGTTAAATCCCCAGTTTATGCCTATTGTTGAACCAACTGCAGAATTGCTCGTCATCATAAGTGCTGCGGTTTCCGCGTATCCTACAAAATTCATGGGAAGTGGAACCGAGGCATCAATGGCAAGGCCTGAAACAGAAGGATAAATTGTCGTCGTCCCATCAATATTTTTAACAGGAACTCCATCCGCATCTGTTATGTAAGATTGGCCTAAAATCAACAGTTGATGAGCTCTTTCTGTTAAACGAACTCCGTAAAGATGCGACCAAGTTGTAAAAAACTCAGCGCCCACCCTCTCTGCATTAAAATATCCCTTAAAAGCGGTCTGATTATTATTTTGTGTAATAGGTCCAGAATTTCTTGAGGAATAATTCTTCATTAAAAGGCCATGACCCCATGTATATCCATCCAACATTCCATAACGAAGCCCTTTTATCCCGTCATTGTATTCCGCATAACGAAAAACAACTGTGTCATAGCCTTCCGGCTTATTATTTCCAACTGGAATGTTAACAGCCAAACCAACCCCCCAAGCCCCCAATCTGAAATCAGGCCGCCACGAAATAGCAGCTATCTCGCTTGAACCTGCTTTGATATAACCAAGACTTATAGTGTTATCAGATAAAGCCACGGAACCAAAACTTATACCGCCTAAAATACAAAAAATGACAATTGCCAACGCCAGTTTTTTCATAGAGCCTCCCAAACTTTAATGCCTAAAATGTCTGCGGCCAGTAAAGACCATCGCAATTTTATGCGCATTTGCTGCATCAATCGAGTCCTGATCACGAATGCTGCCACCCGGCTGGATTATAGCAGAAATTCCAAGTTTCGCGGCAAGATCGACATTGTCACGAAACGGGAAAAAGGCATCGGACGCCATAACAGAACCTTTTGTCTGCTTCCCAGCCTTTCCAGCTTTTTTGGCCGCAATTTCCGTCGAATCAATCCTGCTCATTTGTCCAGCCCCAATTCCGACAGTTGCTCCGTCTTTTACAAAAACTATCGTATTTGATTTGACATGCTTGGCAATTCCCCACGCAAAAAAAAGATCCTCCAACTGAACAAGCGACGGTTCTTTTTTGGTAACAGTTTTTATATCGTTAATCCCAAGTTGCGCGATATCCTGATCTTGGATCAAAAGTCCTCCGCTTATACGTTTATAATCCATAACCCCATAATGAGGACTCATAAGATGGCACTTCATCACTCTTAGATTTTTCTTGTTTTTTAAAGCTTCCAAAGCTTCGGGGTGGTAATTAGGAGCAATGATTGCTTCAACAAAAAGGGTTCCAATCGCCTCGATCATTGCCAAGTCGACATCTCGATTACAGGCAATAATACTTCCAAACGCGGAAACAGTATCGCATTCAAACGCTTTTTTAAAGGCTTCCGCCGGAGTCTTTCCTTTGGCAGCACCGCAGGGGTTATTGTGTTTTATTATCGCAACAGTTGTATCCGCAAAATAGTTTACAATATTCCACGCGGAATCGAGGTCTACTATATTATTAAAAGAGAGTTCTTTGCCATGCAATTGAATCGCATTAACAATTGCTCCGTCGTAAACACCCATGCTATCTTTATAAAAAGCGGCCATTTGATGAGGGTTTTCACCGTAACGGAGATCTTGGATTTTTTCCAAGTTAATCTGTACATTTGACGGAAATTTTTCCTCCCCTTCAAATTTTTCTGACAGATATTTGCTGATAGACGCATCATAAAGTTTTGTATGACGGAACGCTTTGAGCGCAAGCCGCTGTCTTGTTTCCACAGAAGCCTTTCCACCGTTTGCCTTTAAATCTTTTAAAATAACACTATAATCTGAAGGATCAACAACAACAGTCACATCTTTAAAATTTTTCGCCGCGGCGCGTACCATGCACGGCCCTCCAATATCGATATTTTCAACAGCATCTTCCAATGTACAATGTTGCTTTGAAATCGTCTCATTAAATGGATAAAGGTTGCAGGCAACAATATCGATCGGCCTTATGCCAAATTTCTCCATATCTTTTTGATGATCTTTTAATCCCCTGTTTGCGAGTATTCCTCCATGAATAATAGGATGTAAAGTTTTAACGCGCCCCCCCAGCATATGAGGATAATTTGTAAGTTTTGAGACTTCTGTAACTTTTACGCCTGATTTTTTGAGGAATTTTGCGGTTCCGCCGGAAGAAACAATATCGTACCCATTTTTCGCAAGACCTCGAGCAAATACAGCAAGCCCTTTCTTATTCCAAACACTAAGCAAGGCTATTGGCTTCTGTTTCTTTGTTCTTCCGTTTTTTCGTTCTTTCGTTCTTTTGTTCTTCCGTCTCTTCATTTTTTTCTTTTTCATTTAAGCAACACGGCTCCCTTCTGTTTCTTAAAGAATTTTACCACATGAAACCAAGAAATTCCGCTTATCAAAACTTCACCTTCCCCTCCACAAACAACCTCACCGCCTCCGGATAAATCTTATGTTCCTGCTCTAAAATCCTAGCAGACAAACTATCTTCTGTATCATTTTCCAAAACAGGAACTTCTGCCTGTAGAATAATAGATCCCGTATCACATCCTTCATCCACAAAATGGACTGTCGCGCCTGATACCTTGGCTTTATCTTCTAGCGCTTGTTTTTGTGCATGAAGACCTGGATATTTCGGCAATAATGAGGGATGGATGTTTATCATTTTGCCTTTATATTCAGTCAAAATGACTTCCCCTACGATCTTCATATAGCCAGCCAAACATACCAATCCTACATTATATTGTTTTAAAGTCTCAACAATTTTTCTCTCATAAGAATTTTTATCGGAAAAATCCCTGGGGTTTATAAAAACAGCGGGAATGTTATGTTTTTTGGCACGCTCTAACCCATAAGCATCAGATTTATTTGAAATGACAATAGAAATTTTAGCCGGAATATCGCCGCACTCCGAAGCATCAATTAACGCTTGAAGATTTGAACCCCTACCTGAAATTAAAACGCCGATGTTTAGCATGTTTTTTAGCTCATTGAAACTTCTACAGGAAGAGTTTTTAATGTTTTACTGGGATGCAATAAAAAATTCAATTTTTCAAAGCCGATTACTCTTCCATTTTTATCTTTAACTAAGATAACCTCATCTCCGGTTTCCTCGCAAATATGCTCTTTTTTTGGGTCATCAAACCATACATTCAAAGTATTCCCTTTAGAATCATAATATAATTTTATTTTTTCCACTTTACCTCACCTTCCTTAATTTTATCTGTCCAGTAAGCTGTAACACCCAGTAACCGAGATAGAAACTAATTTTAAAAGGCTGTCTTCCACTGTATAATTGGATTAACAAGAAATTTTGGATAACCAAAATCTTCACCTAATGGGTGAAGC
>Ga0208953_1001187_pt1 | contig 16519 bp, 14 predicted proteins | sample RifOxyB2_FD_184033 | JGI IMG/M metagenome (GOLD analysis project Ga0208953, IMG submission 184033) | Groundwater microbial communities from Rifle, Colorado - Rifle Oxygen_injection B2 (SPAdes) | ecosystem: Environmental > Aquatic > Deep subsurface > Groundwater | place: USA: Rifle, Colorado... | reverse complement strand
ATAAGAGACTAAGGAGGGGTTTTGCAACAAGTTCAGTAACCCTTCCTGCCTCACGCTCGAATGTGGCCTTAACTAAGTCTGCTTCATCTTTCATCACAGGGGCGGTTAGTTTTTCTATGGTTTCAGGCGGATAGTTTTCAATGTCTCCGTCAAGAAAAACCAAGATTTCATTTTTTGACACAAGAAAACCGTCACGCATTGAAGCGCCCTTGCCAACCTTAGTGCTTGTTATAACGCTTGCTCCGGCATCCTTGGCAACTTGAACAGTATCATCTATAGATTTATCATCTACAACAATTATTTCGTCAACGGACTGCATTTTCTTGACGAATTGAACCACTTTCCCAATGGTTCTTTCCTCATTCAGCGCTGGTATAATTACGGTAATCATGACAATTTATCTCTTATCTCTTTCCGCATGACATTCCTCACTGTCACAGATTGAAAAACGTACAGGCGCATCATTATTATGCTTAAATCTATCCACTGTGACAATAACATCTCCGGCAAATACTTGAAAAGAAAATACAACGAATAGCAAAGGCAACCAAATAAAAAGCATGCTTTCCTCCTTTCCTAAATACTACCACCAGCTTTATCATAAAAACACCTTTATTCCCATATTATTTCTTATCATACCATTAGGTCTTGCTTGAAAATCAAAATGAAAAAAGGGGAAATCTGTTACCACGTCAATCACGAAATAATTTTAAAAATTATATCCTATGGTACCCAGTATTGTTGCGTCATTTTTGCTTACGTTCTCAGCGCTTGGTTGATTGTCGTATTGATTTATCCAGTTCATGTTCAGCGAGAGAGATTTTGTGAGTTTATGCCGTAACCCCATATCGGACTCTAACCGCCAGTCAACAATGTCATGCGGCACGGGTAAAAAGTCTGCTTTAAAATAGAATAGCGTTGATGGAAGGATTTGCCAATCAAGGGAATTTCCTATTCTCAAACCAGGGCTCGTTTGGTAAATATCGTTACGAAATCTTTCATAGGTAAATGATGGACCTATTTCGGATTTATATTTTAACTTTTCCCGTTCGAAAAATCGGTATCCAAATCCGGTTGATGTAATAGAACGCAGATTCAGTTTTTCTATCTCATCATGTTCCATGCTTTCTTGATAAAATGAATACAACTTTTTCAGGTGCTTCCTTTCGTATTTCAAAGTGCCCCTTTGTTCATCAGCGTTTTTTTCACCATCCTTTGTCTCAAACAGAAGGAGTCCATTAAAATAAACAATATCTCTCGTTCTTTCCCATGAAAAGTCGGTTTTTACGTTGGTTGTTAATGCTTCCTGATTTCCTTTCTGGATTGTAAGACCGGCGTCAGCATTTCCCTTCCATGTCTTCTTTTGTCGGACAGCGTTCTGCGGTGGCGCATTTTGCGGTTTCGGCGGAGAGGTGGAGAAAGGAACGTTTGTCACTCCCTGTTCCGATTGTTCTCTCTCATGCAAAAAGAATGAGCGGTTAGTTACTATTTTTTCAGGGTAAATATCCTGTATTTTATCTGTTGTCTTGAAATCTGTGTCTTTAGCTGAAAAATCACCTGTGGTTGTTGTAAGAATAGAAATTTTTTCCGATTATTTTCATGACTTACGGTAATAATTTCTTTATTCCTTGAAATGAAACTGACTATTCGCCATTGAATAAATACAATGTTGTTTTGTCCTTGTTTGACGGATAGGTATTCTTCGTCAACTCCAACTATTTCCCCGGTGATAATATTGCCGTCAATGGTTTTAATATCGTCTGGAAATACGCTATCCGTAAGGCTTAAAAGTATCAATACGGTAGCTATTGTTGTTAAGCAATAGTGCTTCATGCAAGTTATTTATTGTCTTCCTGTTTGAGGTGTTTCTGTATAATTTGGTCAGGAAAAGGCGCTATCGAACGGATATGAATATCTTGTTGTGGGAAAGCGATTTCAATTTTATTCTTCCGGAAAACATCGTCGATAGCGAAATTGAGTTCGCTTTGGGTAAACCACCGCTTCCCCGGGTCATCTGCCCAAAAGTACAACTCAAAAACCAATGCGCTGTCGCCAAACTCCGCAAACCGCACGAAAGGTTCCGGGGATGTTTTTATGTTGGGATTCTGTTTGACAATTTCCAATAAACATTTCTTCACAAGGTTTGTATCAGAACCATACGCTACGCCTACCCTGACAAAACCCCGCATCTGTTTGTTTGGATGCGTCCAATTCGTTATCCTGCTCTCAATGAATTTTGAGTTGGGTACCGTAATAGTAATAGCGTCCGGCGTTTGAATAGTTGTACTCCGTGCGCTGATTTTTTCAATTGTACCCAACGTTCCGTCTTCCAGGGTAATTACATCTCCGACACGCATGGGACGCTCAAAAAGAAGGATGATCCCACTGATAAAATTACCGATAATATTCTGCATTCCGAAGCCAATACCAATACCAAACGCCCCTGCAAAGATAGCCAGACTCCTCAAGGGAATACCAGCAAGGTTGAGGCCGATAAGCGCTGCAATGCCTATAATGATATATCGTGTCAGGGTAGATAGTGTTTGCTTAAGCCCTCGTTCCAGGCGGAGCTTATAGAACACCTTTTCGTCCAGTAATGTCTTTATATACCGTGCGATAAAAAAAGACACAAACAACACAATCAACGCAAAAATAATCTTTAAGGGTGTCGTATACCTGCCTTCCTCAAAGATAAAACGGTACTTCAATCCATTGCCGATAATGCCCAATATTGCGCCAATCTGCCCAAAGGTTTTTTGTACCAGATAAGGGGCAGCAGGCGAGTCTATTGAGTCACGAAACGTCTTAACCCATACGCGAATAATAACTACTGCGGCAATAATAGAAACTACATAATTAAACGAAACATGGTATATTGCCGTAACTGTGTGAAATTTCTTTTCATCAGGCGTGTCTTTTTTGATATGTTCACTCTTCAGGCGCATCTCTCTGACATAATTTAACCGATACACCAGGAACTTCCATACCCAGAATGCGATGAAGGCAATTATGAAACTCTTAATACACGTTTTTAATAATACGTACGTTAATACAGGATATCCCAGGCTTCTTATCGCAAAAAGAGAGACAATAAAAGTAATAAAGACAGGGTAAATTACCGTTATTACACGGTGAATGAACCTCCCTAATTGGCTTTCTGCGCCTGGCAGCAATTTAAATATGAGTGTCTTTTGTGTTGCAAGCCATAATAAAAGTATTAATATCCCCACACGGTAAATAAACCAGAGTAGTTCAAGCACATCACTCTTGTATTGAAATGTGGTGAGTATAGAAATTATCGATAATAAAACCAAAGAAAATAACAAAATAATACTCAGAGATTTATAAAGATGCCTTGGCGATACATACGCAAGCGAGGTAAACAGTTTTTTATCTCCCTTTTCCGGGCTAAAAGCCTCAATCAGAAAACCTTTGAAAACTTTGTAAGTGGCAATACAGATGAGTACCTGTATAGTTGCCTTTACTACCGGAATTTTTAGGTCAAAAAAAACTGCGACAAGCACGGCAAGAATAGTCAACAATACGGCAAATATACTTTTTCTCAGGATTATGAAAAGACTGTAGAAAAGCCTTGTTTTGTAGTCAGAAGATGCCTCATATTCATAGAATTCAATCGCCTTTTTTGCGCAAAGACGCCGGATACGCCGTTTCGTAAAGTAACATCCAATGGCTAACAGTGCTATTCCGCACAATTTTACCCAGAATGTGAGTGTATGCTTATTTTGTGCTACGTATGTTATAAAATCTTTTGTATGAAGTTGGACTGCATTGAACAAATAGTCTAATCGGGCATAGCTGCCTGCTATGTCTTTATATAACACAATAAATGTCTTTGTAGAAATCGAACTCCTTAGCCTTGTCCAGACATTGGCAGCCTTCATATTGTTCAAGGTTTCTTTAGTCTTATCCAACAGGGCTAACGCATTTTTCTTGATTTCCAGTCGTTCATACAATCTATCAAGTCTTGCAGATATAAGTCCGGCCTGTTCTCCCAGCGCCTTTGCTATCTGTCGTGCATGTTCTGTCGCCTTTCCTGCCAATTCTCTGTCTTCAAATGATGTTATTTCTTTTTCAATTTTTGAAATTTCCCCATAGGCCATAGACAGATTATCTGAAACCAGCCTTTCCTCCTGTTTTACGGAAGGGATGAGGCTTTCCAATGCCGTTATCGCCTCCGAGAAACGTTTTAATTCTGACTCAACCTTTTTTAGCGATTCTTCAACATCTTTTAACGCCGCTCCTTTGTTTATTAAATCTTCGACTTCTGCTTCTAATTTTTTATATTCAGTAACGTCTTTATACCGTTGTGCGCCTATGGTAATAAGGTCGTCCTTCTTTTTTGCAATTAGTCCAAGCTGTTTTTGTACCTCTGCCTCCAGTTCCAGCACCCTCTTTTTCTCAGGGGAGGTCGTTACCATTTGTTCCTGCGCAATTTCCTCGGTTTTCCTGGCGGTTTCCTGTATGGTCTTTTCTGCTTCTGCCCTCGTAACCTCTGCAACTTTCTGCGTTACCTCCTCGGCTTTTTTTGCTGCTTCCAACTCTGCCTGTTTCTTTTTTAATTCTTCCGCCTTTATCCTTTCTTCCAAACGTCTTGCCTTTTCAGCTAAAAAGGCGGAATTGAATTCGGCATTTTTCAGGGATTGTATTGATTCGTCATGACGAATCTTGGCTGTTTCCAGTCTTTTTTCGAATATTGTGACCCACTGCGCATTGACAGCTTTCTTCCACGCAACAATGCTGTTAACCTTTTCTTGCGACGCTTTCGCAACAGAATCTTCCCGTATTTTTACCTTCAGAGATTCTAAATCATTTACAAACTCCTGCTCTTTAGCGGCTATTCGTACTTTAATGTCTTGCAATTCCTGGGTAAAATGTGAAACGAGAGTTTCTTTTTCCTTGAGATTTGCCTGTGCGGCTGTGATAAACCCCTTTGCAATATCTGCTTCTTTTTTAGTTGTGGAAAACTGATCAGATGGGGTTACGGCAATTGTTTCTGCCAACTTTACCGCCGAACTCAGTAACATAACCCAATCGGCATAAACCTTTGACCGGTTTTGAAAGGCAGTAATCTGGTCTTTGTATGCCTGTATCTGCTCGGTGTCCGCATCAATCTTTTGTTTAACAATACCGAGTTCATTATCTAATAATTCTAAGAATTCAGGACTTATTTCTTTTGTCTGATAGATGTTCTTACTCCATTGCAATTCTTCAAGATAAATGGCGGTTGTTTCGGCGTCACTATCTAAATTCGATATCAAAAGTTCTGTCTCTTTGATGTATTTATCCTGTGTGGTTTTTATCTCTTCTGTCTTTATTTGGGCTGTTTCAATATCTTCGGTTTTTACTATTATTCCTTCCGCAAGTTTTATTTCCCCGGTATTTATTTCGATAGTTTGGGCATGCAAGTCAAAGCACATAAGTATCCAAAGGATGCAAATACCCAGAGACTGGGCTAATATAGCCTTAATATTCTTTTTGTGTGATGTGTAATTCAATAACATCTCTATTTTCCCTGTGTGTTAATACGTTTCAACTATGGGTCAGAAATTTATGATTTACCAACCATTTTTGGAAGTATAACAGTAAGTTATGTATGTTTACAAATAAACAACATCATCAGGATGGTACATGCACAGGAATAGGAGCATGTAATCCTTCAAATGACGGGTGAGGAGGAAGTTTTGTCTGACGTGCTCACGGCCATTTTCACCCAGTCTTTTGGCATATTCCGGACTGTTTAATAATTGTTTGATGGCAAAAGCCGCACCGGCAACACTATGACATAAGAGACCGCTGTATTTGTGTTTGACTTGCAACGGAATCCCACCCGTGCTGGATGCGACAATAGGTTTTGCCTTCCATAATGCTTCTGTTACGGTAAGTCCAAAACCCTCCCGCAGTGATTTTTGCACGATGACCGTGGATGCCCTCTGGAGTGCATTGATTTCTAAATCACTCCCGGAAGGAATGGGGAGGATATGTATGTCATGGTCATTTCCTGCCGCTTCCTTTGTTTCTGCAAAGACCTTCGTTGATTCCGGATCGTCCGTAGCTGTCCCACCGGCAATGATGAGTTGGCAGTCTATCCGCTTCTTCACCAAGCGGTATGCCTCGATAACGCCAACAGGGTCTTTTAAATAGTCAAACCGGGAAATTTGCGTGATAATGGGTTTGTCTTTGGTGATGTGATATTTTTCTAATACATTATCTATTGTTTCTTGGGGTAAATCTTTATTTTTGTCGCTCAAAGGGTCAATGGATGGTGAAATTAAAAATTGCCGGATGGGTAAGGGTTGTGAAAAGCCCGGGGCGGAAAAGACAGCGCCATCATATTGATGGATGAATGGCGTCAGAAAGTCCCATACCTGCTTATTGGGCGTCGAGACGTCGATGTGGCATCGCCAAACCCATTTGCTGTCCGGCATCGAAGCCTTCTTTTTAATCAGGACAATCGGCTGAGGGTCATGAATAAACATGATATCACCATAAATCTTGACTTCGTCAATATTTCTCTGGCTTGTCTCCATGAAGATTTCAAACATTTGTGGAGTAATTTCCTCGGACTTTCCATGAAGCGCGTTGTGAAATTTCTTTGTGGCGTTGAAGAAGCCCTCGCCGCCCTTGATAAAATCCCATCGGGCGTCTACGCCCAATTCCTGCAATAAGGGCACCATGCGATTAAGGATTTCAGCCACACCGCCTCCCACCGCAGTGGAATTGATATTCTGAATCACCTTTCCCTGAAGCTTGCCTGCCAGTATGCGCAGTTCTTCAATGGTATGGGCGCCGACGACAGGTTCGTAGTCCGTTATTTTTAGCATTATTCTTTATCCTTCAATATTTTTTCCATCAAGCTTTTCATTGCCTCTGAAACTATCTTCTCGTGTTGTTCGGCAGTCTCTGCCCTTCCATATTTTTTTACCATGTTTTCCCACTCCGGAGTTCCGTAATGCTGATGACATCCTATACATAAACCTTCTCTTTCAACAAGATTTCTCTCTTCCTGATTTAATGGCCTGTCTTCGGGAAGGGGCATATTTTGTATCTGTTTTCCACTTCTCACAACCAATTGATCCAATGCATACGGAAAATCTTCTATCCCCGGAGTCTGCCGCCGCCCGGTTTTTGCATCAGGGATATCACCGTATACACCTGCTGACAAGTCCTGGAACAAAGGTTTATCACCCAGGAGTTTTCCAGCGCTTCTTGAATTGCCCGTCCCATACCCTAAGGACTTGGGGTTTGTATGACAATCCTCGCAGGTTCTTGCAACAAGACTTGTCGCGTGGGGGTTTATAGGGGCTAAGGTAGGGGAATTGTGACCCGTGGAAGTGGTATAATGTTTGTTAATGGCCTTAATGTTTCCCTTTTCATCTATAAAGGTATAAAAGACCTGACAGCCCGGGGCGAGGGGGGAGACTTTCCCTCTTAAATTGATTCCCAATATTGGGTTTTCCCACCGCATGAAAGACCTGTTTTCCAGAGACAGGTCACCAAAACCTTCGGTTACTGTTTGTCTGCCTGTTGTGGGGTTTACTTTCTTGGAGGTAGCTATCCAGTCTGTGCCTTTTGCCTTTCTGTCATATTGCATGTGACATCCAAAACACTGTGGCGCCCACGTTGCATGACAGGCGTAACATTCCAGCTTTTCTATATGTTTGTGAATAGTTGACATGGCGACCTTGCCCTGTTGGGTTTTGAAGGTGTCGTGTAACGTTATATCCTTGAGTAAAGGTATTTCATGCTTTTTGCCCGTATACTTACTCACTACGTATGCCTTTTCTTCTTCCTTTATCCAATTTGCCTTCACATTACCCCTTGACGTAAGGAGATATTCTCTGATTCCACCCTTGAATATCCCTCTATCACCTTCCAGGGTTACAGGTGTGCCATATCCCACAGAAAGTTCCCAGGGATATTTTTCGGGTGTGCCATGGCAATCGTAGCAGGTAATCTCCACCTGATAGACCGTTGCGGGGTAGATATTGCCATCTCCGTGCACGTCTATTGATGTGTGGCAATCGGCACACTGCATACCTCTTTCAAAGTGCACGTCTTTTCTTACGTGCAAATACTCCTTTGTAAAGAGGGGTTCCTGCGGTTTAGCATTTTCATCAAAAGGGGGCGCTTCTCCATCTTTTATATAATCATATTCAAACATTCCTACAAAGGTAGTCCCTATTCTTCTCCCTCGTGTATGGCAATGGGTGCACTGGGCGGCAGGAATGGCTGTGGTGATACGATGTCGTAGCGGATGCGGACGGGTTTCGTGGTTTTTTATCGTTGGATCATCACCTTCATATTTACCATCATTCCCATAAAGCACATGACATGCTGCACATCCTGAGGCACGTAAATCTCCCCTCTTATTCCTTCCTTCACCCCAGACATGACACCTTGCGCACTGTTTTCTGTAGGTATCTGAAAAACCTGCTTTTTCCTCAGAACCAAAGAGGTTAACACCTTTTTTAAAGTCGGGGATTTCGTCTACTTTATCGACAATTCGCATGAATCCAGATTTTATTGCAGTGCCAACCCATTCCTTGTATTTTTCAGAACCGACTCTTGGAATCTGGCCATCGGTGTCTATCGTGTCAAAGTTACCGTACGGAAAGGTTCCTTTCGGTATAACTCCATTCGAAGAGAGCGTTTTACTCGCTATCCCCGTCATCAGGGAATGTAAGGACATCGACATCCTGTAGGTATAGTCAATTCCTAATACTCCGGAAGGTTCTGAGGAAAGGATCTGCCCGGACATAATCTCTCCACCCACAGGTTGGCTGAGGGGCTTTCCCATGAGGGTAGTTATGCTCCCTTTGCTGTCGTGGCATTTTGCACACCCCTTTCCTTCATGGAGTACCCACATGCTCGATGGGTTTGGTATAAGGAAACTGTGGGCTTCTTCCTTTTTGCTGGATGAGGGATTGCCTTCGTGGCAAATAGCACATTCATAGCCTGAGCCTTTTCCATATTGTTTTTTAGCAAAGCTCAGCAGAAAGGGCTGCATGTTGTCATTAATAATCTCGATCCCTTCATGACAGGAAAGGCATCCCTTTTCAGAGGCAAGCGCTAGAGAAACCTGTTCGTATCGTGCAGAACTTTTATCATCCTTTTCACTAACGGAAGCGCGTATTTCCTGATCGGTTTTGTTTGTTTGTATTTTAGCCGTGTTTGTACAGCCAGAGAATACAAATAAAAGAAATACTAACCCAGGTACTATATTTTGAAAATTCATAGAGTTTTTTTCTTTCATCTATTGTCTGGGCAGGGATAACTCAGCCTCAGAAGGTTTCTCCATAGACTCAACAATCCGTTTTTCAATTAATTTTATAAGAGTATTTCGGAGATTTTCCATAGTATGGGTATACGGATCAAGGGAGGCGATTTTATTAGCCAGTTTCTTCTCTGAAAGGCTGTCTTCAAGCCAGTTGGAAAAATCATTGGTGCCTTGCCCTATACGAAGCCTGGCCTCAAACATGTGAAAGTATATTGAATTAATAGTCACCCGTTGTAATACTGCTTGAAATTCTTTGAGGTCTGACGCTGTATATGGTGTCTGGAAGATAAAGCTAACCGATTTTACAAAATGAAACTCTTCGCCAGGTGTTGCAAACTTATGAAGTGACCTTTGGTGTTTCACGATATAATTCTCGATGGTACGAACGATCTCGTCCCGAAGCTCACGAATGGATGTGTACTGTATGGTATCGATACTATACAACGCCTCTCCAAGTTCCTCTTCGCCCAAGATGCCAGTAATCCAATATGCAAAGTCATTGGGGGGTTCTGGTGAGAGGTATTGATGTTGCTGAAGAAAGCGGTGGGTATGATGATAAATAACCGAACCTGGAACCGTTTTGATGAGGTCCAGCAACTCTTGAAGATTGGATGCCTTTAACCCGGTAAGTTCGGGTATAGAGACTTGTGTATAAAATTTAAAAGGCTCTTTTGCTTTATTGAGGGCATTCATTATGGACCTCGTGTTTCTGTTCGTAAAGATGTTCTAAAAATACCTTTACCTCCTCTGGAGAGTGGACATAGTATTCCGCTGTGGACGTATCCAACGGATTTCCCACAAAGATCGTTAGTCCTTTTCCCCTTAAACTATCAAATACCTCAATATCTGCCTTATCATCGCCTAAATAAACAAGAAGGGCATTTTCGCCGAATTCTAACGGAAAATAATTGGTCAATAACCATTGAATTGTAATGGCCTTATTCCATTTTACCGGGGGGCGTATTTCGTAAACCATCTTTCCCGTACTTAGAGACAGTATTTTTCCTTCTATATAAGGTTTTGTAATATTGGTAATACTATTCGCTATGAACTCCACATCTTTTGCCTTTTTGACCAAACGATAATGCACACTAATGGTATATCCTTTATCCTCTAAATATACTCCCTCAATATGTCTAAAGGATTTAAAGAACCTCATATAAATGTGCCAAAGGATGTAGCGTGCCTTCCTGGCTTCTTTACTAACATAATGTATTCCAGGACCTTCTATCTCTATTCCATGATTGGCAACATATAATATTTCCGGAATATTAACCAGTTTTTTTATCTGCTTCAGGGAACGCCCAGTTATTATACCTAAAAATATCGCTTTATCCTGAGTAAATTTTATTAAAGTTTGCCGTATTTCTTCAGAAAGGACAGCGAGGTCGGGGTGTTTCCGTATGGGCGTTAACGTGCCGTCAAAATCTGTTAAAAGAATGGTCTTTTCTCTGGCCTTGAGAAGTGCATCAACCGTCTGAATATTTTCAAACAAGTATTTCATTGTAATTTAATGTTTAGGGGAATTTCAAACCGCCCACGGTTGAGATGCTTCACGGAGTTTACCCTGAACAAAAACACGATTCTTCTTCGTCTAGAATGACAGTGTTTGTCATTCTGAGTGATGCGAAGAATCTAACTTGATTAATTCGTTCACAATACTTTGACCCCATTTGTATACATTATGTTCACGTACCTGTTCCCTGAGTCGCTGCATCCTTTTCTTCTTTTCATCCGGGGGCATTTCGATGGCAGTCTTTATAGCCTCCGCAAAGGTATCTATGGCGTAAGGATTGATTTGGATACATCCCGCGAGTTCTTCGGAAGCGCCTGTGAATCGGCTGAGTAACAATACGCCGGATTCATCAAAGCGTGAGGCAAGAAACTCCTTGGCAACCAGATTCATCCCATCATGCAACGAGCTAACGATACAGAAATCCGACAGGCGATACAAGGCTTGAACACTTACCCGGTTAAAGTGCGATTTTAACAAACGTATGGGCGTCCACCTGCCATCGCGGTATTTATGATTAATCTCAACCATAAGATCGTATATCTTATCATTATAATCACGGTAGTCATCAATGTGGATACGGCTTAAATTGCCTGCCTGTACAAAGGTAATTTTGTTTCTGTATTCAGGATATTTTTCAAGAAATCTTTCAATGGCCTTAAACCTTTCGGGGATGCCTTTAGTGTAATCCACACGGTCTAATCCAACGCCTATGATCTGACCTTTCAAACCAAGTTCTCGTTTAATACGAGCCCTTTCATTTTCGACATCTTTTCCCTGGGATAAAAGATTTAATTCTTCAAAATCAATACTGATAGGAAATGGACGGACATGTGTTGTCTTTCCGCCTTTTGTTGCGGTAAATTTCCCGTAATCTACCCTTGATTCTAAATTTCGATCTACCGTATCAAGGAAGTTGTTGCAATGGTACTGAACGTGGAATCCCAGGAGATCATTTCCCAAAAGACCTTCCAGAATTTCCTGACCCCAGGGGCATATACGGAATGCCTCCCTGTTTGGCCAGGGGATGTGCCAAAACTGCGCTACAAGCAGATCCGGTCTGCTTTCTTTGAGCATCCTGGGAAGCAAGGTAAAATGATAATCCTGAATGAAAATAAACGCCTTATCATTTCCAACTTCTTCTAACACAACGTCGGCAAATTTCTGATTAACCGATTTATACACTTGCCAATCTGCTTCGTTAAACTTGGGTTTTACGTACACAATATGGCAAAGCGGCCACAACGCTTCATTGGAAAAACCGTAATAAAACTTTTCTTCTTCTTCGTGAGTAAGCCAAACCCTTCTGAGTGTGTATTGTGGGTTATCAGGGGGGACTGCGATATGCCCTTTGCTGTCTACGACTTCCCTATCGGCATCACCGCTGCCGTAAGCGATCCAGGTTCCTCCCTCTGCCCGAATAATGGGGTCAAGCGCTGTAACCATACCGCTGGCAGGGATAATATATTTGATTTCTTCGCCTGCGTAATTGTGAATGTAAGGCTCACGGTTGGATACAATAATTAGCTTGTAATCCTTAAGTTTGCTCGAAATGAGTTCTTTTAATGATTCTTTTGTGTAGGTCATATTTTCTTAGATTAAATTGCAGACTCGCCTGACTCTTTTGTGCGAATACGATAAATATTTTCTACAGTAAGAATGAATATCATTCCATCGCCGATACTTCCCGTCTGGGCCTCGTTGACGATCGTATTTACAATCTTTTCCACATCTGAGTCTTTGACTGTAATTTCAATCTTAATCCTCGATAACAGAGCAACCAGGTATTTTCTTCCACGCCAGACACCTTTTTGCTGGCCATGTCCCTTTACTTTCGTAACGGTCATCCCTGGATAACCTAACTCAATTAAGACATCTTTGACGATTTCAAGTTTTTCTGGCCTGATGATAGCTTCTATCAATTTCATGGTATACTTCCTCAGTATAATTTTTGTTACTTGAGCAAAGCAACAGGATTACTAAAATACCTTTATCGTGAAGAAAAATATCATAAGTACTACCATGAGCATTATGAGCATGTCAGGTGTTTTAATTGCGATTGGAGGATCAGGTAAACCAGTCCTATTAATCCCATGTATATTTTCGGCAGTGTATGTGACAGTAGAACCAAAAATAGTATGAGAAGATTTTTGCAAAAGTATTGATTCAAGAAAAGGGCCAAGGGCATGTTCCCCTGTTCTTTCGAGGTCTGCAGCTTCAAAACTTTGTATACAAGGCTCTTCGAATTTATGTGCTCCATGGGTAACCGCCAACTGTGATTGTATGTCTACCTCTTTATTCTTAACAGGAAGATTACTGGTAAAAAATATTATTGCTATAAGAATTGCAAGAGAGATAAATACCATGGAGTTTCTTTTCATATATTTCCCCTCTTCAGTAATTTTGTAGATTCATACACTATGTTAACTATCGTTAACTTCATGTTGCATTATTATAATCTATGATGTATAATTCGTTCAAGTAAATTATTCTATTTCTATAAGAGGTGATACTATGCAAATAAGACGGCGAACCACGATCAGAAGGCAGCAGATTGTAGATATTATCAGAAATATAATTTCTTCCAAAGGTATTGAATATGTCACCATAAGCGAAATAGCCACGAGAATAGGCACTTCCAAAACAGCTATCTATCGCCATTTTAAAAGCAAGCGTGATATATTGAGTCTGTTAATTGATAGTATTGAGAAAACCCTCATGGAAGCCATGGACAAGGCAATAGTGAGTGAAGACCCTGTTCAAAATTTGAAGAATGTACTATTAGCGCACCTAACCTATGCAAGAGAACGACGCGGGACATCGTTTATTGTCATCATGGGGGCTATGCAATTCAGCGATGCTTTTATACGAAAAAAAATTTCGCAGCTTATTCAGAAATACCTCCGGAAGATAGAAAAGATACTTACGAGTGCTATAAAGGTAGGATTAATAAAAAAAGATATAAATCCCAGGATATCTGCCATTGCCTTTTTGGGTCTCATTCAAGCTACGGTAACTGTGTGGTCATATAAAAATTTCAATTTTGTACCCAAAAAAATACATGCAGAACTGTGGAATATCTTTGGCGGGGGAATTGGTGTTTAACTATAAAATAAAGAATTACCTTGTAATACAAAGCTTGGAGGCGAATGTACCGGGATGGAACTTCTTACAGTTACTATGTGAATGAGTTGTGAATTTTACCCACCATGTTTTTCACGGTCTTTAGCGCATTTACAATCCTTTTGCCAAGCTCACGGGCGGCGTCAAAGGCGTCCCGTTGCTCCTCGAATTTGTTTATGCCGACTGATTGCACGGTAGATTCAAATCCTACCACTACTTCCTCCAGTCTATAGGCATCCTTTGTCTGACTTATTCGCTCCCACATCCGATCATACTCTTCGCGTTTGTTGAAAACCACAAAAGGTTTTTCTTCCCTCCCATCAGGACATCGAAAATATACCATAGGCTTCTCTTGCGCCACATCCATTGCTACTATCAGGGTTTTACTATTGATTTTCTTCGTCTTCTCTGTCTTAATATCTTCCATAGCTATACTCCTTTCTTTGAATTGAATTTTACTAACTTACTATTCTATTCATTTTGAAGTTGCTTCTGCTATAGTGAAGAGTTTGTTCAAAGAGTTCCAGAATTGGTTTTTATATGATTAGGCAGGGGTAATTCATTAATTGCCCTTATGCCTTTTTTTCGGAGGAAAAATACAATGGATATATTAAAGCAGGTAGCCGAACTGAAGGAATTTTTAGGGAAGGTGTATTGCTTTATCGAAGATAATGAAGATGCATTCGAGGATGGCGTTGAGGCTGAAGAGATGAAGAACGAAACGTGGAAATGGATGGAGGAATTGGCTAAATTCTTACCTGAGGGATAAATGTATTGTATAGGATTTCATTTTATTTATGCTGATCAGGAGATAGTGGATATAAAAATCCCCCTTAATAAAGGGGGCTTGGGGGTTGTAAACTTGTCCTCGTGAAAACGGGGAATAACCCCGGGAAAAACACAACCCCCTGATTCCCCCTTTTCGTTCGACTGAGCGCTCACGACGAAGTCTAAGGGGGATTAACTCGAAACATAAGTTGGACACGGACGAACACAAATTTTTTAAAATGTATGGGTTCAAAATTTTAAACCCTTACGGCATGTATCTGTGAAAATCTGTGTCCTAACGTAATTAAAAACTCATGCCGCAAAAAGAAATAAACTTTATTCCACACACACCAGCCGTACTGAAGCAGATTTTCAGCCAAAGAGGAATTTCACCGAATAAACGGTTTGGCCAAAATTTCCTCATTGATCAAAATACCTTGTTGTCTATTCCCAATATTGCAGAACTAAAGGAAAATGACTTTGTCCTGGAGATTGGCACGGGAACTGGTGGGCTGACGAGGTTACTGGCGGAGAGTTGTCGACATGTGTTTACTGTAGAGGTGGATAGAAAGTTATTTGAAATGGCAACTGACATTCTCAAATTGTATAAAAATGTTACCCTTATTAATGCAGATATTTTAAAGACAAAGCACGAACTGAATCCCGATATTCCTGCCTTGATGCTCAACTGGCTCAAGGAACATGATCAAGCTCATATAAAAGTAGTTTCCAATTTGCCTTACAATATCAGCACGCCGGTAATCATTAATCTTTTGGAAGGTAACTTACCTATTAAATTAATGGTGCTGATGCTTCAGAAAGAGATTACCGAGCGGATGGCAGCCATGCCGGGTACCCGTGAATATGGCATATTATCTGTTCTCACTCAATTATTTTCAGATGTGGAGGTCGTAAAGACCTTGTCCCCGCAGGTGTTTTGGCCAAAACCCAATGTCTATTCTGCAATTGTTAAGGTTGTTGTCCGCAAGGAGAGATATGCAGGCAGGATAACGGATTACCCTTTTTTTAAAAAGATCATTCACGCCATATTTACATCCCGGCGTAAGACTTTGCTCAATAGTCTGGAACGGTTGAAATTGTCTAATATGTCGAGAGAACGCATGAAAAGGGTTATAGAAAACATGCAATTGGATGAACGAGTACGGGGTGAAATTTTAAGTCTCGATCAGTTAATCAATCTTTCAGAGGCCGTGAGTAATCTTTCAAAATAAGGTAATAGTTCACCGCAAAGACGCAAAGAGCGCAAAGGTAGTATTTTTTAGAAAGTAAATCCTGAAAATTTCTGAAAACCTTGTGATTTTGTTATAGAGGATAATCCTTCTGTGAAGCATTTTCTCTTATTTAAAGTTTTTCTTTGCGTCCTTTGCGCCTTTGCGGTGGGCTGAACTGTTACAAAACAAGATATATCCGTCGTTGGTTTCCAACACGCCCCCGACCCCTCTTGATAGAGGGGAGAACGAAAGTCCCCTTTAAAAAGAGGGGATTAAGGGGTGTGTAATTATATCGCTTGAATAAGAAAAAGTCGTTGAGTTTTATCTCGCAAAGCCGAACCTAATTGAATGTTCGGGAATTTCAAACTATTGTTCCTCCCCCTTAATGAGGGAGGCTAGGTGGGTAATGTAGGGGCAGGTTTGAAACCTGCCCCTCCTACTCCCTTTGTCCCTCCCATCAAGAGGCTGTGTCATAATAGGGGTATTTGTTAAGAAAATACAAAAGCCGTAATGAAAGGGGAAAGAGATGTGATATACTATACCTCAAGAAAGGAGGTATAGCAATGGCATATCGATATGGTAATC
>Ga0208953_1001186_pt1 | contig 16581 bp, 17 predicted proteins | sample RifOxyB2_FD_184033 | JGI IMG/M metagenome (GOLD analysis project Ga0208953, IMG submission 184033) | Groundwater microbial communities from Rifle, Colorado - Rifle Oxygen_injection B2 (SPAdes) | ecosystem: Environmental > Aquatic > Deep subsurface > Groundwater | place: USA: Rifle, Colorado... | reverse complement strand
CCAGCCCCAGTTCCGTCACTGCGGAGTGAGCTTCTCCAACGGCAACCGCAGGTAATCCGGCTGCATAAGAAGAATACGTGACCAAAGAATAGATAATGACGAAAAAATGGGTCAGAACAAAGGTCAAAAAGATGGGCACGAGCGGAACAACAGATTCCCGTACGCCGCGCAGATTAAGCAGGGTGAGGGCCGCAAGTCCCAGAATGGCGAAGGACAGTTTGTGTTCATACCAGCCTGCTGGGAGAATGCTGAAAATAGCATCCGCACCTGCGGCAATGGACACGGAAATGGTAAGCACGTAGTCGATAAGCAACGCGCACCCGGAAACCACGCCCGCCCGCGGCGATAATAGCTTTGTCGCAACCAAATACCCGCCACCGCCGGTTGGAAACAGTTCGATGATCTGAGAATAACTGGCGCTGATCAGGAAAATCGTTAGCGCGGATGCCAGGGCCACGAATAACCCCAACATCGGATGATGCCCGAGGGCCAGAAACGCCTCTTCGGGGCCATAGCAGGATGATGAAAGTCCGTCCGCTCCCAACCCCACCCAGGCAAAGAAGGCAATCAACGAGAGACGGTGAAAAATACTGCGGTCGTTCGGATCTCGTGGATTACCCAGAAGAAGTCGTCTTGCCCTTCCAAAAATTGATTCATTTGTTTCGATATCCATACTACCTCCGCGATACTCAATAAAATAATGGAGGAATAGTCCGGGGAGGGAGTCAATAAGTCGTCAAAAATCAGGGGTTCAATCTGTCCGCAGTCGGTATCCGACACCGGGTTCGGTGATGATTAGCGCGGGGATGTGCGGCTTGGATTCAAGCTTTGTACGGAGATTGCTGATGGTGACTCGTAAAAGATGTGAGATGCCTTCGCAATCCTCATCTTTATTCCAAATGGCTTTGTATATCTGCTTGCGTGTCACAACCTTTCCGGCATTTAGCACAAGTATTTTTAGTACATCGTATTCAGTAGGAGTCAGGTTGGCAGGAGTCTCTTTGACGGCGACTTCGCGTTTTGCCAAATCTACTGAAAGATGCCCGCTTTGGAAGACAGGTTCCTCCGATGCTGAACGCAGGCGGCGCAGCACTGCCCGGATTCTTGCCAGCATTTCATCTTCGCTAAAGGGCTTGGTTAAATAATCATCTGCGCCGGTATCCAGCGCAGTCACCTTATCCTTTTCGCCGTCACGAACCGATAAGATGATGATAGGCGTACCCGAATGCTCACGAATTGAACGAGTGACGTCAATGCCATCCATATCCGGAAGACTCAAATCGAGTATAACGGCATCAGGACGGCAAGTCGAAAACTCTAACAATGCCTCTTGTCCGTTCGAGGCCTGAAAAACCGTATATCCTTGTGAACAAAGGCTGGCCTTGAGAAAACGGCGGACGGAAGGTTCGTCGTCAACAATCAATATTCTCAATGAAGAATCTGCGCTCATGAAGGTATCGCCTTAGATGCAGGCTGAGTAAGAATTCCTATCCTGAAGATAGTTCCCTTGCCTGGTCTGCCATGGACGGTTATTTCTCCGCCATGTGCTGCAATGATCGCACGGGAGATTGAAAGACCTAAACCCATGCCTGGTACATTCGATGATTGGGAGGTCCGGTAGAATTTATCAAATATTTTATCACGTTGTTCATCCGGTATCCCTATACCCTGGTCAGCCACACCCAATGTTACCAAAAGCCCTTTGTCTTCTGCAATAATGTCTATCGGTGAGCCTGATGGCGAGAATTTGACCGCGTTGTCCAATAGATTAGAGAAAGCTTTCAGGAATAAAGGAAAATCGATATTTATCTCGGGTATATTTGTGGGAAGGTCTACCGTTACGATCCGGCCTTCTAGCGCGGACTCCGCTTCTTTTAACGCAACCCCTACAAGATCGTTGAGATCACTGGGCGTTGGTTCAACTTTGAAATTACCTGTTTCCGCGCGGGCCATGTCAAGCCACTGTGTCACAAGCCGATTCAGTCTGTCTGCCTCCTTCTTGGCGTTATCAATCATCTCTCTGTCAATAGAAGATTGCGAGGATGTTTGTTTGTTGACAAGGTGACTTAATGTGCCGGTAATGGCAACCAAGGGGGTGCGCAAATCATGGGAGAGTGAATTAAGCAAAGCGGCTTGGAGGCGTTCTTTTTCCTGGACAATCTCCATTTTCTTCGTTTCCTCAGAAAGAAATACTCTTTCGAGAGCGATGGCAGTCTGATTTGCCAGAGTTTCGGTCCATTGCCTGATTTCTGGAGACCATATTCCGCCCGATATGTTTCCATGAATTCCTAATACCCCTAAGATTTTGATGCCGGTGGAAATTGGAAAGTAGGCCATCTTCGCATCAGGCCAAAGTTCCATGCCATGACCTGCGCACTGAACGTTTTGATATGACCATCTTCTTGCGGCCTCGTCCGGGTCGACATCTTGTGCATAAGGATCCGTCTGCGTAAAATATCCCTCTGACTCAAGAAAAAGCGTACAATCCGTCCGGAGGACACTTCGAACCGCCTGATTTATGATTGTGCGAATAGTTTCAATATTCATTCCTTTTGACAAATCGTGGCTGAGCCGGTACAAGGCAATGGCCTTTCTTTCATTGGCAACCGCAGCCGTGGTCCTATTGCGGAGCTGGGAAACCAGTTCACTAATTAATAGACCCACGCACAGGAGCCCGATAAATGTGACGAAATATTGGGCATCTTCAACGGACAAACGAAAACGAGGAGGGACGAAAAGAACGTCAAACGTAATGACGCTTGTGACGGAGGCAAGAATGGCGGGCCCTCTTCCCAACAGGTAGGCCGAGACAAGCACTGCGGCCAGATACAGCATGATGAGATTGACGGGTTCCAACTTGCCGTATAGCAATTGCCCAATGATGGAGGCTAATAAAACGAACAGAAGGCTGATGAGATTCTTTTTCAAAGCCTATTCCCCATAAAAGCATCAATGCACTGATATGAAAAATAGGTATTCCGATAAATCAACACAATGCCGGGATTTACCACCTAAAAGAAAACCCCTCAGTTTACTGCCGAACTGATGGTTTTCCGCTGGCGAATAATTTATATTGTCACAAATAGTAGTTCCATTTTGTGACAATAGAGACTGAGGCCGTACCATGAACGTGGCGCAACCGGTATCCGAACGCCTGCTTGAGATGCTGGCCCGGAACAAAGGCCGGGCCGTGCATGTAAATGAACTCCTTGGACTCGGCAACAGGCCGAGGATCGCCAAGGCTCTCTCGCGGCTGGTTACGAAAGGCGAGATACGCCGCCTTGGCAAAGGCTTTTACGAATACCCCCGGCAGAGCGCACTGCTCGGAGGCCCCGCCCTGCAGTCGCCCGATGCCCTGGTCCAGGCCTGGGCGAAGAAGAACAAAATGCGCATCATACCCACAGGCGCTTATGCCGCCAACCTGCTGGGCCTGTCTACACAAGTCCCCGCAAAAATCGTCTACTGCACGAACGGGAAGACGAAGACCGTTAAACTGGGGCCCTACACCATCCGCATGATGCACAGAGGCCCCAAAACCATGGACGTGCAGGGCGGCTTTTTCCCGCTCCTTCTACAGGCGCTGCGCTATCTCGGAAAGAAGGACGTTGATGAGGTCATGATAAAAAGAATACGGACGCTTTTAAGGCCCGGTTATAGAAAAGAAATCAAGGCCGGCTTTGATTATTCGCCCGTCTGGATTAAGCAGGTATTGGTGGAAATTTTGAAGAAGGATTAGGAACAATGAATAGGATAGCGGCAGCGTCACATCAGGAGCGCGCGGACCTCTTCCGGTCCGCGGCATCCGCCCCCAAGGAACGGTTAAACTCGCTTGAACTGGATTATTCGAGAATGTCAGGAATGATATTCGGAAAAAAGCCGTCCTGGAGTAAAATCATTAGCGATTTGCTCAAATTGGAAAAGCGCATTAATAGGATGCGGTTTGTGTAGGTACTATTGTCAGAAAAAACGGTACGTTTTTCTGACAATACTCCTAAACCGGCCAAGGCCGGAATAAGAGTCTGTAAGTCGCCAGACATCTACGCAAAAACCGTAGATGTTGGCGACACAGACTCTAACCTGAAAATTTTCAAAAACACTGCTTTAGAATTTAACATTTTGATAGGATAAAAACAATAACCTGCATTTAAGCATATGTTACTGGAGAAATGAAAGAAAAAGATGCAATGTGCCATCTGAATCGCAAGATAGTTCCGTTATGATACTTATTCTTTTCAAGCAAAGAGCTCTTTTTCTTAAGAAGACGTTTGTTTCTTTTGTGACTTCTGTCCAGTATCGTACATGCTTCACTCTTGTAGGCTGTTAAAAAAATCTCGTCAATAGAACGTTTTACCATCTTCTTTTCAAATAGTCTTTTCATCAAGATATCATCGTAACCATAATGTCCACAAAAATCTTCATCGTAACCACCGAAAGCCCAAAATTGCTCGCGAGAAATTAGAAATGAATTAGGATGCGGATTCTCAAGTGTCCCATCCGGATACTTTCTTTTAAATGTGAAGAATTCATTTGGATTCTTATTCATTTCTATTAATTTACTGCAATCTTCCAATTTAATTTCATGGTCGGCATCAGTCATCAAGAGCCACGGTGCACATGCCAGACGAGCGCCAAGATTTCGCCCCCCGGGTTGATTCCAATCGATATCGTCGTCAATTCGAAGCACAAGATGATTCGTTGAATTGGGGCCATCAAAATGGACTGGATTGTCCGAGAAGTCGTCTACTATAATAAACTGGATATTATTTAAAAGGCTCTCCGGCCATTCACGCCATTGAGAAAAATGACGTTTCAGCGAAGTTTCTGCATTATATACAGAGTAGATGATGCTAAGTTCTGGTATCATGGTTTAAAAATATATTTTTGTAATTATACTTAGAATAAAAATTTATCAAAAAGCCTGAATGATTCACTCAAGAGATTTAACTTTTTACTCTCCAATTCCTTTTTATGATGTCCGTCCAATCTGACCCTGCCCACGGTTTGCCTGTTAAAAAAGGAAAAGCGGCTCTGGCTTTGGAGAAAATTCTTCAGGAAGCAAACTGCGCATTGATTACCTTTCCTATTGGTTTTAACATGGATTTGGACGACGCCGTTTTTTCACGATCGTGGCATACGGGCACCCAGGTCCGCTATCTCGTCAGAGGTCAGGGAAGAACCGACAATCAATGGCGGGAAACGGCGAAGCCCGAAGGATCCGCTTTGGCTTACGGGCCGCAGTGGGCCAATTCTGTGGCGATATAGGATCGGCAGGCAGAAATGCAGACGATAAGCGGTTGGGTGATGGGTTAGGTGGAAATCAAAGGAGCATTCTTGGGCTTGCGCTGCACGACCCAAGGATTAGCATCACGGAAATCGCGAATAAAATAGGCATAAGCACTACGGCGGTCGAAAAGAATATTACAAGCCTAAAAGAAAAAAAGCTGCTTAAGCGGGTTGGCACCAAGAAAGGTGGGCATTGGCTCGTCATCAATTCGTCTCCTTGAAAATGACCAGAAGACTGGGGACAGAATGATTTCCCCTGCCAAAGGGAAAATTGAATTACGCGGAAAAACAAAGGCCGTACTTTGGTTCCCGAAACAGAATACTTCAAAGAAAGAATTGCACCGTTAATGATGAACGGTGCAAATAGGGTGCAATTGCGGCGCAAAAATCCTGTTCTGTAACTCTTTTTAATCCATAAAACCTTTTGTAATTCCACGAAACAAGACGGCATCGAATTTGCTTTATACTGGAGCCAGACGGCGTGGTTGGCATTAAAGTGAAAGAACAAGAGGCGTTTCTCATGAAATATTTTGCAGGCTTGTGGATCGACCATCGAAAAGCGATTATTGTGATAATAGACAACAGAGAAGCGAAGCTTACGGTTATCCCCTCCCACGTTGAAAGGCAGTTCGGACGCGAGGACGGCATCCGTACTCTCACGGCGTTTGAATCTTTGCAGTTTCCGGCAGACGACAATGCAGACAGGGGAATCCACCAACGCATTATCAGGTTTTTGCGGTTACCGATATCATTTTGGAAATGGGCAGATAACGGAACAAATCCACGACGGATAAAAAAGAAAGGTGAAAATGATGCACACTCTTGCAAGCACTGATTTCATCACTATAAATACCAGTGAAAGAAACGGTTGTTATATCATAGATGTGTCCGGCGAGTTGATCGGAAATGCCGCTGAGGGTCTTATCAGCTTAATAAACAATGTCTTTCTAAAGGCCAAAACACTCCGACTCATACTGGATTTACGAAAGGTGACTTATATCACCAGTTATAGCTTTGGCATTATTGCACACTTCTGGATGGTAGTCAAAGAGAACGGCCGAATATTTAATATTTTGGCCGATTCCGTGATCCACGCGAAGTTTGATAAATTCGTCTCCGCACGGTGTCTTTACCAAGACGCCGGAGTCGCTGACCAATGACTTCTTTGTGAATCTGCTCGATATGGGCACGATTTGGAAGCCGATATCCGAAGAAAAAGATGTTTTCGAAGGCCGCGATCGGGCGACGGACAAACTCAAGTGGACCGCCACCCGGGTCGATCTTATCTTCGGTTCGAACTCGCAGCTCCGGGCTTTGGCGGAGGTCTACGCATGTGAGGATTCTCAGGGAAAGTTTGTGCATGACTTTGTCTCGGTTTGGGACAAAGTCATGAATCTTGATCGTTTTGATCTCTCCTGATCGAAAGCATTAACTCCCGGGATAAATAAGGAAACCCCTCGGCTCAGAAATGAACCGAGGGGTTTCTGCAATATGGCGCATTTCAGAATTCCATTAAGAATCAATGAGTTAAGGGCGGGTGTGATTCAAATTGTGTTTAATCTGGCGGGAGGCTGTTGCGGACAGGGATTCCTATAAATCAATTATGAAAATACAGCGATAATCAGCCGGCTTGCTTCTTCAGACCATTACGGCGAAGAATGGCTTTGTTCAGTACGATACGGTATTCGTCGGTGATGTTCGTGATGGAGAGGTGTTGCTTTAAAAACTCAAGACTATATTCCTCGACAAGTTTTCCGAATGCCTCGTCAAAGAACGAGGGAGAGGCGGATTCCATCCCCTTGAACGACACTTCCACGGAATAGCTCATGGCAAGAAGGGCTTTAATATCGGAACAGACTTTTTGCCCCCAGATTTCTCTGGTTGCCAAATGTGTTCCGTACTTGGTGGCAAGTTCTATGGTGGTTTGTTTATCGGGCATGGCATTAATATAGCAATTTAATGGTCAGAAAGGAAGATCGTCTTTGTTTATGGTCGGTATCGGGTTCGCCTGAATTTTATTCAAAAGCAATTGAAAATCGATGATAGTCCCATGAAAGGGTGTCCTTAAATCTCGCACGGATTCGACGCCCCCGATGCATTCGTAATAACCGCTCCCGGATATTATTCTGAGATTACTGCGGGTGCCGACGATGAAGTTTTTCAGACAAAACAAACCGACGCCGCTGTTTTTATCCGGCGTGGAACCGCTGAATCCCTCCTCGGTCGCTTTTTGAATGCAGTAAGCATCATTTTGGAATAGGTTGTATTCGGGTTTTGTACCCGGAACGTAGCGTTTCCGTATGTGGTTGGGGATTCCAACACCCAAGTCCAGAACGGTAAATATCGCTTCACGCTTTGTATGGTAATGCTGGCCGAAAACCGATACTTCCGCTTCCCCTGAATGATCGAAGGCGTTTGAAATCATCTCATCGAGATTGTCGATGATGCTGTTTTTGGGCACGTATTGCTCTATATCCATATGATCGGCGATGAATTTATGAATGCTCTCACTTGCAGGCTCCGTTTGAATTCGCTGTGTAAGTGTGGAAAGATTGAGAATTCCGGAAAGAGCGTTGTTCCGGGTTGCCTGTATATAAGCCGGTTTATTTTGACAGAACAGGTTCCCGCCTTTTGCACGGACTTTGGAGGCGTATTGGGCGAGTAACACAAGTCCGGCAGGATAAGTCCAAATGATGCCCGTGATATATTTCCAAAGATAGGTTGTAAATCCATACGACACGAAAATGCCTTCTTCGTTCTTGTACCACAGCTTATAAAAGTTGATTCTCTCATCCGCGAAAACCCGACAATCCTGAATGATATCCTCTCCATGTTCCATAAAAACCTGACCATAGACGGTCTTTAGTGTCCGATAAAGAAAGAAACCTGTTAAATGAAGAAGTAATTTTTCTCGGGATACTTTATCACCTTTCCAGAGATTGCGGATTAAAGTACGCTCCTCTTTTCTATCAAGCCGTGGATATCGCCGGGCGATTTTAAAATACGGAGAGAGGATTGTATAAGGTCGTTTTTGATTTGAACCCAAGTCGGCTCCACAGAAAAGGATAAATATTTCCCGTGAAGTTTAGCCATAAAAGACAGAACCCTTCAGCACATTGCTGCGCCGAAAGGTTCTGTGATGTGGCGCATTTCAGAATCCTGTTAGCGTTCAATGACTTAGGAGTGGTTGGGATTTTATTAGAACAAGTTTGAAAGCCGAAGGCTATCCTTATACCCGGTACAAGGAGGTATGGGACAGCAATGCGCTTTGAATTGACAAAAACCGTGGCTTACCCTCGGCATCTATATCCCGGCCGAAGAAATAATATTCAGGAAAACGGGCATGGATGAATACATCGTAGGGATTGAAACCGTCAGCCCCATTTAGCGACTTCCCCGCATCCAAAATTATCTCTCCGAGCTTTCGTTCATTCGCAGGAAACAGCTGCGGCGTTGAAATTTCAACCATCCATAAAACCGGGGGCAGGCGTTCGAGAAGGGAGGCGCACAGGGCAGCTTTTTCGTTGTTCCCTTCCCAATCCTGAAGTGCGCTGAGATGAGTGATATATTCCTCTCTTATCACGGATTGCGCACGCATGACGATTTGTTGCCGGTTAGTCCATTCCCTAAGGCGCCCCAGCCAACGGTTTTTAAGGGGCGAAATATTTGGAATCACAGAATAAAGAAAATCCAGCGCCAGCGCCTCGGCGGTTGCACCGCCGAATTGGACATTCGGCCGAAGCAATTCAACTACATATTTTACCTGTCCGGGTTTTATGTAAAGCCGTGGAATGCAGAAGTTTGGCCCGAAATTATCATCATGCCCAAGAAAGCTACTCGTCCAACTTTCGCTGGGGACATATCCGACATTTGCGCCAATCTGGAAATAGGCAACGTCGGCATCAGGAGCCCAAGTATCCTGGTTGAACGTATGCCCATAAAACGGGATAATGTGACTACCGATATTTGAAAGTGCCGGACCGGATAAATCAAACCCTACCAAAGCGCCAGTACCGGATTCGATTCCGGCATACGCATATTTCTGATAAGGCATCGTATCAATCAGGCCTGGGCTTTGGCTGTAGTCTATATCCCTATACCCTATTCGGAAATGATCCAGGATTCCACGAATTTGTGCAACACTTAAACCTTCGGATGGCTTCCACCCCGGTACCTTATGCCTTTCCGCAATAGTATTCATTTCCTCGTATGAGACATCACCGGCCGGTAGCAGACGAGTAAGGAGGCTTCGCAATGCCACATGGGCGCAGGCCTTATTCAGCGCATTTTGCTGGCAGTACAGGACCCCTTCGATTTTAAACCGACCGGCACCAATGGTCAAGGAATAGGTATGAGGACGGGGCACGCAGTTATGAACATGGGGGTACTTCTTGAAAACTGCCTCGAAGACATGCCAGCGCCGCCTTTTAAGGGCGGGAACCAAATCCTGCTTCAGGATTCCGTAACCCAATAATTCGTTGCTTGTCATTCGGGATAATGTCGCAGTATCCTTTATTTCCACTGTCCAGAATGATAACCTGACTATTCCACCTGAAGCATAATCCGGATATGCGTTCTTGAGCGCAGAATTTTCCGATTCAATCATACCGGCGGCGGCAATCGTCTCAACCACCAGGGTGGTGGCGTCCGATGACCTTGCCAGGGAAAAGAGCCTCCGGAGGGCGTCAAGCCCACCAAAGTTGTCTTCAATGTAGTTGAAACTTGAGAAAGGTCTGACAATGGAGATAAAACGTATATCCGAGGGGGATATTAACCGGTGACGATCCAAACGACCTCAAGAGTGCTTAGTGGAATACCAGCTTGCTATTAGCGGCTTCCTGATGGGCAACTTCCATCTTGCGGATGAATTCAAGCACCTGCGGCGTGTACCGCATTTCGACCTTGAGTTCCTGCCCCTCACCGAATTTTTCTGCCATTGTATCGGCAATCTGAGGGTTGCCGAATGACATTGATTTTGCCATTGGTGAAAAGATAATACTCTTTAAGTGTCGGGAAGCAACCTTTTTAGGATAGCAACGGGTGGGGCCAATTTACAGTCTTATTCATTCGGCCGCTCCGAGCAGATTTTCCGGATTTCTTCGTATACCCACCCGGTGACGTACTGTGCTTCCCGCATCAGCTTCTTTTTGTCCTTTTCAGGAAGTATCCGGGAAAGCTTGTCCCTGATTTTATCCGTCACACGACCCCGGCCCAAGGCTTTGAGCGCTTGGACAACCAAAGCGCTTTTAATATCAAGCACACCCATTTCCCTTTGTGTCATGTGGCGGAATTCGATGATGCCGCCGTTATTCCGTTCATAAATTCTGGAAGGCCCATCGCTCAGATAAATGAGTTTTGCCACCACCTGGGTGGAAAGCCCCAGTGCATTAAGTGCGGTGTCTCCTATGGGCTGTATGCGCCAGGAATTCTTACGTGCGATTGCTTGTACAATTCTATCCGGATCGGGTACGGAGTAGCCGGCGAATAAAGTGCTTTTCTGCGGGTAATCGTATATCCCCCGCATGAGCCGCCGGATTGTCCCTGCTTTCATGAGGCGGTTGAGGGTTACGTCAATGGAACGGCGTGTGGTAAGGGCACTGAAATCTTTTTGGGAGAACACCCAACCCCTACCAATTCCATATATCTTGCTAACCATCTTATTCATAATGCATTATGGTGTTATTGTTGTTATTTTATGTAAGATAAGATAGCTTATTTATCTTAATATTACAATAGCTTTTTGTGTCGGTTTTGTTGTCTCCCCGGTTTGGATTGCCGGTGGCGAACAAGCCAGTCTTGTCAGAAATAAGTATATGTTTTCCTGACAAAATTGGGCCAATATGGTTGCTTTGAATAGTCTTTACGGACAAGACCGTTTTGAACCTTGCTTCAATTTGGTCATGACTGTTTTGCAGGGTTCTACAAACTGTCCCTTGAGCTCATTGCGGCGTATAATAGCTTTATTCAAAATCATCCGATAATGGTCGCTGATGTTTGTAATCGACAGGTGCTGTTTTAAAAACTCGATGCTGTAATCTTCAACCAGCTTTCCGAAGGCCTCATCGAGGAAAGACGATGATGCAGCACTGATTGGCCCGTCATGTTGAAGGGTTGCGAATCTACTGGATAAAACTTCCATGCAATGCCGAACTGATGGTTCCCGGATTTCATCCGCAACAGCATTCTCTACGACTGCTTTTGTGCTACTTTGAAAATGGCGAAGGACATAGACCAAATCGTAAACATCCTTTCCTTCTCCCCGATTTTCAAAAGAAAGCGCTTTCAAAACGACAAACGGAAAAGGACGACATACCCGAAATTTAAAATCTACCCGCCCTCCGGAAAGCAATTCTCCAGAAATGGGAATCGACAACGGGCTATTGAGGGCTAAACCAAGTCCTTCCACTTGAATAGCCCGTAATTCCTCCGTCACGCCACGCATTAAGGATTCTTTGGGGCCATCATATTTTACGGTCAGGAAATCTATATTGAGAAGCTTTCCTTCTATTGTTTTTTCAAAAGAATGCATCCTGTCTCGTCCTCGCTCGTTTTTGCCGGGAACAAACCCCATTTTCTTTAACGAGGCGACAATAGAGGTGTATACATGAATATCCGCCACGGCTAAGCTGATACCGAAATCAACATCCATTGAACCGCAGTGAGGATCAGCTAAGACGCCTGGACAAAGATATCGCGGCACCAATCCGCCAATCAAAACAAGATAATCCCGGTAATCTCCCAGCAGGCTCCACGCCTCAAGCAGAACGCGCTCCGCCAGCTCTGTTTGAACCGTCTGATATCCCGCCATGGTGTCCGGTTTTGCCATATTCATTTTCCCTTTTTATGCGAGATATTTTTGTCTGACGACGTCTGCTTGTTCGGCGGCACGACCAGGCATCTTTTTCAAGTCCACAAATAACTGCGCATCGCTGACAATATTTAAACCGCCAACTTGAATTCCAAACTGAAAAACGCCGACATCTTGGGGTTGAAGCAAAATGAGGTTTCCGCCTTCAGGAACCGGATAGAGGCTTTTTCCCTCGGGAATCGAAACATCGCTTTCAACATACGCCATCCATAACGCTGCAATGCCATACGGCGCCCGTAGATGAGCGGCGCTCCAGCCGGTAAAAGCATATTTCAGTTTTGCGTCATTGAAAATATTGCCAAGCTTCCTCAATCCTTCATCGTAGCTTGAAGCATTAAAAGCATATTTTTTTTGCCGGTGACGGTCAAAGCGATAGTGCATTGCCCAATCATCCAGCAGATGACCAGAATCAAGCAGGCTGATTTTGCCGCTATGGACGCCAACATACCCTTCCGCTGAAAGCTTTTTCAGGGTGAGGCTCACATAACCCTGACTGAGTCCGGTTCTATTGACAAGTTCAGCCTGTGACCAATTCTTTTGTCTATCGGATAAAAGGGCCCTGACAATCCGGACGGCTTTGCTCGTAAAGGGGGTCCCGGCTGAGGGAATTCTTTCTTTTTTTTCCCTTGCTAAAAAGACCTCCATATGAAATCCTGGCAAGCGCACAACCCCGTTACCGTTGGCATCGATAATGGAAATGCCATTGGTTTTTGCCCACTTAAATTGTGGTCGTCCAATTTTATGAACTATGAATATTGAAGCGTTGGTTTCCCTAATCGACAGGATAGATTGATGACTCATCAAAAAGGAAGCGGAATCGCTCCAGACAAAACGGTATTCCTGTCCATTTCCCGGCAAGATAAGCTTTGTATTGTCAGGGCTTGTTTCTTCCAACCTGGACTTTATTTTGGCTTCAGCAAGGGAAGATAATAACATGCCAATGGCAGTACGATATGAAGATGGAAGGGCCATGGCTATAATATATTACTATGTGGGCAGTATTGCAACTGATAAATACTGCCCAATTAGACCTATCAAATGCCCGTTTGTATAGTCAAAAGTAACGAAATAGACCAAAAAACAAAAAACCCCCTAAGTCATTGCTGGCCTAGGGGGTTCAAGTTTCCTACTAAACGCAAAAACCAGGGGAAAGAGATTGAAACTTCTTCCTTTACCTCCACCTCTCACATTTTCCTTAAAAATGGCCTCGATGTACCACAGGTGAAGGTAGAGGCGGGGGGGTAAAAGGAAAATGGCTGGTCTGCTTACGCATCCGGCCATTTTTTTATGGCGCATTTCAGAATGGCGTTTAGAATCAATTAGTTACAAACAAGTGTGCTTAAAATGAGATTATTTTGGCGGGAGGTATTGCGGCACAGTTTTAAGGCACTTAAAACCAACAAATATTAATATCCTCTTCTTTCTTCTTGTATTTCCTCCTGCTCGATTTTTTTATCTAATATTTCAATTATCCAATGAACCCATTTCTTTACATTCTTATTTGTCTCACCCTTGATGAATTCAAGCAAGTCGTTCTTCTTGTTTTTATAATGAAGGCTTGCTGGACCAACATAACCTTCCGTAAAATAGCTTGCATGTAAATTATCTCGAACATCCTTTCGGCTGCCGTATCGAACCAGCACTTCACGACCATAGCATGTTGCTTCTTTGTTCCTAAAGAATCTGTTTGGAACAAATGACGCAAAATACCACGCCCTTTTTTCGATATCCGCATCTACCCATTCCCAAATTAATTTTAATGGAAAAAGAGAAAGTTTTTCATTTGGGGTATGAGTGGCAAAATCGTCTTGTCCCCTTAGCCATCTCGACAAATGAAATGCTTTGCTATCTATAGGTGGTCCAAGGGCATCTGAAATTTGCTTCCAAGCTTCATTAGGGCGATGAGCAGCAATAGATGTCAGTATTTTATCTGGCCCAAGATGATATCCGTTGAATATTGTTTTGTCCTTCCCCAGATTATTAATAATCAGCTGAGATATTTTTAATTCTTCTTCCGGATGCTTTGTTATTAATAGCTCTGTTACATTTTGCCAATAATGGTCATCCATCAATGTGTCTGTGCCAATATCCTCTAAATTAAACAAGGTTGGATTTGTAGTTAACCTTAATAGAAGGTCCTTTGGAACCTCAGCTTTTGGCTCTTCAGCAGTTCTGACCATAAAATAGTAGTAGAACAATTGAATGGCCGTATTTGACGCTTTTTTTGAATGAGTGTTCAATAAGCAATCAATCCATTTGATAATGATATTTTTTGAAAGGTACTTTGAAATTCCGCCATAAACAAAATAGTGTAGCTTTTCAAACCCCACCACTTTTTTTTCAACTAATCGAAGCAAATAGTCTCCAATACCATCCGTTAGGCCTGACCGGGAAATTATTTCCGGAAGCAAAGCTATCAACGCCTTTTTTCCGGATATGTCGAGAATGTATTGTTCCCATCGCTCTTTATCTTTCTGAAAGACCCCGCATAAATAGCCTGTAAGTAAAGACATGTTTGTTGAGTCGCTTATATTGATTTCATATTCTTTAATTAAATTGCTTAGCAAGGTGAATGATAGGTCCGCATTTGCCAACTCAAGGCCGAAATGATACGCCTTTTTTGCATCATGTGAAATGAGCCAGCCTAGCTCATTTATTAATAATGAAGGATTACTATTCGCCATTTGCGCTAAAGCGATAATTTGTTTGGAGGCCGCATCTGTTTTGTTGCCATCCTTATCAAATTCATCCTCAATCATATTTAAGCCAACATATCTGTGAAGAAGCGATTTGAAATCAGAGCCAGTTAGCTCGTTTTTCAATTTATCTAACGCTTTCAACGTTTCTTCCTCAAGACCTGTATCGCGATACAAGCGTATTCTTAATATTTCTGAGAGTAGCCGATTTTTATCCGCAAATCCGCTATCTTTTAATTTCCCAAGGGTGTCCAAAATGATTGGGGCGATTGGCTTGATTCTTAGCAATTCAGAAAGGCTTGAATAAATAATTGTTAGACCTTGCTCTTGTTCATCAGGTGGCAATGTTGGTATTGTGCTATATAAAGCATTCCAATATTCTTTGTAAACAATGAAAAGGTCTCCCCAGGTCTTGGGGGTCCAAAGCTTCGGTTCTTTTCTGAGTCCCTGATTCTCGGCACCAACAATCCTATATCCGGAACGAATTTGCAATGCAGTTTTGAAGGCGTTTAAAGATAGCAATCTTTTCGCTTTTGTTTCGGACTTGATATTTTCTAATAATATCGGCAATCTTTTTAGTGGTTCGCTCTCCGTTGGTGCCAACTGACCATAGCCAAGCGAAAAAAGGCCAGCAAATACTCCGGTTGCGTTATTTGAATACGTTTCATTTTCAGCTAAGGCCAAACTTAACAGTAGATTCGCTGCCCTGACAAACAAATCATCCCAAATTGCAATTCGCTCAAGTGAATGAATTACTTCTCTGCGCCCGGTCGTAAAGTCAGTAAAGTCTTGGTGTGACCAGTCGGAAAAAAGCCTCTCCAAGCAATTCAGGGCAGATTCAGGGTCGGCTTCTGCCAGGCTCAAAAAAAAAATAGAAGACAGCTTATTCTTTATTGATTCGGAATCACGAAATATGCCTCTCCCACTTAAAATCTGATTAATGAATTCTTTTCCGTTTTCGACATTCGCTATGAAATGAATTTGTTCAAAAAACCGAGTTGCCAAGTCATCCCTAAATGCTTCAGGGACGCTAAGGATAAAAGTGTCGAAATCTTTCCCGGAAAACCCTTGGGTTTGCCACCAATCTTTGAACAATTCCGCACGCAACATAAATGGTCTTACATATAGATAGTAAGCCCCCTGAATTGTGCCGCGCCTTTTCTGGGTGCCGACAACATTTTTCATTTCTTTAATGTCGACTCCCAAAAAGGCAGATAGCCAAACCAACTCTCTCTCGGCACTATCTTTTGCACCTACCTTAGAGAATAAAGAAAGGCCCGTCATTACTTTTTTTGTTTTTACGAAAACCTCATCAGTAAAAGGAGGGGCCCCACCCAATAGGCGATTAATTAGCACGCTATCATTAAGCTCATAGAACTCATTGGGGTTGTCCTTGTTTTTGTCGAAACCCCTCGCCAGAAGAATTGCTATTAACGGATAACCGTCTGCGAAATCACGAATCCTTTCAGCAACATTCTTGGGCATCTCCGGATATTCCGTGGAAAGAATTTGTTCAATTTTCTCTTTTGGCAGAGCTTCAACTTCATAGTATTTCGTTGGTGGAGGAATCTTGCCAAAATCATACGAGACAGTAATTAATGAAAGATTCGGGTTGTTGGTATTGAAAATTTTGACCAAGTCTTGGTGTGTGCTCAAATCACACTCGTCAACAACGATAATTGCTGATAGCGTATCATGTGCCAGCAGGTGATAGAAAATACTCGACGCTTTTAA
>Ga0208953_1001185_pt1 | contig 16600 bp, 13 predicted proteins | sample RifOxyB2_FD_184033 | JGI IMG/M metagenome (GOLD analysis project Ga0208953, IMG submission 184033) | Groundwater microbial communities from Rifle, Colorado - Rifle Oxygen_injection B2 (SPAdes) | ecosystem: Environmental > Aquatic > Deep subsurface > Groundwater | place: USA: Rifle, Colorado... | reverse complement strand
CTTAAAACAAGTTTCTCCCCGTTAACGGTGGGGAAGGAGGATACGCGTACCTGTATGGCGCGGCCCCCTATCATCTTCTGGAAACGGCCCTCCTCGTTCCTGAAGGATGTCGGGGGTTCAGGGTCGAAACCTGCCAGCACACGGATGCGCTGTGTCAAAGGTATGTCGGTGTTCTTGGGGGCGTTCAGCATATCCTGAAGAATGCCGTCCACGCGGAAACGTACGCGCAGGTTGGCTCCCTGGTTTTCTATGTGCACATCGCTGGCGCGTTCCGCCACGGCGTGCTCAAGGATCAGGTCGCTGAGTTTTATGGCAAGGTCTATGCCGGGCGCTCTGCCTTTGGCTTCGATAAGGTCGTGGTAGGATTCCTCTATGCTGGCGTTTGCGGCGCTGGCTCGTGACGGGCTCGGTTGCTGCCCGCCCTGGGCCTGATCTTCCTGTTTGTTTCCCCAAAATGCCATAAAATGTCTCCTTTGAAGCGCCGTCGGGCGGTTTTTTACCCGTAATAAATCTGTTCAGGGCCTGAACAGTTCTTCGCGACGGTTCTATTATAACAAAATTATATTACTTGTATTCCACTTTAAGAATGCCCAATATTTTTTCGCCGCCGGGGAGTTTAATGCGCACGGTTTCCCCCGCTTTGGCGCCCAGAAGGCCCTGGGCGAGCGGAGAACTGACGGAAATTATGCCCTGGCCCGGGTCGGCTTCGTCTGTGCTTCCTAAAGTGTAGACTATACGGTTTTTTGATACCTCGTCCATCATGGTAACCGTGGCGCCAAGGCGTATTTCATCTTTGTTGATCTGAAGGTTGTCCACCAGCTTGGCATTCTGGAGCTTGATCTGCAGATCGTGTATGCGGCTGAAGATCATTCCCTGTCTTTCTTTGGCGGCGTGGTAGCCTGCGTTCTCTTTCAGATCTCCCTGCGCGCGCGTCTCGTCCACCTCGCGGGCAATCTCCAGTTTCTCATGATTGAGCTTTTCAAGCTCTTCTTTGAGCTTCTCATATCCTTCTTTGGTTAAATATACGTCAGACATCTTAGTTCCCCCCCCTAATATAGCTACTTCTAAACTTGTGTGCACTCCTGTCGTTCGAATTGTTTTTTCGGACCGGATTTTGTAGGAGGAAGGGCGCGCACTACACCAGCGCCTGATACGGCACCTACGCAGGTATTGGCACAATTTGACGCAATAAAATCAATGGCACCGAGTGGAATCGAACCACTGACCTAGCGCTTATGAAACGCCCGCTCTAACCCCTGAGCTACGGTGCCAGAATTGCTGGGCTCGGGCTGGTTTCCCCACCGGGAGGTTTTTGACCTTTCGGGTGGATTCTAACGCGTTAAGTCTCCGTACTTCGCCGGGAATCAGGCCGTCTGAGAATCATGGCGCCTGATACGGCACGGCTATAAGCTAGTATACTAAAAAAAATGTTGTCAAAACAAATTTTATTTCCTACACTGAATAGTGTCCAGCGCCGGTAAAAAACCCCGGGTTTTATCTTAAACAAGAGGTCCAATATGTCAAAAAAAACTACCGCTACGACCGTAAAAGTCTCCAAAGAGGAGTTACTGAAAAAGGCCAATAAACCGGCTGAGGACGCGATGTCCCTGCATCCTTTCTACAAAGGAAAAGTGGAAGTAGTTCCCAAGTGTTGTATCCGCGATATAAACGATTTTGCCATTTGGTACACTCCCGGAGTGGCCGCGGTCTGTAAAGACATCCAGAAGAACCCCGAAAAGGTCTATGAACACACCAACAAGGCCAATATGGTGGCCGTGATCTCAGACGGCACCCGCGTACTGGGTTTGGGCGATATCGGCCCTGAGGCCGGCTTGCCGGTCATGGAAGGCAAGGGCCTGCTCTTCAAGTACCTGGGCGGCGTTGACGCTTTCCCCATCTGTCTGGACACCAAGGACCCGGACGAGATCATAAAGACCGTGCTTTATCTTCAGCCCTCTTTCGGCGGCATCAATCTGGAGGACCTCGCCCAGCCAAAATGTTTTTATATACTGGAGGAACTTAAGAAAAAATGCCGCATCCCGGTGTGGCATGACGATCAGCAGGGTACGGCCACGGTCTGCCTGGCCGGCCTTATAAACGCGCTTAAAATAGTCGGCAAGAAGATTCAGGACGTGAAAATAGTGCTGGTGGGCGCGGGGGCCGCCAATATCCGCATCGGCAGTCTTTATATGGCTTACGGCGCCAAGCCGGGCAACCTGATATATGTGGATTCCAAGGGGACCCTGCACAAAGGCCGGACCGACCTCGCGGAGCACAAAGAAAAACTGCATATGGCCCAGATAACCAATGCGGGACAGTTAAAAGGCGGCATCGCCGAAGCGCTGGTGGGAGCCGACGTGTTGAGTTCGGCGTCCACCCCGGGCCCCGACACAATAAAGAAAGAGTGGGTCGCAAAGATGGCAAAGGACTCCATTGTGTTCGCCACCGCAAACCCCATCCCCGAGATCTGGCCGTGGGACGCCAAGGAAGCCGGCGCCAGAGTGGTGGCCACCGGCCGCTCGGACTTCGAGAACCAGGTAAACAATTCGCTGGGTTTCCCCGGAATCTTCAGGGGCGTGCTGGATGTTCGCGCGAGCACCATCACCGATGAAATGTGCATAGCGGCGGCCGAGGCTCTGGCCGGTTACGCCGCGAAGAAAGGCCTTAACGCGGACTATATCATGCCCAGGATGGACGAGCCGGAAGTGTTCATCGAAGAAGCCATAGCCGTGGGCCTGAAGGCTATAGAACAGGGCGTGGCGAAGAATATCCTGACCAGGGAAGAGTTGCGCAAGAGCGCGGAATTCTTCATACACCGGGCCATCAAGGACAGGGATGTCCGCCAAAAAGAAGGCATAGTCAAGATGCCCAAGTAGTGCTCCTTTAGGATTATGAAAACCCGGGCCCAAACCGCCCGGGTTTTTTTATGCCCGAATTCTAAGTCGTCTTAAGCTTTTTGGTAAATTGGCCGGTCTTTTGGGTGTATGGCGATGGCGGGTTCCCTCTGCGCTCCAAGACCGGGTTTTACGGGGAAGAAGCCCGGGGCCTTCCGCCGGCTGCGGAACGCGCCCAAAAGACAAAGCTTTCAGGCTTGACCGGTCCTCGCCGTCCCGGAGTGATACGCTACAGGCCCCGTGCTTAAAACCCTAAAACAGAGCGTACAGGGAACCCGCCATCGCCTCTCCAGTTCAGCTAACCCGTATCAAGTTCCTCTGGCATGGTTTCGGCACTCGGTTCATCCCCACGCCTGTGGGGAACATTGTTAAAGTTCCGCAGGAATTATCCCCTGTTACGGTTCATCCCCACGCCTGTGGGGAACATGCGGCCCACACGCGCAAGGGGGACCGCTATTACGGTTCATCCCCACGCCTGTGGGGAACATTTTTTAACAAGATTTTTTGCCCCACTGCCATACGGTTCATCCCCACGCCTGTGGGGAACATAGTAAACGATGAGGCCGTAACATTCCCGACGACGGTTCATCCCCACGCCTGTGGGGAACATGAAAGGAACACTACTATGAGCTCACCCGAATACGGTTCATCCCCACGCCTGTGGGGAACATTTATCGTAGAAGACAATCAGTAACATAGTAAACGGTTCATCCCCACGCCTGTGGGGAACATTGTGCAGTGGGACGGAGGGCTTGAGCCTGTTTCGGTTCATCCCCACGCCTGTGGGGAACATACTATGAAGACGTAGCAAAGATAATACAAGCACGGTTCATCCCCACGCCTGTGGGGAACATTTATGCGGCAACTGCCTGATAAATGTGTGGACCGGTTCATCCCCACGCCTGTGGGGAACATATTAATTATCTCCTATAAAACCGCGGACTTCTCGGTTCATCCCCACGCCTGTGGGGAACATTGTTTCCGTGGATGATGTAAAATTATTGATAGCGGTTCATCCCCACGCCTGTGGGGAACATTCGCCATTGATAAGTGTGTGTGTGCGGTAACCAGGTTCATCCCCACGCCTGTGGGGAACATTATCGCCGCCGCTTTTTCCGTTATCTTTTGGCCGGTTCATCCCCACGCCTGTGGGGAACATACTTCTATTTGCGCTTAAAATGCCCTATAAACGCTTTTGAGGCCTAAAATTGTCCGGTAGCTGATTTTAAGGCCTACCAAATTGTCAAGGAACCTACTCACTGGATTTCCCCTCAGGCATGAAAGAAACCAGCTTCAGACCATCCATCTCGACAGGTATCCGCCTATTTTTACCCAAAGTAACCAAATCAAATCCGGATTCTGTAGGAGCATCCCAAATCATAACGGCGTTCCCACCTTCCAGGCCTTTTTTAACTTGGATCCAAATCATTTCCCTGACCTTCACAGAATAATTCCCCACATACACCCCCGTCCTGGCCTCCAAAAGCCAAACGGCAAGTCTCCCTCTTAGCCGGGGAGGAGCATTTTCAAGCACGATGACCATCATCGCCTAAACTCTCCTTATTAGGTATCGCAGGGCCGACCGCATAGTCAGGATCTTCCGGCACAGGAATTCCCCCCGCCGCTAAAATCTCCTCTATGCCGGGAATGATTCGCATAAGCAATTTTGTGGTTCTAAAAACCTCCCGGCAGGCATGACGCACCGCCTGTTCCGGATTAGCAGGTTTTTCCGAGGCGATTTTGAAAGCCACTGGCGCAACTGTCTCAAATTTAAAAACATCCGCTATGTCGTAAACAAACGAAAGCGGCTTGCCGGTATGGATAAACCCTATAGCCGGGGCATAGCCGGCGGCAAGCACAGCCGCTTCGGTAATGCCATAAAGACACGCGGTTGCTGAACTTAAACACCTGTTAGGGATATCCCCGCTGCCCCAATTTTTGGCGTCATAATCCCTGTGTTTCCATTCCACTCCATAACGCTTCGCCAGTAGCTCATATATTTTTCTGACCCGGACTCCTTCTATACCACGCAACTGCTGGATGCTCCTTTTGGCCGGCGGCTCCTCCTGAAAACGCATGGCGTACATTTTCCTCACTACCTTCAACCGCAAATCCTCATCCAGCGCAAGTTTTGCCTGGTAAAGCAATCTGTCTGATCTCGCCCCGCCCGGCTGGCCGGATGAGTAAAGTCTGACACCCGCCTCCCCCACCCATACAAGCAGACACCCCACCCGGGAAGCAAGGGTAACCGCCGCATGAGAAACCCTTGTCCCAGGTTCCAACATAAGACAAGTGATTCCGCCGACAGGGATATGCGTCCTGACACCGGTTACATCGACAACCACAAAAGCGCCATCCAGGACATCAAGATGTCCCTTTTCAATAAAAGCCAATGATACCCGCTCTTTTATAGTTATAGGCGAAAGCGGCGGCAGAACAGGTTCTGTCATTATTTCTTCCTTTCAAGTCTCTTTTGGCTTTCCGGCGTTTGTAAATAATTTTTCTTGGAAACCACGCTCCTGCCGATTTCTTTTTCTGTCTGTCTTCTGGCATTTCCTGCAACGCTTCCGCCTCTCTCCGCCACCTTTTTATTTTTCGCGAATGTATCCGGCTTTTCTTGCTGGGAAATTTCGGTTGTCACCCGCTCGCCAAGCATATTGAAAATCAATTCCAGATCATCCATGTGGTCGCGCAAATTTTGCCGTTCCAATCCTTTCAGTTTTTTATATTCAGTCGGTGTCACTCCGAAAGTGGCTTTGGAAATTTCGGCGGTCAGAATTTCATATTCTCTTTGTTCTTTTACGCCCCGTTTTTCCCATTCATCCGTCAATTCTTCACGAATAGCAATGCCACGCATTCTTTTTTCTATCCAATTTTCAGAATACCCCTTAACTTTATAGAGCATTCTGGTTCTTTTGGTTGCCAGTTCGGGATCTTCAATTTCTTGCACTCGCTCATAGCCTACTTTTGCCAGCCACCGCTTGAAAGGCTCGGCCTTTGGCGAAGGAATTGATTGAATGAGACGAAATATGCCCTCGGTATTCCAACAATACATTTTTTGCCCGCCGCCGGCAGTTCCCACTTCAAGCGTAAGGGGTGGTACAAATTGTACCCCCCCTTTAGCTGTAAGTTTCGCAAGTTCTTCATCTCTCTGTTTTAATCTTTTAAAGTATTGCGCCGGATCATTGGAATCTGTCAATGACTCAATAACATCATTGATCACAAACCACCACTCATTGTTATGCAGGATTCTTCTTATTCCTTTTCCTTTAAAAACAGCCATTTTTGAGTCCATAACACGACCTCCTTATTATTTCGGTCATTATAAAGGCTCTACGGCAGGAATCATTTTCACTCTTCTTGGTGAGAATGATCTATGATCCATGTCAAATGATACCGGTGCATCGGGAAGGGAGTCTCCACCCTCGACAAAACTTTCCACTTCCTCTTGTCGAGTGAAAGATTTAAGCGATTTCTCTCCGATAAGAAGCTTAATTGCATCAGCGCTATTGTTCTTCAACCCGGCAAAAACCGGTGCTGACGGGATACAGGTCTTGCGTCCGAGCCAGATGCCCCAGACAGGATTTTCAAAAGCATCCGCAATTTCTTTCAGCAATGGAAATTCCCCCTCAAGGAGAACACCGAAGGACGCATCAGTAAGATACTGCCGGCGGGTGATATGGCAGTCCTTGGTTTTTCCATCGGCGGTTTTGGTGTTTTGAACGGTGTGGTAGTCCTGCAACCGCCAAACCTGGAGTTCTTTTTTCTTGCTCTGCCGGGGGATGGAGATTGCGGTCATACGCACCTTTCCGAATGACGCAAGGAATACCTGCTCTTTGTTGCTTCCGCGTGGAAAACCGAGTGCGGCGCAACACATGCCTGCGATGGCGCTCTTTGTCGGCATCAAGCCGGTGTTGCGGCGGTTATACTGGCTGTCAAATCCCCAGGATTGAAGAGGGCCTTCCAGACGAAGGGCTAGAAAGCCTTTATCAGATGACATGTTCCACCATCCCATCAAGGAAGGTTTTCATGCTGATCTCCGGAATCGCCTTTTCAAAGACAGCTTTAACCCCCCAGGTTTCGGCGAGTTTTGCATATTCCGACTTGAGCAGTTCAACGGATTTAGTCGCATAGCCCTGCGACGGGAGAACATGGTTTTCAAAGGCATTAACCAGCTGAACCGGATGCCCCTTTTTCCGCACTACGCCAAGCACATAAACCGGGCGCGTATTACCGTTCATAGTATTCTTGCGGGCTCCTGGAATAGCTGTGATCGTTGCTTCCACAAAGGTACGCACCACGCTCTGCCGCTCTTCTTTGGTCATGCTTCCAAGATGCTCCGCGTCAGCCAGCATATCAATGTTGAGGGCGGCAAAGCGATAGTAGGTCGCGGAATTGAACTCCAGCGTACCGGTCATGCCTGCGCCGGATTCTTCTTTGGGTTGCTGTTCGTCTACCGCAGCGAAGAAATCAATTTCATTATCAACCTTATGCGTTGAGAGCGCATGCGAGAACATAGAGGCAGCCTCTACGGTTAGAGAGTGGTCGCTGGCAACCATACGGCCAAATAGGGCAATATCAGCGGCATCCTTTGGAAGGCTTTTCGGTTCTTTTTTTTCACCCTTAAATGCTTTTTCCACCGGTGTTTTTAGGATTTTGGATACAAGTTTGCCAAACTGCTTAGCAGTGAGTTTTTTCTCCCCTTTTTTCTTTTCTGCCGTTTCTTCTTCCTCGGTGGCTTCACCATTATCCTCATCTGTTGCCAGTTTTTCTTTATCAACCGTGGAAATTGCATCAACTAATTTCTGCTTATCATCTTTTTTCAGCGAAAAAAGGAGCTTAGCGAAGATTTCGTATTCAAGAGGAGAAAGAAACATAAGAGTTTTCACTTTACCTTCCTGCTTTGGGTCCAGCTTCGCGAGATAATGACCGGCACAGAGAGATAAAGCTTTAGCTGTTTCTTCAGTTTCCCCAAGTTTCTTAAGCTCCACAGATATTTTCTCAATAAACAACCGGCTTCGTTGTCCTTTAAACTGCCCCGAACTATCAAGTTCTTTTCCAGCCATCTCCCGAATCGCCCGCTTCCATGATTGGCTTGATACCCGCGCCCGCTGAACCCCGCCAAAGACTGCGGTTTTGGGCGAATTGAGGTCATCTCGATTGAGGCAGGCAACAGGGACGGATTGAATGATATGCAGTTCCAGATGTTTCATAGTTATTCTCCTTATGATTTTGTTATAGTTCTAACGGTGCAAGCAAAAACAGACCGAAACCGAAACTCTTAGCGCTGCCGAGCCCGGCGTGATAAGTTTCCATAAACTTTATCGGATCGGTCACTTCCAGTGTTCCCCGAAACTGGACGCCGCCATGGTAGGCCGCGTATTCTTTACTGTTTTTCTTGTCTATTTTGCGGAAATGACTTTCTACCATTCGGGTAATCTCAAGCGGCTTATCCTCAACGATTCTGAATCCGCCGGCGACATTCAAGCCGGTGTCTTTATGCCGGCACCTGACCTTGCCCTTGTGAATAAGCCAAGCGTACAATTCTTCGTGTTTAACCAAAGGGACACGCTTGCCCTGCCGGATATCGCGTTTTGTGGGATTGGCCCGCAGGTCAAAGGCGTAGTGCCGGTGGGAAAGGAACCCATCGGCAATCTTTTTGAGGGAAAAACCGGCAGGCTGACACCATTGCGGCCGCCCAGGTTCTACCTTTGATAAAACCCATAGCCGAAAGGTTTTCTCAAACGTGTCTATTCTGGTAAGGAACCCTATTTCTGTACGCGTCTGGTCAGGTACTCCGGGGAAACACTCCCACAACTTCTTATGCCAGGCGTAACTATCCGCTATGCCTTCCATGCGAGCTGTTTCCGGATTGATTTCTAAACGAGCAAGCCAGCTCATGCGTTTTCCTCCTTGCCAGGAGTTGCGCCCTGCGCCCAAAAGGCAGCAGCCCATTCGGTTTTAGTACGATCGCTCCAGAATTTCAGCTCGGTTTCCAGTTGGGTATAGTTGATCGGAACTCCTTGTGACTTTGCCATTAGAACCATTCGCAAAACACGCCCATGCAATTCAGGCCCCTTTTCGGCAGTGAGTAGATGCTGGAACCGCCGCTCAGTCGGGGTCAGTTTATCATCATTTCGCTTGGCATCTTTTTTCTGTTCAATGGCCTTACAGGTTGCGCCGAAATTCCCGATGGTTGTTTCTTCGGGGTGGGTGGCGAAGAGGCCGGCGACAAAAGCCGAAACATCATCGTTAATCTCCATCCCCAGGCGATTCAACGCAGGCCAGGCACGGTGTTTTTTATTGTCCACAAGTATACACCGTAGGTTGGCCATCATCCCCCGGTCGTCTTTCTTTTTACGTAGTCGTTCGAGAAGACTGCTCATGAATTTTCCTCCTTGGGCTTATTGGTATCAGATTTGGATTTGTCTTGTTTCGCGGTCAACTTTTGCAACCCTTTGGCGAAGGCCCGCAATTGCCGCGGCGTCTCCCGCCCACATGCGATGCGGTAAGCTTCGCAGACGGCGGCAAACAACATTTTTCGCCATGCCTCGCGTGTGGGAATTGCGGCATCGGTGCCGATGGCTTCAATGTGTGATATGAGCAGCGGAAGTTTTTTCTCAACAGTCGTCCAATATGCCAGGAATGCTGTTTGCGCTAACCTGTTTTTTAAAGCGTTCTGCGCTTTTGCCTGTGTTCTCTTAATGCGAGGCTTCCAATCAGTGTCAATCGTTGAACGGTAATCTTCTATTGCCCAACGAAGTTTCCGGGAATAACCCTCAGCCCCTACAACCTTCTCCGTTCCAATAACCTCAGTTTGATATACTGGAAAATGACTTTGGAATGCCGGGGTGATATGGAAGACGGATTCCACAGCAATGTCCATCGAAGCCTGGTCACGGGTAATTGCGCATACATGAAAGTCAAACGCGGTATCGCGAGGGGCATTTTCCATCGCCAGCGGTCCCCCGAGTCCATCCGCTGAACGCTTTGTAAGCAACGAGGACAATTCCCGCCACAATGCTTTTGTCGGGTCTACTTTGACGACTCTCCGTTCTTTAGTTTCTGCGCCATTTTTTTCTTTCTTTGTAGCCAACCGGACTGTGGCCGTCGGCTCGGAGGCAAACCCATCCTTGAAAGTGTCATATTTGAACCCATTGCAGCAGTACATTTGGTCTGAACCAGGAATCAGACGAACCCAACGGGATATTGGCACCAGTCGCCCAAGGTATGTTTTTGTCGCATTAATCACTCTGCCCGATTCCTTCTCCGGTGATTCAGGATATAACTCCCAGACAGGTCTGCCTATAGCTACATCCGAATAACTATCACCTTTCTTTTTGTCAGTCGAAAAAACTTTGTATACCTTTCCAATCGTTTCGAATGTCGGCAGATTCAAATAAATTGTTTCTGCTAATGATTTCCCGCGAAATAAGCAATGAGCCATGGATTGAGACAAGCATGGGGCATCAGGGTTGCCGACTTGTGAAGTTTTGGTTGCCCCCCACTGCGCGACAGGCGAGCCTCCGCCAGAAGAAAAGTTCTGAAAAGTCAGTAAGTTTAACGCAATTCGTTCAGGTTCTATTTGACGGCAAATCATTTGTCCATTGTGGTCGAAAAGGGTTGAGTTATTCCCAGTTGCCAGTTCGGAATTCAGAAGAGTCACAGGAGAGGTCTTTCCAGAATTCCCCTCCTCCTTTTCTACACCTTTTAATCCCGCCACCTGCAACCACGGTTTTGTTTTATGAAACAACCCGAACGAATCTTTCCACTCGGTTAGATATGAGCTTGCGGCTGCCGGTAATTTTTGCGGGACTTCACACCACTCATTATAATCCTTCGGGCCATTAAGCGCGGAATGAGCGACGCAGAGAAAAAGCCTCATCAGTGAAACTCGCTCATGCGGGCGCACCGCCAGATCAACGAATTTATCACCTTCTGTGAACACGGCATACAGGCTTGCCAGTTCCCGGTGGCCCGCAGTGTTTACCACCGGGATCCAAGGGTCAAAAGCGACATTCATAGCTGCTCCTTTGTGTCCAATTTTTCTATCTCAAGCCCGTTTTCATCAGAATAAAACAGCCGCATTCCATTTTTTAACCCATCAACTTTTACCATCCCGTCATCAACAATTCCGATGGTTTGCGACCCATAGAGATAATCGGCGAAGGCGGCGCACGGTGTAACCTGCTCAAAACAATGCCGCGGGATTCTGATCAGATTTTTGTTAATCGTCCTAGCGGTTTCAAGTAGGAAGTCTCCGCCCAGGCGCTGTGAAGTGTCATCAATAAACACCACTTCTTGCCTGCTTATGCTCCGACAGAGAACAACGGAAACCGTCGGCATATCATTAAGGCGGGTCTGAACTCCTTCTTCGTCTTCAAGGGCTACTTGCCAGAGGTTGCAGTTACGGGAAGCAATCATCTTTCTTGCTGAATCCGTTCCAAACCACTCAGCGAAGAGTTGCTGCCACGCATCGGGCTCTGTGTCCCTGTCCTTGTAGGTGGATTCAATCAACTGCCGTATCTGCGATGGTATTGAAACCTCAGATTTCCCATTCCAGACTTCAAGAGAGCGGAGTAAAACGAAAGGGTTATAGATATAGGCTTTACCTCCTAATTCTTTCTTAATGTCCCCCGGTTTCATATTGCGAAATTCCTCAAGACTCTTTCCCTCCTTTATTATACATAGCCGCGCTGTCTTAATCGGCCGCTGTTTGCGTTTATGCCGCCAGAGCCGCCCCAGGCGTTGAAGGAGCATGTCAGTGGGAGCCAGTTCGGTAATCATCAAATCAGCATCGAGGTCTACGCTCTGCTCCACAATCTGGGTGGATACTAGAATTGCGCCACAACGGGTTGCCCCGGTTTTGTCAAATCTCTTCATCCATTCCTCTTCAAGCTGCTCACGCCGCCAGAAAGGAAACCGCGAATGGAGAAGACCTACGGGGAATTCTTTATGAGTCACTTCTTTTAGCCGCCGGTATTGTTTTTGTGCGGAATCGATGGTATTACATATCCAGAGTACCGCTCCGCCGTTTTGAGCAAGAGCAACCGCCTCTGCGGCGGCTTTCTCCGCATCAATAAAATCCACTTTAACTTTTCGAGACTTCGGCGGGGTTGCCGCTACCGGCTTTATCGGATGCCCTTCAATACGACCAGTGATGAGCGGACGTGAAAGCCCAGTCCCGACAGTCACATCCGCCGAACAAGAAACAATCTGTTCACGCCGTTTCTTGGTCAAGGTTGCGGAAAGGATAATTACCGTACACCCCAAAGCTTCCAGGGTTGTAATCAGCTTATCAATAAGTGTCCCTGTGTAAAGGTCATAAGAGTGTACTTCATCAAGAATCACCACCTTTCCGGCAAGTGCGAAATGCCGGACAAAAAAATGCTTCGCCGCCACAACGCCGAGCAGTGCCTGGTCAATTGTGCCTACGCCAAAAGGGGCAATGAGCGCCCGTTTTGCCGAGGCGAACCAGTTCCGTCCGGTTCGCGCATCATCAGATATCACTCCCTGCTTTTCAGTAGCTACCGGGCAAATTCCGGCATTGGTATCCATAAGCCAGGAATTGCCGTGGATGAGACGGCTTACGGTCGTTTCCGTGCAGATGCGGCGCAAGAATTCATTCATGCGCAGATGGATTCTATTGCTTGTAGCTTGCGTGGGAAGTGCGAAATAGATCCCCGTTGCTTTTCCGGAAACAAGCAGATTATAGGCCGCCCATAGCGCCGCTTCGGTCTTGCCCATACCCATTGGTGCCTCAATAACATAAACTCCAGGCCCACTCACTGCGGCCATTGTTTTTACCTGCATATCATTAGGGACCCACTTTATTTCAGATGTTTCCAAATCGTGGAATAAGTCATGAAATGAAAGGTTTTTAATAAATTGAGTTTGCTGAAAACCGATTGCATTAAGTGCCTCTCGTACCCTGGAAGAAGCATTTTTGTCCTCTGCTTTGAACTCCGGAGAGAAAAACCGCTCATCGGAACCGACCCAGTCGGCAACAGAAGTCAACCCAGCAAGCCACCAAAGTGAAAGAGATTCATCTGATAATGTGATTGCAGCATGATTTTTTACAAAGTGATCCCATATCATTTGAGCGTTTGTTATGCGTTCACTATCCCAATTAATTTGGCTGGCAGAATCAGAAATTAACTTCTGCGGACGATACCCACGGTCATTGGGCGGCATCAGGCGACCGTGATGGGCGCCAAGTATAGCTGAAACAAACTTGGCCGTCTCCCGGTCTATGCCTTTTTCTAAAAGGAAAGCCTGAATTGCCGCATGGGACACCTTGGCGTGGTTTGATTCCATTGCCGTATCCCAACAACCATTGCGGGCAACTCTCAGCAGACCGTTCTCTTTGAGCCACTCTTCACATTTTCGCTGAAAGCCCGGAGATATTTTGCCAAGGTCGTGAAGAGCGGCAAGAGCGCCGACAACTGATGATTGCAGGTGGAACCGCTCAAGGATTCCCGGCATGGACTCAGCAATACACCGTGCAACGCTCCCAACGTTCATCATGTGGTCGTAAACAGAAATGCCGGGTTTCCCCTTTGATGTTGTCTTTGCCCAAAAGTGAATCATGCTTTTCCTTTTCTCAGTATTCCAATTTGTCCAGCGGCTACCCTTCATTTTGGGGCGCGGGGGCGCCGCCCGGACCGTTCTTTGTGTGCGCGTAATGCTTTTTTTCTGACATTAATTTTGTCTTTGCCGTTGAAATTTATACAAATATCCTACCACATCAAGGCGACAGCGTACTGTCGGGTTGATTTTGGCTTAAAACAGATATTTTCAGCTATTTTCAGATTCCCCCCCTGAATATGTTACCTCTTTAACGCGATGCGCACAAATAGTGACGCAAGGCGTTGGTGCAAGGGTCTTCCCCGGCGTTCCGCAAGGAAATTCCGGGAAATCTTTTTTATATGGCTTTGAGAGGTTTCGTGGAGGGGGCGGCGGCGGGTTTTCTGCGCGCTCCATTCGGAGGGTTTTGAGACCGGGGTCTGGAGCGTATTCCTTCATTAGGAACGGCGAGGACCGTTCAAGCCGGACCGCTATGCGGACCGGCGCGTTCCGCAGCCGGCGTAGGGACCCCGGTCTCCTTCCCCACAAAACCCGGACCCGGAGCGCGCAGAAAACCCGCTGGCGCTTCGACTGTGCCCGTCATTTTCCTTTGCGGTAGCGGCGGATCAGGGCGTTGGTGGAACTGTCGTGCTTTAGTTCGGGCTCGGACTTGCTCTCTAGTTCCGGGACTATGCGGCCGGCCAGGACTTTACCAAGTTCCACCCCCCACTGGTCGAAGGGGTCTATCTGCCAGATAGCGCCCTGAGTGAAGACGCTGTGTTCGTACAGTGCGATCAGCTTGCCGAGCGCGGTCGGGGTCAGCTCATCCATCAGGATCGTGGTGGAAGGGCGGTTGCCTTCGAAAGTCTTGTGCGGGACCAGCCAGGCCGGGACGCCCTCGGCGCTGGCTTCCTGCGATGTTTTGCCGAAGGCCAGGGCCTCCGCCTGCGCGAAAACATTGGCCATGAGCAGATCGTGGTGGCGGCCCAGGGGATTGAGGGGCTTAACGAAAGCTATGAAGTCGCAAGGGATCAGTTTGGTCCCCTGGTGGATGAGCTGGTAGAAGGAGTGTTGCCCGTTGGTACCCGGTTCCCCCCAATAGACCGGGCCGGTCTGATAATCCAGCACGGTCCCGTCCATCGTTACGCGCTTGCCGTTGCTCTCCATGGTCAGCTGCTGAAGGTAGGCCGGAAAGCGCTTAAGGTATTGTTCGTACGGCAGGACGGCTATTGTTTGCGCGTCGAAGAAGTTATTGTACCAGAGGCCAAGGAGTCCCATCAGGGCCGGTAAATTGCGCTCGAAAGGCGCCGTGCGGAAATGCTCATCCATCTGATGAAAACCGTCCAGCATGGCGATAAAATTATCGGGCCCGACGGCGATCATGGTGGATAGGCCGATAGCCGAGCACATGGAATATCGGCCGCCTACCCAGTCCCAGAAGCCGAACATATTGGCCGTGTCTATGCCGAACTTCCTGACTTCGGCGGCGTTGGTGGAAAGAGCTACGAAATGCATGGCCACGGCGCGACTGGACATAGTTTTAAGAGCCCAATCGCGGGCGGTATGCGCGTTGGTCATAGTTTCCAGCGTGGTAAATGTCTTAGACGCGATAATGAACAGTGTTTCTTCCGCGTCTAAGTCCCGTACGGCTTCGGCGAAATCCGTCCCATCTATATTGGAAACGAAGCGGAAGGTCAGGCCGCGGTGGGTGTAATGACGCAAAGCCTCGTAAGCCATCACCGGTCCCAGGTCGGAGCCGCCGATGCCGATATTTACCACGTTGCGGATCTGTTTGCCGGTGTGTCCTTTCCACTCTCCGGCCCGCACTTTGTCGGCAAAGCCGGCCATTTTATCCAGCACGGAGTGGATCTGGGGGATTACATCTTCTCCATCCACTAAAATCGACCGGTCTTTGGGCGCGCGCAGGGCCGTGTGAAGGACGGCCCGGTTCTCCGTCATGTTGATCTTTTCCCCCCTGAACATGGATTCGATCCGGGCCCGAAGGCCGGATTCTTCCGCCAGTTGCAGAAGGAGGGTGATAGTTTCATCGGTTACGCGGTGTTTTGAATAGTCGAAGTAAATACCCAGGGCCTCGGTTGTAAGCTGTTCTCCGCGCTTGGGGTTTCCGGCGAATAGTTCCCGGAGATGCAGTTCCCGGACCTTAAGGTAGTGGGTTTCAAGGGCCTGCCAGGCGGCTAATTTGGTGAGCGGCTTTATATCGGAGGCCATTTTTGTTTCCTTTTAAATATCCGTCCCGGTTTAGACCGGGGCGGATAAAATCCGGTTTCCCTTTTGGTTGGATTTTTTGGGCCGGCGTTTGTTTATTTATTCAGGAGGCGCTGGAATTCCTTGGTCAGGGCCGGGACCAGCTCAAAAATGTCGCCGACTATGCCGTAGGTGGCAATCTTGAATATGGGCGCGTCCGGATCTTTGTTGATAGCTACGATGACATCGGAGGACTGCATGCCGATAAGGTGCTGGATCTGGCCGGATATGCCGCAGGCGATGTAGAGCTTTGGGCACACCGTCTTGCCGGTCTGCCCGACCTGGTGAGAGTAGGGCATCCAGTCCGAGTCCACGGCCGCCCTTGACGCGCCCACGGCGGCGTTAAGGGCCCTGGCCAGCTCTTTTATCATGGCGAACCCTTCAGGCCCGCCCACGCCGCGGCCGCCGGATACTATGATGTCGGCTTCCGCCAGGTTCACCGTTTCCTCTATCTCTTCGATGACGTCAAGCAGCCTGGTACGCGACTTCATAACGTCTTCCGGATAGTTCTTTCTTATGACTTCGGCCTTGCGGGATTTGTCTATCTCCGCTTCTTTCATAACCTTGTGCCGGACCGTCGCCATCTGTGGCCTGTGATTCGGCGTTATGATGGTGGCCATGATATTGCCGCCGAACGCCGGGCGCGTCTGCAAGAGGAGCCGCTCTTTTTCGTCTATATCCAACCCGGTGCAGTCGGCCGTGAGGCCGGCGCCGATCTTTACGGCGACGCGTGATACAAGGCTTCTGCCGATAGTGGTGGCGCCACAAAGTATGATCTCCGGTTTGTATTCTTCCGCGAGCTTAACCAGTACTTCCGTGTAGGGGTCGTCCTGGTAGGACTTTAAAGCGGGGTGATCCACGATATAGATAATATC
>Ga0208953_1001184_pt1 | contig 16613 bp, 9 predicted proteins | sample RifOxyB2_FD_184033 | JGI IMG/M metagenome (GOLD analysis project Ga0208953, IMG submission 184033) | Groundwater microbial communities from Rifle, Colorado - Rifle Oxygen_injection B2 (SPAdes) | ecosystem: Environmental > Aquatic > Deep subsurface > Groundwater | place: USA: Rifle, Colorado... | reverse complement strand
TTGTCTCAACGGTTGGAATTAACGAAGAGGTAATTCGAAAATACATTGAAATGCAGGGCAAAGAAGATAGCGGACAAGCTTTGCTTGAATTCTGAAAATGCTACGGGCGTGAGCCCGTAGTTCTTTATTGCGCATTCATGTTTTCGCGGCAGCGCCGTTGATCCGCCAGACGGTCTCGGCGCCTTTTTGCGCGAGGCTCGGTAGAGTATTAGTCGTCCGGATTTGTGATATAGGTGGGCGTATCGGTGCTTATGGCGTTATTATCAGCCGGCGCCGGTTTTGTTTCCTGCGCGATAGCGGGCGCGGCGCCTCGCTTTACTTTCGAATAAACATCTACGGTTGATTTCCAGAGCATGTTCTTAAGCAGGGCATGCTCTTTGAAACCGGGGGAGAAAAGCGGATATAGGGGAAAGAGCAGCGCGTGGAAAGTTGTTTTTGTCTGTCCCACTTCTTCCACGTTGGCGCGGCCGTCGGCTCCGTTATATTCCACCACAAGCTGGTGGTTTACGCGCAGACTCGCCGGTATAAGGAATATGTAACCGGTATCTACCAGAAAAGATCTGAAGATTTCGCCGTAGGTCCAGCGTCCGTAAGAAGTCAGGGCTATGGATATCGTCCCGGAACCCTTTTCAGCGTCATAAAGGCCGGCTTCCGCGAAAATGTCGCTAACATGCTTTTTCAACCATGCCGTGTCGCCTATAGGCACCGGCACGGGCCGGGGTTTAACAGGCATGACGGCGCCTTCGCCGATGGTGTCGATAGAGTTTTTGTAGGGGAAATTTTTCCAGACCAGCCGGATCTCGGCGGCCGGCTTGATGTCCCGGTCGTCTATCATCCGGCGAAGGTCGCTTCTGGATACCAGCACGTCGCCGGAGTTGAAAGAGGCGCAGCCCGCCGCCAGTAAAAAGGCCATTGGAACGAGATTTTTAAATTTTATGCCTGGTTCCTTTTTTGTCATATGCAAAAGCTCCATGATTTTTACTATATTATATTACATAGCGGGTCACAAGTCCTGAATCATGGATTATAGGGAACCGGGCGCGGGAAAAATGGCGGTAGATAATAAATATTTAATCCGTGCCGGACCTTTAAAAATCTGTGACTTGCGGCAACTGGAATCTTATTATATAAAAGTCCTGGACGGGGGTTTATGCCGGTCAAAAAAATAGAAAAGATAATAAAGAACGAAGGCAAACCGGATATCACCATAAGAGTGGCCAGGGTGGCGGACATGCGGCGCATCCAGGTGCTCTATGCTGAAATCTACGGCGGCAATTATCCCATCCCGCTTATAATGGATAAAGAGAAAATGCGGCGCGCCATAGAGAACGACGAATACTACTGGCTGGTCGCCGACTGCGAGGGCAGGATTATCGGCAGCCTGGTCTATGCTCTGGACCTGCGCGACAGGATCGCCAAAGCTTTCGGCGCAGTCGTTTCCAAGGATTTTAGAAAACTGAACCTGGCCTACACGATGATGAAGCTGGTCCTTGACGATATAACCCAGGACCAAAAACTTGTGGACGTGGTTTATGCTACTACCAGGACCGCCAATCATGCGCCGCAGAAGCTTACGGAAAGTCTGGGGTTCATAAAGCTCGGTATCTTCCCCAACACTCATAAGGTAAGTGAGAACGAAACTCATTGTCTTACCGCTTATTTCACCGAAGAAGCGCTCAGGAAAAGGGAGGCCAGGCCGAATATTTTGCAGGAGATAGTCCCGTTTTATGATCTGGTACGCAAGCAGATTAATCTTGAAACGCCGGCTATAACCGAGGTTAAAAGCCTCTACCAGGAAAACAGGCAGATGATCCCGCCGCTGCCCATGGAGGTCATCACGGCGCCCACTTTTATAAAAAACAGGTTTAAAACCCTCAAAAACAACAGTTTTTTCGAACATACTTACATGCCTTTTCATGAGCCGAATCTGTTGTTCATAACGCCGGACCAGTCCACCGAGGTCTATTTGAGCTACAGTTTAAAGGACAAATACAGTGTTATTATGGGCGGCATAACAAAGGAAAAGAGCGCGACCGTGGTGCTGGAGAGCATAGCTCAGAAGCTCAACGAAATGAACATGGCTTATATAGAGATAATTCTGGACGCCTATACGCCGCAGTTGCAGCGCGAGGCCATGGATGCCCGCTATATTCCCAGCGCCTATTTTCCCTGCATAAAAAAATCCGGCAACAGGCGTTACGATTGCGTGGTTTTTTCCAGGACTTTCGAGGTGCTGGATTTCCGGAATGTCAAACTCCTCTCGCTTTACAAGAATTTCCTGCGGGAATACCTGGCGCTTTGGCGCGAATACTACATAGAATCGGCTTTCAGAAATGATTAACCCGATAAATGAAAGCAGTCTGCCGCCTTTCTACGTGCCGCTCAGGATGGAGTCCTCTCTTGAACGGCTTATTGAGGCGCCCGCCTTTAAATTCGGCCCCGCGGCTTCCGGCTTATTTTGCGCGGCCATGCGCGAAGCCCTTGCTTTCCAGATCCGCCATTCCGGATTTCTCAGGAATTATTTCAAGCTGGACGGCTTCACCCCCGCTTCAATAAAAAGCGAAAAAGATATCGCCGGAATGCCTTTTGTTTTCGTGGCGGCGTTGAAAGAACGCGACCTGACAACTTTGCCGGAGTCAAAGATAGTTCTGGAACTCAAATCCAGCGGCACTTCAGGCCAGAGGAGCCGCATACAGCTGGATAAGGGATCTCTAATGCGGGTCAAGCGCCTGGCCTGGAAAGTTTTTGAGGGGCTTGGCTTGACGGACCTGGCGCATGAGCACGATTACATCTGTTTCACTTATGATCCGGCGGTGGCTAAGGATCTCGGCACGGCCTGGACCGACAAATTGTTGTCGGGTTTAACAAAAAAAGGCGGGATCTTCTACACGTTTCGCTGGAGTAAGGAGAAGAAAGATTTTTATTTCGATATAGATGGCGCGGTCATGCGCCTGAAAAAAGCCGAGGAGAATAAAAAGCTGCTCCGCCTTGTGGGGTTCCCCGCTTTCGCGCTTAAGCTGACCGAAGAATTTAAAAAGCGTTTCGGCCGTAATGTGCGCCTGAATCCCGGTTCCAGCGTCATCACGGGCGGCGGCTGGAAAACCCTTGCCGACGAAGCCATGGATAAAAAAGTCTACCGTTCCGTATTGGCGGCCAATTTGGGCATTCCCGTTGCCAATGTCCGCGATCTGTTCGGCATGGTGGAACATGGCGTCCCCTATGTGGATTGTCCGCTGGGAAATTTTCACATCCCTAATTACGGCAGGATAATTGTCCGCGATCCGGGTAACTTGAAACCGCTGGGTTACGGGCATGACGGCCTTCTGCAGTTCATAACGCCATACCTCACCAGTTACCCGTCCCTCTCTCTCCTGTCCGGCGATATGGGCCGTGTGGAGAAAGGGTGTAAGTGCGGCATAGGCGGAGATGTCCTGGTCATCAAAGGCCGCGCCGGAGTCAAAAAACTTAAAGGTTGCGCCATTTCCGCGGCCACGATGTTGTAGAAGGCTGGACAGCGGGATAGCTAAAGCGCAGAACTTGTTAAAGAACCGCCCGGTTGCCTGGCGATAAATTTATGAAAATCCATAACACTTATCTTTTTGGAAAAAATTTAAATAAAACTTCCTGGACTCCGGCTGAGTTGGAAGAAATCGGCCTCAGGGCGCAGCAGGCGCGGGAGTTGATGCGCGGCGCTTCGCGCGACTATATCGCCGATACGCTGGCCGGGGCGGGCCGTTTTTTCGCCAAGAACGGAAAATATCGCAAAGCCGCACTGGCGCACCTGAAGCGGCATATTACGTTTTCCGAGCCTGTTATAGACAAAAGCCTGGACATCATACCGGAGATCCTGGACAAACAGACCCTGATAAAGCGCATGAACATGGAATTGTTTCTGCCCTATGCATTGGAAGCTCCGGTGGAGCGTAGAGGCTACGACGGGCTGGTGCGTGCGCTCCCCAAGGGCGTGGTGTTGCACGTGGGAGCCGGCAACGTGTTTCTGGGCATACTGGATTCGATGGTAATAGGTTTTCTAACAAAGAACGTTAACATAGTTAAGATTTCCTCTTCGGGGTCTAATTTCATAAATATCTTTATGGCAGCGCTTAAGGAAGCGGATGAGAAAGGCGTGTTGGCGAAGTCCGCCGCCATATTAAGTTGGAAGGGGGGCAGCCAGGTTCTGGAAGAGGCCGTGTTAAAACACGTAAACGCGGTTTTTGTGTGGGGCGGCTATGATGCGGTGCAGGCCTACCGCAAGATAGCGCCCATAGACGTACGGGTTGAGGGCTTCGGTCCAAAGACCAGCGTGGGAGTGGTTTTTGAAAGTTGCATAGAATACGAGGGGATGGACGCCGTGGCGCGCCGCGCGGCCATAGACGCTTCGTTGTGGGACCAGGCGGCGTGTTCTTCACTGCATACGCTTTACCTCATAGCCCCGGCTAAAAAACATAAGGCGCTGGCGGCTGAATTTCTTAAAGCGGCAAAGGAACATTTCGCTCGGCTGGCGGAAGAGCTGCCTCAGGGCCGGCTTTCTCCGGACGAGCAGGTGGAGATAACCCGGGCCCGTGAACTGGCCCGCGTGGATGCCGCGCTGGGAAAGGCCTCTTATGTGAGTTCGGCACCGACCACGCACTGGACCGTGATCTACGAAAAAGACCCTGTGTACCGGGTTTCGCCGCTGAACCGCGTTTTATACGTTAAGACCGTGGAGACGCTGGAAGAGGTAAAGGCGAACCTGATGCCGCTGCGCGGCTACATACAGACCGTAGGAGTGGGCGGTTCCATAGAGCGTAAAAAGGTTCTTGAAACGCTGGCGCCGGCGGGTATTGCCCGTGTTGTGAAGCTGGGAAAGATGCTTGAGGAGGCCAACGGCTCCCCGCACGATGGCATATTCCCGATGATGTCGCTGGTGAACTGGGTTCCTATAGAGGAGAAACCTTCGCAGCTGGACCGTCTTAGCGAATTGGTGGAACACGCGAGGGCACGCAGCCCGTTCTATAAAAGACATTTCAAGGACGTGCCTAGGATCATTACTCTTGCGGATTTCCAGAAGGCCCCTTTCCTGGAAAAACACCATGTTCTTGAGAATACTCCGCCGGACAGCGCGGATCTGCTGACCTCAAAAGTGCAGCGCGGCATTTTCTTCGCGAGCGGCGGTTCCACGGGACAGCCTAAATATGTTTTTTACGATCAGCACGAGTACGATCATACCTGCCGGATGCTCGCGTTCGCGCTGGAGGCGTCGGGTTTGGGCGAAAAAGATGTGATTGCCAACCTTTTTATAGCCGGCAACCTGTGGTCGAGCTGGCTGTCGGTGGAAAAAGCCATCGCTTACACCAAGGCCATCTCCGTGCCGGTGGGGAGCAATCTGCCGCTTGAAAATATTGTTGGCTATCTGGAGGATTTTAAGGTTACGGCTGTTATAGGTCTGCCGTCGTTTCTCGTTAAATTGGCGGAGTTCGTTAAAGCGAACAAAAGCAAGTATAAACTGTGTGTGAATAAGATCTTTTACGGCGGGGAGTATGTCGGAGAGGAAATGGTGAATTTTTTCAAGGGGGTATTTCCGGGTGTTGACGTGCGTTCCGCCGGTTATGCCACCGCGGACGCGGGGGTGGTTGGGTTCCAGTGTCCTGTTTGTGTAAAGGGGCAGCATCATCTGTTCGCGTGGAGCCAGTTTGTCGAGTTTGTGGACCAGGACACTCTTGAACCGGTTAAGAAGGGGGAGATCGGAGAACTGGTGGTTACGGGGTTATCAAAGAAACACATGCCGATTATCCGCTACAGGGTGGGGGATCTTGGGCGGTGGATAATAAAGCCGTGCGGATGCGGCAGGAAGGAGCCTTTGTTCGAGATCCTGGGGCGTTGCGACGACAGAATTCATGTCGGTGGGGCGCACCTGTTCGTTAACGATATCCAGAACGCGCTGGGCAAGGTTTCGGACCTGAGTTTTAATTTCCAGGTTGTTATAGATAAGAAGGGGCACCGGGATACTTTGAAGATCTGTGTTGAGGTTCAGGACGTTTCAGCGTTGCCGCGGGCGGAGAAATCGGCGTACCTGCTGTGGCGGGAGATCGAGGGGCACTGCGAGGATTTGCACGAGAGCGTACGGATGAAGTGGCTGGACAAGCCGGAGATAGAGGTTCTGAAGCCCAATACCATAGAGCGCGTCCTGCGCACCGGAAAGATCCGTAAAGTCATTGATAAAAGAATAAAGGTATAACCGAACTTATTCGGCTTTGGATGTAAAGCCGCGGGGCTGCCGAGGGATTGCCCTTACGCCGCGTAGGAAACCCTCCCGTGGTTTCCCCCCGAAGCGGGGCCCCCCATCCGCTATGCGGCTCCAGGGCAACCCCTCGGCAGCCCCCTCCGGTTTCGCCGCCGCGCATTATGGTTATTAGGCTTGTGGGTTATTCCAGTTGTGCATTCTGTAATTTTGGGTGTAATTCTGTGGGGACAACATACAGATTCCTAATTAAATATACTACTGTTCCCGGAACCCTAGACCTAAATACTATAGGCACGACAGACGAGTGCTTTAACACATTGAACCGGTGCCAATTTGTCACCAGTTTATGTGCCCAGGCTGGGAATACTTACAAACCCCCATCGGGAAGCAGAGTGCCCACTTGCTATAATGGTTGGTAGTTATAAGATGAAAATTTTATGGATAACAACTTCTGGCTGGAAATTGTAAAACTGCTTTCGAGTTTCGCCACCCCTATTGTTGTGGTGGTACTTGGAGTTTTTGTTCTCCGACGTATCGAGAGCGTCAAGGCTGAGGTCGCAAGACAATCTGATTTTCATAAGAAATGGGCCGAGCAGTTTTTCGGTAGTTGTCAAGACTTTCTGTGTGCACTTGAATACGAGTTGGCGATATTGACCATGCTCGTTGGATTAGTAAAACCGAATGATGATTTCGGAACAGATTTGCAAAAGGAAATCCCACGTCTACATTTGAAGTTGTCGGAGCTTGAGCTGAGAATCCGAAGGTGCGTTGTCTTTGCCCCAAAGACAGGGCCTCAAGTAGCAAGAGAAGCAAGTATATGCATCAAGCTTGTCGGCAAATTGATAGCTTTGAAGCAGGGCAACGTAGATGAGATTATCAATAGAATGAATATGTTTAACCTCTCAGTTCGGAGAGCACATGCCGAAATGCTAGGTGTCGGTGGAACCGAACAAAACGTTCCAGCGGAAAATGCTGAACCACGCTGATAACCATTAGTGTTAACCAAGTAGGATACATATTAGTGGCATTGTTCTCGGAGGTTTATTGAATAACCGGAGTGCTTGAAGCTCTCCGGTTTTGTTTTTAGGATGTTTGTCACCGACCGCGTGGACCGCACTGTTGTTAAGTTTTACTAAGGACGCTGTCTGCGTAAATATAGATGTATCGAAATTAAGGGTGGGGAAATGTTGTTATTAGTTTAAAGAAGCGTCGGACTGAACCCCATAGAAACTTACTACACGGAAGTAAAACTGGAGGGGCGGCGGCGGGTTTTCTGCGCGCTCCATTTGAGGGTTTAAAATCGGAGTCTGGAGCAGTATCCCTCCGGGACGGCGAGCATGTTTGAGGGCAAAAGCTTTGTCTTTTGCCCGAGTTGCGGAGCCGGCGGAAGACTCCGGTTTTCTTCACCATAAACCCGGTCCCGGAGCGCGCAGAGACCCCGCCGCCGTCCCGACTTTGCTATCCTGCGGAGCGATATTCAAAGCCAGCCGGCCTGGTGTTACCTTTGTTGTATTCTCGGAAGATGGCATCGAAAATGAGGGATGACTTTTTTATTTTTATTCGGTGGCCGGAAACTTACGGCAGCCTTTGCGGTTTTTTATAGTTCAGGTGAGAAGAATAAAATATAATAAAAGAAGAGTTCTAAATACTAAATGCCGGTGGCGGAGGTGTATTATGGGCGTTCTTTCGAAGACACAACTGGAGAAATACGCGGATGTGCTGATCTGGGGGCTTAGGACAGCGCGGCCCGGATTCAAGAAATATGATACCGTGCTGGTCCGTTGCGACCTTGAGGGCCGTGAACTGGGCGAGATCATCAACCGCAAACTGGTGCAGGCCAAATATAACGTTGTCTTCCGATTTATGGCCAGTCCGCAGCTTGAACGCGATTTTTATATGTATTCCGACGAGAATCAGCGCAAATTCATCGCCGCCGGCGACAAGGAATTTTTCGGCGCGGTGAACGGCAATATTTATATCCACGCGCCCGCTTCGCTCACCCACCTCAAAGGTATAGACACCAAAAGACAGTCCGAAGTGGCCATAGCCCGCAAGTTCCTCAGGGACATCATGACCAAGAACGAGGAAAAAGGAAAATTCGGCTGGACCTTGTGCACATATCCCACGGCTGAACTAGCAAAGCAAGCCAAGCTCTCAGTTAAGGAATATGCCGCGCAGATCGTCAAGGCCTGTTTTCTCAACGAGCCGGCTCCCGCTAAAAAATGGGCCCGGATCTACAGGGAATCCATGGAAATCAAGAAATGGCTTAAGTCCCTGGAGATAGACACTATAAGGACCGAATCCAAGTCCATGGATTTCACGGTAAAGCTGGGGGATATGCGGCGTTTCCTCGGCGTAAGCGGCCATAATATTCCGAGTTTCGAGATCTTCACCTCACCCGACTGGCGCGGCACCAACGGCAGATATTACGCTAATTTACCGGCATTCCGCGGCGGCAATTACGTGGAAGGAATACGCCTTGAATTTAAGAACGGTCGCGCTGTCAAAATATGCGCCCAAAAAGGCGAAGAGTATGTGAAGAAGATCATGGCAACGGATAAGGGGGCGGCGCAACTGGGGGAATACTCTCTTACCGACCGGCGTTTTTCCGGGATCAGCAAATTTATGGCCGATACGCTGTTCGACGAGAACCACGGCGGCAGCCACGGCAACTGCCATGTGGCCGTAGGCGATTCCTATTCGGACACCTATGCGGGAGATATCTCAAGGCTGACCAAAGAAAAAAAAGCCGCGCTGGGCTATAACAGTTCCGCCGTCCACTGGGACCTGATAAACACCGAGGATAAAAAAGTTACCGCCAGGCTCAAGAGCGGCAAAACTATCACCATCTACGAAAAAGGACGGTTCAAACACTAAAGTGGTTAGTTGTTGGTTTATAGTGGCTGGGGAGTGAGAAGGGGCCCTATTTTCACCTTTAATACTTCCCCGTATCCCAGCAACCAACGACAAACAACCACATACTCTCCTATATGTCCACACTCACTGCGGCGTTGAAAACGGAACGCGGCCGGCATGTGGCTTCCGCCATGCTGCTTACCGGCCTCTCCGCCTCTTTTTTGTTCTGCGGCTATGAGTTTATCCGTTCGGGCGCTGAATCCATCTTTATCTCCGAGTTCGGCGCTAAAGCCAAACCCTACGCCATGGTTTGCGTGCCGTTCATGATGGGCCTGCTTATTTATCTGTATGGTAGGCTGCTTTCCGCTTTTGGCGGGGCGCGCGCCATGGCCGGCTCTATGCTTTTCAGCATCGCGGTTTTTGTCGGTTCCTTTTTTGCGCTTAAAACAGGATTTAAGGCGGTGGCTTTTTTCCTTTATGTTTTCAAGGAGTCCTACATAGTCATCATTTCGGAACAATACTGGTCCTTTATCAACAGCACACTTAAAGATGAGGAAGGGAAAGTTTTCAACGGCCCTGTCGCGGGTTTCGGCGCCCTGGGTTCGATGATAGGCGGCTATCTGCTGAACAGGTATGTCGTCGCCCTGCACACGGAGCCGTTTATACTTCTATGCGCGCTTGTTATGGCGCCGGCCGCGCTCTTGTTCTGGCTGGCTTACGAGAAAGCCGGCGAGCCTAAACCGAAGGTCGATGAGGCCGGCGGGAAAAAGGGGCATCTGCATCTGAGCATCATTAAGGAAAACCGGACGGTCCTCTATATCGCCCTCATCATCTTTGCCACGCAGGTGGTTGCAACGGTCATGGACCTGAATTTCGCCAGGCTGGTGCAGGATGCTTTGCCTGATAAGGACCTGCGCACGGCCTACCTGGGCGGTTTCTGGATGAAAGTTAATATTTTTTCTTTCTCCATGCAGTTTCTGCTGACGCCTATATTATTGCGGCGCATTCCCATAAGAGGGATACAGGCGGCGATCCCGGCGGTTCACCTCGCTACCTGCGCATTGTTATTGATTAATCCCCAGTTGGGCGTGGCGGCGATCGCCTTCCTGTTGTTCAAAGGCATGGATTATTCTATCTTCCGCGCCTCCAAGGAAACGCTTTATATCCCTTTTTCCTATGACACGCGTTACCGGGCTAAACAGGTGGCTGACGCTTTTACCTATCGCTTTTCAAAGGGGATTACGGCCGCCGTTCTATCCGCGGTCAGCGCTGTAGTCGTTATTCCGGTGGCTCTTTACGCTACAGCCGGTTTCCTCTTTTCCGGAGTTTGGATAGGTCTTTCCTTTCCCCTTACAGCTAAACGCGACAAAGTAACAGGGAATTAACCTGAAGAATTAAATTTTCTCCTTCGCGGAGTTCAATAATTAAGATTTTGAGGTCAGAAGTTCATTGCCGCGGATATGCGGTGGACGGAACCTATATCGCCGAAAGGTGAGAAAGAGTAGTCTATTGAGTAGATGGTGTATCTGAAGCCCGTGCCCAAGGTGATATTGTGAAATCCCCCCAGGTCCGTTAGCGCGCGGGTGTTGAAACCGCTGCGCAGAAGGAGGTCCACGTTCTTTCCCAGGCCCATCCTGAACTCGCCGCCCATAGCTAGGAAAGGTGCGCTGTCGCTTGCGGCCACGATGTCCGCTGTTACAAGGAAGCGGTCGGTGACATGCGTAACGCTGCCGAGTCTCAGGACAAGCGGCAGAGGGGAGTCAAGCTTATCGTAACGGAGCGTGCCCATTATGTTTTGGGCGATCATCGCCACCTGAAAGCGTTTTTCGAATAAATAAGGCAGGAGTATTCCTATATCGGACGAGACGGTGCTGTCGGAAGAGAGCAGTTCGGACCTGATGAATTTACCGGTTGCTCCAAGCACGAAGCGTTCCTCCGGATCCTTGTTGAAACCGGTTATATAGGTGGCGAAGCCGACGGCTAAGGATATGTCGTATGGGTTGAAATCCCCGGTTTCAACTCCGGCCGCATCCGTCTGCACTATCTTCCCATAGTTCATATATTTTAGCGCCATTCCCCAGGAACCGACATCTCCGGCGTGCTGGGAGTAGGCGAAGAAATCCACGAAAGTGTTAATGAGATACGGCGCATGCATCAGGGCGAGTGAATGTTTCTTTACCTTTATCAGCCCCGCCGGATTCCAGTCCATGGCCGTGGCGTCGTCGGCAAGAGCGGAGAACGCCTCCCCCAGCGCCACCCCGCGCGCGCCCGGAACCACTTTGAGGAACTGGGCGGTGGCTGTGCCGGTTGCTTTGCTGTCGAAGCCGGCGGCGCGGGAGGGAAGAGAATAGAGAATGGAAAATAGAGCACAGAGCGACACCGTAACCAGGCAATAGGAAGAAATTCCCAGGTTAATCCCCTGTCTGAAGTCGGAACTTCGCGGTTTTTTAGTTCTCATCTTTCTATTACCACTTTTACCGCTTTGTGGTGTTTTTTATCCTGTGTTTGCATCAGAGCGATGTAGACTCCGCTGGCCACCTTCTGCTCACCTGTATTTTTGCCTTCCCAGTAAGCCATGCCGTTGGCGTCCGCGGTGAACGTTTTAACAAGTTCGCCCAGGAAGGTGAATATCTTTACCTTGGCGTAAGGCGGCATGTTCGAGAAATGCATAACATCGCTTATGCTGGATGGTCTGTAAGGATTCGGATATATTTTGACGCCGCCGAGTTCCGCCGCAGGCAACGCTTCCATCAGCTGGAAAGTGGACAGATGCCAGGTCTGGGCTGTCACCTTATGGTTGGGCAGGTCTGAAATGGACGGGAGCGGCACCCAGGTCCGGCTGCTCTCATCATAAAGGGCAAGGACGAGCCCAGAGCGGTCTATGCCGGACGGAAGATCGGAGATCCTGTACGGCAGCGTGATGGTAATGGGGTTCAGAACCAGTACGGGGGGGAACTGGTTGATTATAAGCCCTATACCCGTGGGACGCAAAACGGAAACCGCTGAATCCGGCGGCATTAATGTGTCTTCCGGTTTTACAGGGCTTATTACGATTCTGGAGGAGCCGCCAAGCGACCCAAAGGGGATGAAAACGGAAATAAGGCCGTAGGACGCCTGCAGCGTTACGGTGGTGTCCCTGCTGAGCAGGGCGCTGGCTTGGCCGGAGAGCTCGGTTTTTGTAGATCCGGCGGTCACAAAATTAGTAAGGGCGTCCGTCTGTCCCCTGGATTGTATCCGCGCCCAATAAGTGGTGTCGACCATGAGATCACTGAAAGTATACGATAAACCCTGTACGGACGCGGTTTTACTGCTGGCCCCGTAGTTGAAATCGCCCGCAGTGGATACTTCCAGATTATAAATCGTGTGTTCGGAATTGTCGTTGGCGGCCCAGTGAAGAGTGAAACCGTCCGTCATATTACCGGAGAAAGTTTCGGCAAGAGGCAGGATATAGGCGGTAGCCGGCAGGGTGAGAGCCTGGCCGAGATCCCTGGGAGAGGTTGATAATCCGGTGCGGTTCAGCGCGAAAACCCGCAGATAATAAGTGGCGTCCGAAACCAGTCCGTAAAATGTGGCGCTTATGCCCAGGGTCATGGAAGACAGAACGGGCGGAAGGAAAGCGGGGTTCGAAGAAATTTCAGCCTGATAGTTGGTGTCTTCCGTGAGAGGGTTCTGGCCGCGGGCCCAATTCAGCGTTATGGATGATATGCCGAGGCCGGAGAATGAGGCGAAGTCTGGGATATAGGCAAGAGTCGCCATGGCATTGAAGGTATATGGGCCTTCCGGCACATTACGGCGGTTAATCGCCGTGACCTCGGAGTAGTAAGTGGTATTGGGGTCAAGGCCGGAGAAAGAGGCGAAAGAATTCCTGGTGTCGGACGAAAATACCGGCGGCGCTGAAAAACCGGGATTAGAGGAGAATCTTACCCGGTAGAGGGTGTCCGATGGATTTAAATTGGGCAGCCAGTTGACCGTCATCTGGCCGGTAGTCAGTTCAGTGAAAGCGGCCTGGAGCGGAGCGTTCGCAAGCGTGGCGGTGGCCGGAGTGTAAACATAATTTTCGACGTTGTCCCAGTTCAACGTGCCGGCTCTGAAATAATAACTGGTATTAGGTATCAGGTTCTGCGTCGTTAAATTGGCGGCCAGGGGATTGGAGGTCGCGGCCGTATAAACCACAGTATTAAAGTCCGGCGAGGTGGAGGCTTCAAGGTGGTAGGCCTCGGCGGTCATGTTTTGCGGCGCGGCCGCCAGGGACGTCCAGGATACGGTCGCACTCGTGTGGAATACTCCGGCTATCAGCGGTGATCCGAGCGGCTTCGCCAGCGTGGAGCGCGCGTCTGTGGTCAGGAGCGTGTAAACGGTGGCGCCATTATAAAGCGCTCCCGCCCGGAAATAGTAGGCCGTGTTCCTGTCAAGCCCCGAAACGATCAATCCGGTGGCTCCCGGGTTTGTTGTGGAAGAAAAAATTATGGAGTTAAAATAACCGACCAGAGAGGCTTCGAGCACATAACCGTCCGTTGCGAGGCTGCCGAAAGAGACAGCGGCGCTTGATTCCCAGACATTGGTGATGCTTACAGATTCCAAGGCTCCCGGCATAGAGGTTCGTATGGGGGGGAGATCTATAAAATTCGGGGTCCTCGTCCAGTTCAGCGTAGCCATGCGCAGGTAATAGGTGGTGTTAGGCCTTAAGTTATCGAGTGTCAAAGAATTATTCATGCTGGTGTATGAAAAAGAAGAATAGATAGTGCTCCCGGCGCCGAAGGTCCGGGAAGAGCCCTGCAGTAAATAGCCTTCACATGAACTTTTTTGCGGGTTGGAGGGAAGGGGCGGGTTTAGCGTTACGGTAACACTCGACTGCGTTGCGATGATTGCCGGCAGGCCGGGGGAAAGCGGAACGGACAGGGTTATGGTAGAAAGCCCTGTCGAATAATTTAAAATAGAGGCCTGATTCAGGGTTCCAACACGGAAATAATAAGTGGTGTTGGGGTCAAGGTCCTGGAAGACGAGGGTGTTGTTGGATATGTTATAAGTGGCGGTGGTTAAAACCGTTCCGCCGCCGAAATTGCTTGAGGAAGCTTCCAATTGATACCCAACCGCCGTGGCCGAGGATGGGCCAGCCGGCAGGGCGGTCCAGCTCAGGGTCGATGTCTGCGTGCTTGCGCTGATAAGCTGAAGGTTGTGCGGCTGAACCGCCAGCGTGGTAAAGTTCCTTACTACGTTGTCGGAGTTTACAACCCCATTTAAGTTAATTGTTCCGGCCGTGTAATAGTAAGTTGTATTGGGGTCCAGGCCGCTTAAGGTGGTAGAGGACCGATTCTTGTCCGTTGTGCTCCAATCGGTCGGAGCAATGTCGATATTTAGCGAGCTTGATAGTCTGAGTTTGTAGCCTTCAACCCTCTGTGCCTGAACCGGGCTGTTCAACGGCGGCCAGGAAATAGTTGAGCTGGTTTCATAAACGGTCGCGGTTATGCCGGAGAGGGGTCGCGCCAGGGTGGTGGTGGAAGCGGTGACAGTCGGGGCCGATTGGTTGCCGTAAAGGTTCACAGCCTTTACGCGAAAATAATAAGTGGTGTTCGCTTCCAGCGCGCCGAGGTTCACCGGGGGATAAGGCTCGATGAATGTGGACGCCCAGGCGGGGCCGCCGTCTTTGTAATACTCAAGCATGTAATCCGTCCACTCCGGGTTGCCGTTTACGGCCCAACCTATCCCGATCTGGGCGGTGCTGGAGGATTCCGCCACAAAACCTGAGGACTCAAAATATATCCCCGACGGCGCGGCGGCGCTGGTGACGGTGGATATTTGGTTGTCCGGATAATAAGCTGTGTCCGGGTCGATCGCGCGTTTTACGCGGAAATAATATATTTCATTCTGCGCAAGGCTGTTATAACTTGTTGTTTCCGTTGCCAAGGGCCCGGTGGCGGTAAAGACTGAAAAATCGCTTTTGGTAGAGAGCGCCACAATATAGCTGCCGCCGTCCGAGGTCCAGCCGAATGAGAGAGTGTCTGTGGTTACACCGGTGTTTATCGGATCGAGGGTTTGCGCGATTGAAGGCGTCGAGGCGGCGCAAAACCACCAGGCGGCAAACAGGGGGCCGATTATATTTCTTACTCTACGGCGGGAAAGCTTCATATTAATATTCTAACAGATAGCGGTTAAAATTCAGTTAAGAATATGTTACAGGATGTGTGAAAACAGTCTGTTTTAGGGCACTGGGCCGCTCCCTGCATAAAGTTGAAATGCAAGTTGATTGTATTATATGATAAATCTGAAACCGCTAATCCCGTGTGTGTTTGAGGTCATATGAAGTTGTCCCGTTTTTTCCACGTTCTCTTTTTCCTGGTTCCCTGCGGCATTCTGCACGCGGCCCCTGAGGCCGCGAGTTCAAGCGCGGCCGCGCGGGTCGGAACCATGCCGGATTTTGATATTGTTTCGGTCAAGGAAATAGGGCCTTTACTCATTCCGCGCAAATCGTCTTCCCCGGTGATCGGCCAGGCCGGGAACTATTCCGTGGCGCTTGAAAACGGCCGGACCCTCTGGTTCCTGAATAATATCTGGACAGGGGAACTTAAAGATAAAGGTGAAGTGGCGCTGTGGGGGATAGTGGACGGCGGCTTGGCCGTGCTGGGGGCCACTTCTCCCTATTCCGCCGCCGGGAATTTTCTATACGTGGCCGACGAAAACAAATGGCCGCTGCCTGTTTTATCGGCTGATTTTTCGGAGTATGCCGCAGCCAGAAAATTCTGGCCAAAGGCGGGGGTAAGGACCGCCGGCGGTTTCTACGTCTATTATTCTCTGATGAATAATTTTGGCCCCGGCGGCGGAGATTATTTCAGGGTCGGACAGGGGCTTGCAGGGGCGCGTAGCCCGTCCGGTCCGTACAAGCTCATCAAAAACAGGGAACGCTACGCGTTATGGAACGATATAGAGCCCGCTTTTGGTTCCGCGCTATGGCTTGACCGCGACGGCTGGCTTTATATTTATGGCCGTTACATGGCCGAGCCGGGCAAATACACCGCGGCTTTAGCCCGGGTCAGGCCGGAGGGCATTACTGAGCGGGACAATTATTTTTATTACAGTCAGGAATCCGCTTCCGACACATGGACCTCCGATATAACCGAGCTTACGCCCGTGATGGATAACATGCCTGAAGAATTTTCCGTAGCGTATAATGACCATCTTAATGAATACCTGGCGCTTTATTTTGATCCGGAGGCCGGGGAAGTGGCGGCCAGGATCGCTCCGTACCCGTGGGGCCCATGGGGCGCCCCGAAAAAAATTCTGCCTTGCGGGAAAGAAGAATACTGTTTCGGAGCCAAGGAACAGCCGGTTTTCAGCGCCGAAGGGGGTAAGAAAATTTTCTTCACGCTTGAGAAAAAGAATATGCCGTATTTTTACGAAATCACTTTTAATTAGGCAATGCGTTTTGTTCCGATTAAACCCGCCCCGCGCATGTGTTAAGCGCGGGGTGCGACAGAGCTAAGAAGATTCGATTCCTTTGTATTCAGGAGATTTCCGCAGCAGGGGGTTCAGTGCTGCG
>Ga0208953_1001175_pt1 | contig 16783 bp, 16 predicted proteins | sample RifOxyB2_FD_184033 | JGI IMG/M metagenome (GOLD analysis project Ga0208953, IMG submission 184033) | Groundwater microbial communities from Rifle, Colorado - Rifle Oxygen_injection B2 (SPAdes) | ecosystem: Environmental > Aquatic > Deep subsurface > Groundwater | place: USA: Rifle, Colorado... | reverse complement strand
TCTTTCAGGACGAAGTGATGGAGGATGTCTCCCCCGACTTCCTGATCACCATGCTTTCCGCCCAGTCGTTCACCGTCCCATTCATCATCATGATGATCATCATCATGGCAGGGGGGATGGTCATCTCCTCGATGGGGCTTGAGAAGGAGAACAAGACACTGGAGACCCTTCTCACGCTCCCGGTCAGCCGGGGTTCCATCGTCTCCGGCAAGCTGGTCGCGAGTGCGCTAGTCGGGCTCGTGATGGCAGGCATATACATGGTCGGGTTCAACTACTACATGACCTCGATCGAGACCTCAGCGGAGATAGACCTCGCCAAGTACGGGCTCGACCTCGGTCCGGTAGACTTCATCCTAGTAGGCGTTTCGGTGTTCGTCAGCCTCCTGGCCGCACTCTCCATGTGCATGGTCCTGGGGACCTACGCGAAGAACTACAAGTCCGCCCAGACCCTGACGATGCCCATCACGCTGCTTGCCATCATCCCGATGTTCATCACGATGTTCAAGGACTTCGGAACCCTCCCGCTGGCGCTCCAGGCTGTGCTGTTCGTGATACCGTTCTCTCACCCGATGATGGCCATGAGGGAGCTCATGTTCGGCAACTACGCCCTCGTCCTGGGGGGCATAGTGTACGTGACGGCATTCGCCATCGTCATGATCGCCATCACCGTGTGGATATTCAAGACAGACCGACTGCTCACGGGCAGCATGAAGGGGAAGGGGCTCGCAGGACTGCTGATGAAGAAGAGATAGTCGACAGGCGTTGGAAAGACCCGTTCGGTTGAGCTGGAGCGCAATCCATCGACAGGTGTCACTCGTGACCCTTATCGAACCTGTACCCGCACGGATGGTGGATCTGTTCCGCGGCCGACCTCGGGTACTTCCTGCACTGGGGAGGCCTGAAGACATATGCGCCGCACCGGGACAGTCCCGAATCGTCGCGCTTCAGGAACGGGCATTTGACGAGGAACTCGCAGCAGGCTCCGCACCGGTCGCACTCCCCTATCCTCGTCTTGTCGACTAGGAGGACCAGGCTGGTGAAGAACCTCGTGACCTTGCCGTCGAACGGCCCGCTCTTCGTTCGTCGCGTCTCCATCGGAACGGGTCATGCACGTACGTGTCAAAACCCTTTTGGTGTCGGCATCATGGTACGCAAGGCCACCGCACCGACAGCTCTTTAGTGAAGACCGGTCATCGGCGGCATTGGCCATGAGCGACAATGAGCTGCCGATGACGAGGAGGACACATGACCTGGACGCGGTCAGGACGCTGTGTGTCCAAGCCGGACTGGACATGCAAGATGGGCCGCTCGAGGGAGTCGTCGTAGCTTACGGGACCTACATAGGGGACAGGCTCATCGGCTGCGCCACCCTGCAGTTTGCGGACGGCAGCCATTTCCTGGAGTACGTGGCCGTCGATGCCAGCTTCAGGAACAGGGGAATAGGGGCAGTGTTGGTCGCGAAGATTGAGGAGGAGGCGAGGTCCAGAGGGATGAGCGAGCTCTGGGCCAAGGCGAGGTCCCCAGGGTTCTACGAGAGGATTGGATTCAGAATCACAAGTGATGACGAGCCCCGCCCGAAGTCGCTCGACACTTGCAGGGACTGCCCGCAATTCCGCAAGAGTTGTTTCCCGGAAATCGTCGTCAAGCGATTGTGAGTGGGTCGCAGACCTTCGCTTGTGACCGTGCCACCACACGGGGCCTAACCTCTCCCTTCAGAAGTACGCGCACCATGAACAGAAATGGTCATTCGTGTGTACTGACTCCTCAGCAGAATTAACTACCTCCGCATCGTTCCCGGTTCAGCGCGAACGGGCGTATGCCGGCGCGAGCAGGGGGAGAGGGTCTTGAGACATGAGGGAATCAAGAGGATGCTGTTCTGCGTCCTCGTGACAGCAGCGATGATGACGATCACGGCAAGTTCGGCATTGGCCACCAAAGAGGATGGGCCCGCACCCGAAGTTGACGCACCGCGAAAGTGGACAATTGCCATGTACTGGGCGAGCGACAACAACCTCGATGAGTATACAGACTACTTCGTGAGCCTGTGGAGGGAGCACCTGACGAACACGGAGGACGTCGCCCTGTGCGTGTTCATGGATAGGCTTGAACTGCCAGCGAACATCAGCACGCTCACGGAGGATGGATGGGTCGAGAAGATCACATATGAAGAAGTCAACTCTTCGTCCCCGGACACTCTCGCGACGTTCATCGAGTACGCATTGACAGAGCCCTCCCTAGCATCGGACAATTTCATGCTCATGATTCAGAATCACGGCAATGGATATCTCGGCCTATGCTCTGACGAGGGGTTGCCCGACTCTGACCTGCCCAAGGTCTGGATGTCCATCGACGACCTCGGAAAGGGGATCAGGGCAGGGACCGATGCAGCCCACAAGACGATCGACATCATAGCCCTGGACGCATGCACTCTTGGCACGGTCGAGATAGCTTACGAGCTCAAGAAGACCGCATCGTATCTCGTGGCGTCGGAGCTGGGCGTCCCATTCGACGGAATGAACTATGCGGATCTGCTCTCGGGTCTGTCCGAGACACCATCCATCGAGCCTCTGGACCTTGCGTGCAAGCTCGTTGACGACTACGAGGCGTGGTACTCCGCTCCGCTCCACACGCTGCCCACGTTGTATCCTTACTTGCAGGACTTCGCGTCGCTCTCGGTGATCGACCTGTACGCTCTCGACCAGCTTGTAGACGCATTCGCGTTGTTCGCGGACGCAGTCACCCCGAAGGACAACTCGCTGGGCATGTACCTCAAGACAGCTGCTGTGCAGGCGGATGTATCCCTCTGGATGAACAACATGGGGACCTGGTTCTATCCCGATATCCAGGTGATGTTCACGACCCTGGCCGCCAGCACACGTGACGCATACCCGGACGTCGCCGGCGCGTGCGACGATATCCTGGAGGCAGCCGACCTGGCCATCATACATGACTGGGCGAGCTGGAGGATGAGAGGGCTGGTCACTGGCCTGTCAGTGTTCGCATGCCCGTCCATTGGCATATTCGAAGTCAACTGGGACACATTCGCGCGGGCATATGACAGCGTCGGACTGGACTTCGTGGAGGACTCCGACTGGGACATCGTGCTCATGGAGTACTTCTACACGCTCAAGCAGTACGGGAACCCTCCAGTCGCCTGAGACAGCACCCGAGCCAAACATCTAGGTGAGGAGGCCTTCGCGACCTCCTCCAAATCACTTTCCTACCCACAAACGCTCATCAGCAGGTAGCGACATCTGTCGAGGTCACTTCCTGATGTGTCCGATTGGGAGTATCTTCGGCTCCTTCCATTCCTCGCGGAGGATGCTGTACATGGCGGTGTCCCTGTAGACACCCCTGCTGAAGAACGACTTGCGGATGTGCCCCTCCAGCTTGAATCCGGCCTTCTCGAGAACCCTCTGGGATGCTCCATTGTCCGGGTGAGTCTCTGCCTGGACGCGTACGATGTTCTTGTGGAGGAACAGGTAGTCCACCATCATCTGCACGGCCTCGCCGCCGTATCCCTTCCCACGTTCAGCCTTGACCAACATGTAGCCGATCCCGACGCAGTCCTTTGACTTGAAGTGGCCGATATACCCGACCTTGGTGCCGTCCTTCTTCTCGACGAAGTACCACTGCCCCTCACCTCGGCCATCGTGCTGCTTCTCGAGCTCGTCCAGTGATATCTGGTCGAACGGTTCGAACTCGCCTACGAACTCCACATCGTTAGCCCATTGCTTGATTGTAGGGAGATCGTTCTTCTCGGCGAGTTCAAGGTCGACCTTCTTGCCTTTCAGCAGCGTCAACACCGGGCTTCAGAAGCCGCGGATGATATATCAAGCCTGTCTTCCCCCTCCAGGAATTCGTCGAGAATCATGGCATGTACCGAAGGGGTCCTTCCCCCTCGCAGACCTTCTCTCCAGGCCGATGGTCCTATTCACGAGGACCCAATCAGCTCATTCTACGTGGCTCATCCAACCTCAATGAAATGCCTCTCTGGCCAATCGTCTCCTCCACCATGAGAGGCAAGACTCAAGTGGCGAGCTCCAAAGCAAGCTGGATAATCAGATTCCAGAGATTCGGGTCGGCCGACAACATGAGTATACCCTCGACCCTGTCCTCGGCGTTGCCCCTGGCTCGGCGCGGTGAGCCAATCTCAACCCTTCTCTCTGAAGGGACATCATCTCTCGAGACGTTCCGTGCAGCCTTCTTGCCTAGAAGGATGACCTTGTTCGATCCCTCCACCCCTTTCCGCAGTCCGGCAAGAGTGGCCGCACGAAGACTCTTCCCGTCCGGGCCGATATCGATGAAGTCGAAAACACGTCTTGGACCTTTGAACAGTCTGTCCCTGAATTCCATGCACGTTTCCTTATCAGCAGTCTTACCAGTCGCTGCGTGATAGAGTCGTCTGGCAAACGCCAAGGATGTCGACTGGTGTTCAGCACCCTCGATATCGACACCGCCCTTCTTTCGCTCCAGGCCAACAACTAGGTATCTCTCCAAAGCCTTCGCCCATGAAGGGAATCACACATAGTCGGATGAAGGTTGCCTTGGAAGCCCTTCCATCCAGATGTTGCTCCTGATTGTTCCGCTACCGAAAGTAATGGTCTAGGCCAACCATACTGTCCAAATCGCGACAAGCATAGAGCATCCAGAATCACCGGGGCCCAAAGAGAAGCCCCCAGAGCCCACATAGTCGGGAAGAATCCTTTATCTCCTGCTTCGGGGATGACGATTGGAGAGAGGAACAAATGACGTTCAGGAATCTTAAGCTCATAGAGCCGCTTCTGGATGCAGTCGCTAAACAGGGTTATACCGCGCCGACACCAATACAGGAACAGGCAATTCCTCATATTCTTCAAGGCAAGGATTTGATTGGAATCGCACAAACGGGCACAGGAAAGACTGCTGCATTCGTTCTGCCCCTGTTGCAGATAATGTCACAATCGCCCAGGCATACTATCCCTAAGTCTCCTAGGACTCTAGTTCTTGCGCCAACTAGAGAATTGGCAGCGCAGATAGACGAAAGCTTCTCGACCTACGGCTCATTTATGAGATTCCGGCACACTGTGATCTTCGGCGGTGTCAGCCAAGGCGCTCAGGTCAGGGCAGTCTCCAATGGTGTTGATGTACTGGTCGCTACACCCGGCAGATTATTGGACTTGATGAATCAGGGCCACGTGAACCTGAACCATCTAGAATTCCTTGTTCTCGACGAGGTCGATAGAATGCTTGACATGGGATTCATAGTTGATGTCAAGAGAATCATTTCAAAACTGCCGGCACACAGACAGTCGATATTCCTTTCAGCGACAATGCCGCAGAGGATAAGCGAGCTTGCAAAGACCTTGCTCCGTCATCCTGTGCGCGTTGAAGTCACTCCTCAGGCATCCACAGTGAAACTGGTCCAACAGAAAGTCCTCTTTGTAGACGAAAGAAACAAGATCGCGATCCTACTGGAATTGCTGGAACATGAAGATCTCAAATGTGTACTGGTATTCGCAAGAACAAAGAGAAGGGCCAACAACGTCGCCGAGACGCTGACCAGTCAGGGCATTCGGGCTGAAGCCATACACGGCAACAAGTCACAGGGTCAGAGGACGAGAGCATTGGACAGTTTCAAATCAGGACATGCCAGAGTGCTGGTTGCAACTGACATCGCCGCAAGAGGCATCGATATCGATGACATATCCCACGTGATAAACTATGACCTACCTGTCAACCAGGTTGAGAACTATGTTCACAGGATCGGCCGTACCGCAAGAGCAGGGGCCAAGGGCACTGCGTATTCCCTGTGCGCAAGCTATGAGCGGGATGCCTTGAGAGAAATCGAGAGCCTCATAAAGATGAACATCGAAGTGATGCCTCATTCATTCCATTCCAACACAGCAAGAGATGCTGTCGGCGCTGCTGCAAGACCGCCGCCGAAACAACAAAGAGGTCAAAGAAGACAGAATATGAATCGACAGGATAGGAGACACTATCGATCGAGATAGAAGGTCTAGAATCCCTTGTTCAGGGAGAACCCTTGTCTCCTGATGAAAGATGGATTGGAATCAGAGAGAGGACCGCCCCCTAGGGCGCAATTCTGTTTCTGCTGCAATTCATCCCCTATGGTCTTGCACCCATGACCCCCTTCTCAAGGCCTGAAACGTCGAATACAAAGAATACGAACATTTATATTAAATTGCGAAAATGGACCGAAGGGGATTTCTGCCCACATTTTCGACTGGCTCGGCTGAGAAAGGTACAACAACCTTCCGGAAAGGCATCTCGGGAAGGGTAACGAAAAGGAGGGGCCTATTGTCCCTCACCAGACTCCATCTCAGCCACAATGGCTTCTCATGACTTCGAGACCGATTCAGCTGCTGTAACCGAGACACATGATGTAGATCAGTAGCAGGGCAGAGTATGCCGATAGCGCCAGGCACATAGCTATAGCGTACAGCATGGGCGCAGGGTTTTCCTCAGGCCACGGGCGTCTGACTCTACCAATCACAAAGAATGCCAATCCAACGACGGCGACACACAGGGGCGGCATGATGCCAAGGTAAGCTAATCCCGAAGCGTCGGATGCCAACGCACTGAGTTCAAAGATGAACATGCACAAGCCTAGAATGGATATGACCGCAATAGCAGCAACGCTCCGTCTCATGCAGCTTCAGATGGTCTTGACCCTACAATAGCGTATCTCTACAATTTCGGAGCCCATTCTCTTGTATGTGGACCGAAGGGGATTTGAACCCCTGACCTCCTGCTTGCAAAGCAGGCGATCTTCCACTGATCTATCGGCCCGCGTCCTGGCGGGCGGTCTATCAAATAGGTCGGTTAAATAGGTTTCCTGGCTCGGCCTGACGAGAGCCTTGGCGTCCCGGCATCACCTGACCGGCAGGTCACCCCTGGCCGCCACATCCGCCGGAACCTCCTCGGGACCCTTGGTCGAGTGCAAGACCTCGGGGATGTTCCTGACGAGGACGGCCGCCAACTGAATCGCACACGCGAAGGCGAGCAGCGCCCATCCGTACATAGGGCCCCATTCATCGTATTCCGTGCTGCCCATGAACCCGTCGAACGGGAACGGTCCGACCCAGTCCAAGCTCGCGTAGAATGAGCCGCTGATGAGGAGGGCGAAGACCAACGGGGGCAGGATGGCAAACACACACAGCACCCACCCGGCGACGAAGCCCGCATGCCACCGTTGGAGCTCTGACTCGTCGGTGTTGATGATCCTCGATATGTAGACCAGGGCTCCCAACGCCCAGAGCCACATCAGGGCCCAGACGATGTCGAACAGCGCACCGATTTCATCATATCCGGAGGAATAGGTCCTCACTTCGTCCCCGTCGTAGAACGACGGATAGAACTCTATGGTGCTGTATCTCACCCAACCCGAATCGGTGACGCGCCCGTCCGTCACCATGTAGTAAGGCAACGTGAAAGACGCCATGGCCAGGACGACCGCGAAGACTGTCAGCACTACGACAGCACCCGTGTGCTCATGCTTGTACAAACCCCACCCACTCCCGCACCCATGTAATCACAGTTATCTGATATCATGCTTGCGCAGGGGTTCAACGCGACTCGCAGGGCTATGAAGGTGTGCACTATTGTGATTCAAACACAAGATATGGCGGCCGTTGCCCGCCCTCAAATCAGCATAACAATGCCTGACGGTTCAGGACCTCAGGACGATCTCGATGTTGACGCCGTCCGGGACCTGTATCCTCATCAGCTGTCTCAGGGCGCGCTCGTCCGCGTCGAGGTCTATGAGCCTCTTGTGGACGCGCATCTCCCATCGGTCCCAGGTCTCGGAGCCCTCGCCGTCCGGGCTCTTGCGCACCGGCACCTTGAGCCTCTTGGTCGGGAGTGGTATAGGGCCGGACATGTCCACGCCTGTCTTCTCGCTGATGGTCTTGATCTGGTTGCAGACGCCGTCTACCTTCTCCGGGTCCGTTCCGCTCAGCGATATCCTGGCCCTCTGCGACATTTCAACAAAACCTCACATGAAAAACATGGATAAGCGGTTTAAGGGGTTTACATCTCCTTCTTCTCGATGTCGATGACCATTCCCGCCGCGACGGTCTGGCCCATGTCCCTGATGGCGAACCTCCCCAGCTGCGGGAACTCCTTCGCCTTCTCGATGGCCAGCGGCTTGGTCGGCGTGATCTTCACGATGGCCGCATCGCCGGTCTTCAGGAACTGTGGGTTCTCCTCCTTCACGGTGCCCGTCCTCGGGTCGAGCTTCTTCTGAAGCTCGGTGAACATGCACGCGACCTGGGCCGTGTGGCAGTGGAACACCGGGGTGTACCCGACCGTGATGACGCTCGGGTGGTTCAGGACCATTATCTGCGCGGTGAAGGACTTCGCAACCGTCGGTGGGTTGTCCACCGGGCCGGCCACATCGCCCCTCTTGACATCGGTCTTCGATATGCCTCTGACGTTGAACCCGACGTTGTCCCCGGGCTCCGCCTTGGCCATCTGCTCGTGGTGCATCTCGACCGACTTGACCTCGCCGACCTTGTTCGACGGCATGAAGATGATCTTCATGTCCGGCTTGATCACACCGGTCTCGACCCTGCCCACTGGGACCGTGCCGACGCCTGTGATGGTATAGACATCCTGGACCGGCAGCCTCAGGGGCTTGTCGGTGAACTTCGATGGCGCCTTGAGCGCGTCGAGCGCCTCGACCATCGTCGGGCCCTTGTACCAGGGTGTGTTCGCCGACTTCGAGGCGATGTTGTCGCCCTTGTAGCCGGAGCACGGGATGAAGGGTATCTCGTCGGCCTTGAAGCCCACTGTCTTGAGCAGCTCGGTGACGGCCTTCTTCGTCTCCTCGTACTTGGCCTGGTCGTACTTGACCGCGTCCATCTTGTTGACATCGATGACGATCTGGTTCACACCGAGCGTCCTGGCGAGGAATATGTGCTCCTTCGTCTGCGCCTGGGGACCCTCGATGGATGACACCACTATGACCGCAGCGTCGGCCTGGCTCGTACCCGTGATCATGTTCTTCACGAAGTCCCTGTGGCCGGGCGCGTCGATGATGGTGAAGTAGTACTTCTGGGTGTTGAACCTCTTGTGCGCCACATCGATGGTGAGACCTCTTTCCCGCTCCTCCTTGAGTCCATCCATGACCCACGCGAACTCGAAAGTCGCCTTGCCCTTCTGTTCAGCCTCTTTCTTGTACTTCTCGATCACGTGGGGCTCGATGTGCCCTGTGTCGAGGAGCAGTCGGCCGACAGTGGTCGACTTGCCGTGGTCGACGTGTCCGATGAACACCAAGTTCATGTGTGGTTTCTCTGCCATATCATGGCCTCCATTGCCTTCTTTCCGAGCATGATGCTCTTGGTATATTAGTCTTGCCCATGCGAGTTCGAGGGATGTTGGCTAAGCCATCATCCCGAGTAGTACGACGCGTCGTACGGCTCGGGCTTGAGGCCCTTCCGTCCTCTGATCTGCGGCACGGTCTTCGCGAGCGGTTCCTTGGGCATCGGCTCGAAGCCAGCATTCTCAGTCGACCAGAGAGCCCGGCCGCTCGTGGCGCCCCTTATGGATGCCGCGAACCCGAACATCTCCGATACTGGACACTTCGATGCCAGGATGGTCATCTCGCCCTCCTGTTTCATGTCCTCGATCACGCCGCGCCTCTGCTGGATCTCGCGTATGGCGTCGCCCATGACGTCCTGGGGCACGTTGATGAACACCTTCTGCATCGGCTCGTAGAGCGTCCTGCCAGCCATGCACATCGCGCCGTAGATCGCGGACCTGGCCGCGGGTATGACCTGGGCCGGGCCTCTGTGTATGCTGTCCTCGTGGAGCTTCGCGTCCACGAGTTTGATCTTCATGGCCATGCACTTCTCGTTGCAGAGCGGGCCCCGGTTCATGGCCTCTATGTACGCTTCCTTGACCAGCTCCATCGTCTCGTGCAGGTACTGGATACCTTTGGTCCCGTCGAGGAGCATGTTCGTGCCGTGGAAAGCGGTTATGCCCCTGGCCTCGTCCCTGTCCATGCCGAGTTCCTGGAGCTGCTTCGCGACCGCCTTGGAGTCCTTGACCCTGCCCTCGGTCTCGATCACACCCGACCGCATGGCCTCGACGATCGCCTGTGGCAGCGGCTCGACCTCGACGTAGAACCTGTTGTGCTTGTTCGGGGACTTGCCCTCGAACGGCCCGCCGGAGCCGGTCACGCACTCCCTGAACACGACTATGGGCTGGGAGGTCTTGATCTCGACCTTGTGCTCGTTCACTATCCTGTAGTTGGTGATCTCGAGATGCAGCTCGCCCATGCCGGACATCAGGTGCTCGCCCGTCTCCTGGTTGATCTCAACCTGGATGGAGGGGTCGGCCTTGGCGACAGTGCGCAGGACTTCGACCAGCTTCGGGAGGTCCTTCGTGTGCTTCGCCTCGATGGCGACCGTGACGACTGGGTCGGAGTAGTGGACGATCTTCTCGAACGGCAGCATCGCCGGGTCGCTGGACACGGTCGAGCCCGCGACAGCGTCCTTGAGCCCGGATATGGCGACGACATTGCCCGCATCGATCTCATCGACCGGGATCCTGTCCGCGCCCACAGTGAGGGAGACCATCTGCGCCCTGTTGGGGTTGGGCATGCCTATGATGTGCATCTCCTGGCCCTTGATGACCTTGCCGCTGAACAGCCTGCCGACCGCGACCTCGCCCGCGTGAGGGTCCACGATGATCTTCGTGACCATCATCGCAACCGGCCCCTCAGGGTCGCAGCCGAGCATGCCCTTGCCGAAGTTGGATTCGTGGTCCCCGTGCCATATGATGGGTATCCTGAGCTTCTGGGCGTCCGCGGGGTTGGGCAGGTGCATGATGACCTCCTCGAGCAGCACCTCGTGCAGAGGCGCCCTCTTCGAGAGGGTCTTCTGGTCGCCGTTCTTGCAGTACTCGTATATGTCCTTGAAAGTGATGTTCGTCTTCTTCATGTAGGGCACGCTGATGGCCCAGTTGTTGAACGCCGATCCCAGGATGATGTTACCCGTGGACACGTTGAGGGCCCACTTCTCCTTCAGCTCCGGGGGCAACAGATTCTGGACCTTCAGGTGGACCTCGTTCATTATGGCCGCGAGGCGCTCCTGCATCTGCTCCGGGGTGACCTTGAGCTCGTTGATGAGCCTGTCGACCTTGTTGATGAACAGTATTGGGTGGACGCGCTCCTTGATGGCCTGCCTGATGACCGTCTCAGTCTGTGGCATGACGCCCTCGACCGCGCACACGAGTATGATGACGCCATCGATGGCCCTCATGGCCCTCGTCACGTCACCTCCGAAGTCCACGTGCCCGGGTGTGTCGATGAGGTTGATGAGGTATTCCTGACCCTTGTAATCGTAGACCATCGACGCGCTCGCGGCATTGATGGTGATCCCCCTAGCCTGCTCCTGCTCGTCGAAGTCCAGCAGGAGCTGCTTGCCAGCGAGGTCCTCGGACATCATACCGGAGCCCGCGATGAGGTTGTCTGAGAGCGTCGTCTTGCCGTGGTCGATGTGCGCAGCCGTGCCGATGTTGCGTATGAATTTGGTCTGCCTCATCAGGGCCTGCGCCTTCTTGATGTTGTCTTCTTTCCTTCCCATATAATCACCATGGGTCTGGCTCTATTCGGAAGCGATAAGGTATCGCCGAACAGCAAATCATGGAAGTGGTTTGCGAAAGTAATCAGCGCGCCGAGGCCGCGACCCTCTCGATCTCTTCCTTCTTGGCGATAGAGCTCGAGTTGATGTCATTCTTGGCCGCCGCGATCAGCTCGTCCGCGAGGCACTCGCCTATCGGCTTCTTGCTCTTGTGGGACAACTCCAGTGTCGCCCGGCACAGGTGTCTGAGCGCGAGGTCGACCCTCCTTGCGGGGGCGACGTCGACCGCCTTCGGGACCGAGATGCCACCGTACTGAAGTCTGGTGACCTCCTCCCTGGGGGCCGCGTTCTGGAGCGCGTCGACGACCACCTGGAGCGGGTTCTGCTTTGTCTTCGCCGATATGATGCCGAACGCGTCCTCGACCGCCTTGTAGGACTTCATCTTCTTGCCGGTGAAGTCCTCGGTGCGCATCATGTTGTTGATGAGCCTCTCGACGATGCTCATCTTGGCCTTGCCGAAGGCCTTGCTCGTGTGCCTCCCTCCCGTGTGCGGCACGGACACGGGTGTCACATCGATGTATCTGGCCATGCCAGCGTCCCTCAGCGTCACTCCGGATACGTCGAACTTCCCGAACATGAGCACGTTACCGACCGCGGGGAGGCTGTCCTCCTCGACGGGTTCCGGGAGTGCCGCGTGCTCGGGTGCCTGCCTCTTCGGCCCTTCCTGGGAAAGCGGTGCAGCAGCTGCCTCAGGGGTCTTTGCAGGCTCAGGGGCGGGGGTTTCCTGTACTGGTGTCTTCTCCTCTTCCAACATAATCACCTCACAGGCTTTTCCTTCCTGCCCCGGACGAGTTCGTCCAGAGAGACGTTGTTGACCTGGATGACCTTGAATCTGACACCAGGGATGTCGCCGTACGACCGACCCATCCTGCCACCGATGCCCTCGACCAGGACCTCATCGTGCTCGTCGATGAAGTTGATGGCGCCGTCGCCGACCGCGAACGCGGTGATCTGACGGCCGTTCTTGATGAGCTGGATCTTGACGCATTTCCTGATCGCCGAGTTGGGCTGCTTCGCCTCGATGCCCACTTTCTCAAGGACGACCCCTCTCGCCTGGGCCGAGCCCTCGAGTGGGTCTGATTTCTCCTTGAGCTCCAGCGCTCTGCGCTTGTAGTACCGGTCGCTCCACCGGAACTTCTGCCTGTCTCCTTTGAGCTTCCTGGCTGTATACAGTCCTCTCGGCACCAATTTCACCTTTTTGACGAAGGTAAGCCCTACAAAACCGTCTTCCTATTAAAACTTGCGGTTATACCTGTGGCCAGGCCAGCATGTCGCAAACGCCCTCAGAGCCTCGTTCCGCAATGCTTGCAGTATCTCGAATCGGGCTCGGCGGAAGCCCTGCAATTCGGGCACTGCGACACAGCCTCTGAAGTCGGTGCAGGGGCGGGCGTAGATAGTGGTTGCTGGCCCTGGGCCCACGCTGGCACCGGGGACGGCCCTGCGGGAGGCTGAAAGTTCGACGAATATGATGACATATATGTCCAGAAGTCGGACAGCATCCTGTTGGCGTCGTTCTCATATTCGAAGTATGAGACCGCTCCGACAGCGACGGCGACTGGGAGCACCAGTATCGCGCCCACGGCACCAACCACGGCCCCTTCGTCGGTGAGCTCGGCGGAGAAATCGACCTCGACGCCCACGCCCTGACCCATCTCGAAGCAGACGACGGACATCCGCTGCCTGAGACCCAGTTTCGAATAGTACTGGGCGCCTGTGAGCGCATAGGCCGACGTGAAGTTGATCCCGAACTGCCTGGAGCGCCAATACCACGCAGCGCCCTGGGTGGCCTGCTCCTTGGTCATCCCCGCGAGGACCTTGTGCTCATGCTTCGTGAAGAGGTTCTTTATCATCGTCTCCTCCCAGCATTGACCACAGGCCGGACTCGATATTATGAGTTTATCCCGTATGATACAGTGTGCTATGACCGGCCCCTGGACTCACCCTTCACCATGGCAGCGGACACGATGTGGGCGATCCGGACAGGTTCTGGAACCGCGCCCCTCACGGTCGTCGCCTTCACAAGCTGGACGAACTCGTCCCAGTCCATCCCGACCACGGATGCCTGGAGGGGCTTATGACCCGTATCCAGAGGCCTCAGTGGCACGCGCTGCACGAGCGACAGACGCCTCGCCCAATCATCGAAGTGCTTCCTCAGCGCCGCCTCGATCTCCGCCATGTCCGGCTCGTCCCTGGTCACGGTCGCGACGGGAATACCCGTGCGCTCGTGGAACGACCCCACGTCTATGATGTTGAATCCCGCGAGCGCGATGCCGTCCACCAAGACCAACTTGACCTGCTCCCTGTATCGAGAGCGCATGACCATCTCGACAAGCTGGTCCGTAGAATCGTCCCCGTCGACCTCGACATCGGTCCTCATGACGGCCTCGAGGTAGCTGGGGATGCGTACCAGCGCTCCAACGACCAGCGACCTCCGGTCGCCGAACTCGAACGGAGAATCGTCTATGCCCAGAACCCTTACTTGGCCCTTCATCGCATCTCACGCCAGCGGCAGGGCGCCCGTGATCGGGTCTATGTGCGACTGGGGCGCGGGGCCGATGCCCAGGCACGTGGTCGTGTTCGGAGGCAACTCCGTCAGGCCGGCATCCGTGATCAGCTCGTTCGGGATGCCCGCCCTCGAAGCCCTGTCCTTGAGCGCGATGAGATCCTCCAGGCACTTCGCCCTGACGACGACCTTCCTCTGGCCCTCCCGGTACCACGACGAGAACCACTCGGTCTTCCGGGCCTTCGCCTGGATGGCGCACGATACGGCCGCGTGGGCCACCTGGACCGCGAGCTTGCCTCCGGACATCTTCAGGTCCTCCCTGACGACGACGACGAGCTTGTACTCCATCTCGCCTTTCCTCACGGACATCTCAGCGCTCCTCCTCCAGACGCGCCAGCAGGCCATTCACCTGCTCGACGCGCGCCCTAGCCTGCTCAATCCTCCTGCGGTAGTACAGCTGCTTGTTAGGATTTGAAGTCGACGAGCGGGCTGCGAACTTGTCGATGTCCCTGAGTAGCTGGTCCCGCTCGACCAGGAACCTCTCGGCCTCCCTGCCCTTCGCGACTGGCATGAGCTTCATGCCCGCGACCTTCCTCGGTGGCGGGTCCCTGTACAGCTTCGGATGGAGAAGGCCCATCCACGGATACGCTCCCAAGAACCATCCGCCAAGGAAGAAGAGCCCCGTTATCGACAGTAGCGAGACCCACAGCGGACCTGCGGACACATACCCTTGTTCGTCGGTGCTGATGGCATTGAGGGCGAACCCGACGAATATCGCTATGACGATGCTCAGACCCATGCCCAGCGCGACTCTGTACACGACATCATACTCGGGGTCGAGTTCACCCTTGCGCGGGAACAAGAGGCACACGAGCGTGTACCCTGGCAAGAAGAACACGATCGCCAGCCCGGCCAATACCTGGAGGAGACTCATCCCAATGCTCCGGGCGAGCAGAAGGCGGACCGGGCTTAATGACTTTTTGGACAGGACGGGCTGAAACCATAATTAACCACCAGGCGTTACATCATGCTGCATGTTCGAACTGAAGGAACGGGACGGCCTGGCCAGGATATGCGAGCTCCGGACCAGGCACGGCAGTGTCACCACGCCGGCCCTCCTGCCCGTAGTCAACCCGAACCAGCTCACGATCACTCCGAGGGTGATGAGGGAGCGGTTCAAGGTCCAGATACTGATCACTAACTCGTACATCATCAAGACCGACGAGGCCCTGAGGGAGAAGGCGCTCGATGGCGGGCTGCACAGACTGCTGGACTTCGACGGTCCTGTCATGACAGACAGCGGCACGTTCCAGAGCTACGTCTATGGCAAGGTGGGCGTCGGCCACAAGGAGATCGTCGAATTCCAGAGGGACATCGGATCGGACATAGGCACGATCCTCGATGTGTTCTCCGAGCCGGATTGGACAGAGGAGCAGACCAGGAAGGCGACCGAGGAGACGCTCCGGAGGGCCGAGGAGTCGGTGCCACTCAAGGGGGACATGCTTCTTGCGGGGACTGTCCAGGGAGGCGTGTACCCAGAGCTGAGACGCGAGTGCGCCGAGAGGCTCTCGGCCATGGCATTCGACGTGCACCCCATCGGAGGCGTCGTGCCACTGCTCGAGAACTACAGGTTCGCCGACATCGCCGACGTGATCATAGCCTCCAAGAAGGGATTGGACCCGTCCCGGCCCGTTCACCTGTTCGGCGCTGGCCACCCGATGGTGTTCCCGTTCGCAGTCCTGCTAGGGTGCGACCTCTTCGACTCAGCGTCCTATGCCAAGTACGCAAGGGAGGAACGGCTCATGTACCCCACCGGAACGAAGTTCCTCAGGGACCTGCACGACCTCGCATGCGACTGCCCAGCCTGCAGCTCGACCTCCGTGAAGGACCTCGTCGCCATGTCCTTGGCGGAGCGCACGCGGACAATCGCAGAGCACAATCTGTTCACGAGCCTGAAGGAACTCCGGAAGGTCAGGAACGCCATACACGAGGGCTCTATCTGGGAGATGGTCGAGATGAGGGCGAGGGCTCATCCTGCCCTGCTCGCGGTCCTCAAGGTGCTCAAGAAGCACGGAGAGTACCTGGAGGGGTTCGAACCTGTCAGCAGGAGAGGAGCGTTCTTCTACTGCGGGCCCGAGAGCTACGACAGACCAGTCGTCAAGATGTACAGGGAGAGGTTCTTCTCCAGATACAGGAAACCGGGGTCGAAGGTCCTAGTCGGTTTCGAGGAGGGACCCAAACCGTATTCGAGAGGATATGCGGGGGAGATCGCGAAGATATCCCAGGAGGTCGACGCCGACTTCCTAGTGGCCTCGTTCTTCGGCCCGGCACCGATAGAACTCGACGAGATCTACCCGATCGCGCAGTCAGTCATCCCCGACCATCTGGACCGTGAAGTGGCGGAGAGTGTCCGGAAGACTATGGAACGTCATGCGCACAACCACGGGTATCCCCTGGCGATAATGTGGGAGGGCGACGAGACCCTCGAATTCCTCAAGGATGTCGTCCCAGGCAAGTCGCGGCACGACCTGGACCTCCTCAGGGTGAGGGCGGTCCTGGACATGCAGTTCGGGAGAGGGGCTGCGGATATCCTGGACGGCAGGAAGGTCGAGTTCGTCAAGTCGAGGAACAC
>Ga0208953_1001154_pt1 | contig 17072 bp, 15 predicted proteins | sample RifOxyB2_FD_184033 | JGI IMG/M metagenome (GOLD analysis project Ga0208953, IMG submission 184033) | Groundwater microbial communities from Rifle, Colorado - Rifle Oxygen_injection B2 (SPAdes) | ecosystem: Environmental > Aquatic > Deep subsurface > Groundwater | place: USA: Rifle, Colorado... | reverse complement strand
GGCTGTTGAAACAGAAACTGCACCGGTATGGACAGCCCCTTGTAAAAACAAAATCCTTGCTCGGCTGCCTGCGCAGCAACTCATATTTGTAATAAATGCTCCTGTCCTGAAGCGGAAGCGAGTCAAGGTCCTCGTTAAACGGCCGGAGAGCGTTACGCACTATCTTACCGCCGTTCTTGAACCACATATTCCTGGTATCCAGATAATTCTTACCCCGGCTCATGGAATCAAGCAGTTCAACCAGCGCCTCCTCTCCCTCTCCCAGGCAGACGATATCCGCCGCCGCATGCCGGATTATTTCTTCCGGATAGAACGTAGCATGGGGACCGCCGAAAATAGTAAGCGCATTGGTCTCCGACTTTATTTTTTCCGCGATCGCCATTGTTTGTTCGTGCATACCGCTGACAAGCGGGAATCCGACCAGGTCGGGGCTCATGGATTTCAACTTCCCTATAAGATTTTTTTCTTCCGAAACAATAAGGAGATCCGCCTGGTGCCCGGCCTTTTTTACGCACGCCGAGAGGCTCACTATGCCGGCTCTGGTGATGGGATCAAGTTGTATGAAAACTATTTTCATGGCAAATCCGGATATTCCGTTCTTACCGAGCCGACTCCTTCCGCCGTCGCGGCAGATCGGCACGGACGACGGCGTTTTCAAGCGCATCCCAGTGCTTGACGTTAAGGGCGAGCGGCGGCGGCATAATGCCGCCAGTGAGATATATTACATATTTATCGTAACAGGATAGGCCCCAATAGACGGAGCTTTTGCAAGTCCCCTATTTGGCTAGGGGCCTGATGGTCTTGGCTAAGTCATGGGCAAGTTTGTCGGCCAGGCCTTGCACGGCCTTCTGTATAATAGCCTCCGGCTTAGCCAACGTCCCGATCTTTCCGCCAAAAGCGTGTTTTTCGGAACTCTTTGATTTACTGGAGGCCTTGCCCGCGGCCATGAGTTCTCCGGTCTGGATGTCCACCATCCTGGCCTCGGCCTCGATCTCCACGATCCTGTCCGTTTTTTCGGCTATCTTGACGCTGCGCCATTCATCCTTGACCGACAGGGCGGTAACGGAACCCATGATCACGTATTTGGCCCCCAGCTGCCTGCCAAGCTGCATGGCTGAATTTGAATCGGTAAGACCGGTCATGGAGAGTTTCATCTCAGCGGCCACGGCATCCATCCGCTGCCTCTCCACCAACCTTATCTTTTCAGTCTTGAAAAGCGCGGCTGTCAGGGAAGCCTGGAGGCCTTCCACACTGGCGGCATACTCAGGCTGGGAAGCGGAATAGATGAACGGCATCACGCAGGCCAGCGGACGCCGCTCAAAAGGAACGGAGGCGCAACCGGCCGCCAGCAGGAATAAAAACGATAAACCGGCCATTTTCGCTCTTTTCATGAATATCCTCCATCATGCGCGTTCAATAATTATAAAAAATCCGTCGCTTCAAGGCCAGCCAATACTTAGACAAATTAAACTCGTAAACCGTTTTCCAGGTTTATCCCGACAACTCTTGGCGAATTGAACCCCGTATTCCCGGCCAGCCGTTCTTTTGCGGCTTTCACAATATCGCCCACCGTCATATCCGCCTCCCTAAGACGGGACCTGAAATTATTTAAAATATTCCCTGTTCCCGGCCAGATATAAAGCCGGCCTTATCTTTTTTTTTGAGTTCAGCTCCGCCCGGCATTTTCGCCGGGCCGCTATGGCGCGGCAATTTCCGCAATCCTGTATTTTGTCGTCGTAATCCGGGCACGCAAGCAGAGAGTCGGCTTCCAACCGCAGTTTATCGGCCAGCCTCGTTTTTTCAACGCCTCCTCTGCAAAGGCCGCCGAGTCCGGCGGCGAGAATGTTCATATCCGATTCCCAACCTTTGAATATCCGGCATTTAATGTTCTCATAGGCCATACTTCAAGTCTCCCTCCCCGCGGGCCGAGCCGCAAGCCCGGCGGTTTATCGCCGCCGGGCGCATCATAATCCGCCAATATCTTCCAAAAGCCGGCATTTTAATTTTGAGCGGAGTTTATACGCCGGCGGCAGGGGAGCGGGCGAGGCCAGCAGTTTCGAGGATTCCCTATCAAGCGTCAGATAAAACTTTTTCCAGCCGCGCATCCCGGCAAAGGCCCTGCCGCCGTACCTGAACTCATGGATCCTGTCATCCGACGAGAGCGTGACCAAAAGCGATAAATGCTCGTCCACCACCGAACACGCTATCCCTTTGTCCGCGTAGAAATCTATTATTTTTTGAGCGAAAGCGGTCCCTTCACGCAGCATAACTCCCCCTTTTATCTTTAAGATTCGCCGGGAACCGGGCTGCAAAAGGTCCCGCAGGCAACCGGTCCCGACTTTTGACATCGCCTTGCCGGGCAGGAGCAGCCCCCTGTTTCCTCCAATTACATTTCTGTTAATATGTCTCCGACAAAAGACAGCGGGACACCTCCAAGAAACGCTTTTCTTTAAGGTGATAAAAAGCAAGCTTTAGGAATTGTCCTGCGGTATTTCCCGATCCTTCTCTTTTGGCGCCGAAGCGGCGCCGCCTCATGGCTGTACGGGACAGCCCGCGCGTGGTCGTCATTTGTACCCCCCCTCGCAGCCTGCTGAAATGGCTTTCCCATGGTTACGGCGGAAGCGCCGCTTTGCGGTTCTCCCGATTACACCTTAATCGCCTGGCGGCGCTTATTTAAGTACGCGGCGCGACTCGGCGAATTATAAAGTTTTTCAGCAGGCTGCTACCCTACCCCAAACTACCCCAGTAGAATAATACCTGTTTTAACGAAAACAGATAAATCCCCTAAAAAGGCTATTAGACCCGTTAAAATGTATCTAGCCCAAAAAGATTATAAATCCAAAATCCCCGGAAGAGAACGCCGCGAACCGATTGCGCCGTCAGATAGGCAGGCCGGCCGGAATTCTGTCCCCACCCGACACCACCGCTTTGCCAGGCTTCCGAATAACGGGGGGGTTACAGTTTTACTATTTTTTCTTTAATAGCGTACCGCACCAGGTCGGTCTGCTTATGTATATCCAGTTTACGCGCTATGTTGTTGCGGTGGGCATGGACGGTGTTTGCGGAAATTTTTAATTCGCGGGCGATCTGCTTGTTCGGCATGCCCTCGGCGATAAGCTGCACTATCTCTATTTCTTTTGAGGTCAGCCGTTCATGTTTTCCCGGTTTAAATGTATTCCGCGCCCTGTTCAGCATGCTCGCGGCGATAAAACCGGAAAGGGATGAACTGAGATAGTATCCCCCGCGGTACACTTCCTTGACAGCTTTGACGATGTCGTCGGCGGCGTTTTCCTTGAGCAGGTAGCCGCGGGCGCCGGCCCCCAGGGCTTTTTCCACGGTTGGCTTGTCCCCATACATGCTTAAAAATATTATCTTCGCGTTCTTATCCAGGCGGAGCAGCCGCGCGGCGGTTTCCATGCCGTTCAAAAGCGGCATGGCGATATCCAGCACATACACGTCGGCCGGGGTTTTTTGCGCAAGCTCCAACAGCTTTTTTCCATCCGAAGCTTCCCCGGATATGATTATATCCCCGGACTTTTTTTCAAGAAGCGCCCTGAGGCCTTCCAGCACTATGGCGTGATCGTCGGCTATGATAACCCTAATCGGCATAAGAAGCGTCTCCCCCGGCGCACGGCTGAAACGGAAAATCCCCTCTGACCACGGTTCCAAAACCGGGGATAGAATCCACGGACAGGACCGCGCAGACGGACTCGGCTTCTTCGCGCATTATCCGCAGGCCGAGGGCCGGTTCTATTTTTAAAGCCGGCGGGCTGTCCGGATCAAAGCCTTTCCCGTCATCGCTGATCGAAAGTTTTAACCTGCCTCCGGAGGAACCCGCTGAAATTTTAACGGTTTTGGCCGCGGAGTGCTTGACCGCATTGTTCAAAGATTCCTGCACTATCCGGTAAATTATTATTTTGACCAGATCGTCTATTTTTTTCTCGTCCGCCAGCCGGATATCGCAGCAGATCTTAACCGCGGTGCAGACGGCGACCCGGCGGGCAAGTTCGGCGACGGCTCCCGCCAGGCCCGAAACTCCCATAGCGGGAGGCCTGATATCAAAGCATATATCCCTGATCCTGGCGGCCAGCTCCCGCACCGTCCGTTTTGTTCCTTTTATCCTCCCTAGAACGCACGCGGCCCCCTTCCCTCGCAATTCCGCCGCCATAAGGGACAACGATGAGTCGAGCCGCATTATCAGCGAGCCAAGCTCGTCATGGAGCAGATTCGAGATCTTTTTCTTCTCCTCTTCCCGCGCGCGCATCACTTTCCGCGCCACCCGTCTAAGATGGCTTGCCGCCTCTTTATGCGCGCTGATGTCGCGTGCTATACCGAGCGTGCCAAGAACCGCTCCATCGTGATCTAAAACCGGAGTTCTGACTATCTCCGACCAGCGGTTCGCGCCGTTTTTGCCGTTGGAAGAAACCGCCGCGCGTATGGGCCGTCCGGAATCCACCACTTTTTTGTCCTGTGCGGTATATTTTTCAGCCAATTCGCGCGGCCATATATCCCAATCGGTCTTGCCGATAAGTTCTTCATGCGGCATGCCGCAGGCGTCCGCGAACAAGGCGCTGGCGGCGATAAATCTGCCATCCCGGTCTTTTATCCACGCGATTTCCGGGACATTGTCGAACAAGGCTTTTTGGCGGTCCTCAAATTTTCTACGCATCCAGGCTTTATTCCCGGCGCCGGGATTTAGCCCCGCCGCGAGAGTAAAGAGAGCGGGGGGAATGCCGCCGGCTGCCGGATCCCACTGAGCGCTCCAGGCGGCCGCGTACGGTTTGCCGGAACCGGACTCCATTTTGCGGTTTGCTTCCGACATTTTTTTGGGCATTATCATTCCCCCCTTGGTTTCAATACTATCCAAAACCCGCTTGCGTTTCCCCCTTCGCGAGCGAGGGCGCGTTCCGTGCGGCGGATAACGACCTGGGCGGTATCGTCGCAAAGGCTATGCCTCTCGAACGACCGCCCTGTATTTTTTATCCGCAGGATTCCGGGTAAAACAAAAAAATGACTATGCGTAAACAGAAGCCGCTCGCGCAAAGCGGCTCAGAGGGGCCTCATGTTGTGTATTTTGGGTACCGCTTACTCCCCCCAGAATAAGCCTACCTGAATATATCAGAAATAAATGCGGGATGTCAAGCAAAACACCAAAAACATCAAAACCTATAAAAACAAAATTACGTCTTTATTTCCCCAGCCTGAGAGTCATTTTGCACCCGGCGCAGTCAAACTCCAGACGGAAGAGATTTCCTTCTTCATCTTCCAGGTAGAGCGGCCCGGCCTTGCCGCCGGAGCCCTCCTTTGGACACAGGTTCAGTCTGCGCCGCAGACAGTGCTTCAAAGTCATCAGCGGCCGTTCCCCCGTCTCGGTCCCAAACTCCGCCGCGCGCTCGATATCAGTCGCTCCGTGGCGCGTGTAAAAATCAACCGCCTTTGAACTCAGGACATTGGCCGTAAAATCCAGTTTCTTCTCCGGATATTTGTGGGAGGTTTTCTCCAGCTTCGCCTCAACACGCTTATAAGCGGAAGCCCTCGCCGCCTCCAGTTGTTCCACGACCCTGCGCCGCAAGTCGTTCAAAAAGCTGACCGGGATGAAATACGGGACCGAAATATTTATTTCCAGGCCTTGCAGATAAAAACCGCTTTCCCCCGTCTTTGAGAGCTGCCTCTTTATGGTTTCCAATGCGACTTCAGGCTTTTCGGCTTTAGTCTTGCCCGGCATGCATTGGATAACGGCCTCGAACCCGTCTTCGTCAACGGCGCCCAGCGAAAAGCCTTCGGCCGTTTCACCGAACTTCAGTTTCAGGCCAAGCTTCCGCGCTGGCTTGGCGCGCTCAAGCTCGCGCGAGAACTCCCTGTCCAGATTCCGGTAAATGAGCGTCCCCTCGGCGATGCCGCGCGTGCTTACCGGTAGGACATTCCCGTTGCTCACGATGTTGACATGAGTGCCGCTGAGCACCCCGCGCGGATCGAAGAAAGCTATGCCGTCCCCATTGTGCAGAACGCACTTGCCGTCCAGCCTGAATGATTTGACATCAACCTTTACCGCGCGGCCCACAGGTTCGCCGATAAATTTGGGCGTATCGGGAGAAGCGATATCCGGATCCAGGCCGCCCAGGGAATATTCCGTGTAGCCCCGGTTGAAAGTTTTGCCCAGATCGGGCGTGAAATCAATGAACGACCTGCCGCTTGAGCTTCTGCCCAGCTTTCCGGCCGCCAGCACCTTATCCAATTCACGCCGGTAGAAGGAAACCACGTTCTTAACGTAATCGGCTTCCTTAAGCCGGCCCTCTATCTTAAAAGAAGTTATGCCCGCATCCACCAGATCGCCTAAACGTTTTGAAAGATTCAGATCCTTGAGCGAGAGCAGGTGTTTATTCTTTACAAGAATATTATCCGCCCCGTCCTTAAGCGTGTAGAGCTTGCGGCAGGGCTGGGCGCAGATCCCCCGGTTTCCACTGCGGCCCCCCAGGGCGTGGCTCAGGTAACACCGGCCCGAGTAGGAAGCGCACAGCGATCCATGAGCGAAAAACTCGAGATCAACCGTTGTTTTGGACCTGATCTTCTTTATTTCTTCAAGCGTCAGCTCGCGGCCGAGGATAACCCTCCGGAAACCCGCCTTCTCAAGGAAAAGGACTTTTTCCGGAGTGATATTATGGGTCTGGGTGCTGGCAAAAAGCGGGATGGGCGGCAGATCCATTTCCAGCAGGGCCATATCCTGGATGATGACGGCGTCCACACCGGCGTCCCAAAGCCGGTGTATGAGTTTGTGGGCGCGGACAAGCTCCAGGTCCGTGAGGATGGTATTAACGGCGGCGTAAACTTTTGCCCGGTATTTATGGGAGTAAACGGCCAGTTTTTCGATGTCGTGCAGGGTGTTCGCGGCCGCCTGGCGGGCGCTGAATTCTTCGGCGCCTATATAAACCGCGTCGGCGCCGCAATTCACGGCATGGATGCCCGCCGAACAATTCTTAGCCGGAGCCAGCAGCTCTATAGTGTTTGTTTTCATAAGCATGCCGGGCATGTTTTACAGAAATTTTACCGGGGCGGGAATATTGTTTCTGGACTCGGCGTAATCGGAATCTATCCTGTAGTATTCGTAGGTCAGTTTCGCCACGCGGGAAATAAAACCCTTGGCGCTGGTATAGTCGGGCACGTCACTGGTCAGCACGGCGATAAGATAGTCCCCGCGCGGGGAAAAGACTATCCCCACATCGTGGCAGGACCTGCGCAGAAGGCCCGTCTTGTGCCCTATTTCCCAGCCTATAGGCAGGCCTTTTCTCAGACGGCTGCGGCTTTTGTTGTGCTTGAGCACGTCCAGCATGAATTCGCTTAAAGACCTGTCCACCATTTCGCCCTTGTAAATGCGCTCCATAAGGCCCGCCATCTCGCGCGCGGTGGTGTAATTCTCCCTTACGACCCTGCTCGAAGTCAGACTTAAGCCCTCCGGATAGATCTTGGTATAAACCAGCCCCAGGTTTTCAAAGGCCCGCTGAAAATAGTTTATCCCCTCATACTCAACCAGCATTTTGGTGGCGGTATTGTCGCTCTCGGTGATCATCTTGTAGATGATCTCCATAACGCTCAAACTGGTCCCTTCGCGCACCCATTTAAGAGAGCCGGACCCACCGGCCCTGTCGCGGCGCGTCAGTTTTATCTGCGTGTCCAGCGAGAGTTCGCCGCTCTTGATTTTCTCGCAGATAGCGATCATTATGGGGACTTTTATAAGGCTGGCCGAAGGGAAAAGCCTGTCGGGGTTGTATTCCCACACTTTATCCGAGTTCAGGTCCTTGATATAAATCCCCACGTGGCCGTTGTAGTTATAGGCGGTATTCTCAAGGGCGGTGACCATGGTCTGCCACTCCGTGTCCTTGAGGGGGTTCGCCACGGTCTTCTTGCGGAAAAGGTCCTCTTCAGGCGGATTGAACTTATTGAAGAGATAGCCGCCGCCGCGGTAAATAAAAAAACCCATCAACGGTATAAAAAGCGCCCAGAACAGCTTTCTATCCCCGCGGGCGGGCGCGACGGCGCCATGACGCGCGTGCTGGGGCGCATGATGATATTGCCGGTGATGCGGGGGATGTGCGTCCATCACACAATGGTTCTCCAGTGTTACGCGATGCTGAGATCCAGATTCTCTCCCGAGCCTTTATAATCCACCTTAACGGTGCCGCCCTTCGTCACCTGTTTGGTAAGGAGGAACTCCGCCAAAGGATCTTCAAGGAGGCGCTGGACGGTCCGGAGAATAGGCCGCGCGCCGTAATTGGGGTCAAAACCTTTCTGGATAAGGTGCGTCTTGGCTTCCTTTGTGATGGTAAACTTTACGCCCTTGACATCCAGCTTCTTGCCGACCTTCAGAAGATTGAGCTCCAGGATCTTCTCCATATCAGCGACGGTCAACGGCCTGAAAACGATAACCTCGTCTATACGATTGATGAACTCCGGATTGAACACGCGCTTAACTTCATCCATGACGGTGTCTTTCATCTCGCGGTAATCCTTCGCGAGGTCTTCCTGCGGCATAAAGCCCAGGGACTTACCCTTGGAAATCAGGCGGGCGCCGACATTCGAGGTCATGATCAGGATGGTGTTCTTAAAACTCACCTTGTGGCCGAGACTGTCGGTCAACAGGCCCTCGTCCATGATCTGCAGAAGGATATTGAACACGTCCGGGTGCGCTTTTTCGATCTCATCCAGCACCACCACGGAATAAGGCTTGCGGCGCACGAGTTCCGTCAATTTGCCGCCTTCCTCGTAGCCCACGTAGCCGGGAGGCGCGCCTATAAGGCGGGAAACTGAAAATTTTTCCATATATTCGGACATGTCTATGCGGACCATGGCTTCCTCGTTGCCGAACAGGAAGTCGGCCAGCACGCGGGCCAATTCGGTCTTGCCGACACCCGTGGGCCCCAGAAAAATAAAATTACCGATGGGCCGTTTGGGATCCTTCATGCCGGTGCGGCTGCGCTTGATGGCCTGCGAAACTATCTTCACCGCCTCTTCCTGGCCGATCAGCCGCTGGTGGATCTGCTCTTCCATATGCTTGAGCTTTTCCATTTCGCTCTCGGTCATGCGGGTCACGGGGATACCGGTCCACTTGGAAGCGATGGCGGCGATATCTTCCTCGGTCACCTCCGGAACCACCTTATCGCGTCCTTCGCGCCACTTTTTTTTATTGTCTTCCAGGGCTTTTTTTAGCTCCTTTTCCTTGTCGCGGAGCTTGGCGGCCTTCTCGTACTCCTGGCCGTAAATGGCGGCGTTCTTCTCTTTGGAAACTTCTTCTATGACGGCCTCTTTTTCCTTAAATTCCGAAGGGGCTATGGAAAGTTTAAGCCTGGCGCGGGAACCGGCCTCATCCAAGAGATCGATAGCCTTATCCGGGAGCGCGCGGTCGGTGATATACTTATCGGAAAGCTGGACGGCGGCGATAATGGAGGCGGCCGAATATTTGCATTTATGGTGGGTCTCGTACCTGTCCTGGAGGCCGATAAGGATCTCTATGGCCTCCTCCACCGTAGGAGGTTCCACCACGATAGGCTGGAAGCGGCGTTCCAGCGCGGGGTCGCGCTCGATATGTTTGCGGTACTCGTCGAAAGTGGTGGCGCCGATGCATTGCAGTTCGCCGCGGGCGAGCGCGGGCTTGAGCATATTGGAGGCGTCTATGGCGCCTTCGGCGGCGCCGGCGCCGATGACGGTGTGAAGCTCGTCTATGAACATAATAATGTTGTTCTTGGCTTTACGGATCTCCTCAATGATGCTTTTCAGACGCTGTTCGAATTCGCCGCGGTATTTGGTGCCGGCGACTATGGACGCGAGGTCCAGACTGAGCAGCCTCTTGCTGATCAGCGTGTCGGAGATCTCTCCGGCGGAGATCTTCTGGGCGAGGCCTTCCACTATGGCGGTCTTACCCACGCCGGGTTCGCCTATTAAAACAGGGTTATTCTTGGTGCGGCGGCCCAGCACCTGGATAAGGCGGTCTATTTCGTTGGCGCGGCCGATGACAGGGTCAAGTTTCCCCTCCTTGGCCATCTGGGTGAGGTCGCGGGCGAACTCGTCCAGTGTGGGGGTCTTGGTCTTGCCCTTGGCGGGGGCGTGGTGCCCCGTCTGCCTGGCCTGGGGCGCCTCTTTCTGGGACTCTTTCTGTTCCATCTCTCCGAGGATACTGAGCACTTCCTCCCGGACGGTCTCCAGCTTCAGCCCGAGATTTTCAAGGACGCGGGCGGCCACGCCTTCTTCCTCGCGTATAAGGCCCATCAGAATATGTTCGGTGCCGATGTAGGAATGGCTCATATGCTGAGCTTCTTCAACAGCGTATTCCAGCACTTTCTTGGCGCGGGGCGTGAAGGGTATCTCGCCTAGGAGCATCATATTGTCTCCAAGACCCACGATCTTCTCTATCTCGGCGCGCACTTTCCGCAGATCTATGCCGAGGCTCGCCAGGACCTGCGAGGCGACTCCTTCGCCCAGGGCTATAAGGCCGAGAAGGATATGCTCGGTGCCTACATAATCGTGATTAAGGCGTTTAGCCTCTTCCTGCGCTATTAAAATAACCCGTTGCGCCCTTTCAGTAAATCTTGTTCCCATGATATTCCTCCATGAAAAAATAAAAACGCAAAAAACGGCGGCGCCGCGTCAAATCGACGGTATTTTAAGGCGCCGGGACTATATTATGACACATACGGAAACAGAAAATCAAAAGGTTAAACACTCAAGCCGCGCGAACTTTTATTCTGAAACCTTGCACGGAAGCCACCGTAACTTCCGCGCCGGCCGGGATATCTCCGGAAACGCTCTCCGCTTCCCAGAGTTCCCCCTCTACCAGCACAGTGCCTTTTGGGGTTAACGCGTCTTTAGCCAATCCCTTCTTTCCGGCCAGACTTTCGATACCCGTAACCACCGCGCGCATCTGCGCCTTGATAACTATCCAGGCGAGAACGGCCACCACCGCCACCAGAACTATAAGAGTCGAACCAAGAATATGCATAGAGACGGACAATCCTCCCAGTGACGGCCGGCTGAAAAGCATCAGCGCGCCCAGAATTACGGAAATCACGCCGCCCACGGTAAGCAACCCGTAACTGAGTACTTTGATCTCGGCTATAAAGAATACAAAGCCCAGCAGTATCAGTACCACGCCGGCGAAATTGGCCGACAGGGTCTGAAAAGAATAAAAGCCGAGTACCAGCGCCACGGCTCCGACCACACCGGGCAGGATCAGGCCCGGATTATAAAGCTCGATAAAGAGCCCGGCCGCGCCAAGGCTCATCAAAATCATCGCCACATTGGGGTCGGTGATGGCGGCCAGGAACTTTTGGCGACGTGTCTGTCTGACGGTTTCTACTTCAGGCCTTTCAACTTTTATTTTACCGAAGCCGACAAGTTCCCGGCCGTTTATCTTGACGAACAAATCGTCCATGCCGGTTGCGATGATATCGGTTACTCCGGCCTTAAGCGCCTCTTCAGCGGAGATGGAGTCGCTTTTAACAACGGCTTTTATAGCCCAATCCACATTGCGCTTGGTTTTTTGCGTAATGGACTTTATGTAGGCGGAGGCGTCGTTCAGGATCTTCTCTTCCATCGGATCTTTTTTCTTACCATCCTTTTCCCCTCCGATGGACGGCATGGAACCGAGCATCACGGGGTGCGCCGCGCCGATATTGGTGCCGGGAGCCATGGCCACTATGCCGGAAGCCATAGCTATGAATACTCCGGCCGAAGCCGCGCGCGCGCCCTGCGGAGAGACGTAGACCGCCACCGGCACTTTTGAGGCCAGGATCTTCTTGATGATATCGCGCATCGAGACGTCCAACCCTCCGGGGGTGTCAAGCTGGATGACGAGCAGGTCGAAGCTTTCGCTGTTCGCCTTATCTATCGCGTTATTGAGGAACTCGGCGGCCGCGGGAGTAATGACGCCGGAATAAGGCGCGGCCAGGACGGTTTTTATCTCGTAGACTTTCCCGGTTTCTTTTGCGGGCCCTTTGGCGCAATAAGCCGGATTACCGGACGCGCAAACCAGAAGCGCCGCGGCCGAGAAGGCCGCAAGACGCGCGCGGGCGCCGTAACAAAAGCTCATGATTTCCAAACGCAGCGGAAACCGCCGCAACGGCGCCAATCTGCGGCTCAATCCCCCGTAAGGAGCGCCGCCGGTTTTTTTCTTCATAGTTATCTCCGTAAAAAGTGATTATCAAGGAACTTGATCGCTCCCTAATTATACCTCTTTGGAAAGGAGCCTCCCATCAAAGATTCTCCTTCGGGATAAAACCGTGCGGCGGCTGAAACAGAACCCCCATTTGCTAGAATATGCCTGATTTGATATTTTTTTCTACTTTTATGCGTGGTTAGAGGGGAACGGTGGCGGAAAACGAAACCGGAACATTTTCAGTCCTTGCGGCGGACGAGCGCCTGCCTGATTTTTCGGCGCTTTCGAGGATCATCGCGGAATCGCGCGGGATGAACTTCGACGACGCCGGCCGGGCCGCCCGCCACGCCTGGGGATTTATCGGCGAGGGCGTGGACGAAGCCGGGGCCGCCGCGGTGCTGGAACGCTGCGCTCTCTACGGAGTAAACGCCGCAACAATCCCTGCCGCCATGATACCGATCTTACCCGCCCCCATCCCCATAAAAAAAGCCGTATTCACGGTCGGGAGCTTTGACTATACCGGCGGCGGCGCTTTCGCCGGTCACGGGAGCCCCGAAGAGATTCTTGTTCTGGCCGCGGCGCCATTTAAAGAGGAAAAAACAAAAACGGTAAAAACCACCGAGGGCCCCTCGGGCCAGGAAAAAGCTATACGGCTAGGTATCATGGCCGTCACCGGTCTGCCCATCGGACTGGGCAAAAGCCGGGGGGTAAAAAAAGAAGTGAAAAGCTCCGAAATCTCGTTTTGCATGGATATTATTCTCAGGACGGGAAAAATCCGCCTGCGCCTGAATTCCGATAATTTTGATTTTTCGTGCCTGATGGAGAAAAAGACCTATTCCAGCCAGACGAATTTCCGCCTCATCTGCTCGGAACTCGCCGCCTTCTCCCCACACGCGCTGAAGAATGCCGGGTTGCTGGCGATACTGGAGGGCAAACCTCTAACCTTACTCCCCTACGACACCGCGGACGACTTCGAAAAAGAAACCCTGCGCCTCGCCGCTCTCGCGGTACGGCGTCAACTTTAGGGATTATTTACCGGATTTTCAGGAATTAAAAAGGCATCACGTACTCTCATGGTTTTTCTCCATGACCGGAACAGGCCGCCTTAAGCGCTCAGCGTCTTAGCGACGGCGGCCATAAACTGCTCCACCTTAAAGGGCTTCTCAAAATATTTGACTATGCCGCCGCGGCTCATTTTCGCCTCCGCGGGGCTGGAGCCCGTAACCAGCAGGCTCTTGGCATCGGCGCGCTTCTTTTCCAACAGTCTTACGAGCTCCGTGCCCAAGCCGTCGGTGAGCATAAGATCGGTGATCAGCAGATCGTAATGATTCGCTTCAATAAGGCCGGAGGCTTCGGCAAAACTGGAGGCCATGGTAATGGAATAACCGCTGCCCGTAAATATCCGGGCGTAAAGCCTGAGCATCGCCTGATCATCATCCGCTATAAGTATATTTCCGGGCATATCCAACCTGCCTATAAGATATTATTCCCCACCCCCGCGCCGTTTTCACCTGTACAGCCTAAGACTGACTTTTCTCGGACCGCCGCCGAATTGCGAAACCTTGATACCCTCGAAAAACAATTCAAAAGCATAGCGGGCCGTGTCAACCGGTTCGCCCACGCGATAGGCGGGATCGGCCTCCTGTTCCGTGAAAGGATGGCCGAAGCCGACGGCATCTTCGGTCGAAACGGGGAAAGTATCGGTAAGAAAAAAGTTTTCGGCGAAATGATCGAAAACTTTTAGTATTCCGGCTTTCGCAACGGTTTCAGGATCAAGGGCCAGCAGTTCTTCCCGCATTTCAGCGTCCAGATCGTAAAAAAATATCGCCCGCAACGGCATATGAACGGTGAAAGGCCGTTCCGAAGCCTCGAAATGCATGCGGATGGCGTCGCGTACGGCAAGAGTCTGGCAGCCTCTGGAACCGTCATAGCTGCCGAAGAACCCGCCGACCACGGTCGCCTCGTCCGAGGCAAGAGGGAGGTTATGCTCTCCACCCGCGGAAAAAAGTTCGTAATCGGGATACCTGTCTCCCGGATACCAGTCATCATACCCGCGCGCGGACTGGTCGTCAAGAAGATACACCACCGGACGTTTTTTCGCTTTAAACTCGGCCACTACGGCATCTATGCCGGAAGCGGCCGCGGCGGTCTCGTCAAAAAATCGGCTGGCGTGAACCACTATCAGGGGATTATCAGCGAGAGCTGCGGGGAGTTTGTTTTTTTCATGGGCCGGAGAAAGCCCCAAAACGGAGGGGACCGGCTGCCGGACCTTTATCTGGTACTGCCGTATTTCATCGACGCCGATATCCCGCAATTCCGCCGCGGCATGGTCAAAGAAACAAAAAATAAAAAATAAAACAAGCGCCAATTTACCCATCACATAAAGTGTAACACAAGTTACACAGGCCCGACAAAGGCTCAAGACCTAACGGCGCCGCGTTTTTAGACCCATCACACGCTGGGCCCAAAGGCCGCCCGCCTATCGGGAAGCGGCTATCCGCCCCACTATCTCAGCCCTGCGCTCCTGCGTCTCCGTCAACGCAAGATACGCGTAATCGCCCATCACTTTGCTGTCCATCGGCATATGGAACACTATCTCCCGGCCGTATCGGTCAAGAAGTTCCTCGTGGGTCAGCTGATAGGATTTGCCTGAGACCCGCGCCGCGTAGGCGCAGATCATATCCCGCCGGGGCCTGGCGTCGGGCCTTTCGCCCGCGCACATCCGCGCATAGAGGTCCCAGCAATCCAGGCCTTTGGAATGATTTATCATGTCCACGGTCAGAACTCCGGGAGGCCGCGCGTTGATCTCAAGGCCGAAACAGGTCCCGCCCACCCTGAAGAACTCAATATGGAAAAAATTCTTTTTCAATTCGAACGCTTTCAGCGCGGCCAAACCGTCCGCTTTCAGGTCCGCGGGGATTTCATGCGTCTTCAGATTATGGTAACTGAGGGGATTGCCCCCCACCACCTCAAGAATTCCGTCATTATAGCGGTGACAGGTAAAAAAGACAGGATCTCCGGAAGCATCGGTAAAACCGTCGAAAGAATACAACTCGCGCCCGGGGTCCCCGATAAAAGCCTCCATAAAATAAGGGAAAGCGGGATTACGGACGCTGAAAAAGCGCTCCGCTTCCGCCCTGCTCCTTATCCTGTACGTGTCGGACGCCCCGACCCCCCTGTCCGGCTTGACCACGATGTCCCGCCCATGGCGTTCTAAAAACGCGAGAAAGTCCTCAAAGCCGGCCACCATCCCGCCCTCCACCACCGCCACTCCGGCCCGTCTGAATTTTTCCTTCATCCGCGATTTCCTGACCAGATGGGAAAGTTCGGCGGGCTTAACCCCTGGAATACCCAGATCCCTGCGAAGGGCCGCGTCCAGGGGCAGCCACCATTCGTTGAAGGATTCCAGATACTCCACCGGCCCGTATTTATTCTTAAGGTACTCCGCGGCGGCAAGAATGGAAGCGTATTTTTCGCTGCGGAGCTCTTCGTTGCCTGCGTAACAGGACAGATCCACCCTGCAATACTCGGTCAGGTCGGTATTCAGCGCCGGGTCCAGGCTTCCCCAATCCGCGTCGCCGATACCGAGAACGTTAAACCCCCTGGACCTAAGTCGGTTGACGAAAAAACGCACCCGGGGAGGATACTGAGGAGAGATGATGATAAAGTTTCTCATGAATATTTCCGTGAATATTATGATATAACATTTGTCCTAAAATTGTATATTATCCTTCGCAAAATCCCGGGAGGAAGAATGAAACCTGTATTATTCGCGTTTTTGACCGCCGTCTGTTGGAGCGTGGGAGGGTTTTTCGAGAAAAAAGGGCTGCGCCTCGGCAACTTATCCCCTGTACTGGGCATAACCGTCAGGACGGGGACGGCGCTCCTGGTCCTGTGCGCCGCCGCTTGGCCGGGACTGAAGACCCTTCCCGGCGCGGGGTTGACGCCATTACTGTATCTGGTCCTGGGCGGGGGAGTCCTGGCGGGTTCGCTGGGCATGCTGTTCTTTTATACCGCGATAGCGACAGGGGAACTGAGCCGGGTCATACCCGTGGCTTTCGGCCTGACCCCTCTGATCGGGTTCGCCATGGGCGCGATATTCATGAAAGAAGCGGCGACCTTCCAGAAATTACTGGGCGTTCTGCTCACGTCAGCGGGCGTGCTGTGTCTTACGGGCGGCCGGTAACCGCCCAGCGCGCGTATTTTACCGGGCTTTAAGCTTCGCGACGTAAGAAACGTGGAATTTCTTCATCTTATCCACCAGCGCCTTGATATCGGCTTTGGGAGGCAGAAAAGTAGTGCGGAAATGAAGGGTCCCCGGCTGCTGGCCGAACCCCGAACCCGGCACCACGCAGATCCCGGTTTCTTCCAGCAGTTTCAGGCAATATTCCGAATCCCTTGACGCTTCGTACTTCAGCCTGGCCTCCGCCGTCATTTTGGCAAGGTCGGCCCCCTTCGGATACGGTAGCTCGAATTTAACGAACGCGTACATGGCGCCCTGCGGGATGCCGGTCGTCATACCCTCTATCCCGTTCAGGCCTTTGCCGAGCAACTCCGCTTTTTCCTTCAGGTCGCACAGGATGGCGTCGCGCTCCTTCACGTACAGCTCGTGGCTCTCCGACCCCTTTTCCGGCGGCGACACCATCAGATAGGTGACCAGTTGACCCACCACGTTGGCGCATAAACTGATGGACTGGAACTTGACCAGCTCGCCGTAAACGTCGTCGGGCATATTCCTGACCTCCAGATAGCCGCCCCTGTGTCCGCACTCTCCCAGGAAACCTTTGGAAACGGAATGAAAGCTGAAGAGCGTCACATCCTCCTCGCCCAACTCGCACATCACCTTCGCGAACGAATAGAACTTCAAGCCTTTGCCGTAAACGTTCTCCTGGTAAACCTCGTCGGCCAGGATGGTCAGGCCGTGTTTTTT
>Ga0208953_1001147_pt1 | contig 17188 bp, 17 predicted proteins | sample RifOxyB2_FD_184033 | JGI IMG/M metagenome (GOLD analysis project Ga0208953, IMG submission 184033) | Groundwater microbial communities from Rifle, Colorado - Rifle Oxygen_injection B2 (SPAdes) | ecosystem: Environmental > Aquatic > Deep subsurface > Groundwater | place: USA: Rifle, Colorado... | reverse complement strand
AGTGCCTGAGGATCCTCTCGGAGAATGGCTGCGAGGAAGCTGTCGTGGAGCACTGCAGGGCAGTCGCTCAGCTCTCCGTGCGGATCGCCAAGAGGTGCGGAGCGGACCAAGAGCTCGTAGAGGCGGGTGCGCTCCTTCACGACATCGGCCGGTGCAGGACCCACGGGGTAGACCATGCGGTCGAGGGCGCGAAGATCGCGTCGAGTCTGAAGCTGCCCCAAGCGTTGGTGAAGGTCATCGAGAGGCATATCGGCGGGGGGATATCCAAGGCCGAGGCGAAGCGGTTAGGCCTGCCAGAGAAGGATTACACGCCGCGGACGCTCGAGGAGATGGTCGTGGCCCATGCCGACAACCTTCTTTCCGGCACGAAGAGAACCCCTGTCGGTCAGGTGGTCTCTCAGCTGATCCGGAAGGGGATGGACGAACCGGCTGCACGGGTGCTCAGACTCCACAAGGCGCTCTCGGAGGCCTGCAGGTGCGATGTCGACACGATACCCTGAACGTCATTTCGCCCCTCTGCGCCTTCGACCCTCGACGAGGAGCCGGTCCAGGGATATCAGGTCATGTACCCTCTCGAGACATCAGGTCTTGTGACGGTACCGGGGATAGTCCCCGCGCCTGTGCGCGTCCCTTAGCTTGTGATACTCCTCAGCGTTCCTTCGGGCGGCCTCCAGAAGTGTAGGGTCGTTCTCCTTGACGACCTTGGCGGGGACGCCGACCACGAGGCTGCCAGGAGGGACCTTCATGCCGGACTTGACGAGAGCGTTCGCGCCTATCACGGAGCCGGTCCCGACCTCTGCGTCGTCCAGGACCGAGGAGTTCATGCCCACGATGACGTAGTCCCCGATCCTCGCCGCATGGATGATCGCGCCATGGCCTATGGACACGTTCCTCCCCACGATCGTCGGCTTGCCGGGGTTCCCGTGTATCTGGCAGTGCTCCTGCACGCTCGACCCCTCACCTATCCTGACCGCGGACAGGTCTCCCCTGATGACGGCGTAGGGCCAGACGCTGCATCCCTTCTCGATGACGACGTCACCGACTATGATTGCCTCTGGGGCGATGTAGCATGACGGATCCACTATCGGTCCAGGCACGAACTGCTTGAGGGCGATGTTGACGATAAATCCTTCGCCCTAAGCTTCCTTCTTCTCGGCCTTCGGCTTGGACCCTCTCTTAAGGGCCACGCGCTTCGGGAAGTACTTGAGTATCACGATGTCCCCAATGGATCCGATCCATCTGAACGGCACGTTGACGGACTTCGACCCTTCCACCAGTAGTGGGTTCGTGCCACTTATGAACAGCCCTTGGACCTTGTTCTCGTCGACTTCGACGACCAAGTTGGAGATGTTCCCAAGGTAGGTGCCCTGGTTCGTGTAGACCTGCAGACCAATCATATCAGAAGCTTCTGTGAGCATCCGGCATCCCTGCGACCGTATCGCAATCCTGTCTTTAAATAGTTTGTCCAGTCCAGCATCTCGTCCTCCAAGACTACGTCTTGGGCCCTAGGGCGGAGTGGGAGCGAACAGGTTCGACACAATGATTAAGTATGGAGGCCGTGTACGGTAATGCATAAGAGAGGCACAAGCGTGCATTTCCGGTGGAGCAGATGACCGAGCTCGATGAGATACGACAGAGAAAGATGCAGGAGATGATGAAGGTGGCAAGCTCGACCCCCTCCGGGGGCAATGGATATCCAGATTCGCCAGTCGTTGTGACTGATTCCGACTTCGATGAAACCGTGAACAAGTACCCTCTGGTGGTCGTGGACTGCTGGGCCCCGTGGTGCGGCCCGTGCAGGATGCTGTCCCCCACCGTGGACGCGATGGCCAAGGACTACAAGGGCAAGGTCGTTTTCGCGAAGCTCAACACGGATGAGAGCATCGAGACGGCCAGCAAGTTCAGGATCATGAGCATCCCGACGCTGCTGTATTTCAAGGGTGGCAAGCTCGTCGACAAGTCCGTCGGCGCCCTTCCGCGCCCGATGCTCGAATCGCAGGTGAAGAAGCATCTGCAGTGATTCACGATAAACCACATATCCCCCACTTCCCCTTTTCTTTCAACCATGCTCAACAGCGCCAGTCATGTACTGAGAAAGAGTAAAATCGGTGGCATGTGTTTGCATGCCCGATACGCATGGACTTCGTTTCGAAGGTCTCGTATGGCGACGCCTACCCTGCCAAGATGGAGTGCCAGAACGGCATGTCAATGGACTATTCTCCGCCTGTGGAGTTCGGTGGCGCGAAGGGTCCGATGACTCCTGAGGACGCATTCGTAGGCTCGGCGAACATGTGCTTCCAGATAGTCTTCAGATCCGTTGCCCAGGGGTTGGGCATGACCCTGCTCGGTTATACTTGCAGGGCCGTCGGGGACCTCCAGACGGTGGACGGTTTCAAGAAATTCGTAAGGATCAACCTGTATCCCGAGATGCGGTTCGCTGAAGGCGCGAGGACCGAGAACCTCCAGAAGGCGATCGATGCGACGAAGAAGAGATGTCTCGTGACAAACTCCATGAGCTGCGAAGTCGTGGTCGAGCCCAGGGTTCTCTGAGGCGGTATCATGTGCAGGATGGTTGGTGTCGTCTTCCGGGAACGGCCGAGCATCGGCGCGTTCAGGGACCTCCAGCACGTGGCAGAGGTCGGACGCGTCCCCGAACAGGGGGATGAGCTGCCTGGTCACAGGGACGGCTGGGGCATCGCGTCTTTCAGGGCAGGGTCACCGAGATACATGGGCCGTAGCGAGCGGCCGATGCACATGGACCCGTCGTACGATTCCGCCCTCCGTGACGTCGCCTCTCTGGTCGGTCCGAGCATCACGATCGTCCACGCCAGGCGCGGTTCCGAAGGCTCCACATCGTTGGCCAACACACACCCTTTCATCTCGGACGGGATCGTATTCGCGCACAACGGCACAGTGAAATCGTTTCACCCTGAGACGACGAGGAAGGCCAAGGGGCAGACGGACAGCGAAAGGCTGTTCATGGCCCTTTTGGACAGATATGACGAGAAGAAGGACCTCGGGAGTGCCTTGAGGTCCCTGATCCGTGAGGACGTTCACGGACACGATTACTCAGCAGCCATCCTCATGGTCTCAGATGGCAGGACCTTGCTCGGATACCGAGGTTACGCTGAGGAGAAGAACGCGTGGTACTATGGCCTGAATGTGTCAAGGTGCCCCGGCATCGTGACTCTCTTCCAGGAGACCATCCAGGGCTACGCGGGTGAAGTCAGCCATGTCAGCAACGGCGAGATGGTCGCAGTCAATCTCGAACTCGAAGTGCGGAAGGAGCGGGTGCTCTAACTCTCGGACTTCCTCGCGGCCAGCCTGATCGCCTCGGTGACGCTGTCCCTGGGCATTATGGTGGCGATCGGCAGGTCGACGACACGTTCGACAGTCGCGCTCACGATGGGTGCACACACGATCGCGACGGCTCCGTCCCTCTCGGCTCTTATCGCAGCGACAATCGCGTCCTCGATTGTGGAGGCTGGATACTCTCGCACGCGCACGCTCGTGTCCCCTATAGACACTGATCTCTCCTCCACCTCGTCAAGCACGTGTCGCGCGGCCACTACCGCGATGAAGTTGCCCGACCTGAGTCCCTCAGCCTCCCTCAGAGCGCTCACGATCTTCCGGAGTATGCCGAGACTGGGCGATCTGTTCTCGTTGGTGATCTTGTACAACGTGCTCGGGGAGACCCCCGCCTTTTTCGCGAGATCCTGTACGTTCATGCCTAGCTCATCGAGCGCCTCGCCGAGAGCGGCTTTGAACGCCTCATCGGACCTAATGGCGCCTGCAACGACTTTCCTAGATGCATCTTTCATGTTTCCGACATGTGCAAATAACTGCGGAGCTATTTATACAGTTGTACCATTCAGGTGGCACTAATCTGCAAAGGGTTTAATAAGCCGCCACCGATTGACGTCATCATAGGGGAGCCATATGGAGAAGAGAGTCCTCGTGTTGTCAATCGTAGTCGCGGCCGCGATAGTACTTGCAGGTGTCGCCACAGCGCTCTATCTGGGCAGTGGCTCTGACGAAGGCAGTGTCGGCTACGTGACCATGGCCCCAAGCCTCATGGACGGCTGGCTCGCTTCGAACCAGTCGGACGCGTACATCGCGTGGGAGCCATATGTTTCCTCGTCAGTGGTCGCCGGCACGGGGCGTGTGATCATGTGGACGAATGAGATCTTGCCCAACCATCCGTGTTGCGTCGTGGCTGTGTCGGAGGACTTCCTGGACTCCCCTGACGGGGCCGACCTCACGGCCAGGTTCCTGAAGGCCCACATCGAGGCGAACAGGTGGATGGGGGATGCCCTGGCGGACCCTGAGGGAGCGAACTACAGCCTCCTTCTCGACATGGCCGCGGATTTCACCTTGCGTAGCCAGGCCGTTGTTGAGGAAGGGCTCGGACACGTGGAGTTCGGGTACGAGATGGGCGATGACTTCCTCTCCGCGCTGAAGCAGTTCACTGACATGTACATCGAGTCCGACATCATCACCAACGACACTCTCTCTGGCCTTGGTTACGCCGATGCCAGCGAGTTCATAGACGATTACGTCGACGAGTCGTTCCTCGTGACCGCCGATCCTATCGAACCTAGCCCGACGATCATGAACCCTGCGGACGAGGATGCCATAAGGTTGGGGTATCTGTCTGGCGACCTTCACCAGCTGGCGCAGTTCGTGGCACAGAACAATACAGTTGGCGGAGGGGAGAAGGACCTGTTCGAGACCTACGGACTGAACGTGGACCCGTTGTCTCCGTACGCCAACGGTGGAGCGGTCATGGATGCGTTCAACCTCGGCGATGTCGACATCGGTTACCTGGGGGCTCCCCCGGCAATCCAGAAGCATGCGAACCTCGGCACGCCAGTCCGGATAGTCGCACAGGCCAACAGCGAGGGCAGCGGAATCGTGGTCCATGTCGACAGCGACATTCATACGCTCGAGGATCTCATGGGCAGGACCGTGGCCACGCCTGGCGAAACGAGCATCCAGCACCTGCTCTTGAGGATAGCCCTGGAGCGGGAGGGCATCCCGTTCGTGAAGGCGTGAGGCCCCAAACCTCTATCTCTGGACAAGTCATTGGTGAGCATGATGCCCAGAAGCTCCGTCCTGCTGGCCAGGGTCAAAGATGCTGTCGTGGCCAATTGGGTCAAACTGGTCCTTGGCCTAGTGTCGGTGTCCATATTCATCGCTTCGTGGGCGATTGCGTCCCTCTACCTCTCAGAATCGGGCAGCTCGCTGTCTCCCTTTGTCCCGGGCCCGAAGCTAGTCGCTGAGGCGTTCCTGAGTTCATTCGTCGATTCAGTCCCTGGGCTCACCGGCATCAGGATGGGAGACATGATTGCATCCAGTATGATTCGCATCTTCTGGGGTTTCCTGTTGGCCATGCTGGTCGCCCTCCCTATGGGGTTGGCCATGGGCTCATTCAAGACTCTGGAGTCGATGGGCAAGCCGCTCGTCGAGGTATTCAGGCCGATACCTCCGCTCGCATGGGTCCCGGTCTTCCTGATGGTGTTCAAGAGCTTCTGGGGTCCGATAGGCATCGTGTTCTTGGGTGTGTTCTTCCCCATCCTGCTGAACGTGATATTCGGGGTCAAGAGCGTCGATCAGAGACTTGTAGATGCGGCACGAACACTCGGAGCCAAGAGGAGCGCGGTCTTCACTAAGGTCGTCATGCCCGCCATCGTGCCCTACATGATGACGGGGATCAAGGTCGGTCTCGGTGTCGGCTGGATGTGTATCGTGGCTGCGGAGATGATGCCAATCCAGAGTGGCACGGGCGTCGGATACTATGTCTGGCTCTCGGCTGACTATTCGAGATATGATTTCATGTACGCTACCATGCTCGTTATCGGCCTCCTCAGCATCCTGACAACCGGTGTCGCCGAGCTGATCGAGAAGAGGGTATCTCGATGGATGGGGATCCGATGAGCGCCTGCATCGAGATCCGCGGCCTCTCGAAGGTATTCGCATCCGGGAAGCGGCGCGTGGTCGCCCTCGCCGATATGGGTCTCGAGGTCGCGGACGGCGAGTTCGTCTGCCTCTTGGGCCCATCGGGGTGCGGCAAGACGACTGTTCTGAGGATAATCGCCGGCCTGGAGCCGGCCACGGGGGGCGAGGTCCTGGTCCACGGAAAGAAGGTGGAGTCCGCAGGCCCTGAGAGGGGTATGGTGTTCCAGGAGTTCGCTCTGTTCCCGTGGCGGACGGTGCGAAGGAACATCGAGTTCGGGCTCGAGATCAGGGGCGTTTCAGAGAAGGCGCGGCATGAGCTGTCCTCCGGCCTGATAGAACTCGTCGGCCTGAAGGGCTTCGAGGACGCGCACCCGGACGAGTTGTCTGGTGGGATGAGGCAGCGGGTGGGCATAGCCAGGGCGCTCGCGAACGAACCCACGGTCCTCCTCATGGACGAGCCGTTCGGGTCGCTCGATGCGCAGACGCGCAACCTGATGCAGAAGGAGTTGCTGAGGATATGGTCTGCGACCAGGAAGACCGTCCTGTTCGTCACCCACTCGGTCGATGAGGCGGTCTTCCTCGCCGACAGGATCGTGGTCATGACGGCGAGGCCGGGGAAGGTCAGGGAGATCATACCCGTGTCGTTGCCTCGGCCCAGGGACCGGACGAGCGCGGAGTTCATAGCTGTCAGGGGCAGGGTCCTGGCGGAGCTCGATGAGGAGTTCGAGAAGGCCAGGGAGAAGGAGCTGTCCCCCGACTGACCCGCTCGCCGGAACGAATGAGGCAGTCCAAGCTCCTCCGGCCCCGGGGCATCCGATAGTCGAGCATAATGCTTAACTAATCTCCATTCCTTTCCATAAACTATGAGCTTCGAGCTAAATGTGGTCAGCAACACGCCCCTGACGCCGCTGACCGACATCGACGAGGTCGCCATTCTGTTCCTGAACCAGGTCGGTTACTTCCCCAAAGGCTACGGCCCGAAGACCGATGTCACGGACATCAGGGACAGCGTCCCGTACAAGCTCATGGTTGGGCACTTCATGGCAAGGATGGAGAAGGCCTGGGTCGTGGAGGACCTAGCGACCTCTCTGGGCACCACGAAGGCGACGGTGTACCGACACATCAACAAGCTCAAGGGGTTCGACCTCCTCGAGGAGATGAACGTCGAACAGCCCGATGGGACGAAGAAGAAGGGATACAGGATCAGGTACGGCAACCTGAGCAAGGCCTGGAACTTCACGGAGGCGCACGTCCAGGTCGCGATGGAGAGCTACCGCAAGACGGTGGACCATCTGCAGGAACTGGCCTCCAAGAAAGGTGAGAAACATGCCAAGAAAAGATGATGCCATCGTGCTGACCCCTGGCTCGCTCTACAGGGTCAGGAGCCTGGAGTCGAGGGAGAAACCGCTGGAGACCATTGGACTATTCAAGGGATACGCAGCCATCGCCCACGACACGGCCGTAGTCATGGAGGTGGAACTGTCGACCAACGAGAACAAGGAGAGGTTCCTGCGGCTCATACCCTCGCACATGATCATATCGATCGACGTCCTCAAGGCGGAGAAAGAGGAGGAGCAGAAGGAGAAGGACGGCAACGCTGTCTACTTCGGATGATCCAGGGGAGACATGATCGTCAGACTCAATCCCGTCGAGATGAAGATACTCAAGATCCTGCAGGACTGGTATCCGGTCACCGTGGAGGAGCTGAAGGACGAGATGCGGATGAGGGAGGACACTCTCGAGCGGTCCCTCAAGTCGATGGTGGTGAAGGGCGTCATCACCCTCGAACCGCTGAGCGACAAGACCTATGTCCGGCTGCTGATGTCAGATGTGAGCGTCGCGCCCAAGGGGAAGAGGCCGAAGACCGGTGACGAGCCTGAGGATTTCTACGACGCGCTAGTGTACCAGTGATGGTCGCCTGGTGCCGATAACTAGATATCGGGACTGATTTCTAGGAGCTGACCGTGGGCTACACCGACGAGTTGGTCCAGGCGATAGTATCGGGCGAGGTCACGACCAGGGACGGCGTGCTGAGGCTCAAGGCTCGGCTATGCAAGAGGCACGGCCTGGCCCGAGTGCCGGCCAACCACGAGATATTGGCCGAAGTGCCAGAGGAGATGCGTGATGTCGTCGAACCGCTCCTCAAGAACAAGCCGGTGAGGACGATAAGCGGAGTCGCTCCGGTGGCGGTCATGACGAGTCCTTACGACTGTCCTCACGGCCGTTGCTCATATTGCCCCGGCGGCGTGACGAACAACAGCCCCCAGTCATACACTGGCCGGGAGCCTGCCGCGCTCAGGGCGACGATGAACGACTTCGACCCTCACAGGCAGACCGCATCCAGGCTGGAGCAGTTGAGGGCGATCGGTCACAGGACGGACAAGGTGGACCTGATCGTCATGGGCGGGACTTTCACGTCCAGGCCGGAAGAGTACCAGGAATGGTTCGTCAAGCGTTGTTTCGACGCGATGAACGGGAGGGACTCCGAGGACATCGAGTCCGCTCACTCGTTGAACGAGACTGCCCCTTCCAGGTGCGTCGGGCTCACGGTCGAGACGAGACCCGACTGGTTCGGCGATCATCAGATCGACCGGTCCATGCGCTTCGGCGCAACCAAGGTCGAGTTCGGCGTCCAGATACTGGACGACACGGTCCTCGACGGAGTCAAACGCGGGCACCACGTCGTGGATGTCGTGGACGCCACGACGCGGGCGAAGGACGCCGGGCTGAAGGTCTGCTATCACATGATGCCCGGGCTTCCGGGAAGCACGAGGGAGAAGGACCTTCGGTCCTTCGCGCAGCTGTTCGACGACCCACGGTTCCGGCCGGACATGCTCAAACTCTATCCCACGCTGGTCGTCAAGGGCACAGAGCTCTACGAGATGTGGGCGAGAGGTGAGTATACACCTCTGTCAGAGGAAGAAGGTGTTCCCCTGGTCGCGGATATGAAATCACTCGTCCCTCCGTGGGTCCGCATACTCAGGATACAAAGGGACATCCCTGCTGGTCTGATCGAGGCTGGCATCAGGAAGGGGCACCTGAGGGAACTCGTGGCCGATAGGATGGCCGAGGATGGGGTGGAATGCAGGTGCATCAGATGTCGCGAGGTCGGCCACAGGCATGTCGTCGCGTCCAGCGGGGACGCTGAGCCGACGATGCGGTCCATCCCCTACGACGCTTCGGGTGGCAAGGAGGTCTTCGTTTCGTTCGAGTTCGGCGACTCTGGTCCGATCGTAGGCTACGCACGGCTCAGGCTCCCTGCAAGTGATGGGGCGACGCCTGCGCTCTTGAGGGAATTGCATGTGTACGGCCAGATGGTGCCCATTGATGACGCCCCAGGGCCCAACTGGCAGCATCGGGGATATGGCGAACGGCTGCTGACAGAATGTGAGAGGCTCGCGGCGGAGGACGGTCGTTCGGAGCTGAGGATAACCAGCGGTGTTGGCGCGAGGGGGTACTACAGGGCCCTCGGATACGACCGCAGGGGATGTTACATGGCCAAGTCACTCCATAGCAGATGACCCGACGCTATGATTATATGAGTAGAACCTTTATCGCATGACTATCTCGAAAGGAGGTACTGTTTGGCCTGTCTCAAGTGCGGCACCATGACGGAGGATGGTGCCTTGCTCTGCGAATCATGTGCCGATGTGTCCATCGAGGACCCTCGGTTCTTCCTCAATCCATCGCTCATAGGCCAGAGCGTCTTCAAGAGGCTGCGCGCGGAGGGGTCCGCGACGATCCTGATAGGTCCGAGTTCCGGACCCGACACTGTCCTGGTGAGGTCTTCTGATGTTGAACAGACAGTGAACGATGCGATAATCCCTGCGATGAGGGAGGAAGATGCCAGACCGTTCTACGAGAGCTGCAACACGATACTGTGTCACCTCGGCGTCCCACTCAAGTTCGATCGGCCGATCATACTCCTCAACGACGACTCCGCAGTGACGATTTCGACCATAGTGCAGAAGGTCAACGCGCTCAAGGGGACGTATCAGGGCCAGATCATGAGCGACCTGTGCCTGCGCATGGGTATGATATACTGGTATGCCTACCACGGCATACTGCTCAGGACATCGCCCAAAGCCTGGTCCGCGAAGAAGCGCGAGGAATTCTACAGAAAGGCCGGGGAGTACCTCTCGAATGTGCCTGAGAACGACGACCTGAGGTCCATAGCGGAATACAATCTCGGTGTGTTCGGGAGTGACGCTCATGACTGGCCGTCGGCCGAGGTACACCTCTCGAAGGCGCTCGCCCATTTCCCGGGGGACCAGGGTCTGATCGAGTATCTGGCGAAGGCCCATCTCGAACTGGGGAACAGGTTGGATGCGATGGCCAGGATAGACGAGGCACTCGCGGCGGCAGACACCCCGAGACTCTGGGTCCTCAAGGGGCGTGTGCTCCAGGGCATGGGCATGCCAGCGGAATCCGTTGAATGCTTCAACCGGGCCCTCACGCTAGACCCCAAGTTCCTCGAGGCTCACGATCGCATCATATCTGCCCTCAGGGACATGGGACGGGTCGAGGAGGCATCGATGGCCGAGCGTCAGAGGGCGATGGCGAAGACGCCGGATCTCGACCAGAAGGTCTCCGAGCTCATAAACGAGATTAAGAGAGCCTCAGCGGAGGCATCGGTCCCGCACGTCAAGCACGCGATGCCACACCCCCATCCAGAGAAGGAACCCGAGGTCGCCGAGGCGATCTCATACCCGATCGAACTGGCAAAGGAGGCACTCAGGTCGGGCAACTTCGACTCCGCAATCCAGATGGCGGAGCACATACTGAAGGAGGACCCAAACTCCAAGGACGCGCAGCTGGTCTTGGTCGAGTCCCTGGTCGCCACAAACGACATCGCCAGAGCGTCGTCCGCGATCCACACGTTCTATGAGAAGAACCGGGAGGACAGCCATGCCTGGTACTGGCGTGGCAAGGTTGCCGACAAGGAAGGTAAGTGGGGAGCGGCCGTGCAGTACTACTCGAAGGCAGTCACCCTCGACCCGACATACACCGACGCGTGGCTCTCCATGGGGGAGCTGTTGCTCGGCAACGACAAGGTCAGCGGCGCGGACGAGAGCTTCTCACGGGCGCTTCAGCTAAGCGGGAGCAACCCGCGTGCATGGCTGGGGAAGGCGAAGGCCATGCACAAGCTCGGTAGGTGGGGCGCTGCGATCCAGTGCATGGATAAGTACAACATGCTCGCCCCCCGCGACAAGGACGCCTGGCTGCTGAAGGCAGACCTGCTCTTCGAGAAGGAGAAGTTCAGGCGCGCCATCGAGGCGTACGATACGTTCCTCGAGCTGGACCAGGACGATTCCTACGCACTCGGACGGAAGGGCGTATCCCTGAACGCCATCGGTATGCCCGACGAGGCGAGGAAGTGCCTCGAGGAGGCCGTCAGGCTCGACCCGAACAACAGAGACGCGGCGAAGTGGCTCAAGTCCATCATCGGGGAGGACGGACGCTGATGGTCGAACTTGACAAGATCCTGAGCGAGCGTTCGGACGAGCGCATCCTGCAGTCCCTCAAATCGTTGCCGGACCAGGAGTTCGGTTCCATCGCCGATAAAGTACTGGGATACCTTGAGCTCAAAACCGTCAGGAGCCGGCCCAGGGGCACGTTCATAATCGCGGACTGCGAGCACAGGCCGGACGGGAAGAAATATACCGTCTTCTTCTCAAGGAGGGACGAGCCGGTTGAGAAGGTCGACATCGAGAGCCTCGTCTCGTACATGGAGAAGACCGGGACGGACAATGCCCTCGTGTTCACTGTCAGCGGTATCACACCAGATGGTGAGGGACTCCTCCGGGAGCGGTCCATCGGCTATGCGGACGGCGTCAAGCTGGTTGCGCTCCTCCGCAGGTTCGACCTCGACAAGGTGGTCGTCGAACTAGTGGCCTCGAAGAAGGCCGAGGTCGTCATGGCGCCCGAGAGGACGAAAGTCGCTGGCGGCAAGCTGGAGGATGCGATGAGGGCCGGATACGAGGCCCTGGCTGCCAAGGACCACATGCGTGCCCTCGAAGCCTTCGACCTAGCGATATACCTCGACGAGACCTATGATGTCTCGTGGCGGCTGAAAGGCAACACACTTGACGAGATGGGATACCACGAGCAGGCGCTCGAGTGCTACAAGCGCGCCCTCGAACTCCTTCCAGAGAGCGACGAGACATGGTTCTCGCTCGGGAACTGTTTCTATTCCTTGGGCAGGTTCACCGAGGAGATCATGTGCTACGACCGTGCACTGTTCTACAACCCGTTGATGCAGAAGGCGCTGATCAACAGAGGCTCGACGCTCCACAGACTCGGCCGGTACCCAGACGCATTGGGGACATACGACAGGGTCCTGAAGATCAACTACCGACTGGAGAAGGTCCACAACAACAAGGGTGCGACGTTGCACGCCATGGGGCGCGGCACGGAGGCTCTGGATTCGTATAACAGGGCGATAGAGCTCAAGCACGACTACGTCGAGGCCTGGATGAACAAGGGCAACCTGCTGTACGAGCTCTCACGCTATGACGACGCGCTCGAGGCGTTCACCCAGGTCACGGGGTTCAGGCCAGAGTATCCGAAGGGCTGGCACCTGCGTGGGATGGTCCTCCGGAAGCTCAAGAAGCCCATGCAGGCCAAGGCGTCCTTTGAGCAGGCACTCAGGCTCGACCCGGACTTCGTCGAGGCCAGGAAGGCGCTCGATGAGGAGTCCAAGAAGGTGGCCGACAAGTTCGCCGAGGTGCCGCGGATAGTCGATGACATCTTCCACCAGCCAGTTCCCGAGGCCACGAAGGAGGTGCCGCTCCCACCGCCTGCTCCGCCGGCCCCTGTGATGGCCGAGGATGTCGTCACCAGGGTGCAGGAGCAGAAGGTCGAGGAGATCGCCGAGGAGCTGTACGGTGACAGGGCCGAGCTACTCTTGCTGCTCGGCCGGTTCGACGAGGCGTTCGATTTCCTGGGCAAGTCCCTTAGGCTGGAGGGCGAGAACGCGTCTCTCCTCACAGCCGCAGGGAACGTGCTGTACAAGCAGGGCAGGGTCGAGGCCGCGGTCAAATCGTACGACCACGCGGTCGCCGCCGACCCGTCGTACGTGCCGGCCCTGGTCAACCTACAGACCGCGCTGACGGACTCGAAGGAGTGGGATCGCGCCCACGAGGTCGGAGACGCCTTGAGGCGATCGGGGGCTGGCTGGCAGGGTCACGTCATGGCGTCCTTCACGGCGAGGCGCAGGAAAGACTATCCGCGAGCGATCGAGGACATCGAGAACGCGATAGCGGCCGATAACCTGTCGACGCTGGTCAACTACAGGGGCCTTCTGAAGGTCGAGGCCGAGGACCTCGACGGCGCCGCGGAGTCGTTCAAACGCGCCGAGTCCATGTCCCTTGACCCGTCCGAGGCCCACAACAACCACGGCGTCGTCCTGTTCAGGAAGGGTGATATGGAGTCCGCGAGCATGGAGTTCGACCGGGCGATCAAGCTCGTGAAGGCGAACGCTGCCGCCTGGAACAACCGGGGATGCGTGCTCTACAGGATGGATAGGATGCGGGAGGCGGTCGCATGCTTCGATGAGTCCCTGGTGATATCCCCGACGACCGTCGCGGCGAACAACAAAGGCTTCACCCAGCTCACTCTCGACTCGCTCCCCGAGGCTCTCTTGTCGTTCGAGCAGTCGCTGAAGCTCGGTGAGACGGCGGAGGCGTTCAACAGCAGAGGGATCGTATTGCTCCGGATGGGTAGGACGGAGGAGTCCCAGGCTTCGTTCCGTGAGGCGCTCAGGCTGTCCCCTCAGTTCAAGGACGCCGCGTCGAACCTGAAGCGGGCGACATCCATCAAGCCAGCCGCGAGGGATCCGGAACCGCAGTCCGGTCCAGATGCCCCGCCGAAGATGGAGGTCGTGGGCGGGAAGGGGCCGTCGTCAGTGAAACTCTCGGAGCTCACTCTACAGAACCTTCGGAGGAACAGGAAGGCCGAGCTGGAAGCGATATGCGAGGCGCTCGGCATCAGCCCCAGGGGCACGAAGACCGAGCTCATCAACAGGATCGTCAGGACGAGGAAGCAGCTGTTGAAGAAGTGAGCAGAGCGCCCGCTGCACCTATGACAATCCATGGGTTCGGGCGTAGACCGTCAGGCGATGTTCATGACGACGACGTCACGGACCGCCTTCATCTCGCTGAAGGGCAGCACGAGTCTCCCCTGGGCGTCAGTCTTGAACAGCCTCGGTTCGACCTCCTCTGCTGGTATGACCAAGACGTTCTGCAGCTCGCCCGACTTCGTATCGATCAAGAAATTCTCAATCATTCCGAGTATCTGGCCATCATTGGTCATCACGGTTTTGCCCTTTAGCTCGGTGATGAACTTGCGCATTGACATCCCATCTCCAGGCTATCTGTAGTAGCCGAGGGCGTTATCATCTTTGCTCTTCTTAGACGTTGCGGTCTTGAGTTCCTGGGCCTGAGACTCGTAGTATCGCATGGTCTCCTTGTCCGTCGATGGCCTCACCTTCGCGAGCGCGCGTTCGAAGTGCTCCATGGTGATCTTCGTGGCCTTCTTGTTCTGTCTCAGGGCGCTCAGGCCAGCCTCGCGGCAGACATTCTCGATATCGGCGCCGACATATCCTTCCAGCCGGTCGGCCATCGGGCCGATGTCCACGCCTTCCAGCGGCATGTTCCGAGTGTGGACCTCGAGTATCTTGAGCCTGCTCGCCCTGTCGGGTACGGGTATCAGGAGTAGCTTGTCGAACCTCCCGGGCCTAAGCAGGGCGGGGTCGACGATGTCCGGTCGGTTCGTCGCAGCTATCACGAAGACATTCTCCATGCCTTCGAGTCCGTCCATGGAAGTGAGGAGTTGGTTGACGATCCTCTCCGTGGCCCCGGAATCGTGGTGTCCGCCCCTCTTCGGGGCGATCGCATCAATCTCGTCCAGGAACACGATGCAGGGTGAGACCTGCTTCGCCTTCTTGAATATCATCCTGACGGCTTTCTCGCTCTCTCCCACCCACTTGGACATGATCTCCGGGCCTTTGATCGATATGAAGTTGACCTTGGAGACGTTCGCGATGGCCCGCGCAATGAGGGTCTTGCCTGTCCCAGGGGGGCCGAAGAGCAGGACCCCCTTCGGGGGTCGGATGCCTAGCCGCACGAACGATTCAGGATCTTCGATAGGCATCTCGATCGCCTCGTGCAGGTCCTTCTTGATGTGATCGAGCCCACCGACATCGTCCCATGATGTCAAAGGTATCTCGACGAGAACCTCCCTCATCGCGCTCGGCTCTATCTCCTTGAGCGCGTCCGAGAAGTCTGCCGCCGTGACCCTCATCTTCTCGAGTAGTTCCGCCGGGATCGGTTTTCCGAGGTCGATGTCGGGCAGGTACCTCCTGAGTGCCCTCATGGCTGCCTCACGCGCAAGCGCGGCCAGGTCGGCTCCTACGAAGCCATGTGTGGCCCCGGCTATCTTCTCCACGGCGACGTCTTCGGCCATAGGCATCCCTCTCGTGTGTATCTGGAAGATCTCCTGGCGGCCGCTCACCGTCGGGACACCTATCTCAATCTCCCTGTCGAACCTCCCAGGCCTCCTCAGCGCCGGGTCTATGGCCTCCTCCCTGTTGGTCGCGGCTATGACGATGACGTTCCCCCTCGTCGTGAGCCCATCCATGAGCGTGAGCAGCTGAGCGACGACCCTCCTCTCGACCTCGCCATGCACCTCGTCCCTCTTCGGGGCGATGGAGTCCAACTCGTCTATGAATATCACGGATGGAGCATTCTTCTCGGCGTCCGTGAATATCTCCCGGAGCTTCTCCTCGCTCTGGCCATAGAATTTGGACATGATCTCAGGACCCTGGATCGAGAAGAAGTTGGCACCCGCCTCGTTGGCGACCGCTCTGGCTATGAGTGTTTTGCCAGTTCCGGGTGGACCATACAACAGGACGCCCTTTGGCGGGTCTATGCCCAGGCGTGTGAATATCTCGGGATGCTTGAGCGGCAGTTCGATCATCTCCCTGATCCTCTGCAACTCGTCCTCCAGCCCCCCGATGTCCTCGTATGTGACCGAGGGCCTGGCGAGCTCGGTGACCTCGATTGGTTCGGTCTTTACAGATAACTCGGTGAGTTCGGATACCTGGACGATGCCGTTGGGGGTCGTCGAAGCCACGACGAACGGGAGGAATCCGCCCATGAGGGCAATGTTCGGGATGATGATCTCATCGCCCTTGACGAGCGCCCTGTTCAGGAGCCCTTTCTTGAAGAGCCCCTCGACACCCTGGCCGAACCGAACTCTCTTCCCCGCGGGTATCTTGGGGGCCACGACGATCTTCTGGGCCACCTGCGCCTCCGCCTTTCGGACGACGATGTTCTCGCCGATGGATACCCCTGCGTTGCCCCTTATCATTCCATCTATCCTGATGATCCCCTTCCCCTCGTCCTCGTGGGCCGCCCTGAAGACCTTCGCTGCGGTCTTCTTGGTGCCAGCAATCTCGATTATCTCTCCCACGTCGGCACCTAGCTCTTTCCTCGTGAAGGAGTCGATCCTCGCCCTTCCTAGGCCCACTTCGGATTGGTGGTGCGCCCGCGCCACTCTGAGGGTAATTCCATCCGCTTGTTTCTTGACCATCTGACCGCCAAATCACTCACTCTGCGGAAAAACGTTTGGGAGGACTCAACGGGCCGGAGTTGACATTCGACGGCACGGGCACTGCAGGAAACGACGTTCGAGACTGTTCGTCGGAAGTGGGCCATCATTCGAAAGGGCCCTTCTGGATGCTCAAATGACCGGACAAACAGGGGGTTGCTCAGAAAGCCTTAAAAAAGACCCACCCATACAAAACACTGCGAGGCTTCAGGATGCACGAGGTACGTTTCCACGGTCGCGGCGGACAAGGCGCGGTCATGGCTGCACAAGCACTTGCGAGCGCTGCACACCAGGAGGGTGGTTACGCGACCGCCTTCCCGTTCTTCGGGGCCGAGAGGCGAGGCGCCCCTGTGCTGGCGTTCACGAGGATCGACAGCAAGAGGATCTACCGCAAGACTCAGGTCTACGAGCCCGACGTGGTCGTGGTCCTTGACGAGTCGCTCATCGACGTCGTTAACGTCGTCGATGGTCTGAAGGAAGGCGGCATCGTCATCGTCAATACATCGAAGAGGCCGGACGAGGTCGATGTCGGCAAGGATGTCAAGGTTGCCACCGTGGATGCAACCTCGGTCGCCCTTGAGATACTCAAGCAGCCCGCGACGAACTCGTCCATACTTGG
>Ga0208953_1001141_pt1 | contig 17245 bp, 16 predicted proteins | sample RifOxyB2_FD_184033 | JGI IMG/M metagenome (GOLD analysis project Ga0208953, IMG submission 184033) | Groundwater microbial communities from Rifle, Colorado - Rifle Oxygen_injection B2 (SPAdes) | ecosystem: Environmental > Aquatic > Deep subsurface > Groundwater | place: USA: Rifle, Colorado... | reverse complement strand
AAACAACGGACTCAAAGATGGAAAAAACGAGGCGAGAAAATATTGATCAACTGGCGCTTTACACGAAAAAAAGCGCGAGAAAAATTTAAATACAAAAAGTGTAAAAATTAAGTGGTCGTGGCACTAGCTTAACTTGGACAGCCAACCAAGGAGTAGGTCTGGCTTATTATGGTTCTAAACCAGATATCGGAGCGTATGAGTATGGCGCGACAACGCAGGGAGCGACGTATTCTGTCGGTCTTCAGGCCAACGGAAATGTACTTTCAGCAGAACCCAATCCCTTTAATCCTTCCACCCGTATTACCTATCAACTCGCCCACGGCGCGCACCTGCCGGATGCAGCATTGCAGGTGTACGATCTGAACGGCAGAAAGATTGCCGCGCTGCCGGTTGGCCGGGAAAAGGGATCGATTATCTGGAATGCGATGGGCGTACCCGCAGGGATTTATTGCATGAAGCTTTGTGCTAAAGATAAGGTGCTGTGCGTCAGAATGCTTTTTTTGGTGAAATAAATGCCCTGACACACTACTGTATAATAGTGTTTAACTTAATAAATTAAAAAGAGAAGCAGGGATGAAAAAGACAATTATAATGCTGAGTGTATTGCTGTTTGTGGTTATTGCGGCAACCGCGCAGGCGGTGACGTGTTATGTTGATATATCTGTTGGTAGCAGCGGCAATGGCTCCAAGTCAAGCCCTTGGAAGAATGTAAGCAATATCAACGGCCTTCAACCCGGAGACACCGTGTTATTCAGGCGGGACCAACAATGGAGTGAAACTTTGAAGCCTGTGTCCGGTCGTTCTGGGGAGCCAGTTACTTATGGCGCTTACGGCAGCGGAGCGAAACCCAACCTGGACCGTTTTGATGCAAATGGGAAATCATATATAACGGTAAAGGATATTTCCTTTTTCAGTAATGCATCGACTCACATTGTTTATATATATGGCAATTCTCACCACATTACCATAGATAGCTGTGACGTAATAGCCGGAAGTACAAGTACTGCCTATACTGCCTTGCGTATCAGAGAATCAGAATATAACAAAGTGCTTAATAGCATAATAAAACATACAAGTGAAGCGAGCAGCGTTACCTTTGATGCGCTGAGTCTGGTGGTAAACGCTAACTACAACGTGATTGAAGGTAATACCATCGGCCCCTCATCGCATTATAGTGTATATATTGAAGGCGGAATGAGTAGCTACCCAAATGCCGTTACAAGCTACAATGTCATAAGAAATAATATGATTAATGATCAGCATGCATCGGTGTTTAACTTAACTTTAAATGCAAATAATAATATCATAGAAGGCAATATTATAAGTGGTGGAAGTTCTTTTTTAGAGACGCAAGTTAAGTCTTTCAAGGTAGCAACAAGTAATAATATCATTCGTAATAATATAATCCGTGATAATCCTGTGAATGATAACAGTGGGTGTGGAGGGTTGGTATTATCTACATATCAATATAGTGATCTTCCACCGATGATTTCTTCCGAGAATCGTATTTATAATAACGTAGTAACTAATATAGCACGAAACCCTGTTCAATTATTGTATAGCGAAGGTAGCGGGGCAACATCTGGTTTCGGAGTATATGATAATTATTTTAAAAACAATATTATTTATGAAAATCCTGCCAATATATCTCTTTATGTTCATAATCACATAACAGTTAAAGACAACTACTTCATCAACAATATCCTCTACAAATCAGGAACAACGGATATCGTAAGTAATAAAGGGGTAATACAAAGCGTGGCTAGTGCAAATTCTTCAGATCCAACGCATTTTAAAAATAACCTTCAACAAGAGCCTGGTCTGGACAATAACTTTAAGCCAACATCTTTCTCCCCTGCCATTAATGCAGGTGACTTCTTAACTATAACAAGTAATTCCGGTAGCGGCATACAGATTCCTGTTATAGATGCCGGTTATTTCACAGACGGCTTTGGTATTATCGAAGGCGACCTGATCCAGTTAGAAGGACAGACGCAAACCGCCCGGATTACAAAAATTGATTACAATAGCAACGTTTTAACACTTGATAGAAGCCTCACATGGACAAACGGTCAAGGAGTATCACTTCCATACTCCGGTGCAAAGCCGGATATCGGCGCGTATGAGTATGGCGGGACAACGCAGGGAGCGACATATTCTGTCGGTCTTCAGGCCAACGGAAATGTACTTTCAGCAGAACCCAATCCCTTTAATCCTTCCACCCGTATTACCTATCAACTCGCCCACGGCGCGCACCTGCCGGATGCAGCATTGCAGGTGTACGATCTGAACGGCAGAAAGATTGCCGCGCTGCCGGTTGGCCGGGAAAAGGGATCGATTATCTGGAATGCGATGGGCATACCCGCAGGGATTTATTGCATGAAGCTTTGTGCTAAAGATAAGGTGCTGTGCGTCAGAATGCTTTTTTTGGTGAAATAAATGCCCTGACACACTATGGGTCCCGGCCCCGTAGAGAAGGGTAAATTCAGATGAAAACGACAATTCGCAGGGAAATAAACGGTTTTAGGACGGTTTCCGTGGGTACAAAATCCTTATCGTACGATTTTTTCCGTTTCATGCGCAGACCCCATCACCGGCGATCCTGAGATAAGCCTACGGTAATCCCCATCTTTCATTTTCTCTTCGAATTCACGATATTATATGCCGTCACACCCAAGGAGGTTTTATGGCTACACGCCATGAGCGACGGCAATTCATGCAACCTGTGACCCGCTGATTAAGAGCCTCAGAGAAGATGTCAATTTTAACGGACAACACCTGGTGGAAATTTAATTCTTGCTTCACAATACTATGGGTCACTAAAAGCTCTATCTTCCATTGTAAAGGATTTATAGGAGGTTGCTCCTCATTAAATGACTATATGAATTTTGATATACCCGGTATATGCACTAATATATATTATTCCCGGTACCTCCAATTAATTACTTGTCGCATATAGAGTTAATTTGTGGTACACGTCTTGCATACTTGGTTTAATATCAAGTGCGGATGCATTTAATGCATTCAAAATTCAGAAGGCGTTTTATTTTGGAGGTAACAAAATCATGAGGAAAACAAGAATCCTTGGCTTCATGGCCATGCTATTTATTCTACCACCGGCTATTCTAAAAGCTCAGGTACTTGAAACAACAATCCAACCTGCAACAATGGTACAAAAAAAAGACACGGTTATTGTCATCTCCCCAAAATATTTGAGGGAGTTTCTGCAGCGGAATGAAATGGAAGTTAAGGACTCCATAGTGCTGTTTCATTCCAAAAAGTCTGCAACCTCAGAATTAACAGGGCTAATAGGAACTGAGAATGTAAAATCAGCTGATACATCCTCCTGGAATGTTTTAAGTCCTATTGGAACTGGTGTTCTTGCCGTCGGACGCGAACTGGCACGATGGAACATTGTTGTTGGATGGTATAGTATCGAGTATCTCAATGAATGGAATCGCTATAATGATGGTTTACTCAAACTGTTCAAAACAAGCGAATATTTTACCGTTGACTCCCAAAGCACAAACCTAACAAATCGGACTATTGACAAACCTTGGTTTACCAGTCCCTTTGCAATTGCACTCCAACGCCGTTGTAAAAATAAAATGTTTGTCGGGCTTGGATTCAGCTATTACAGACAAGGCTTGACCATCCCATCGCCTTCAACAATACAAGATATAGAAGCGGACAGCAATTACAATTATTATTATGCCAGTGAATTATCCTTCATGCAAAGCAGCTTATATTTTGATTATTCCGCTTTTAATTTATCCAGGTTCTACTTAACGGTCGGGGGTGGTTTTTCTTTTACGATGCTGGGCATGGATGTAGCGGAAAAGTCCGGATATAACTTGAGTATCGGTAGCGGTTCAACATTCAGTCACACTTCGAATTCATCCTACAGTGATGAAACAAGATATTATCCATTAATGGGTGTCACACTGCAAACGCAGTTGTTGTTAAAAATCCTTTCTGGCTTGGCGACGGGGGTTCGCCTACAATCACAGGTACATTATCCTTACGAAGATTTCCAGGCTTTGAAGGGCCCTGTTGTTAGTGGAACCGCACAAATTCTGCTTATTTTTGGGAATATCGGAGGTGACAAATGAAACAGTATTACTCATTAAGAATAGCCATCTTTATTGCAGTAGTTTTATCTACCAACATCCTTGCGCTGGACAATGGCCGAATAGACAGCATAATTGTCAGGCGAGATTCATCGCAAACGGATACTTTTTATCTGGTACATTCTGCTTTACTAAAAATGTTGACAATATCCGTAGATTCAATCATTCACGACACGTTTTACGTCGCGGATCAGGAGGCCTTTAAAAACATTATACAGGAGGACGCAGGTAAGTATGGTTTGAAAGAAACATCCGGCAGGTTTAATCGAGCTCTCCTTATGTCAAAACATGAATTACAGCAATGGCAAATAGGCTTCTCTGTTCTGACGGGCGGACCTGATAATGAATATTTTCTCCAACGATGGTTTAATCCAAGGATGGCCATAGGTCTTTCTTATTCCGAAAAAGCTAGCGTGGATATTGGTGCGGTTGGCTATGACAACTATCTGTTTTATCTTCAATATAATACGATCACCTATAAAAATATTTTCAAAACCGCAGTTGGTGGAGGGGTAGTGCTTTCAAGTAAGTATTTTCGCTACATTCAACACCATGTTATTGACAATTATTCTTATGATGTGGATGGCCAGACATCATTTCATGGTACGGGTTTTGATTTTCATGCTGTAGGGGCGCTAAATATTTATTCTATGATTTCCATTGGTTTGAATATGGGTTTTAATGTTATTAATTACAAAGCATCACCCTATCAATATAATGGCGAACAAGGCTCACTTGATTTAACGCCTTATTTGGGTTTGCAGCTGATTGTTGGGCATTTTTAAATAAATGAAAGAGACTTTTTTTTCCATCCTGGTTGCCCTCGGCCAGCTTTTTGTAGGACGAGATCTCTCCACCGACGTAACATTGATGGGCAAGGTTGCTTTTTTCTCAAAGGATTCCATTTATGTCGCCGCCGCCATTCAAAACGGCCATAATAAGCACATGGATGACTATGTGATGAGCGGTTTGCCACTCCGATTACGATATATCATGGAAATATGGGCTATTGATAAAAAGACAGAAATAATCAACCAACGTTATTTTTTCCATGAAATTGAGTATAACCCCGCGGAAAAGAAATACCGTTGCATTCGTTCAATCCCGGGGGACACCCTTAAGACTGATAAAATCGACCAATGTTGGAGGGTGTTTTTCAATACAGAAAACATCGGATTCAACGCACACAAACTGAAAGGTCGTTCTTTCTATTTCAGTTTGCGCGCATTCATGGAGAAAACCTATATAGTTCCCATGGAGAAGACCTTTGATCCTATGATTTTCTGGGGGGATGTCATCCCTATGTATGAGGGAACGCCGCTCAACATGGAGACACTACCCGTAAGGAGATAACGTGCATTTCAACCGGTTCTTTCTTTTCTGGTACATCTTGCTGGCACTTGTGCTGCTTCTTTGTCTGCGATTCTTTGCGATACGGCAATGGGATCAATACTCGACTATTACAGACAACCCCCACTTTCAGACACTGCTTCAGCAGCAATACGACAATGCTCCTGATTTAAATTCCAAGATACTTGCAGCAGAAGCCGTTGCACAGTACCGGCAAATTGATTTTGTCAACCGGTTGTCCATAAAGAAAAGCCGCATGCTGTTTGACGGGTTGCTTCTTGTGTTGTTTCTCAGCATGGTGGTCCTTTTCATGGTCGGCATGCATATCATTACACTGCCGCTTCAACGGGTGCTCAAATACTCCTCAGAAATTGCCAAAGGTAATATCAAAGCCTTGCCGGACACCGGCAGCGACCGTCGCGGCCTGGGAAACCTTAACAAGGCATTCAATCTGCTGGTGCATGATTTGAAGGAGAGTCAGAAGCATCTCGCAATTGCGGAAAAGGAGAAAACTTGGCGTGAGATAGCCCAGATTTTGGCACATGAAATTAAAAACCCGCTAACCCCAATCCGATTATCTGTGGAACTAATGGACGAAACCTTGCGGGAAACAAATGATAAAACGAGTCCGAGACTTCGGCAGTCACTTGGGACTATTCAGGAGGAAACAGGCCGTCTGGAAATGCTTGTTAATAATTTCAGGGACTTTTCAAAAAAGCCGGAACTTGTTTTGGCAACTGTTGATGTGGAAGCTCTGATTAACGATGTTGGATCCCCATTCAAAGACACTCTTTCTTTATCTGTCAAAATCAAAGGCGACAATAAGATTTTTTCCTTTGATCGTCTAAAAATGCACCAGGTTTTTCTCAACCTTTTCAAAAACAGCATCGAAGCCGGTGCCACCGAAGTCAGGGTGTCAATTAATACCGAAAACATCAATAAGCAGATTTCTTTTGCAGATAATGGAACCGGATTCACCAGAGATACCGCTCCCATGGCATTTATTCCCTACCAGACTACAAAGAAAAACGGCACCGGACTTGGACTTTCAATCGTAAAAAACATTATCGAAGCCCACCAGGGGACTATCGAAATAGTACCGGATCGCAACACTGGTTCCGAACTCCTGTTCACATTTCCACCCATGAAAGGCGAAAAGCATGAATAATATTCTTGTTGTTGATGATGAGAAAAATATCCAGCTGACCATCACCCAGGCCCTGGAAAGAACCGGTTTTGAGGTGACCGCGTGTGGTTCCGTTGGGGATGCCCGTGCCCTTCTGACCAGAAACGAATTCGAACTCGCCATTTTGGATATCCATCTGCCGGATGGTGATGGTCTGGACATTTTCCGGTTCATCAAGGCGGAATACCCCGGCATGCAGGTCATTATTATCAGCGGCGCGGCAACAATACCACAGGCCGTCGAAGCGGTCAAACTAGGCGCCTTTGAGATTTTGGAAAAACCGTTGTCCCTGCAGCGAATCCGGATTTCAGTACAGAACGCACTCAACATAAAAAACCTTCAGATCGTTCAGGAAGATTTATGGTCAGACTATGATCAACGGTATCAGATGGTTGGAAAGGACCCGGAACTGAAAAAGGTGAAGGATAGAATTGCAACGGTTGCCCCTACGCAGAGCAGGGTTCTTATCCTGGGTGAAAGCGGAACCGGTAAGGAACTTGCGGCCTATGCCGTCCACCGACAAAGTTCCAGGAAGAACGGTCCTTTTGTCCGCCTTAATGTGTCTGCGGTTCCCAAGGAACTGATTGAAAGCGAGTTGTTCGGCCATGAGAAGGGATCCTTTACCGGTGCCGTCTCCCAGAGGAAGGGTAAATTTGAGCTGGCTCACAATGGAACAATCTTCCTGGATGAAATTGGAGATATGGAATTAAACGTTCAGAGTAAGATATTGCGTGTCCTGCAGGAAAATGAATTTGAACGACTAGGAGGAAACCGAACCATTCGGGTGAATGCTAGAGTCATTTGCGCGACCAACAAAAATCTTGAAGCCATGGTTAAAGCAGGTCATTTCCGAGAAGACCTTTATTATCGAATAAATGTCTATCCTCTTTATGTACCTCCGCTTCGAGACAGGAAAGAGGATATACCTCTGCTGGCAGACCATTTTACAACCCAATTCTGTCAGGAGAACAATATCAAACAACCCCAGTGGGACGCCAATGCCTATGCGGCACTGAAACGATATTCATTTCCCGGCAATATCCGCGAGATTAAAAACATAGTTGAAAGGATTATTCTTGAAAATCCTTCGCAAGAAATGATTCGTGAGGCCAGTGTCAATATAATAGGCGACAATAACAGGCTCTCTACCGAAAATTTGTTTGAGAAAACCTTGCCATGGGCAGAAGCCAAACCTCTACTTGAAAAAGCCTATATGGAGAAGCAATTGCAGAAGCATAGCGGCAACATATCAGCCACCGCCCGAAGTCTCGGTATGGAACAACCGAACCTCTCCAAAAAACTCAAACAACTCGGAATAGATAAGACCATGTAATCTGATTCCCTTTTCAACAAACCCCCTCGCGTATCCCGTCTTTTACAACGCGGTGCATCTTTCGGAATCCCGTTATATCCAGAGCCCATTTCACCGTACGCTTTTTTATTGAATTGCTGTAGAGCAAGCGCTATATGATTTTCGACATGGTGCCTATATCGCTTTTTACATATACCCCCCTCGTTCATTCTGTATATCGTTGATAATCATGTTCTTACTTTTTGGCACTGCATTTGCAATTCCAGAAGCATGATTCAAGGAATTAAACCAAATTGTTTTCGAGAAATACTTTTGAACCGGAGGACTTATGCTATAGTAAAAGGTTTTGCCGTATACCTTTCAAGACGCATCCATCTCATGCTTCGCGTTTTCCCGCTGAAATAATTAACATTTATCCATCACAAAGGAAATTAAAATGAAACCTTCTTATCTGTTTGCTTTAGTTCCGTTTACCATTCTGGCTTTGATTCTAGCCGGATGTGCTGATAGTAAAAACCCAGCAAAGGCCACCCAGCAGCCGTTCTTCAATGTTCTTGTCGAGGCAAATACTAAGGATTCATTGCTGCAATATCCTATTATCGCTACTTTTGGCTTGGTACACTATTCGACAATCTTAAAAAGCTGGACAATTCAGATAGATAATCATAACGCGGACTCTATAGAAATCGAAATGGATTATGAATTTATGTTTTATGGAACGCCTTTTATAGGTGAATTCAAAAATATTCCTATCACGGGCGCTAAAACGATTAGCCTGAATACGGAAAAAGGAAATGCCTCTGCTTCAATCATCATCCCGCCTAGGGCTACTCTAAAAACGCCTGTCAGTGGCGACACCCTTGCGAAAGATTCAATTCTTGTAACGTGGAATGATTCGGTTGATTTTGTCATGCTGACGGTTTGGGCTAATGGCCCGGGATATCGATATGAAGATGTTTTCAACGATACCATATTGACAGGAAATTCTTTTAAAATACCGGCAGACCGTATAAAGGATTCTGTTTATTCGATCCAAATCTCCATTGATGGTTATAATGGCCCTCTGCCAGTTCCAGGTTCTATTGGAAATATAAATGGAGAAGGCAATGGTTTTGTCTGGGCAACAAATACAACAGGCAATTCAGCAGATGTGGAGGTCTTTATTAAAGGTGGTGTTCAATCCATGCAGGCCTTAAGTAAAAAAGTGATGAATCGGAAAAGAGAATGCTTGGCGAATAGTTTGCTGAAATTAATGAAAAGTGAAGAATAATGTATTTTACCGTAAGTCTACAATAAAAAGGAAGGAAGGGTCAATGAACAATCTGAAAACCAGAAATTTTTTGCTGATATTTTTTTGGGTCGGTTTAGCGGCATTCAGTTTCACTGCCAATGCTGAGACCTATTACGTGGACAAAAACCATTCCTCTGCCGACAATGCCAATGCGGGTACGGAAGGAAAGCCATGGAAAACAATACAAAAAGGAGCTAATGTCGCGATAGCAGGGGATACTGTTTATGTGAAAAATGGTGTTTACAACGAATGGGTGGAAGTAAAGAATTCAGGAACGCCAGACAAGCCCATTACCTTTAAGGCTTTCCCTTCCCACAAGCCAGTTATTGATGGCACTGGAATCGATGTGCCAAGCAGCCCCCGTTGGTATGCGTTATTTTATTCATATCTTAAAAGCTATATCACACTTGATGGTTTTGAGGTTATGAACTCTGATGAGGTGCTGATCAGAATGATGGGTTATGTTGGTAACTACGTTGAAGGGCTTATTGTGAGAAATTGCATCGTACATGACAACTCAAATGTAACTCGAAATGGCATTCACATGTGTTGGGTTAACAATGGGCTAATAGAACATAATGATGTATCTAAAACAGGCTGGAATGCAATAAGTACCGAGAGTTGCAGTAACACTCCTATTCAATACAACTACGTACACGACAACGTTCCGCACGCAGGAATTAATGTCTTTCCAAATACGAGTGAAGATCCGCAACAATTGTACGCTGGAAACCACATAATTGGAAACATAGTAACACGTTTGGGGAATCCAGGCGGTGCGGTCTATACGAGATTCCAGGTAGATAATTTCATTATCAATAATTTGATATATGAAAATACGGGGTCTGCAATAGTCCTCGACCATAACCACACGGGGCCGACCTACAGTCATGAATCCCGGACTAAGATACTTAACAACACAATAGTTGACAATGGCGACTATGGTTTCAGCACATTAAATGCAAGCCATGTTACTTTAAAAAATAATATTATTGCATATAATGGAAATACTGACATAAAAATTGGTAGTGACCTGACAATGGGGGCAACGCTTGACAACAACGTATACTACGAATCCATGCGTATAAGTTGGGGGGGGAGTTCTTACGCTTCCCTATCCTCATTCCAGTCAAGTGTTGGTCAGGACATACATTCCCTTTATGCTGAGCCTGGCTTTGAGAACAGGATTAACGACGACTATTCCCTCAAGCCGGGATCCCCTGCAATTGACGCCGGAGCAGACTTGTCGAGTGAAGTCCTTGCTCTTGCAAAAGACCTGGTGGGGACACCCAGGCCCCAAGGTTCGGGTTGGGACATTGGAGCTTATGAATACAACGCAGGTGTGGCGGTCAAAAACAGCAGAATTCATACTACGTCTCAATCAGCGCTCTTCTGGTACGGCTCTGCGATTCGCTATACAGTAGCCGAACCGAGCTATGTTCGGATATCCGTTTACAATCATTTCGGCCAGATTGTTGGAAGGCTGGTGAATGGTGAAAAGGATGCAGGAGCATACGAAATCAAATGGAATGGCCGGGGACTGGCCAACGGCTCCTATCTATGCCGAATGGAAACGGAAAACGATTGTTTTGCAAAAAAGGTCTTCATCATGCGTTGAAAATCCAGCAAAGGCGAAGGTAGGCCTACATTCTTGGGGCCCCTTGTTTTATTTAAACAATCTGTTGAATACCTGTATGGCTTTTGGATATACCTCATGGCCTTTGTCATAGGTGATGAATTCACACAGAACATTCCGTTCCTTTAGCGCAGCCTCGACCGAACGCGCATATTTGATGTCCACAGTACTGTCCTGTGGTGAATGCATTAATATGAACCTGGGGCGCAAATCCGGCGGAAGGTCCCGGTGTTTTACTTTCTCACTTTCCCGGAATTCCCACGGAAACGCAAATGCCATGGGCGCTGCAACGGCAAACATGCGGGGATAATCGCATACAAGGTTCATGGTGCCCATGCCGCCCATGGAAAAGCCGGATACAGCAAGCTGCGCAGTGTCGATCCGGTAGCGTTCAGCTAAAATTGTAAGGAGTTGAACCAGGTCCTTTTCAGCAGCATCCACATACCAGCTGTTTCCCCTGCCAAAGGGAACAACTGCCGGAAGGATCAGTGTGTTTATGTCCTGCTTCAGATACGTGAACGTGCGCACCAGTTCCCACTGGGTCCCGTTTGAACCGTGAAGATACAGTATAAGCGGCTGCGGTTTCTTTGAAGCAAAATAGCGGCGCGGCAGATAGAGCGTGTACGGGCAAAGCGTGTCGTCGACCGTTGAATAAAATGCCCGTTCTGAAACACCGGGTTTATCGAGCTTTGAAAAATCATTACTCGAAGACGCTGAAGCAATCTTCTCTGCTTCGGTAAATTCGGCGAGGATATAGGCTGGGTCAGCGGTCCGGTCCTGGTCCTGCTGGTGCATAAGCCTGTATCCCTGCCTGATGTTCCGCACATGCAGGGCGAGCGCGGGCAGCCAGAAGGCGCTGTCGGAACCCGCGCGGACATTACCCCGCATGGCCTCCAGGGACTTATCAAGGTTTGCAAGCCGCCCATGATACCAGATGAACTTCCTCTTCTGGCCATTTGCCGAGATAATATAGGTCCCTTCCGAGGGTTCAATGATCGAAAAAAATGCTTCCTCGCCGTATGCTGCTTCTCCCCTGAAAAGCACTTTGCCTGAAGGCCCTGCTATGCTGATGCCAACAGGTTTTGCAGCCTTTGCCTTGCCTGCCGGGAAAAAACACGAGAAACGCGCGTCCGGAAGCACGGAAATCTCCGGATATACCATGAACCGGGCGCTGGAAAATAAGAACGTGTAAGTGTGGCAGCCTGATGAAAGTAATCAGCTGCATAAAACAGCCCCAAGTCATAGAACATATTTTAAGACACTGCAAACTCTGGAAAGACACTGAACCTCGTCCCCCGCCGGAAATCTGCGCTACCTCCACTCCTCTTGATGACCCATTACCGGACTACTCGGTCTTCGAGGACCTGCCTTCGTACGATAATTAACACTCCTGCCAGAAAGCCATGGCGGAGCTTTTCCGTTTTTACTTGATTGCAAGGCTGAAAGGGGGTATTTTATCTAAAAACAGCGTAGAATCGAAATTTTTTCGGCCCGGAAGACCAAAACCGGGGGCCCGCCTCGCGTCGCCGCAAGGCGAGGCGGGGGCAATATCGAATACCGGAACAAATGACACCTTGCAGGCATCATCGTATCATATCACGAACCGGAAAATCAAAATGCTTATCAATTGGCGCCTGTGCTGCTCAAGAGCGACGGCAAGGAGATCCGGGTCCATGTGGCCTGCGAGATCAGCGACCTTGATTGGGCAAATGCTGTTGACCGGTATCCGGCCTTGAGCAGAAAAGAGGTGAAGACTGACGTGACAATGAATGCCGATGACATGCTTGCGCTGGCCGGGCTCATTTCAAAGAAGAAATCACGCGTTCAGAAGCGGGTGCCGTTCCTTGGCGCCATTCCCTTCCTGGGCAGGCTTTTCTCCTCGACCAGGGACGATATCCGCGACATAGAGACGGTTATCCTCCTGACACCCAGGATCGTGACATCGGGCAAAGGGGAGAATATCAAATTGGAACAGAAGTAGAGCGCGGCTTATTTTTTAAATATCCAGAAGAATAAATCCTGCAGGCTATATTCAGTGAATGCATTAACGTTGTCTTCGCGGCCAGAACCGAAAAAGAACGGGGCAGTCCCATAGACGATTGCGCGCTCAAAAATGGGGAGATTGTTTTTTATATCTATGATACTGCATTTAAAAGAGATGTCGTTGTTCTGCTTTGAGACCTGCGAATAGGTAAGGGTTGGCCTGGCGCCCATCTGGCTGCCGACTTGGACATTCACGCCAAGAGCCCATTCCCATGCGCGTTTATAAACGTCCTTTGAATAATAATTGTAAATAATCACAATATATTCATCTCCTTTTGCCTGAAGGGTTTGCCGTACTTCCGGAGGAAGGCTAGTGACGAATGAATCCCTGCCGGCCAGATCAATAGTAATTAACCTGTCTGTGGGAAGGTCAACGCGGTCCCAGCCCAGCCCGCACCGGCGGACAGTGTATTCAAATTCACGGCGGACTGCTATCATGGTTTCGTCTTTTTCGGAAAACCGTGAAAAATCCAACTTTCCCAAGAAGGATTTGTCGCTGACAATCCGTTCACTGAAGAAAACAACCGGGGAGGCGTAGGCGATTTTATGGCCTTGTAAGGTTTTATATGAATGGTTTAATTTGTAGGAGCTGCTGCAGTTGATGAGAAATTGCGAAATCAGAATGATAAAGGCTAATGCTATACGCCGCATGACCGTTTTGCTTTGACACATGCCTTTTCGTCAGATCCTTTGACAGAATTCATTCTTGTCGTTGATAAAATAGACGTTGCGAGTTAAGAAAACAAGAAAATAAGTGAAAAAACTGAATTTTGCATTTTGTGCCGCTGATTGCTATATTAATGGTTGATTAGTCATGGTAGATTTCCATTATTCTGAAGTGAGGTATATGTATGGTAGCCTATGCGCATAAAATTGTAAATGAAGCGCTTTCCCTGCCGAATGATGTCCGTGCCGAAGTGGTTTCAAAACTTCTCGAAAGCCTTAATCTGCCCGCGCAGAAAGAAATAGACCGCTTATGGGGCCAGGAGGCGGAAAAACGTTTGAAAGAACTGAAAACTGGTAAAGTTAAAGCTGTCCCTGGAGCGCGTGTTTTCGCGGGAATAAACCAGCGCTATTTCAGAAAATGAATTTTTCATTCCATCCGGAAGCTGAACAGGAATTCCTCGCCGCAATTGATTATTATGAAATCTGCAAACCCGGCCTTGGGGTTGAATTCGCTCAAGAAATTTATGCTACCATACATCGCATCCTGCGGTTCCCGAACGCCTGGTCTGAATTATCCGCCAATACCCGGCGATGTCTTGCGACGCGTTTTCCTTTTGGTGTCATTTACAACCACACCTTTGATCACGTGACCATTTTAGCGGTCATGCAATTAAATCGTAAGCCCGGATATTGGATGAATCGATGATCAGTCTGGCCCGTGGAAATTGATGACGATTCAGGCAAGGTCAAGTTTGATCACTGTTCCGGGCCCACTGTAATACTTTTTAAGGCACTGTAACCTGTGGAAAGAGGCGAAACCCCGTCCCCCACCGGAAATCTGCCCGCCTCGACCCGCCTTGCCCGCCGCAAGGCGAGGCAGGCTCGCTCTCGGCGAGGCGGGCGTTATTTCCCCGTCCCAAGAAGACCCACTACCTGATTATACTGTCTTCGAGGACCTGCCTTCGTACGATAATTAACGCTCCTGCATGAAAGCCATGGCGTAGCTGCACCTATTTTACTTGATTGCAAGGCTGAAAGGGGGTATTTTATCTAAAAACAGCGTAGAATCGAAATTTTTTCGGCCCGGAAGACCAAAACCGGGGGGGGGGGGCAATATCTAATGCCGGAACAAAATTCGCCATGTATAAAGGACCGCGAGGCTATACGAACCCAAAAATCAAAATACTTATCAGTCACACCAAAGGTAACGGAAATATACCAGCGGGTAAAAGGAAAAACACCTGTGCAGCATATCCGGGAGATACGGCTCGAAAAAGCGGGTTTGCTGCTCAAAACCACCATGAAATCCGTTTCTGAAATAGCATATGAGGCCGGCTTTTCAGATCCGGTCATTTTTCAGCGTAATTTAATAAAATACAGCGGGTTAACCCCTGGCCAGTATCGGGATAAAAAATCTGATTAATAAAAAGTCTCTTTTATTTTAAAAAAGTCTCATCTGTTTTCATATAATCTACTGTTTTATTTCCAAAATCATTGTTTTTAACTTCCCTTGGATTATATTTGCAGTATAGTAGGAAGGTAAATAATGAAAACAGTGATCCGTGTTCTGGCATTAGCTGGTTTTTTCTCCATTTCCCAGGGCTATGTTGTTGATTCCCTGTTGTTTAGCGACGATTTTAACAATACCCTTCAGAATTGGGTCTGTGCAACCATAAGCGGCGGCGCTGTAACCATAAAGGAAAAACAATGAAAACGATATTTTCGATTATTTTTGAAATCGATATTTTTTCGGCCCGGAAGACCAAGACCGGGGGGGGGGGCAATATCTAATGCCGGAACAAAATTCGCCATGTATAAAGGACCGCGAGGCTACACAAACTCAAAAACAAAAATACTTATCAGTCAGCGCCTTGGTAGATATGGATTCACCTGTTAAGATTGAAGACAAAGCCACTTCCTTAAATGTGCCTGCATCCTACCTTTACAACAGCTTGAAGTCTTATAATTGAAACCAATTTTTCAGGAGGTTTTATGAAACACTTATCAGCTTATTCATTACTGCTTGTTTTGCTCCTTGCAGGAACTCTCTTCTCGGCAAATATTGTAGAATCTGCCGGTGGCGGAGCCCTGAATAGCGTAGAGCAGCAGACAATAACCCGGCAGGTTACAAAGTACCACAATGGTACAAGTACCGAAACCATGACATTTAATTTTTTCAGATATGGACCTGTTCACAGCAATATGCCATTGATGGTCATATTCATCGCCTGGGGGGGGACAGTTTCAAACTCGGAAAGCAGAATGCAGTATAATGACGATCTGAACGATGCTCCTATTACAATTGTCGTAGGTATAGGTCCAGACGCCACAAGCCAAACCAATAACTGGTATTGGGGAAATGTAAATGGTAGTGAAAGTGTTCCGTGGGCCCATAATGAAACGATTAAATTTTTAAATGAGATAAAGTATGGGTCGTTTGATGTGAGTTCTGTATTCAGCGGAGCAGGTATCGATACAAACAGAATTTATGCTTATGGCCACAGTATTGGCGGCACTGCTGCAAATCAGGTTGCCATAAAGCACCCCGAGATATTTGCTGCCTACCATGGCCATGCCGGTTGGACCCATTACTGGGGAGATGGTAATAACTTTTTTACTGATGGCCGCGGTTGCCTCGCATTCTCGTCCATGGTTGGTGGCATAAATCATGGAGACTGGTGCGAAGAGGATCCATCTATAACTGTTAAGGGGAATTGTGATCAGACATACCTGCCTCTTGGCACAGTTGATATCCCGGCATACCAGTATACAGATCTTGGCTGGTATTTCGGCTCTAACGGGAATGGAGGGTGGAATTATAGAGATCCATCTTTTCCAGCCCCTTTTGCATATTTCTCAAGTGGTGATGGGGACGACCCGGATCACCAGGGCGATAATCTTCAACCATCGATGGAGGAGTCACGCAGAGGTTATATTTACAATAGATACAGTGGTGGCCACAGTGGAAGTTCTTTTATCCGGTGGGATAGGTTTCGGAAGTTCCGTAAAGACCAGAGCTTTCTGGCATTTACCAATAGAAACTATGGGCTTAATAATTTTTCAACTTCGGGAATCTTCAATGATATAGGAGTGCATGGCTGGGATCCTTCAACAATAGTTGATGAGACAAATCACTACTATGTTGAACTCACCGGTGCCGGAACTGCCGATGTAACCTTAAGGCGGCTTCAACATTTTACCCATACTCCCGGGACCCAATATAATCTTCAGATCAACGGTTCTGTACAGGGAACAATCACTGCAGACCAATATGGTCTTGTCACGATCCCTCAGGTTGCTGATGATGCAACGATTGATCTTGTCGTTTCCGGCCCTTCAGCTGTCGAGAATGGCAGTGTTGTTGAAGATGTTTCGCTGAGTGTGAGTCCGAATCCATTTAACCCCAGCACTACGATACATTTTAAAAAGCAGAATGCAGATTTTAAATTCACAGAAATTAAAATCGAAATATATAATTTAAACGGTAAATTAATTGAAAATTTAACCTACATTCCGCAGATCCGCCGGACAATATCTATGCTTTATAATATGCTATATAAAAATTACGCGTACAATATTTTCGGCACAGAGAGCAGCTTGAGCACCTCCTTTTGCACAGGCGTCAGTTTCG
>Ga0208953_1001135_pt1 | contig 17334 bp, 19 predicted proteins | sample RifOxyB2_FD_184033 | JGI IMG/M metagenome (GOLD analysis project Ga0208953, IMG submission 184033) | Groundwater microbial communities from Rifle, Colorado - Rifle Oxygen_injection B2 (SPAdes) | ecosystem: Environmental > Aquatic > Deep subsurface > Groundwater | place: USA: Rifle, Colorado... | reverse complement strand
TCTAATATATCAGAGTATATCGTTCGGACACGAGAGGGTCCGTCGGATGTCGCTCTTCGGTTCGTCTCGCGTGCGCGGGGTCGTCACCATCCATACCTTGGTCGGGAGCGACGAGGTTCGCGAACGTCGGCGACAGTCCGCGGTGATCGGCGCAAAGGTTCATCTTACTCGATGATGATTGCGTGCGGGACCCAGGGGATCCGACTGCCAGCTCTGTTGATCTGCTGACCCTGAATGGAGGACTTAGGATGAGTAGGACGTTGACAGTTGCATGCTGCGTGTTCGTCGTCATTTGCCTGATGTCTGTGAGCGCCGCGTCCCAGGAAGCCCTGGCGGCCGACCCCGTGTCTGGCTGGGAGGACGCTGTGATGCTCGAGTTCCTGAACGCGGACAATTATGAACCAGACCCCCCGCAGGTCTCGGCTGATCCCTTCGGGAACGCGTTTGTCGTCTGGGGGCAGTGGGACGGGGTCAGGTACTGCACCTTCGCCGACCGGTACGTCTATGGCCGGGGCTGGACCGGGGTCGAGCTCATCGACTCGACCTTCACGGACGACTGCACACATCCCGATGTGGCCGTGGACGGGCATGGGAACGCGATTGCGGTGTGGGGACAGACCACCTCGTTCGTCAGCAGCGTGTGGGCGAACCGGTACGTGGTCGGCGAGGGCTGGGGCACACCCGAGGTTATCGAGACCCAGACGGAAGTGGCGGGCCTCCCCAAGGTGGTGGTCGAACCGTCGGGCAACGCCACAGTCGTGTGGACGCAGTATCTGAGCGGCCACGGTCACCTCTGGTCGAACCGGTACGTGGTCGGCCTGGGGTGGGGCGTGGAGGAGGAGGTTGAACCTTATGTCGAGAACGCCTTCAGCTTCGACATCGCCCTGGACGGGACTGGCTGCGTCGTCGCCGTGTGGTCACAGGATGACGTGACGCACAACAACGTCTCAGCCAACAGATACGTCCCCGGCGAGGGCTGGGGCGAAGCCGAGATGATCGGGGGTAACCTGCCCGGGGACACGGCGGAGCCCAAGGTGGCCGTCGACTCGTCGGGCAACGCGACCGCAGTGTGGTATCAGTTCGACGGCGCCTACTGGAGCATTTGCTACAACCGGTATGAGGTCGGCGAGGGCTGGGGCGCTGCGGGGCTGATCGAGCACGACAACTCGGAAGACGCCTCCGCCGTGCGCGTGGCCGACGACGGCTCCGGGACCGCGCTGGCTGTGTGGCAACAGGACTACGCCGGTGTTCCCAGCATATGGTCCAGTTTCTACGTGCCGGGTGAGGGCTGGGGTACCCCCGGGACGGTCGAGGACAGCAGCGAGTTCGCATACATCCCCACGGCGGTCATGTACGGGCCAGACAACCGGACCGTGCTGTGGCACCACTGGAACGGCGAGCGCCTGGCCGTCTGCTCGAGCAGTTACGTCGCAGGCGAGGGCTGGGGGGAGATGGAGACCGCGTCTGCTGACAGAGGCACCAATTCGGGGGGCGTGGAGGCCTCTGTCGACGGGTTCGGTGACATCTTCGCAGTGTGGCTGCAGGGCGACGGCGTCCGGAACAACGTCTGGGCGAATCGGCACGTCCTGCTGGACGTGACGCCCCCGCCGCTCTCCATCGAGACCCCGGATGACGGCCTCACGACGGAGGACCCGACCGTGACAGTCTCCGGCCTGACGGAGCCGGGAGCGGCCGTGGCTATCAATGGTGTGTACGCGGTCGTGGACTCGGGCGGGCACTTCTCGTGCGTCATCGCCCTGGTCAACGGAGCTAACACGATCACCGTGAACGCGTCCGACCCATCCGGGAACTGGGCGGAGGCGTCCATCACCGTGACGTTCGTCGACCCGGTGCCGGCCCTCGAGGAGCAGCTGGCCACCGCGCTCGACGACCTGGCCGCGCTCCAGGACGAGCTCGATTCCGCCCTTGCTGCCCTAGATGTGCTCCAGGTGGCGCTGGACGATTCCGAGGCGGAGGTCGCGACGCTCCAGGCTCAGCTCGACACGGCCCTCCTGCTCCTGACATCCCTAGAGGCGCAGCTGGACGCGGCCGAGGCCGACCTGGCGGATGCCCAGGCGGAGCTCGCGGCCGCCGACGGCGACCTTGAGTCCCTACAGTCGCAGCTCGACAACGCCTTGGTCAACCTGACCGCGGCCGAGGACGAGTTGGCGGATGCACTCGACGACCTGGCAGCTGTCCAGGACGAGCTCGACGCCGCCGAGGATGAGCTGAGCGGCGCCAACGGGGACCTCGACGACGCGAGCTCGCTGAACTTGCTGCTGATGGCAGGCCTCGCCGTGGCCGCGGTCGTCGCGGCCGTGATGGCGGCCATGTTCCTCAGGCTCAGGGGCAGGGACGGCCAGTCGGCCTGAGCAGCGACGCGCCTGCGCCCTCGGCCTGGCCCCTCTAGCGGGGCGCCAGCGGACGCTACCTGTAATATATCAGAGTATATCATTCGGAGACGAGAGGGTCCATCGGATGTCGCTCTTCGGATCGTCTGGCGTTCGCGGCGTCGTCAACGACGGCATGACGCCCGAGCTCGCGTGCCGCATAGGTATGGCCGTCGGGTCGGATGCGGGGAATGTCGTCATCGGCACCGACTCGAGGACCTCTGGTCCGATGATGGAGGCCGCCGTGTCGAGCGGGCTCATGGCTTGTGGGTGCCAGGTGTACTCGTGCGGGCTCGTGACGACCCCCACGCTCGCGGAGGCCACGAGGTGCATGGACGCCGGGGTGATGCTCACGGCGAGCCACAACCCCCCTGAGTATGCCGGGATCAAGCTCTGGAACCCGGACGGGATGGGCTTCTCCGTCTCCCAGTCGGACAAGATAGAGCAGCTCGTGTCATCCAGGAAGTTCAGGCTCAAACCCTGGGACAAGGTGGGCCAGAGGCATGTCCTGAACGACGTGCCCGAGATGCACGCCCGCAGGATACTGGCGGGCGTGGGCAAGGCCAAGCTCAAGGTCGTGGTCGACTGCGCCAACGGACCCGCGTTCAACATCACGCCCATCGTGCTCCAGCGGATGGGCTGCAAGGTAGTCACGATCAATTCCAACCCGGACGGACACTTCCCTGGCAGGATGCCTGAGCCGACCGAGGAGAACCTCGGCGACCTCAGGAACGCCGTCGTGTCCATGAATGCCGACGTCGGGATAGCCCATGACGGCGACGCCGACCGGATGGTCGCCTTCGACGACAAGGGCCAGTATCTGGGCGGGGACCAGCTCCTGGCGTTGTTCGCGAAGCGGTACGCCAAGAAGAAGGTCGTCGTTACCGTGGATGCTTCCATGGCCATCGACGACTACGTCGATGCCAAGGTCGTGCGCACGCGCGTCGGGGATGTGTTCGTGAGCGAGGAGGTCAAGAAGACCAAGGCCGACTTCGGGGGCGAGCCCTCGGGCACCTGGATATTCCCAGACCAGTCTTACTGCCCCGACGGCATACTGGCGGCCGCTAGGCTCGTCGAGATAGCCTCCAAGAAGAAGCTCTCGGAGCTCAGGAAGGGCATACCGTCCTATCCCACGCTCAGGGGGGCGGTGTCGTTCAAGACGGAGGACAAGGCAAAGGTGCTCAAGAAGCTCAAGGCCGAGATGACCACCATCGAGTCCGAGGAGCTGCTGACCATGGACGGCTTCAGGCACCAGTTCGCGGACGGGTGGGCGCTCGTGAGGCCCTCCGGGACGGAGCCGAAGGTCAGGATGCTCGCGGAGGCCCGGGACGAGGCGCGGGCCCAAGAGATAATGAGGCTCATGACAGATGCCGTGAGGAGGTGCGTCAAGTGAAGGGATACATCCTCGCCGCGGGCGAGGGGGTCAGGATGAGGCCTCTGACCTCGAACATACCCAAGCCGCTCCTGTCCGTCGCGGGCAGGCCGTTCCTGGAGCACAACATAGACGCGCTCAAGGGCGCGGGCATCAAGGACATCATACTGCTGATAGGCTGGAAGGCGAACCGCATCAGGGAGCACTTCGGGGACGGTTCCTCGTTCGGCGTGAGGATAGAGTACGTGGAGCAGAAGGAGAGGCTCGGGACCGCCCACGCCATCAGCATGATCAAGGACAAGGTCGATTCACCGTTCTTCTGCCTGTACGGGGACGTCGTCCTGACCCACGAGTCCGTCAAGGGGCTCGTGGAGCACCACAGGAAGGTCAAGGGGTCGGTCATGGCATTGACATCGGTCCCGGACCCGAGGAGGTACGGGTGCATCAAGGTCCAGGACGGGGTCGTCGTGGACATCATGGAGAAGCCTGAGGTGCCCGAGGGCAACCTCGTCAACGCGGGCGCGTACGTGCTCGAGCCCGCGATATTCGACGCCATCGCCGAGACCAAGAAGTCCGTCAGGGGCGAATACGAGATCACGGACTCCTTCAGGATCATGATGGCGAAGTCCCATCTGTACACCCACCTGCTCACGGGCGAGTGGATGGATGTCGCGAGGCCCTGGGACCTGCTCGAGGCGAACAGGATACTCATGGAGGGCCTCGAGACCAGGATCGAGGGCACCGTATCCGACAAGGCGACCATCGTCGGGGACGTGGAGATAGGGAAAGGGTCAGAGGTCCTCGCTGGGAGCTATATCGTCGGCCCGGCCATCATAGGCAAGGACTGCGTCATAGGCCCGAACGCCTACATCCGCCCGTCCACATCCATAGGCGATGGGTGCAAGATCGGCAACTCCGTGGAGATCAAGAACTCCATCATCATGGACGGCACCAAGGTGCCGCACCTGAGCTATGTCGGGGACAGCGTCATCGGCGAGCGGTGCAACCTCGGCGCAGGCACGAAGATCGCGAACCTGCGCCTGGACGAGAAGGAGGTCATGGTGGTCGTGGACGGCAAGAAGACCGGTTCCGGCAGGAGGAAGCTCGGGGCGATCATCGGGGACGATGTCAAGACGGGCATCAACGCCACCATCGATGTCGGCACCATCATAGGCGAGGGCTCGTTCATAGGCATGGGCGCGCTCGCGAAGGGCACCATCGCCCCTGGAAGCAAGGTGTTCTGAGACACCCCCTGCGTGCCCGGTCCACCCGGGCACCTTCCGACGCATGGGGAGGTGCTCAGCCGCCCGCGCCCCCTCCACCATCGGACTGAGTCGACGCACGGGTGCTCAGTGCTGTCACTTGAGGTTGTGGTCGTAGAGTCCGAGGCTATCGAGCCGCTCCCTCTTCTCCGTACGCATCCTGCGCCATCTCATGGCTGCGAATGCCGTGGGCCATCCAATCACGGCGGCCAGAGCGGTCCAAATCGCGGCAGCCCGGAGCCCCTCAACAAGGACCTCGTCGCTGTCCATGTTGGCATAGGTCATGACATTCTCGTTCGTGTCGTCGAACACGAAGTGTGAGATGTGGTACACTCCTTCATCGTCGATGGCCAGGGCCGGCTTGTCGTAGCCGAACGCCGAGCCGCTGTCCTGAATCACAGTGAAGGTCCACCCGTCATCCGTCTTCTCCGCGATCTTGAGCCACGAGGACTCGAAGGCGAAGGACTGCTGGATATAGGCCATGTAGATCCGGTCCTGTCCGTCTATGACGAGGTCGACACCCGTCCATGAGCTGTCTCCCGCATAGTCGACGCTCTCAAAACACCAGTACTCTCCGTCGAAGTAACAGTGTTGATACATCGACCCTGGCTCGTATCTCTCGGCGACCAGGTGCATGTTCCCCTGAGAATCCAGCTCGGCGTCTCTAATGGTGATGTCGTCCCCTCCCATGAATGGGTCACCAATAACGAGGCCCGAGTCCGTGACATCTGCAACGGCGCGGAATGGGGTCTCCGTGACGTTCTGTCTGTAGGCTACCAGTGCCCGGATCTCGCCGTCCTCTTGGGCCATGAGCCCTGCGACCGAGGGGAAGCTCGTGCCGTTAGGATGCTCCGAGGTTCCTGCGAGGGCCCATTCGTCCGCCGTGACCGTCCAATGCTGGAACTCCCAGTCCCAGTAGTCCGGCCAGGAGGAGGTCACCAAACGCTGAATCGAGCAGAGGCCGTGCACGGACCCCGACGAGTCCATGACTGTCGCTCCCTCTTTGAAGTCCTCTATCTGCACCGCGATGTTCTCGAAGCCCTCGGATGTGCTGTATGCGTACACGAACCCCTCGTCCGTTTCGCACCAGAGCACGTGGACCTTGGAGTCGGTGTCGATATAGAGTTTCAGTCCGTAGATGCTCTGGGCGGCCGGTCCGACTGTGGACACATCCCAGTCCCCATCCGACCTAACCGCATGTCTCACCACCCATCTCTGGTCGACCATTCCTTGGAAGACGACATGGACCAATCCTGAATCGTCGATCGCAGTCGCGACATCATTGCACCTCGTGTCGCAGACCTCGACGCTCTGGACGAACCAGCCATCGGAGTCCCGGTATCCGTATGCGAATGCGGCTGCGAAGAACGTAGCAGTCACAACTATGGCTGCAGCAACGAGAACCCTCTTCCGACCCCTCACCATCTCGAATGCCCCGTGTGTGGATGGGCCCGGGGGGTATTTGGCGTTGTCTGAGGATTCTCCGGACGTCCTGGTGAAAGTCACCTGGTCAGTCCACGACTTCCAGGTCCCTCTCGTTCCCCGCGCCATCGTAGCACGCCCAGCTCCTCATGTTGTACGGCTCGCACACGATTATGTGGCAGTACCCGAACCTGTTGAACAGGTCCAGGTCCGCGTCCGATGGATAGCAGCTCCCCGACGGGTGCGAGTGCACCGTCCCCACGATCTTCGGCTCGTGCGGCATCATGTGCATCCGGAACAGAGCGGAGGTCTCCCCCGACTCTGTACCTGGCAGGAGCCAGAGCTCCTTGATGACGCCATTGTCGGCCTTCAGCATGGCCGCGAACTCGTTCGGGTACTGGGACTTCGAGGCCTCGAGTATCATCTTGAGGGTCCTCTTCTTGATGGCCTTGACGGGCTCCATCCTCTTCGTGAAGTCGAACAGGGGCACCGTCGTCAGCCCTCCAGGCCAGCCCTGTCCTTGATGACCGAGACGAAACCCTCCTTGTCCTTGACGCTCAGGACTATCTGGTCCACGAGCGGCCTCATCAGGCTGCCGAACTGCTGCGGCCCGTCCAGCTTGATGGATATGAGCTCCTTGAAGGACGCCGTGACGAACACGGTCTTCTTCTTGGCCACGTACTTCACGCCTATCCCGACCATGACCGACCCATAGGTCACCTTCACGTCAGTGACGCCCTTGATGTACCTGTACGGCACGGTCGTGTTCATCAGCAGGCCCATCCTGAGGTGCAACCCCTTCTCGCCCGCATGGTGGCTCGTGAACATGGGCGGCACGAACAGGAGCAGGAGCGGGCCGCATATCAGGACCGCGCACGCAATCCACATGACGCGTGCGAAGTCCTCGACGGCGTCGTAGGCGAGGAATAGCATGACGGCCATGGCCACGATGTCTATGGCCGCGCCCGCGGCGAACCACAGCTTCGGGTAGTCTATCCTGACGGCGTCGACCGCTACCGGTGGCATCGTATCATCCTTGGGGGCTCAGTGCCTGTGCCCTATCATGGGCGACGAGGCCATCAGCTTCTCCTCGAGGTTCTTGTAGAACTCGCCCTTGAGTATGACGAACCTGGCCTTCTTCTCCGACGATGTGAACACGATCTCCTCGTTCCCGGTCAGGAAGACCTCCTCCTGGCCGTCCGCGACCATGACGCACTCCTTGGGCTCGTGGATGGTGACGGATATGGAGCTCTTGGCGGGCACGACGAGCGGCCTCGCGGAGAGCCTGAAGGGCGCAATCGGGGCTATCACGAGCGCCTCGACCCTGGGGTCTATGATTGACGAGCCGACGCTCATCGCGTAGCATGTGGAGCCCGTGGGGGTGGCGACTATGATCCCGTCCGCGCGCATCTGCGTGGCGGGCTTGTTGTCGACGGACACGACGAAGTGCCTCATCTTGGCGACATGGGCCGTGTGCACGACCGCCTCGTTCGTGGTGTCCTTCATCCGCTTGCCGTCGACGACGACCTTGAGCTTGAGGCGCTTGTCGATCTTGTAGTCGCCTTTGACGAGCTGGGCCATGGACGTCTCTATCTCGCCCGGCTGCACCTCCGTCAGGAAGCCCAGGACGCCGGCGTTCACGCCCAGTATTGGCAGGCTGGTGCTCTGCAGGGTCCTCAGGATCGTCCCGTCGCCTCCGACGGTGATGAGCACGTCCGCCTTCAGCTTGTTCAGCGGCACCCCGTCCCGTCCGAGTGCCTCCGCTGTGCGCTCCTCGAAGACGAGGTCCTCGCCCTCGAGCGCCTCAACGACCTTGTTCGCAACGCGCTTGAAGTTCTTCAGCTCCGGCGTGCCTGAAATGCCTATCCTCATAGGACCAGCTCCTTGATCTTCGGGTCACCATATGCCAGGAAGTTCTTCCTGTCGTCCAGGGAGAGCTCCATGTCCAGCTTGTTCCCGGTGAGGTCGACGACCTCACCTCCGGCCTCGCGCAGTATGAGGCACGAGGCAGCTATGTCCACGATCCTGATCATCCTCGACCGCTTGGTGCAGTTCATGTAGTGGGCCTGGGCCGAGCCCTGGGCCACGAGGCACATCTCCAGAGACGCGCACCCCATGGTCCTGACCCTGGACGCCATGGCCTTGACCTTCTCGCTCTCGGGCGCGACATCCCGGCCGTCGAACATCAAGAATAGGGAATCGTCCCGGTTGAACTTGGATACCGCGATCCTGTGGCCGTTGAGCTCCGCCCCGCCGCCCCTGCGGGCGTAATACGTGTCGCCAGAGAACAGGTTCCTGACGAGTGCGTGGTCGCAGTCGGCCATGGTCTTGCTGCACACGGCCATCGATATGGAGAAGAACGGGATGCCCCTGGTGCAGTTGACGGTGCCGTCGATGGGGTCAAGGACGAGGGTCTTCTTGCCGCCTCTGTCCACGAACCCTATCTCCTCGCTCAGGACGTTCAGGCCTATGCCCTGCTCGTCCATGAACGCGAGAACGGCGTCCTCGGCGAACTTGTCTATCTTGGATGTGTCGGACCCGCTCGCGCCCTTCCCGACCGGGATGTGCCCTGCGTAGTCCTTTGGGAGCCCGCGGTACTTCCGCATGACCTCGTCCGCGATGTCGTTCAGCTCGGCCTTCACGGCCGATGTATCAGACGCTGTGGCTATATTAGTTTCCGGTTGCTGTTATCGCGGTCTGAGCCCCTGGAAGATGGTGCCCCCGCCCGAGCTGATGAGCTTCCTGAGGCTGATATCGGACCCGTACTCCTCGCCGAGCCGTCTGGCCAGCTCGGAGGGCATGCCGTCCCTCTCCAGCTCCCTGACGAAGGTCCTGGAGGCATTCCTCGCGGTCCTCTTCATCCTGAGGTAGCTCAGGCCGAGCTTGAGGACCAGCGCGGGAGCCTGCGTGCCGACGGTCCCGACCAGCTTCAGTATATCGGTCCTCTCGTCACGGTCAGTCATCTTCGCCCGATTCCTTCTCGAACTTCTTCTTGATCTTCTCTCTGACCTTCGCCTCGATGAGATCGTCCACGCCGTCGTTGTGGCTGTGCCCCTGGATCGCCTTGCCTATCATCCCGCCGATGCTGAAGCTGGACATGAAGTCCTGCGTGAGCTCGAAGGCCTGATCCTCGGCCATGCCCGCGTCCTTCATGGACTTGTAGAACTGGGCTACGGCCTTGGCCATGTTCTCGGCGTTCTCTGTGTTGTACATCGTCTTCGTGATCGCCTCGACCAGCTTAGGTATCTCGGTCGAGACGACCGAGAGTATCTCCTTGAGCTTCTCCGGATCCATATCGTCGTCCATTCTCCTTCACTCATCCCGGCCCTGCTCGGGCCTTCTGATAGATAACATGAGGCGTATCGGTATATTACCGAAGCGGACAGAAGTGGCCGACGCTCACTCGCTCGTCTTCTTGTCGAGCCCGAGTCCGAGGAGCTCGTACCACTTCTTCACGTAGCCCTCCGAGAGCCAGTACTCCTTGGACCTCTCGGAGCCCTTCTCGACGACCACGCCCTTCTCACGGAGCATCTTGAGCCGGTCCCGGACGATCCTCCTGGAGGAGGACCCCCTCCGGTCCTTGAGCTTGTCCGTGATCTGCGTGATGTTCTGTCCGTCCCGCTCGAAGAGTATCTTGACGATCTCCCTCGATATGTGGTCCTTGACGCCGGGCATGAGCAGGTCGGGGGATATCTCCCCGTACTTCTGGTACAGGTCTATGAGTCTGAAGTAGCTCGAGGATATCTTCTGGAACCGCTCGATGTATTCGAGCAGCTGCGAGTACGGCCCGGAGACCATCCTCATGGACTCCTCGAGCCCCTCCATCTTCTCCGCCAGGGACTTTATCTGGTCCTTGACGTCCTCGTCCGGCATCGCCTATTCGTATGCCTTCCGGTGTATAACTTATTTATCGGCTATGGCATAGGCCGGGCTGCATGGCGCTCGTGAATCCGTTCAAGGAGCTCGAGGGCGCGCCCAACGTGTACACCACCGGGCGCACCCTGATGACGGTCAACGCCGCCCGCGATGTGAACGTGTACGGCGAGCGCCTGGTCGAGTTCCAGGACACGCAGTACCGCTCCTGGGACCCGATGAGGTCCAAGCTCGCCGCGCTCATGCTCCTCGGCGGCAGGGGCCTCGGGCTGGACAGGTCGACGAGGGTCCTCTACCTCGGAGCCGCGTCGGGCACGACCGCGTCCCATGTATCGGACGTCGCGTCCTCGGGCATGGTGTACTGCGTCGAGGTGTCCGCTAGATCCTTCAGGGACCTCGTGGGCGTGTGCGAGTCCAGGAAGAACATGATACCTATCATGGCCGACGCTTCGATGCCGGAGAGCTACGCGCACATGGTCGAGGGCGTGGACCTGGTCTACCAGGACATCGCCCAGAGGGACCAGGCAGAGATATTCGTCCGGAACATGAGGCACTTCGAGGCCGAAAAGGGCATACTGATGCTCAAGTCGAGGAGCGTCGACGTGAACCGGGAGCCGGGAGAGGTCTACGCCCAGGTCAGGAAGGAGCTCGTCTCCAAAGGCCTCAACATCCGCGAGGCCATCGACATATCGCGGTACGCGATGGACCACGCGGCCTTCGTGGTGTCCCCATGAGCGGGCGGGAGCCGTTCGCGTACGCGATCGCGTTCCAGGGCGACTCGTTCATCATGGTCCGCCACCGCGGGCGCGCATGGGAGATGCCGGGCGGGAGGCTCGAGCCTGGAGAGACGTTCGAGCAGGCCGCAGTGAGGGAGTTCTCGGAGGAGACGGGCATGGCCCTCGAACCCCTCGGGACCATCGATGTCGAGGGCGGGAAGGTCGTCGTGGGACGCGCGCACTCGCGGTGCTGCGGACCCCCTCATCCGGACGCGATCGTCGAGGCACGCATGTTCAAGGAGCTCCCTGAGGACCTTTCGTTCCCCCTGGTGGAGTACCGGGAGATGCTGTCCAAGGCCCGCGCCATTGTCGAAACCTTTAAATGAGGGAAGAATATAGTTGGCCTGCCTCGCCACAGGTCAAACCAGTTACATCGGAGATAGAGCACAATGTCAAGGATGCATTCGAGCAAGAGGGGCAGATCGGGCTCCAAGCGCCCCATGACGGACAAGAACCCGGACTGGGTCCAGCAGTCCCCAGAGGAGATCAAGGATCTGGCGGCCAAGCTGGCGGGCGAGGGCAAGAACATGGCCACGATAGGCCTGATCCTCAGGGACCAGCATGCAATACCGAACGTGAGGCTCGCGACGGGCAAGAGCATGAAGGAGATACTCGAGGAGAAGGGCATCAAGCCCGCGCTCCCGGACGACCTGTCCAACCTCATGAAGCGCGCGGTCGAGGTCAACAAGCATGTCCAGATGAACAAGAAGGACCTGCACAGCACGCGGGGCATGCACTTGATCGAGTCGAAGATACGCAGGCTCACGAAGTATTACAAGCGTGAGGGTCTGATACCTGAGACATGGTTCTACTCCATGGCGAACGCCGCGCTCGAAGTCGAGTGAGGCTTCCATGAACGGGAGCATCGCACTCCCGGCTGATTTCTCGGACGCGGTCAAGCACGCGGCCAAGATGGTCGACAAGGCGGAGTACGTCAGGGTCATCTCTCACTACGACGCCGACGGGCTCGCGGCAGGGTCCGTCATGGCGGGGGCGCTCAGGCGCATGGGGAAGCAGTTCCATCTGTCCATGGTCAAGGGGTTGGACGCGGGCGCGGTCGAACGCATCGCCAAGGAGGGCAACGCGAACATCATCTTCCTGGACATGGGCTCAGGCCAGATAGACGGGCTCGAGTCCCTGGACGCGAAGGTCGTCGCCCTGGACCACCACAAACCCCTCAGGAAGTCCAAGAAGGTCATTCAGGTCAATCCGCACTTCCACGGCATGGACGGCATGGTCGAGGCCTGCGGCGCGTCCCTGAGCCTCCTGTTGTCCGTCGTCATGGATGAGGCCAACTGGGACCTGTCCCCGATAGCCCTCGCGGGCGTCGTGGGGGACAGGCAGCACATGGGCGGCATGAAGGGCCTGAACCAGCAGATACTCGAACTCGCTGTCGAGAGGAAGCATGTCACCGTCCAGCGCGGGCTGAACCTCACGGGCACGACGGTCCTGGACACCATTTCGAACTCCGTGGACCCGTACTTCGTCGGGTTGTCCGGCAGGGAGGAGAACGTGGCCGCGTTCCTCGAGTCCGTCAAGATCAACCCGAAGTCGCCCATGGGCTCCCTGGACGAGGTCTACCGGCGGAAGCTCACATCGATGCTCTCCCTGAGACTCATGGGCCAGGGATGCAGGCCGGAGACGGTCGAGGAGCTAGTGTCGGATGTGCACTGGATACCCTCCATGGAACTGAGCGCGTCCGACCTCGCGGACCTCTTGAACGCCTGCGGCAGGATGGACCACGAGGGCCTCGGGGTCGCCCTGAGCATGGGGGACAGGGAGGCGCTCGAGCAGGCGAACGGCCTGAGGAGGCAGTACACGTCCAAGATCCTGAAGCGGCTCCTCGAGATAGAGGAGGACGGCGCCGAGCAGAAGGACCATATCCAGTACTTCGACGCCCCGGACCCGTCGCTCGCGGGCGCACAGTGCGGCCTCGCGATGCAGTACATCCTGGACCAGGGCAAGCCCACGCTCGCGCTGTCCAAGGCCGACGGTAAGGTCAAGGTCTCCAGCAGGGGGACCAAGCACCTCGTGTCGAAGGGACTCGACCTGTCGTCGGGGCTGAAGAGGGCCGCTGAGAAGGTCGGAGGCACGGGCGGAGGCCACTCCGTCGCATCAGGGGCCACGATACCAGAGGACAAGCAGGAGGAGTTCCTAGTGGCCTTGGACGAGATCGTGGGCAAGCAGCTGGGCTGACGGGCCGAAGGATTGATGTCCCCAGGAGTCGCTCCTTCTTGTCAGAGGAATGGGTATGAAGTGCGCTATCTGCGGGGCGGACAACCCCGAGGGAATGAAGTTCTGCGGGATGTGCGGCAAGGCAACCATCCTTCCAGTGGTCTCGCCTGGTGAGGCTAGGAACAGGTTCTGCGTAGGCTGCGGGAGGGCGATGTCCTGGGACGTGAACGTGTGCCAATACTGCGGACACGACTACAGGGTGCCAGCGAAGGACGTTACCAAGGACTACCTGGTCGCCGGAGGCGTCCTCACGACGATCACGGGCGTGTTCTCGATCGTGCTCACGACCATCATAATCTCGACGATGGGGGAGTTGGAGACGGAGAGCACCGCCCTGGCCATACTCATCTACTCGTGCGGAGTCCTCGGCGTCCTGGGCGGCCTGCTGGCAATGATGAGGAAGCTGTTCCCGTTCGCCGTGCTCGGGGCCGCGTGCGCCATCATGGGTCCGGCGTTCTTCTTCGGGATACCGGGGCTCGTGCTCATCGTGAAGTCCTCGCGGCAGTTCGAGGACGCACCGCGTGCTCACCCGTGATCACGAGACCTGTCCCTCCCGGGGGAAACCCCATCCGGGTGCAGGCCTGCTTCGAACCTTTCAGGCGCTCCAGCCCGCCTTCCCTCGCGTTCGGTCGACCTGTCGACGTGGTCTCACTCCGGATGGAGGACAAGAATTCGGAAGGGGTTTCGAGCTCTTCGGTCTAGAACCTGTACGTGCCGCCGAACACGAGCCAAGCGAGAGTCGACTTCGCCGTCAGGCTGAGGATGATGTACACCTTCTCGCCGTAGAGGTAGTCCGCCCACTTGCCCTTCGCGCGGTACTGCAGCACCATGTTGATGGCGAACACGTTGAAGAACGCCGCCAGGACGAAGAAGATCGCGTACACGAAGGTCGGCACGGCGTCCGCGTTCTGGAATATCGCCCCGAAGAAGTATATCCCGAGGACGACCCACGGGACGAACCCCGCGAAGCATCCGAACATGTACGCCGTCCAGTCGGTCTTCTTCGTGGTCTGGTTGTGCAACTCCATCATCCACCCGAACAGGTTCATGGTCGCGTTCAGGGAGAATATGAGTATCAGGCTCGAGAGCTCCGATATGCCCACGAGGAACGCGATGAGGACGATCATGATGGACGAGCTGATGGAGTACTCGAGCCACCTGGCGTAGTTGACCCCCTTCTTCAGGTTGTCCACGTACCACTTGTTGGCGAAAGTCGAGAGCGAGAAGTGCGCGATCGCGGACACGAACAGGAACGACGCGACGAGCGGCGCGAGCGGCACCGAGGCGATGATGTCCTTGACGGGCACGATCATGCCATTCTCATAGCCCTGGAACGTGGTCCATATCTCCGCCTCGCCAGGTGTGGCTATCAGCAGCATCAGCGCGCCCTGGAAAAGGTGCAGGAACCCCATCACGAGATTGAAATCCTTCAGCTTCTTGAACTTCACATCCTCTGTATCGGCCAAGAACAACCCCTCCTATGCCTCTGAGGATGAATCGCATCACGGGATAATTGATGACTCGCCCGAACATGAACGGGTCAGGGCGGTCTTCGTAGTACGAGTGGGGTCACGTCATCCAGGGCAGGTCGACCTCGTCGGTCCTGTACCTCTGCCTCACGGCGCTGTCCTCGAGCCTGGTCCTGACGCCTGCGTTGTGCATCACGAGCCCCGTCCATGCGATCATGGCGCCGTTGTCTACGCACAATGAGCCAGGGGGCACGAACATCCTCGCCCCGCGCTCCTCCGTCATGGTCCTGACCATCCCCTGGAGACGCTTGTTCTGGACCACGCCACCTCCGAGCAGGACCTCGTCCTTCTCGACATGCGCCATGGCCCTCTCGGTGACCTCGACGAGCATCGCGAAGCAGGTCTCCTGTATCGAGTAGCAGACGTCCTCGAGCCTCTTGCCCGACTTGTGCAGCTGGATGGCAGCTGTCAGTATCCCCGAGAACGCGACGTCCATCCCCTTGACGCTGTACGGCAGGCCCACCAGCTCCGAGCCCTCCTTCGCGAGCCTCTCGAGGTGCGGCCCCGAGGGGAAGGGAAGTCCCACGGACCTGCCGAACTTGTCTATCATGTTACCGATGCCGACATCGAGCGTCTCCCCGAAGACCCGGTACCTGCCGCCCGAGTATGCGATCACCTGCGTGTTCCCCCCGGAGGCGTAAAGGAGGGTGGGGTCGCCGCAGCCGGTGACCCTCCTCCCTATCTCGAGGTGGGCGACGCAGTGGTTCACCCCTATGAGGTCAACGCCCAACGTCAACGCGAGCGAGCGCGCGCCCGTGGCCGCCGTCCTGAGGCACGGTCCGAGGCCCGGTCCTTGGGAGAACGCCACGAGCCCGATGTCCTTGTACGATATGCCCGCCTTGGAGACCGCGTCGTGCATCAGGGGGACCATGTTCTCCGCATGGTGGTTCGCAGCCTCGCGCGGGTGTATGCCGCCCTTGGACCCGTCTATCATCTTGCCCGTGTTGGCGAGGACCTTGCAGTCCTGGTCCACTATCCCTATGCTGAGGGTGTGGGCGGTGCCTTCCACGCCTAGGCAGATCATCGGCCATACATCACCTGGCGGATTAAAAGGATATCCTGACAGGGGGTCTGGTGCGCGTTATCACAGTTGATATCCGCGCGGCAGGGGATAATAAGCGCACGGACAATCGTATGAGACGAGGGAAGACATTGAAATGCCCTTCGTGCAGCTCCGAAATACCCGACGAGTCCAGGTTCTGCCTCAAGTGCGGCAAGGACGTGGCGACCCCTGCGGCACCTGCCGCCGAGCCGCAGACGGACGACGGCTCCGAGATGTTCGCCATGATGTGCATGGCCTTCGCGTTCATGCTCTTCTTCTTCTCGCTCGCCCCGTTCTTCATGGGCATATGGATAGCTGGCGTGGCGATGTTGGGCGTAGGCGTGATCCTGATGCTCGCGGGGTACCGCATGATCAGGGTCTCGAAGAGGGAACGCATGGCCATGGCCGAGAAGAAGGCCACCAAGATCAAGCTCAAGTGCAGGTACTGCGGCTCCCTCAACGACGAGCATGCCGAGAGATGCGAATCATGCGGCGCGGGCCTGTAGTCCAGATGCGCTTCAGAAAATGGCAGTTAAGGGTTTTGGGAAAGGTTTTCACGGACCGGCCAGAGCTCATCCCTTGTTGTAGTACGAGTCCAGGAAGTCCGCCCAGTTCGACGCCACATCGAACGGTAGCGCCCTGTACATCGCCTCGTAGCTGGCGCCCCAGTAGTATGTGACCGACTTGGTCGGGAACCATATGCCGAGGCCGTTCTCCCCCGTCACGTCCTCCGAGTGCCACTCATACATGATGGCCGCGTCGACAGCCGCGACTACCGACCGGGCCGCGTCCTTCACGGCAGCGTCGGTGATGTCGCTGTTGGCGACGACATTCTGCGCGTAGGTGACGAGGTCTGCCTGGTTGTTCGGGGCCGGGGTTGCCTGCCTGCAGCTCTTGTATGCCTTGTAGTAGGTCCCCATCGTTGCGATCTGCGCACTCCCGAAGTCCTTCACGACCCTCGAGACATTGCCCACATCATTCATGTTGTACACGCTGATGGTGACGCCGGAGTAGCCGATCGAGATGTAGTAGTCGGTGTACTCATGGGCCATCATGATGGACATGGTGGCGCCGTCCATTGTGGGAGACGCCTTCAGCGCGTCCGCGACATCGGTGTACGGGAACCCGAGCGCATACATGTTTTCCTGGCTGAAGATGACGTAGTCCGAGTATCCGATCATCTGGTGCGCGACCTCGGCGGTTGCCATGACGCACGCGTTGAACACGGTCACATCGAACGACAGGCCCGCGTTCACGACGCCCGACCTGAATTCGGCCAGGGTCAGCCTGTCGCCGCCGGACGTGTCGTCCCAGCAGAGGCCCACGATGCCTCCGCCGTGGTCCCACATCACGAGCGCGTAATTGTTCGCCGGGTACAGCGCCTCCGTGACGTCGATGAAGTCCGTCAGGGTCGCTGGGTCTCCCATGTTGAC
>Ga0208953_1001128_pt1 | contig 17459 bp, 18 predicted proteins | sample RifOxyB2_FD_184033 | JGI IMG/M metagenome (GOLD analysis project Ga0208953, IMG submission 184033) | Groundwater microbial communities from Rifle, Colorado - Rifle Oxygen_injection B2 (SPAdes) | ecosystem: Environmental > Aquatic > Deep subsurface > Groundwater | place: USA: Rifle, Colorado... | reverse complement strand
CCTAAATATTCATCTACCGTCCGGGAATAAAGATCATCGGCCGTACAAGAAAGATACGACCCGAGCCGTTTAACGGTAAGCCGGCCGATACGCGTACGCGCGTATTTAAAATAGACGGCGAAGAAGCGGCCCGCGCCCGAACTTCACTTTGCGGGCAATATCCCGCGGGTAAAGAGCGCGCGCGTCCGGTCCGAAAGCGGCCAATAAAACAGTGAGGGAAAAACCGGCGGACGGGATTATTGCGCTTCGGAGGGTTTTGAGTCCGCGAACGGAAGCGAGCAGAGTGCTCATCGGCCTTCCCGACCGGCTTTAAACAGAACCGGCTTATTAGGGTCAGGCATTTGTAGTAAGCTCCTCCGGAAGCGGACAATCGGCGATACCGAGCCTTTTTATGGACATCGTCGCGGCATTCTTATCGCCCGCAAGACGAAGGTATTTCTGGGTATAACGTACCCCGGCGACGATCGCTATGGGCGTTTCCAGATCAAAGCCGCGCGGGTACTTTATCTGCGCCCCTGGTTCGCGGCCGCTCCCCGGATTAACGGAACCTATCCATTTCCGTCTGCTATCCGTCCTGGTGGGTTACGCCTGGACAAAATAAACGGCGAGCGGCGAAACTTACTGCCGCGAAGACGGTTTGCCGGGATAAATCCTCTTCAGGGGAGCTTCCGAAAGGCAGCGAACGGCCTTTACCGGCACACCGAAGACGCTGATCGACTCAAGAGCGGACATAAGAGACTGGTATAAAACTGGAGAAAAAAAACAGTTGATCCGTAAGCCGGTTTTGACTTGAGCGCATACGAAAAAACTTCAAAGCGGATGCGCGGGATTTATAAGCTAGCTTTGATCCATTAAATTCGTAGATACGAATACGGTTAAACACGAAAAATAAAAAAGGCCGAAGCCTGGGCCGACCAAGGTTAGCGGTAAAAAAGAAAGAAAAGGAAAAAATCGGAAGTCCGCGGGCATCAAAAAATTACGCGGAAAAACCGCGCGATCGATCAGAAAACCCCGCGGCCGAATACGGCCAAACACGGAAGACCAAAAAGACCGAAAATGGGCCGATCATGGCCAGCGGCGAAAACGAAAGAAAAGAAAAAAAACGGAAGTCCGCGGGCATCAAAAAATTACGCGGAAAAACCGCGCGATCGATCAGAAAACCCCGCGGCCGAATACGGCCAAACACGGAAGATAAAAAGAGCCGAAGCCTGGACCGACCAAGGTCAGCGGTAAAAAAGAAAGAAAAGAAAAAAAGAAAGAAAAGAAAAAAAGAAAGAAAAGAAAAAAAGATAGAAAAGAAAAAAAGAAAGAAAAGAAAAAAAGAAAGAAAAGAAAAAAAATAAAAAAATAAAAAATCGGAAGTCCGCGGGCATCAAAAAATTACGCGAAAAAACCACGCGATCGATCAGAAAACTCCGCGGCCGGATACGGCAAACACGGAAGATGAAAAGAGCCGAAGCCTGGGCCGACCAAGGTCAGCGGTAAAAAAGAAAGAAAAGAAAAAAAAGAAAGAAAAAAATAAAAAATCGGAAGTCCGCGGGCATCAAAAAATTACGCGGAAAAACCGCGAGCGATCAGAAAGCCCCGCGGCCGGATACGGCCAAACACGAAAAATAAAAAAGGCCGAAGCCTGGGCTGATCAGAGTCAGTGAAAAACGCGGATCGAAGTAAATCACGAAATTACGGTAAACCCATAAAAAAGATGTTAACTAGGGGGGGGCGCGCCGCTAAACAGGCACGGAAACGCAATATAACCGTTATCGGTATAAATACGAGGATAGTAAAATTCTATTCTTCATAAGGTAGTTATCATTTACCGTTACGATCAAGATTATATTTCCCAGGAGGGCGAGCGGTTGCAAGCCGTCAGGCAACAAAAACCAGCAGGCTAACGCTGTCGGAACGATACGGGACGGCCGGATCTTCCGGCTTGATCATAAAATAGTTCTTTATCCAATCAAACATAAAAAAATATAACCGGACAAAAAGTCCGGTTTTTTATTTTCCGCCGTCAATAAAAACCCGACGGATCATTCGGATTTTATATGTCTTGGCCGATTTTATAATCGAAAAAAAACGAATCGGGCAGGTCGTCGACCTTTTTTTTCCAATCATCGCCGTAAAGCGCGGCGGCGGTTTCGGCTGAACGGATCCAGCGCAACTCGCCGCCGCGGGCGACCGCGTAGACCCGGGGATCGGTTTGCACCTTGACCATCCTCGTTCCCGGCCGGTAAGTGGCATTTCCGCCCAAAGGGATAGAGGCCATCTGGTCGACGCTTATTTCCGTCACATCGCCAAAACCGCCGTACCAGGAAAAATAGATCTTTTCGTTCGGAAAAACGTAACGCCGTCCGTCGGCTCCGCAATAATAAACGGCCGGCAGTCCGGATAATTTGACGAGCGAGCCGGAAACGCAGGCCGAAGCCGCTTTCGCGGAGAGTCCTTTGTCGGCGTTTATATCCGGAGAAAGAAGCCCGGCTTCCTTAATATCATAATCTATGACCGGATTAAGGGCGGCCGCGAGGCTCGGATAAGGATCGATCGGTGTTTTATCCGGCTGGCGGATCTCGAAGTGAAGATGCGGCCCGGCCGCTTCGGCGTTGCCGCTGTCCCCCATCCAGCCGATCAGATCGCCCCGGGATACTTCGGTCCCCTCCTTTATCCCGGGAGCGTAAGCGTGCCCGGTACCGCCCCGGCCGTCATCCGTACCTGGAGTGTCGTTATTGACGTGAAGATAGTGGTAGGTAAAACCGTCCGCGTCCTTAAGCGTAATAGCGTAGCCCCAGGAAGATTCCGGATCGACCAGATCCGCGACCCGCCCGTCTACGGCGGCATATAGCGGCATCATCCGCTCGCCCATGATATCCTCGCCTTCGTGCGCGTGTCCCGAGCGGGGGTCGCCGAAGCTCTCCGTCAGTACGGCCCGGCGTTCGGTCGGAAAAAAGATCGGCCGGATTTCGGACGCCCGAACGGGAAAGATTATAATAAAATTAAAAATTGATAATAGAACAATGAACACTCCGGTCTTTTTCATGAAATTAAAATTTAATTTTAAACTCCATTAATTATAGCAGAAAAACGCCTCCGGGGCTAGAGGCTATTTCCAGAGCTTCACGAAAGCGAAACCGGGATATTCTTACCGAGAGGCCGGTTTCGGGGTTGACAAAAATTTTAATTTGATATATACTTGAAATATCAATTATTAATCAAATAAATTAGGCTTATGAAAAAAATCAACCCTAAGATCAAATTCTGCCTGGACATCGCGAAATTCCAGACCGAACTCTCCCGCCGCCTGGACAGCCGCCTGGGCGGCTTGGGATGGAACGAATTCATCATCCTTTACCGCTTAAGCCGGGAGGACGGGCAAAAGATGCGCCGGATCGACCTGGCGGAAGCCGTGGGGCTGACCGCCTCCGGGATCACCCGCCTGCTTCTTCCGATGGAGAAGATCGGACTGGTCAAAAAGGAGGCGAACGCGCGGGACGCCCGCGTGAGCCTAGTAGCCTTGGCGCCGGGCGGCCGGACTAAGCTAAGCGAAGGCCTGGAGCGGATGGAAATATTCTGTGATGATCTCATTCCGTCCGGCAAAACGAAAAAGGCGGAAGAGCTATCGGACTTGCTGACCGATCTTAACAAGAATATATAATTTTAAAACCATATGAAAAAGATCATTCTCGCCTCAACTTCGCCGCGCCGGAAAAAACTACTCGATCAGATCGGCCTGCGCTTTAAAGCCGTCGCTTCGGGTTACGAGGAAAATATGGACCTGAAGATGAAGCCCGCCGATCTGGCTAGATATCTTTCATCGGGCAAGGCCAGGGCGGTGGCTAAAAAATACCGGAACGCGATCATAATCGCGGCCGATACTTTCATTGCCTTAAAAAACGAGATATTGGGAAAGCCCGGGACCGATAAACAAGCCCGAATAACCTTAAAAAAAATCAGCGGCCGGACCCTGGAGGTGATCACCGGCCTGACGGTTATCGACACCGCCGCGGATAAAGAGGTTTCCCGGGCCGTGATCACGAAAGTGTCCGTGAAAAAACTCGGAAAGGACGAAATCGACGCTTACGTAAGAACCGGCGAACCCCTGGATAAAGCGGGCGCTTTCGGCATCCAGGAAAAAGGGGCCGTTTTCATAAAAAAGATCGATGGCGATTACAGCAACGTGGTCGGCCTGCCTTTGGGCGAGCTTTTCTCGATATTAAAAAAAATGAACCGCAAAATATATTGATCCGGTTCACGCGAAATCATCCCTGACGGCTTCGTCCGGCCTTTTATCTTCGCGCCGGTTTCGGTTTCCTTATCGCATTTTAAAGATCATGTTATATACTTTAAAGAGGCTAATTATTTAACGAAAAATATGGAAAATCCAAAGATCGGCTTTATCGGCCTCGGCACGATGGGGAGGGGCATGGCCGATAACCTTAAAAAAACCTATCCGTTATGCGTGTATAACCGCACCCGCTCCCGGGCCGAAGCGCTGGCGGCGGCGGAGATAGCGGGCAGTCCCAGGGAGGCGGCCGAGCGCTCGGAGATCATTTTTACCTGCGTTTCAGACGACCGCGCCCTGGAAGAGATCCTGTCCGGATCAGGCGGACTTTTCGAGGCGGATCTGACCGGCAAGATCCTGGTCGACTCCGGTACGACCTCCCTCGGTCTCACGGAAAAGATCGCGCGGGAAGCAAAGCGAAAGGACTTTGAATTTTTAGACGCACCGGTCACGGGAAGCAAATCAGGAGCCGAGGAGGGAAAGCTCATGTTCATGGTCGGCGGAAAAAAAGAGGTTTTCGACCGGATCGTCCCGGTCCTTAAAACCATGGGCGAACGCTTCGTTTACTGCGGGCGTACCCCGAACGGCCAAAGCGCCAAGCACGCCCTGAATCTCACGTTGTCGCTCGTACTCGAAAGCTATCTTGAGGGCCTCGCCTTCGGCCTCAAAGCCGGTGTGCCCCTTAAGGCGATGGAGGAGATCTTCGGCAACTCGGGCGCGAAAAACGGCATCGCGTCCTTCAAGATGCCTTATATAAAAAAACGCGACTTCGCGCCGCACTTCATGCTCAGGCTGATGGATAAGGATCTTAAGCTGGCCGCCCTGGACCGCGCGCGGTTCGGCGTTTACGCTCCTTTAGCCGATGAAATAATCAAAATATTCGATCAGGCCCTCTCCCGCGGCAACGAAGACGTTTCCACGATCGCCAAAACCCTGGAAAAAGCGAACGGCGTCTCGTTCTCGGAGTAAATCCGCCGATATCAAATAAAGAGGCTTAAAGCCTCTTTATTTTATTATCCCGATTTAAACTTAATTACCTTTTTTGCATTCTCCGCGGAAGAACGCCCACTCATCGCATTCGCTGCCGTCCGTGAATTTACATACTCCGTACTGCCCGCCGTCGGCATCCGTCCTTATTTGGGTCTCTCCGCCCTCACTGACGCAGTGGGCCGAAGCGGGATTGGGAAGCTCTACCCTATCCTGCGCGCCGGACTCGCGCTCCGCGCAATCCGGGGTCATTTCGGCCGGAAAACCGAACCGCGCGATTTCGGCGCAGTCATATAGTCCGTTGCCGTCAAAAGCGATCTGCCAGACGCCGTTTTCTTCGTAAGCGAAAAAGATGCCGCCCGGGCCGAATCCTCCCTCCATGGCGAATTTGACGCCGCCCCGCGCGTGATCGCCGTCGAACCGGTCGATCGTTATCCGGATCTCTTCCGCGCTTTTCCCGTATTTGGCGATAAAAGCCTGCCGGATACTTTCAATATCGGCTTCCGACGCTTCGGCCGATTCCGGGACGCAGGGCTCTTCCCATGCCCGCAAGCACTTTTCCCTGGCCTCGCACCAGGAGTAACCGGCCGCGACGAGACAGCCATGCTCGTCTTTTTGTCCGCCGATAAGGCCGCTCTCGTTATCCGCTCTCCCCGGTTCCGCCGGCCGTCCGTAATAGGCGTAAACCCCGGCGATAACCAATCCCGAGACCGCCGCAACGGCCAAAATTATGGTTAAAAAACTCTTTTTGCCCATATTTTTGTAAAAATAAAAACGCTATTAAAATCAATATGTGAACCCATCTTAATTTATATACGAATATAAAGTAAAAGGGTAACAACGCTTATATTTTTATCTTTCTTCCTCCCCGAAATTAACCGGCTTCCCTACTTTTTGCCTTTTTTATGGGCGGCTTTCTTCGGGGTTATCGCCTTTTTGATCTTCTTCAGGATCTCTTTCTTTTTGGGCTTGATCTTTTTTCCGTTTTTTTTCTCAGCGATCTTTTCGATCACATGGGTAACCGGTTTTTCCTTAACGGTTTTTTCCGCGGAAAAATTCAATGACAATATTTTTATTATACTATCGAGTTTATTGTTCAACGCTTCAAACTGTTTTTTGTATTGGTCCGCTCCGGCCTGGCCGCCGCTACCGCCGGCCTTTTCGCTTTTGCCGAAACAATCGCTGCAGTAAACCGGCTTATCGCCCGTGGGCCGAAAAGGCACTTCGCAGTCCCGATGGCACTTATCGCAAACGGCTTTGAACATCTGTTTGTTGCCGAAGCCTGAACGCCCGGAATCTTTCCTTTCAAAACGGCCTCCGCCCGAATTATCTTTTTTGCCGAAACAATCGCTGCAGTAGACCGGCTTGTCGCCGGACGGCCTGAACGGCACCTCGCATTGCCGGCCGCATTCGGCGCAGATAGCATCATGCATTTGCGGCCTTTCCCTGTTGTTCCCCCCTCTAAAACCGTGATCGCCGTCGAATCGCTTTTTTCCGCCGAATTTTTCTCCTTTATTGAACTTACCCATAATTTTTGCGTTATTTACTTATGCTTTATTAATTATAGGTCTTATTCGCTTTTACTGCAACAAAAAAAGCAAGGATAACCCCGCTTTCAATTATTCCCCTGTCATTTTAATATTGGGCCGGGGGAGTAAAATTTTTACACGATAGTTTTAGTTGAGATCCTTTGGCAATTAAAAAATAAAAAAGGCTCCTCAGAGAGAGCCTTGAATTGCTTAAATTTTTTATATCATATTTTCTCGTTCATAATTTTTTAAAAAATATTTATTCTTAACATGAACATATTATAGGCGGGTTATGCTGATCGCTTTGCCGTTGACGATAGCGTCGCTGATTTTCTTATAAGCGGAAGAAAGAATGCGCTGAAAGGTGGTTTGGGATGTTTTCATTTTTTTTGCGCACTCGTTCTGGTCTAAATTCTCGATATTTTTAAGGCGCAGCGCCTCTCCCTCCTCAACCGTTAATTCAATTAATTCCAAATCAGCCATCGGTATTCCCCTGGGTTTAAAATAGTCTGCTTTCGGATTAAAATTTACATTGCGATGCAAGCATGGCCTGCCCGGGCCGCGCCCGAATCTGTTTGCCATATTTTTATCGGTTTAATAATAACGGATAGCGGATAGCCCCGCCCCATGCGGGGTCATCGGTCATCGGTCATCTCCGGACGCTGTTCTTGCGCCGGCTCCTTTTATTTATCGGCTGGAGCGGCGCTTCCGGTTTGTCTGGCCCGAAAACCAAATCCGCGCGCCCGTCCTCCCTGAACGCCTCGCCCTTGTCCGGCACCCCCGGGAACGCCCCGGGCCGCACCGCAGGGACCCATGCCCCGGCCCGTAGCCGGACCATTACCCTGAGGACCGGTTCCATCTTTAAGTGGCATATTTATCACCCCCTTTCTATTAACGATTATAAGGAATAAACGTTATAATCATATTAAATATGAATATATATTCATATTTATTTTAAATATATACCCATATTTATCCCTTGTCAAGAGGGGCGTTTTTGCGCCCCGATAACCAAAAATCGCGGCCGGAAAGCCGCGATTAAGTTAAGCGAAAAAAATTAAAAAATCGCCTAGGGTAATTCGCGGAACTGTCTATCGGCTTCAGTCGCATTCTTTAATGCCGCCTCAAGATCCGCATCACTCTCAGCTAAAACACCCTTGAAATATTCGTAAAGATCGCAATTCAACTTGATATACTCATGCGGCGCAAGCTTCTTCTCTGTCTCCGCCGGTTCGCCTGTCTGATAATTATATAGCCGCTGCAGGGCATCACCGGCGTAATCTGTGGCTGCCCCGGCTAAATTCTTCACGTGTTCGGCCGCCAGCCCAGCGGCCTTTTCCGCGGCCGAAGCGGTCATGGCGGCGATATCAGGGATGCCCCCGGCCAGAACCGAAGCGATGCGGGTGGAAAACTCTATAATAGCCACATTCGTCATATCGGCGATGCCATTGATGCAATTCTTATTAGCATCCATCATGGCCGTCCGGATATTGTCGCGCGCAGCGTTCGTTTCCTTAACCGCATCAGACCACATCTTCTTTTCCGCGGCTAATTCTTGTTTCCGGGCCGCTATCGCCTCTTCATTCCGGACGCAAGTGCCGTTTTGACAGGTTTTCATTATCTGCTGGCTTCCGAAAATTTCCGGGTCAGACGCGCAATCGGTGTCAAAGGTTTTTTCACAAATATTGCCGCGCGGATTGCAGCCCATCTTCCACATCACGTCCCCCTCGCAGATTGGTTCACAGTCACTGTCGTATTTACACTGACCCTGATCGACTACTTCATCGTTCGCTTCTTCGGTGCCCTCATCCTCCTTGACCGCTTCCGCGCTTCTGTCGGCGCAGGTGTCGTCCCCGGCGATTTCATCGCCTCCGCATTTAAAACAGGCTTTGCCCTTTATATAACCGTTGTCCGCCCGACAGCCGTTTTTAAACTTATCAAACTCAGTCTCAACCCATTTTTCGTATTTTTCATTCACGTATTTTTTCGCCTCCCCCCGCTTCATGCCGATCTTGTCGCAAAAATCGTTATGAAAAGCACATTTGCAGTATTGAAAATTCAAATGCGCACCGCAAAAATCATCCCTGATGTCCCCCGGTTTGAATTTAATGGACTGGGTACAGCCGCCCAAAATCGCTGTCAAAAAAAACACGCCCAGCCCTCCGATAATAATACGCAAAAAATTCTTTTTATCCATACTTTTCGATTTATTTATAATAGACATGGTCTTTAATTTTATTATAATCTTACATTAAAATTTTGTAAATAAATATTAAAAAACCGGCAAAAACCGATAACAATCAAAACGACACGCTGTCTCCCGCCGTATAACCGGTGCTCCAGCAGATCTGCAGGTTATAGCCGCCGGAGGGGCCGTCCAGGTCCAGGGCCTCGCCGGCGAAAAACAAATTCGGATAAAACCGGGAACGCATGGTCTTCGGGTCAACCTCGAAGGTCGCGACGCCGCCGGCGGTGATCATCGCCCGATCAAAACCCTTTAAGCCCTTAACTTCGAGAATAAATCCCTTCAGAGCTCCGGTCAGCCGGACGCGCTCTTCTTTTTTAATATCGCTGACCGCCCGAGCGCCGTTTAAGCCGCTTATTTCCAGGATAACCGGCGCGAGCCGAGGCGACGTTAAACGGACAAGATAATTTTTAAGCTGCTTATTATTACTCTCGTGAAAATCCTGCCGTATCTTTTTATCGAGCTCGCTCTTTTCGCTATCCGGAAAAAGGTCGATTTCAAGCTTTAACGCCCCCGCGGACAGGAGTGATCCGATCCGGCCGCTTAGGTCGATCACGGCCGGCCCGCTCAGGCCGTCAGACGTAAAAACCATATCGCCGCGGCAGCGCGCCACTATTTTTTTGCCGGCCAAAACGTTAAGGCCGGCGTCTTTCAGGCTCAGGCCCTCGAGTTTTTTAACGATTTTTTCCTTGACGACGACAGGTGTCAGGGCCGGCCGGGGCGTATTAACGGTGTGGCCTAAAGAAGCGAGCCAGCCGTAAGCGTCGCCCGTTGAACCCGTTGACGGGTAAGACCGGCCGCCGGTGGCAATCACGAAATTTTTGCTTAAAATCTCTCCGCCGCCTCTAAGCCTCGCTCCCCGGATCGCGTTTTCACGGGCGACCAGCCCGCTCACGGCGGCGCCGTGCCTGATCTCGACTTTATATTTCTCAAGATATTTAAGAAGCGCCTGCCGGATATCCTCCGCGCGGCCGCTCTTCGGAAAAACCCGGCCTTTGTCCCCGGCTTCCGTGGTCACGCCTAAATCCGCGAAAAAACGCAAAACGCTTTTCACTCCGAATCTGTGAAAAGCGGAAAATAAAAATTTATGGTTTCGGCCGTAAACCGCCATCGCCCCCTTATCGTCGGCCGTGAGGTTGGTAAAATTACACCGGCCGCCGCCGCTTAAAAGCAATTTTATTCCCAAAGAATCGTTCTTTTCCAGGAGGATAACGCGCGCGCCCCGTTCGCCCGCCCGTCCGGCCGCCATCATTCCGGCCGGCCCGCCGCCCACTACCGCTAGATCGTAGATCATAAAATTCACGATTAAACCCCTGGCGCTAAATATCGTATTTAGCGCGCTTAATAATACGACGATATGACAAATCTCCCATAAAAACGGTGCTGGTTTTTCTCATGGCTCGGGACATAATTCAAATATTCAAACGCCAGATATAAAAATTAAGTATGGCGGCGAAACTTACCCAGGCCCAATACGGCAAGAGAAGATAAGCGGACGCTTTTTTTATCGGCCGGAATTCACGTATCGTGAGGCCGATCATGAGCCAAAGAATTATGATATTGAGGAACGCCCAGGCCGGACTCTTGAGGCCGAAAAATATAATAGACCACGAGGCATTAAATAACAGGTGGATCGAAAAAATCATCATGGCCCGCCTGATTTGTGTCTGCCTGCCCTGTTTCCAGACCAAATAAAGCGCTACGCCCATAAGCGTATACAAGATGGTCCAGGCCGGACCGAATATCCAGCCGGGCGGATTGAACGCGGGTTTAACAAGCCCGGCATACCAGCCGGAAATGGCCGGGGCTGTGAAAACCGTGCCGATGAGGCCGGCCGCCTGGCAGACCGCGATCGACAATATCAATTTTACAGCATTGGCTTTTTTCATAGATAGTCGAAAATAATTTAAGCTGGATTATCTTTTTTGTTTCCTTGTCTTATCGCTTCCGATCCTTCCGTCCCGCGGTCAGTCCGTGATCGTGATCTCGATCGTCGTGCCGATATCCGGAACGCCGGCCTCGTCGAAAACGACCGCCACCGGGGCGCCAACGACTGTCCGCCGCCGATCATCCGAATAGCCGATGGCGCCGACCTCGGCCGGACCCTTGCCCTTCATCTCCTCGAAGGAGAAACCGGTGCGGTAATCGCAGCCGGAACGGGCCAAGCGCCTATTAGAAAAGATCGGGGAGAAGAAAAAACCGGTCTCGTACGAGATATCCCTCTCGACCCCGGGCGCGAAATTGACCTTGACGATAATGTCCGATTTGTCTACCCAGTCGCAGAGCCCGCTCCCCGGCCGGCCGGCCTGGTCCGCCGCGGTCTGGCCGAGATACGGCCCGGACTCGTCCGGCGCTTCAATGGCCGATTCCGCCGCCGCCTCCCCCGCTGCCCGCTCCCCGGCCGGCGCCTGTGTCCTCGCGGCATCAGGACGTCCGCAACCGCTGCTCATTATGATCGCCAGGAAAGCGGTCAGAACCAGAAAAATATTTTTCTTCATAATATTTTTTCTTATTATATTTAGAGAACCGAAATTCTAAATCCCGTAAGCGCTCTTGAAAAAATCGGCCGGCTTGACTTCGGTAAAAGCCGTTAGACCGCCGCCGGATGCATCCCAAGTCTCCTGATAATCTTCGTTCCAGCCGAAAGCGGATTCGGCGATTTTTTTATAGTCCTCCAAAGTATAGAAGCTAAAGCGCACGCTGCCGCTGTTGCCGCTGGAATATTCGACCAGATCAAAATAAACATAAACGGTACGCCCGTTTTTATCCGTCGTGCTGAAATCAGGTTCGTCGAATAATTTTTTCACCTGAGCCATGGTTTTTAACCCCCCCCATCACTAAGGTCATTGAACTCGGAAAACGGCATTCTCGGCTGGGTTGACTCGGTTTTTACTTCTTCTTTTACTTCTTTATCTTCCGCTTTCTGTGGCGCGGACTTTTCGTCTTGTTCGGCTTTTCGGTCAATTTTATCATTAATTCCTAAAATCTTTTCCACTTCCGCGACTGATTCGCCCGGCGTTTCTTTCCCGTTTTCTTTTAGCCATTCCCCTACTTCCTCTGGTTTCATAACGGCAACGCTTATCGGACTGTCTTTTGTTTCCCCCGTATAGACAGGTAAATTGATACCTAGGATATTGCCATCCTGGGCCGCGCTCCTGAATTGGTCCAAACCGGCCATAACCGCGTTGAATTTATCAAATCCGGAACTAAGATTATTGGGTATGTCCGTTATCGTCAGGACCGTGGCGATAGGTCCGCTTACTTTTCTGGCTTCGCCGACAATGGCCGAAACCTTGTTGTCATTTCCCAGCGCGATATTAGCTCCGTCCTCCGTCACTTCCAGGACTAAATCCGCGCCGCTCACTATGACGGCCGCTTTTGTTAAGACCGAGCCGGCCATGATCGCCGAAGTGCCGCCGCTTAAGACGACGCCCCCCACGAAGCCCGCGACCTTGCAGCCGTCTTTGACCACGATCGCACTTTTTTCCATGGTTTCGTAAGTATCCCCTTCTCCGCCCCAGATCTCGCTCGAAACCATGGCTTGATCCTGATTAAGGATCAGCTGGGCTCTTTTCGCGTCGACTCCGAGATGCTTGGCCAGGGTCATTATTTTTTTCCCCATTGGCGCCTTGTCAACGATCCGGGATATCTCCTCTTTATCATAAGCCAGGGCTTCTCTCGTGAATTTAAACCCTGTTTTTTCCCGCGCCATTTCTTCGGCAGATTTTTCCAAAACGGCCGCGCTTTCTTCCAGGCTTTTCCATCCCTTTATGATCGCCGTCATTTCACTGTTCCAGCCCTCATAATCCGGATATTGTTCGGCGTTTATTAAAACATTATCGGTTCGATAGCGCAGGGCGACGTAATTTTTCGAAATATTATAGGTTTGCTCATAAACGGCTTGTTCGCCGCTTAAAACCGCGTTTTGCGGCGCTGCCTTATCCCGGGCGCAGGCCGACAGGAAAAAGACGGAAATAAGGGGGATTATAAAGATTTTTTTCATGCTGTTTATAATTTAATTATTATTTTTCTTTTACGCATAATTAATTGTATAGAGAAAATCAAATTTTGACAAATGCCTGCCGTGATTAAATATTTTTTATATTTTTATTTTAGCGTTTTTTACATAACCCCAGGCAGGGCTATAATAAAATAATGTTTAAATTTTAAAAAAAGCCGGTTGCACGCATTTGAAATGCAACCGGCGATAATAATACTACCGCGACAATGGACGGCTTGTTATATTTCGGGGGCACAGAGACTCAAGCCGCCACGATTATTTGCCGCGACTAGTACAGCGGACAGCAGTCTCCTTGTGGGCTGCCGGAGTCGAAACAGCACTGGCAAACTTGATATTCCTGGCCGATAGCGCGTCCTACCGAGGAAATATTGGTCCCCAGGAAACATTCCTCGAACAGTCTGCTGGCCAGACTGGAAGTATTGTCCGATTGGCCCGATGATCCTTTGATGTCTTGATTGCGGTTAATCATGCGGTTACTCCTTTCTTAATATATCGCTGTGGATGGAAATAGAACCATTTTATTGGACAGCCCCCGAAGCAATTTACCCAATCCGCGCACTCAATGCAGTCGGCAGACGGATAATTATTCATCATTCGCCTGAAATTCAGGCATTTGTCTCCGTACCAGAACGCTTTGAACGAGCCGATATCGGTAAAATCCGCGCCATAACTTCCCAAAGCATAATCAGTGAATTGATGGCATGGTATGACCTCGCCCTCGGGAGAAAATATCAATCCCGATCCGACTCTGGCATAGCAGGTCCCGGTAAGCATTTTTCTTTTTATGGCTATCGCTTTAATGTCGGGATCCAGCAAGCAGAGAGGTATTGAGGGCGCCAGAAACATATCCTTATCGATACTGGGAATTTTCCTGATGATCCGGGTATACGCGTCCGCGATCTGAACAGGGTCAGGCGCGTCCATGTCACGCGCTTTACCGTCTATAATGACGGGATTAGCGAAGTTCATGGCGATAGAATTCGCCTCCAAAGAGGAGAGAAATTCAAGAGTCTTATCGATATGACCAAGAGCGGTTCTGCCGAAGGTAAAAAAAAGGCTGGGAGACAATCCTTCTGCCGCGAGATTCTTTATCCCTTGGCACACGTCGTCGAAGCCGTCGGCATTCGTCTGCCGCATATATTGTTCCCGATCTATTCCTTTTAAGGAAATGCTGATATTTTGGAATTTATACTTGGCCATTTTCCTGGAAAAACGTATATCCGAGAACCTCCGGCCATTACTAGTGATCATAATTCCCATGCCGTTTTGCGATATCAGATCAAGAACGTAAAATAGATCCCGATACAGGTTCGGCTCTCCCCCAATGAGAGAAACGGTTTTTATCCCCAAATCAGCCATAAAGTTAACCAGCGACTCCGCCTTTTCTCTTGACATTGATGATGCCGGATCGAATCCTGCCCCCTGGGCATAGCACCAGCTGCATCTGTTCTCACACGCCCGATTCACGGTAAGCCAACCCATACTTATGTTTTTTTGCACGTCCATCATTCCCCCTTTTATTTGATTTGCAAAGAACGTTGCACTGGAGCTTCCGCTCCTCTTCAAAATGAGCAGTTTTTATTTTTCCCGATGATTCATTGGCGAATTCGCCCAATTTAACTATGCAATATAAAAATTAATATGGTATTAATGCCGACAGGGGCCTGCGGAACCCGAAAAAAAAGAGGGGCAGGATTGTCCGCCCCTTACTATGCGTTAAGCGATCGCCTTTTTCCCCAGCTCCCCCATGGTCCGACTGCCGCCGCACTCGCTCCAGATGATCCTGATCCCGGTAAGGCGAAGCATATCCACCTTCTGGGCTGACCGGCAGTGGCAGGCTACTAAGGTAGTCGGTTTGCCGCTCGCCTTCCGTAGCGACCTGGCGATATGAATCGCCTGCTCAAAGGCGTAGAGCCCGGCATAGACGAAGTACTCCTTCACGCTCTTCACCGGCACCGCTCCGTGGTAATACTGTCCCGAGATACTGTGCATGACACTCCCCGCGCGCTCGTTATCGCTCCAACCCTCGCCGGTGTTGCTCCCCCGGCCGGCATCGTTGGCGCAAACAAAGAGCCTTTTCTGGCCGTGCCAGCCGGACTCAAACCCCTCCACCCGGTTGTAAGAGATAAGGACAGTGGTTCTGTCGTTGTTCTTCCTCATGGTTCCCTCCTTGGTTGTGGTTGTGGTGGTGGTCATGGTTCCCTCGTTGCCTCTGGTTCTCCTGGTCAATCCCCTCCTTTCATCCTGGGTTGTTTATAATTCACGGATCCGTACTCCCTGCCGCGGGCCGATCTTTACCTCGTACCGGGCGCCCTCAAACTCCCCTAAAAGACTGTCTCCCGGCTGCTTAAGACCGTTCGCGGCGAGCAAATCCCTGGCCCATTGCTTCCTCCGCTGGAAATAATCTATCATCGTGTCCCTCCGTCCCACCCAGGTCTCGAGCCGGCCCGGCGAAGCGATGAACCGGTGTCCGTTTGCGCATTTCATCTGGTACTTGCCGCCGACGACGATCTCCACCTTGGCCGCTGACCCGCAGCGGAGGCAAATTCTCCGGATGGTCGGATCCCAGTTGCCCACTATACTATGCGGTCCCTTCATATCCGTCCTCCCTTTCGTTTGGGTTAAGTGCTGGGTTTTCAAAGTGCTTTATCGGTAATTCTGAGTATAGCCCATGTCAAAAAAATTTGCCGGAAAAAAATAAACAAAATCAGAAAAAATATTCATTATTGATAAAATGCCCGATATTAAAAGAAAATTTCCGCTTAATTATCCCCCGATGTTGACCAAAAAAGTGGACAGTCGCGGCCCGGGATGATATAATAAAGCAATAAAGCACAAAAATATGTCTATAAACAAAGCCCTGGGGAGCGTCGGACTGGACGAGAAAAGCCGCAAAACCTATCTCGCGCTCCTCAAACTCGGCGACGCTACGGCCGCCAACGTGGCCCAGCGGGCCGGACTGCCGCGGACCACTACTTATCACCACCTGCGGAACCTGGTCAACCTCGGATTGGCCAGCAAATACCAGAGCAGGAAGATCACGCGTTACGCCGCCGAAAACGCCGACCGCCTCAAAGGCGTCATAGAGGGCAAATTGGCCTTATTGGAAAAATATCTGCCCGATATCCGGAAACTTTCGTCCACGGAACGCCACATAAACCTGCGCCTGTTCGAGGGTTCGGAAGGCGTCCAGCAGATCGCCCAGGAAGAGCTTGAATGCCGCGAAAAGATCGTCCGCTCGATCGGTTCCCACGCTGATCTGCGCAAGGCCTCGAACGGCCGGATCACTTTTACTTCGCGGCGCGTTGAAAAAAAGATCTTTTCCCGGTGTTTGCGCCCGCGGAAAGACGAGTTTAAAAAAGGCTGGCTGGAAAACCAGCAAAAGGACCTCCGCGAGGTCAGATTCCTGCCGGACGGACTCGCGGTGCCGGGCATGATATTCATTTACGACAATAAGGTCGCGATCATCACCCCGGAAGAAGAGGGCCTCGGTTTTATCGTCACGAGCAGGACCTTCTCTCAAAGCCTCAAAAATATTTTTGACGGCCTGTGGGCGATCAGTTCCAGGACCTGAAATACTCTCTTATTTACGCTACACAAAAACAGTCCCGGAAGTACGGGGCTGTTTTTTTCACACAGTCCAAAATTTTATATCCAGCCGTAGGAACACGAAACTTCGTGTTCCCGCTTTAATTAAAAAATTTTCCGGTTAATTCCTGAATCGGCGCGAGGAAATAACCAGTGACATAGCTCGTGGTACTGTCGATATCCTCTTTGCCCGCGAGCCGGGCTGAATTCGAATTATTAAGAAGGGTGAATTCCGCCCCCTTAAGCTCGCCGTATTTCATGAGAGCGTAAAGCGAGGGCGGCGAATCGATATCGAGAGCGTAAACGGCGCCGAAATCCGCTTCGGCGAGCGCGGCGATCGCGGCCCGGTCATGGGCGGCGGCGGTTGGGCCGTCCTGATAATGGGAAAAATCTATGCTCGCGATCACGAACGTCTTCCGTTTACGCGCGAGCGACTCGAGCGCGGCGGCCAAACGGGCGGCCTCATCCGCTTTGACCTCCGATTTAAGCATTATGGGCACGAATCCAGCCTTGGGAAAGGTCTTTTTTATGAATCCGGCCTGGCTTGTCATCGAGTGGTCGGCGTTCACTGCCTCCGGATCGATCCCCGCCCCCAAAGCCTCCTTAAGTTCGGCTAAAGCCGACCGGTCGCATTTTAGCGTTCCGAAAGGCGTGTCCCAACCGTAATCCGAACTGATAAACACGCTTTCGCCCGCGCCGTAATGGTTCGGCCCGATCAATACGACAAGATCCGGTTCTTCCCCGGCCAGATTGGAATAAAATTCGGCGATCAGGTCGCCGGCCAGAAGATGGTGCGGCACCACTCCGGCCAGA
>Ga0208953_1001118_pt1 | contig 17589 bp, 13 predicted proteins | sample RifOxyB2_FD_184033 | JGI IMG/M metagenome (GOLD analysis project Ga0208953, IMG submission 184033) | Groundwater microbial communities from Rifle, Colorado - Rifle Oxygen_injection B2 (SPAdes) | ecosystem: Environmental > Aquatic > Deep subsurface > Groundwater | place: USA: Rifle, Colorado... | reverse complement strand
TGATTTCACAGATTGTAGGGCACCATCTGCGGAACGGGGTCAAGTCGCAGTCCTTTGAGGGAGTCTCACGGAGTCCCCGACCGACAGCAGGTATTCATTTCGCGGAGGCATAGGGGGAAGGCGTCTAGGGATCCGTGGGCGAGTGACGATGAGCATCAAGGTGTCATTGCACGACTTGGAGGACGGCCGCTTCGGTCCATATATGCCGAGCAAGAAGAACCGTGTGTTCAGGTCATCTGTCTGCGGAAGAGAATACTTCGTGAAGGTCTTCAGGGACGAATGGAAGGAGCGAGCTCGAACCGAGTTCGGTGTGCTGTCCGAATGCCGTGAGAAGGGAATCCCTGCGCCGTTGCCAGTCGCCGTATTCGAAGGTGCAGTCGTGATGGAGCCGCTCGAAGGTCGCTCTGTTGCAGAGATATTCGATGAGATGTTCTCCCACTCGTTGGGTCCCGACATATCCGATGCACAAAGGGATCTCGCGGACAACCTAGCCAAGTGGCTGTCATCATTCCATGTCGCATTTGATTTCAGGCTTGCTCGTGGGGATGCCATTCTCAAGAACTTCGTCATTACCCCGTCCGGCGTCTGTGGCCTCGACTTCGAGGAAGTCGCACCTTCAGACACGCTCAACGACCTGGGGCAGTTGTGCGCAAGCGCACTCATGACTGACCCCGTCTTCACTGCATCGAAGAACTCCTTCGCAAGGTATCTCGCGAGTTGTTACTGGGCCCATTCTGGGCGGAACCGTGCGGACGAGCTCGCTACGGCCGTGTCGACCGCTATCCGATATTACGCTCCCTTCAGGTCGAACGGGAGCGAACTCATGCGATACGCGGCTAGGATCGAGAACGGCGAGCTGAGGGTCGGATGATCAGACGGCCTGGAGCGACGGGCACCGCGTGACCAGGAATGTCACGCCTACGAACACGGCTGAACTGGCCAGGAACGCGACGTCCCACGCGGTCATCCTTATGGGCCGGAGCTGGGTCCTGGTCTTGTGCATCCCGAAGCCCCTGCCCGTCATGGATGCCGTGATGGAGTTGACTCTGGACATCGCCGTCATGAGCATCGGCATGGTCGTGTATCTCGCGGACCGCACAATCCCCTTGACACTCCGGTCGAGCTTCATCCCCCTAGTGACCTGCGCCTCCCTGACAGTGGCTAACTCGAACTGGAACACCGGCACGAACCGCATGGAGAGAGCTGGCAGGAAGGCGTATCTGTATGGGAACCCCGCGGTCGTAAGGGCGGACGATAGCTCAGAGGGTGAGGTCGTCGCGACGAACACCCACGACATCATGATCAGACTGAGGAACTTGCCGGCTATCGACACGCCGTCATAGACGCCGCCTGTCGTGACCGAGAACACCGACCAGCTCGCGAGATCATCTCCGGAGTGGTTGAATAGGATCTGTGCCAGGAAGATGGCCACGGCAAAGCCGATGATGCCTCTTGTGACGAGCCCTCGCGCGTGGAAGTGTTCCTTGGCCACGAGCACGCACACGACTATCACGGACATGTGGATGGGGTCGACCACCAGGAGAACGAGTATGGAGAACATCACCAGCAGGAGCGCCTTTGTGATGGGGTTCAGCCTGGAGGTGTCGTCGTCAGTGCGTCCGATTGTCATCGAGCCACCTCGCCGAACAATTCCACCCATTCGCTTTCCCGTACACTGCTCACAGGGCCAGCTCTGACGACCTTCCCGGCCCTCATGAAGACGACATCGGTGCATGAGGTCTTGGCGAACCGGACGTCGTGCGTGACCACGACGACCGTCTTGCCAGCCCGCTGGAGGTCTGCTATCATCCCTCGAATGGCCTCTGCGTTCTTTGCGTCCTGTCCCGAGAACGGTTCGTCCATGAGGATCATCCTGGGGCCGTGGGAGGACGCCGACCTGATGTTCACCCTCCTCTTCTGACCGAAGCTGAGGCAATGGGGGTGGACGAACTTTCTGACCTCTTCGGAGGCCTCGAACCCCTCGACGGCCTTCAAAGCCTCATTCATTGATGTGTCGTAGTTCTGTGCGGCGAAGAGTATCTCCTTCTCGACCGTTCTCTCGAAGACTTGATGGTTCGGATTCTGAAAGACGAACCCAACGTCCCTTCCGACGGTCCAAGGTTCCGTTCTTACGTCCTTGTCTTGGACATGTCCCAGCACGTCGATGCTTCCGGACTGAGGGGTTAGTAGTCCCATGAGATGCCGGAGGAGCGTCGTCTTACCGGCTCCGTTCTCCCCCATGAGCGCAACGACCGCGCTGTCTTTGAGGTCGAAGGTCACATCGTCGAGGATCTTCGCGCCATCCACTCCATACGATAGTCCTTTGACCGAGACAACTGCCAGGTCGCCCTTCGGGGACATCGTCGTCGACGGTGGCGCATCGGCGGTCCCAATGCGGTCTGCGAACACTGGGTCGCCCCGTTCACAGTCAAACACCAACCTCCCCTTCTCCATGACCATGACCCTAGATGCGAGGTCCTTGAACCCTCCTGGTCGATGCTCAACGACCACGATGGTCATCTCCTTCTTGCGTCTTAGAGCATCTATGACGCCGACGACGTCGGAGACAGACCTTGGGTCGAGGTTCGATGTGGGCTCATCGAGGATGAGGAGCTGTGGTCTCACCGAGAGCATCGACGCTATCGCGACCTTCTGCTTCTCGCCTCCAGAGAGCGTGGAGAGCTTCCTGTTGACGAGGTGGGTCGCTCGCACGTTCGCCAGAGACTCGTCCACGGCCTTCCTGATGTTCGTCCTTGACATGTTCAGGTTCTCAGGTCCGAAGGCGACCTCCTCCTCGACGGTCTCGGTGCAGAACTGCGTCTCAGGATCCTGCTGCACCATGCACGCGACGCTGGAGACGGCGGTGGCGTCTTCATACACCCTTCCCCCGATTCGCACCTCGCCCCTTTTCTCCGCGGGTATGATGTCTGGAATGAATCCGCACACGGCCTGCATGGCTGTCGACTTGCCAGAGGCTGAGTCGCCCATGAGAAGGACGAACTCTCCAAGGTCGATATGTAGCGAGAGGCCGTCCACTGCAGGCTTAGACCTGTTCTCATACCTCACGTAGAGGTCCCTGACGTCGAGCATCTATCTCACTTCGACCGAAACGACGTCCTCCACCCAGTATGCCCCCTCGTAGTTGGCGGCGACTATCCTGAACAGCTCATCCTCTAGGATGATGATGAGTCCATCGTCAGCCATGACATCGTCCAGTTCGAACACGGCATAGTAACCGTCCCGGCCAGTGACCACGACTTCTGCGGCAGCTCCATCAGGTCCCGCCTCAGTCACGATGTCGCACAGGAGGATTCCCGTATAGTCTCTGGGATCGACATAGGTCACGCTTCCTATCAGTTCCGCGTTGACGGTGACCTGCAAGTCGCTGAAGTCATCGTATCGGAATGTGTACGGATCCGCCACGGCGCCGGAGACTTCGATTGTCCCCTCCTCCGTGAGCTTGAACACGAAAGTGAAGTAGTACACCGCGCCGACCGTGAACGCCGACAGGAAGACCGTGGCGGCGATGACCGCCATGAGTGCCTTGCGCTTCTCTGCCTTCCCCTTGATCCACACACTCTCATCGACATTCGGGTCGTCAACTACGACCTTCTTCTTGCCGAGTATCATCCCTGATAGCTCGAGCGACTCGAGCATCTCCAGGACGAGCCATCCCCCGAAGATGATGCCTGAGGCGGCTCCCAGCATGCAGAGCATCGCGACCAGGTAAAGGGGTATGCCCGAGAAAAAGAACAGCTGGAATACAATCACGTTCGATGCGGCGGAGAAGCCCCCTGCAAGGGCGTAGAACATCGGGCTCCGGTTCGCCTTGGTCTTGTCGTTGAACAGGATGATGTCAGGTATCACTCCCTGGATCAACGAGACGATGACTATGACGATTCCGTGCGTGCTCCCGAGGAAGAGCTCGATCACTCCCTTCAGGAGCCCCGTGACGGTGGCCGCCCCCTTCTTACGCGTGATGCCGAGGGCCAACATTATCCATATCACATGCAGTCCTGCCAAGAACTGGCCCGCCCCGAACGGGACGCCGATGATGTGGTTGACCATGTTGCCGAGGTATCCGATGTATGTCGACAGCACTCCACCGAGCGCCGAGAGCAGTGCGATGGTCACGAGGTCCTTCGTGGAGAAGTAGTACTTCCTCATGCTGCCGCCTCCACGGTTATAGTGAACGTGTTCTTCACCCATCTCGCGCCCGCGGATTCGTACACCGAATATCCCTGTCCTTCGTATGAGGTGAGTTCGCAATCGGAGTTGCTGTACAGGCCATCCTCTGGTAACATAGCTATCCGTGGGCCCTCAGTCCATGTGGGCGCCAGCACTCCGTCTAACTCGATAGAGACTATCATCTCCCCCTGCAGATTCAGCCAGGTCGCATCGGGGTACGCGTTTAGGAAGCCGAACTCTTGGAGATATCCGTCTGCAGCGGCGATCGTCAATAGGTCTCCCTCGGCCATGCCACCGACGAGCTCGAGCAGGTCCCGGACGAGGACGCCCCTGTAGTGCCCCTGCCCCGCGATGTTGCCGTACAGATTCTCGTATGACGAGTCGTTCTCCCTGAGGGTCATGAGCATTAGGTCCTCGTATGTGATGTCGAGGGTCGAGCCATCCTTCCCGATTACATGCACATATGGCGATACAGGCGGGGCGTACTCGATGTCGACCTTCTCGTAGGAGAAGCCGGTCTCGTCAACGGTCACGATGACGATGTGATGGACACCGTCGACCAGGGTCCCACCCGCGCCGCCAGTGATGATAAGGTCGGTGCTCTCGACTTGCATGTAGTTGAATGCATGGATGTGGCCGGTGAACACGGCATCTACATCCTCTTCGAGCACGAACTGCCGTACCCTGTCGCAAGAGGCAGCATCGAGCGTGTGGTTGTCTCCGAACGGGTCGTAGCTTGGCATGTGCGTGACCACGACCTTCCTTTCAGCTCCGGTGAGAGTCTCCCTCAACCATTCGATCTCGTCCTCGTCGATCATCTGGTCAGATGAATCGACGGATGCGAACCTTATTCCCGAGTACTCGAAGCTGTACGCCGAGGACCCGAACCTGGAGGTATACTCATCGCCTCCGTCGAGCTTGACGTCATGGTTCCCAGGGGTCGTGAGGACGGGGATCGTGATGGCTCTCAGGGTCGATTCGAATGCGTCGAACTCAGACGGCTGCCCCGAAGGGGTCATGTCTCCGAGGTGGAGCACGAACTCGCATCCGTCGACATGCTCCAGTGCCTCCGCCAGTATGCCGTTCTGCCCTTGGCTGTCTCCCATGACTGCGAACTTGAACGATTCCTTGACCTGAGCTGAGATACGCAGCTCCGTCTCGGGACCCTGTACGGTGCAGGATATGTTCGACCCGTTCATCGTGGCCGGGTCATCATTACCAGAAAGTGTGGAGTTTGGGAAGCAGTTTGTGAAAGTCACCTCGCCTTCGAAGCCGTTCAGGGTGAGCGCGACCTCCGGTCCCAGGCACCTGACCGTGAGGGTGTCGGAGGTCTGGGACAGTATGTCGCCGCCGACGGCCTCCACGCTCTCTCGGAGCATGGGGAGGCCTAGGCCAGCCAGTATCACCACCGCGCTGGCCGCGACAGCTATTACGGTCCAGGTCCTCTTCTCACGCATCTCCATGGTCTGGTCTCACGCGGTCAGTCCTGTCAGCTCGATCGTTGCGACGGACTTAATCTTCTGCGATCCGAGCAGGTATTCGCTCGTGAGCTTGAGCGGGTACTCATCATCGATCAAGGCCGTCCAGTCGAGCATGAACGCGACGACGAAGCTGTCGTTGTCCGCTACGTCGTCTATCGAGAACGTCGTGCTGTAGTCATCCGTTGCGATGACATTCACATCGTATCCAGCTTCCGCGAGAGTATCGTTGAACTCATAGTGGTACAGATCCTCGCCATCGACCGCCGCGACCAGCACCCAGAGAGGTATGCCCGCGTATGTGTGGTCCACGAGATCATCGTCCGTGTAGTTGTGGTAAGTCGCATGCCCCCCGCCGTAGTTCGTGTAGTTGAACCATGACCCGTGCAGGCCTGAGTAGTAGATGGATGCGAAGGTCTCAGCGCTGATCGTCACTGTCTCGGTGCCGACGATTGTGAGTTCCCAGTCAGGAACAGGTTGGAGTTCCTCCAAGGATATGTTCACAATCTGGCTGACCATCAACTTGCTGGATAGCCAGTCCCCGACAATCTTGAGGGGCCAATCATCGTCCGGCAGCGGCGCGCCGTCGAGTTTGTTGGCGACGATGATAGTGTCGTTCCGAGCGACCTGCATCGAGGTGAATGTCTTGTTGTAGCCGTCCTCGGCAGTGACCCTCACGGTATACCCGGCGAAGGCCAGGAGGTCGTTGAACAGATACTCAGTGTCTGGCCCGTCTGCGCCGTCAACAGCTGCGACGAGCGTCCAAAGGGCGACGCCAGTGTAGGTGTGCGTCCCAGTTTCGTTCTCAAAGGACCAGCTGGCTGCATGGTAGTCGCACGATGCGACAGAATCGAAGGTCGGTCTGTCCATCTCATAGACCGTGGTGCCGTTGAGCTCCAATGTGTACTCCCGCACGGGTGACAATACATTCACCGTGCGGACGTACTTGGCCCAGAAGTGCCCGTCCGTGATCGGCTCGCTGTCGTCAATGATGGCTATGCGCAGGACCATGTCTACCAGGGGTGATCCGTCCTGCGCATAAGCCACGACCATCGTGAAGTCGTCGAACCCCAGGGATGTCCCAGCGGCGTCGTAATGCTCGTAAGTGCCGTTCTCCACCTGCGAGCAGTTGTAGGTCATGACGTAACCGTCGGTGGCGACCACTTCGACGGAGTAGTCGTCACCCGAGTACACCAGGTCGACAAGGTCCTTCAGAGCCACGCCGGTGAATTCGAACGGTCCTTCGACAGTTCCCGTCGACTTGATGAAGCTGCCGTTCAACGTGAGAGAGTCCAGGTTCTCCAGCTCGTACATCGTGAGGTCGACCGTCGTTGTCCCATCGACCGTAAGGACGACATCCTGCTCCTGCAGCTCGCCGATCTCGATGCTCGAGACCAACTTGACCCAGAGCGACCCCGCCGAAGTGAGCATCTCGAACTCGGGCGCGTCCGGAGCTGTCGCGTTGAAGTCATCGTTGCTGAACGCCTCGTCCGGGGCGAGGACGGCTATCATGGGCCAGTCCTCCTCCGCCATGAGGCTTCCATTGAACTCAAATGCCAGGATGATTTGGCCCTGGACTGCGAGGAACTCCGTGCCTGCGTAGACCTGCTCGTACGACAGGTTGACCGCGTATCCGTCGGAGGCGGTCACCGTCATCACGTCCCCTTCGGCCATCCCGCCGACGAGGTCCGCAAGGTCCCTGAGCTCAACGCCTCCGTATGTCCCCAGGCCTTTCCAGTTGTTGAACCTGTTCTGGTACGATGAGACGTTCTCCATGAAGTCCATGTTCTCGAGCGATGCAAGGTCCACGGTCTCCTCCTCTCCGCCCTTGCCGGTGAGCGCGACGGAGAAGTCGGCCGCCTCATCATCGTCCTGGTTCAGTATGAAGTACCCCATGGGTACTGCCACCAGGAGGATGACTACGGCTGCCAATGCAGCCATCTTCATTGCAGGGGAGACGCCCGTCTTCTTTGGCGGGCTTATGCTTTCGGATTCCGTTCCGGATTCGTTTATCTCGTTGATTTCTTTGGAGTCTTCGCTCATTATATCTCCTCTATATGCTCATTAAAGCATAACGCTGATGACGGCCCCTGATATATAAGTGTCGTTCGTCCCGTTGGGTCTGCTGTGTGGGGCGATTCGTCCCTGGTCGATCTGCCGCAGCATTCGGGATGGTAAGGAGGCTACTGGCGGAACCATAATGTAACTCTCAATCCGTTCACCTCTGGGGGCGAGGGGACCGTGCATCTCGCGAAGCGTGCTGTAGCAGGGACTTTGGTTCTGATCATGGTGCTGTCGACAATGATGATATCGTTGTCGGCATCGGGCGCGAAAGTCACATACGAATACTATGTCATAGGGGACCCGAGCGATTCGGATGCAACGCCGTCGCCTGGTCTGTTGCTCGCGGGCGGGAGCACCGACGTCGCGGAAGCGATGGAGTGGATGATCAAGAAGTCTGGAGGCGGCGACTTCGTCGTGTTGCGTTGTGCGGGCACGGATGCCTACAATCCGTGGATCTACAAGCAGCTGGCGGAACCCGGAGAATTGAACTCGTGTGAGACGATCATCTTCCTGGAGCCAGAGTCGTGCGAGGACCCGGTCCTCATAGGGAGGATAGTCAACGCAGAGGCGCTGTTCATCGCCGGCGGGGACCAGTGGAACTACGTTAGCATGTGGAAGGGCACGCCTGTTGAGGCAGCGATACACTCGGTTCGCGACAAAGGAGCGCCGATTGGCGGAACGAGTGCAGGCCTTGCGATCCTTGGCGAGTTCGTGTTCTCTGCCGAGAACGACACGGTCGAGTCGGACGATGCCCTCAGGAATCCGTACAACCGTCGTGTGTGCCTGGAGAAGGGATTCCTCGACATGCCTGACATGGATGGCAAGATCACGGACAGCCACTTCGTAGCGAGGGATCGTATGGGTCGACTCGTGACATTCCTGGCGCGCATAGTCCAGGATGGCTGGGCCACTGAGGCGAGGGGTATAGGCATCGACGAGGAGACCGCTCTCGGTGTGGACCCGGATGGGACCGTCACGTTGTTCGGAGCATGCAAGGATGGCACTGCAGTGGCGTACTTCCTGCGGACGAACGGCGAGCCGGATTCATGTGAGCCTAAGACGCCATTGACATACAAGGGGATATCTGTGTTCAAGATGACCATCGGTGCGAAGTTCAACCTGGCAACTTGGCAGGGCGACTACGGCACATCCTACTCACTGTCTGCCGTGGAGGGCGTACTGGCATCGACCCAGTCTGACGGAAGCATTTACTAATCAGCGGTCGGACCAAAACCCCATCAATCCTCTGCCGCACGTCATCGGAGCGTGAGTGTGGACCGGGCGAGATTTGAACTCGCGGCCTCTCGCATGCCAAGCGAGCGATCTTCCGCTGATCTACCGGCCCATGTGGGCTGTCGATGTATATGGTAGGTGTAATTAAAGCTTCCCCGGTTCCTTCGGACGCATCCGAGGGCGGAGGATTATGGGAATATAGGTCGCCTGCCGGGTTCATTCGTCCCCCGACAGGCCTCTGAATGGGTTTCAACCGCTGTCTATCGACGATATCATTCGACGACGCAGCACGGGCAATCGCAGTCACAGTCTTCGGGGCAGTCGCAGATCCCGTCACCGTCACAGTCGCACGTGCAGTCGTTGTCGCAGACACCGTCGCCGTCCAGGATGGGGTCGCATATGCCGTCATCGACGCAGTTGTCCCCAGTTCCGTCCTGGAGATGGAGGCGTATCTGATCTGCGGCGGATGCGGCCGTCACAGCTACCGCCCCGCTGACCAGAATGGCTACACAGAGCGCCACCATGACCCAGGCCTTGCTGAGTCTCTTCTTTCCTGATACCTGTTTCGCCAACTCGCTCTCGAACTCCTTCCTCATGTCCTCACTTCCTTGGTATCTTCCCGCCGAGGCAGTCCGTGTCTAATCCGACGGCGTCCCCGACGGTCTCGCTCCGTGCCCTGTTAGTCTCCCGTCTTCCGTCACCAAGGTGGAAGGGGTATGTGCTTTGTGGGACAAGAATCAAAGATTGGCACAATCGTTGAAGAGTCTTGAGAACTCGAATACAGGCAGACCGCCAGTGTGTCCGTCAAGCGAACGAGTCGAGCTTCTTCTGGTACCGGACCTTCTCCCCGGGCACGGCCAAGGGGTACTCCTCCGTCAGGCACGCGAGGCACAGGTCGCTCGCGGGCATGCCGATGGCGTCCACGAGCCCCTCGACCGATATGTATCCGAGACTGTCCGCGGTGAGCATCTTCCCTATCTCCTCGACAGTCCTGCCCGTGGCCGCGAACTGGTCCCTGGTCTTCATGTCGATGCCGAAGTAGCACGGGGCGATGATCGGCGGGGACCCTACCCTCACATGGACCTCTTTCGCCCCCGCGTTCCTCACGAGCTGCACGATCTTCCTCATGGTCGTGCCCCGGACTATGGAGTCGTCCACGAGGACGACCCTCTTGTCCTTGATGACGCTCTTGAGCGGGTTGAGCTTGAGCATGACGCTCGTTGTCCTATCCGACTGCTCGGGCATGATGAACGTGCGCTCAACATACCTGTTCTTCATGAGCCCCTCGGAGTACCTGATGCCCGACCCCTCTGCATACCCCATCGCGTGGGACCGTCCTGAGTCAGGGATCGGCACCACGACGTCGGCCTGCACCGGCTGCTCCTTCGCGAGGCGCTCGCCAATGCGCCTCCTGACCTCGTACACGAGCTTCTCCTCGATGATCGAGTCGGCCCTCGCGATGTAGACCCACTCGAACATGCAGTGCGCCCTGCCCCTCGCGAGGCCCGTTTTGTGGGGCTTGATCTCTCCCGGGAGCAACTCGACTATCTCTCCGGGCTCGACATCCCTGACGAACTCTCCCCCGAGCGTGTCGAACACGACGCTCTCGGAGGCGGCGGCATATCCGGTCTTCGTCCTGCCGACGCACAATGGGCGTATGCCGAGCGGGTCCCGGACCGCGAACACGCGGTTGTCTACCATCACCGCGAGGGAGTACGCCCCCTGTATCATGGTCATGACGTTCTTGATGGCCCTGACGGGGTCGCCAGTGGTGGATATCTCGTTCGCCATCAACCTGACGATGATCTCGGAATCTGACGATGTTATGAACGCCCAGCCCTTCTTCTTGAGCTCGTCCATGATTTTGCTGGCGTTGACGATCTCCCCATTGTGCGCGAGGGCGATGTCGCCGTAGTTCGTCGAAACCACGAACGGTTGCGCGTTGCTTATCGTGGATGACCCGACGGTCGAATATCGGACATGGCCTATGCCCAGGTCCCCCTTGAGGGACTGGACCTCATCAGGCTTCAGCGCCTGATGGGCGAGCCCCATGCCCTTGATGCACTTGATCCCCTCGTGGTTGTAGACCGCGATGCCAGCTGACTCCTGGCCCCTGTGCTGGAGGACCCTAAGCGCATAGAATATGTCTATCGATACGTTCGCCACTGACGCAGTTGCGAAAACCCCACACTCTTCCCTCGGGTGATCAGGCTCCGTTGACCTCAACCCCCAGTTCAAAGGAAAGCGTTTCATCAGTGCTGCTTGGCCCAGTTATATGTCCTGATCTTGGCAGTCGCACCGAAGCCGCACGAAGCACAGGTCTTGTGGCGCACATGGTATGCTCTCTTGCCGCATCGTCTGCAGACGATGTGCGTCTTCTTGGAGCTTCTCTTGCCCATCGACGGGGTACCCTTGGTCATTCTGTCCTACCTCACGGGGATATGTATATGACGTTGTCTCCGCGGACGATGATGGCATCCATCTTGCGGGTGACCTTTGTGTCGAGTATCTCCTCAGCGTTCCTCAGTACGAGGTTCATGTGAGGGTCGTATCCGTCGAGGGTTCCGCGGTATCCCCTCTTCCCCTTTAGCTCCACGATAACCTGCTGGTTGATCGCCTTGTTCAGAACTGCCAGGGGTTTCATCAAATTAAATCACCTGATTCCCGATAATCGGGTACTGTACTTAAAGCTTTGCGGGTCCACTATACACGTCCGAGGACCTGCTGGCACACCGTCACGGCGCTTTCGGTTTGGCCCTCGGGGGCCCCGGCGGCCTCCTCCTAGCCTGCATCTTCCGCTGCTCCTCCTCCCTCGCGGCCTCCTCTGCCCTCCTCTTCCTGAGGATCAGGAACACGACGAGGACCACGACGGCCGCGGCTACGCCGACTATGATCAGTATGATCCACAGGCTGAGCCAAGACGGGTCCTCCTCGACCAACACGCTGACGGCCTGAGATGCCGTGACGCTGGGGTCGGTCATGGAGCTGAGGTCGATGTACAGCTCGCGCTGGCCGCTCTCAGCGTCGTCAGGGACCGGTATCGTCAGCATGATCGTGGCAGACCCCCCGGGCTCCAGCGCGAAGAGGACGGCGTTCCCCGCCTCCAGAACCACCACCTCGCCTCCAACTGTCGCCGTCGTCGTGTTGAGGTCGTCCACGTACGCGTACAGATCGACGACATCTGCCGAATTGCCGATGTTCCAGACCGTCAGGTTCATATATGCAGTCTCTCCCCGGCGGAGGCTCACTTGTGAGTAGTCGGCTGATACTGAGATGTCGTAGAACGGCAACACGGACACGCCCATCTCCAGAGTTTCGGTCGCGCTGCTGTCCGATTCCGACACGATAGTCACATTGAACGCGTACGCGCCTGCGAGCACGTCTGCGCCTGGTGTGAGGGACAGGTAGACGTGCTGCTCGCCACCTGCCTCGAGGAACACATAGGTGGTGTTCAGAACGGCCCAGAGCCCGTCGATGCCCGACAGACTCAGTCTGAACACGTCATCGGAGTTGCCTAGGTTCGTCACATCGAGGGTGTACCTTACCTCCCTCTCGTCCGGCACCGACATGTTGAGGAACGCCTGGTCCGTCAGCCCGGCATCGACCTCCCAGTGATGCCCCACAATCATGAGGACTTTCCCCTCGCCGATGTTCCATGTAAGGTTCATAGATGACAGGGTCAGCGTCAGTGTGTTGAGCGTGCCCGGGGGATCGTACCTAGCAGGCGTCACGAGCACGGACACCTCGGCCTCCTCACCGGGTGCGAGTTCCAACTCGTCGTGGGAAGCGACGAGGTCCCATCCGAGGAGGTCTGAGGCGGAAACCGCGAAGGTCTCGTTGGAGTTGGCCGAGTTCGAGACCGTGAACGTGTACACCTCAGGGATTGTCGGCTCGACGTCCCCTCCATCGGGCGATACGACCATGAGTTCGCCGAACCTGACGACATCCACCATGAGGGTGACGCTGTCGTTGACTGAGCTTCTCTCCACACATGTGGCGAGCACGGAGAACGCACGCGCTCCAGGCGTCTCGTCCTCGGGGACCGTGACCTCAACAGTAGCCACGGTCGACGAGCCTGCGGGGACAGTGTAGATGCCCTCAGGCGAGCCACCCAGGTCAATGATCCAACCGCTCTCTGGCTCGGAGTTCGACAGGCAGAATGAGAACGCCGTGTTGCCTTCATTGGTGATCGTGAGGTTGAAGATGGCGGTCTCGTCGGGCTCGGCAGACTGGCTGCTGACATCGGATGTCAGAGTGACCCCGGGTGTCCGGACGAGCATCGGGACCGACTGCTGGTTGTTGGTCTCGAATGTCTCCCTTACGGCCTGGTCGGGATCGACTGCCACAGTCACCACAGTCTCGCCTTCGGCCGCCATGTGCGAGAAGCCGACGATGGATGAGTGCCCGGCTGCCAGGTAGGCCACCGTGGCGTTTTCGACCGCCACCGAGTCGATCATGAGGCAGACGGCCAGGTCGGTGAGAGAGTCCCCTTCGAGGTTCCATACGGTCACATTGACCCAGACGGTGGTCCCGACCATTGGCTGGGCGGATGACAAGGAGACCCCCCCCGCGAGCACCGCTGGATCCGGTCTGTGAGTCCTCGAGAAGAACGCCTCCATGTTCGGATAATCACCCACATAGAGCACGAGGGTGTTGTTGTCGTTCGCACACATCACTACAGGGATGGTGGCATTCCCGACCGTATCGGAAGTCAGCCCCTGGTCACGCTCCTCGATCTCGCCGTTGTAGTTCATCGCGGAGTAGTGGATCGCCCATCGGTCGGATGTCTGGTCCTGCCACACGACATCGACGGCGTTGGAGTCGCTCAGGGCTATCCTGGGATATCTAGATTCGGTGTCGTCCTTGGGTGAGATGTTCCTGTCGTCCACTAGCGTGTTCCCGTCTGGGTCGAGGAGCGTGTAGAATATGTCGAAGCTCGCGTAGCGGTCGTCATCGAATACCACGTGCGCGTTCCCGTCGGTGTCTATCGCTATGTCGGGCCTTGACAGAGGCGACGCGAAGGTGATCCTCGTCTCGGATGTCAGCGGGGTGCCGTCCATCATGACCTTCCTGTAGAACACGCCGTGGTTGATCACCAGGCCGTTGCTGGAGTCCCTGAAATCGTACCAGACGATGTGGTTCATCCCGTCAGCGTCTGTGTCGAGTCTCGGGTGTTCCGACCGTCCGACGTCCCCGGTCACGCGCGTGTCAGGTGTGAGGGACGTCCCAGCCTCCCTCAGGCGCTTGTAGTAGATCTCCAGATTGCCGTCTCCAGCCTCGTGTCTCGCGTCGGTCCAAACCAAGGCTAGGTTGCCGTCCTGGCAAACGGCGATGTCCGGTTCAGTCGAGTTCGCAGGGTCGCTGTCCGATACCTGGAGTCCATTCTCCTGGAACGTGATGTTGCCCTCGTAGTACCACAGCTTCGCGAACAGTAGCTCAGACGAGCCGTTGTCCACATCCTCCCACACGATGTATATGTGCCCGTCCGAGTCAGCTGCCACCGATGGATTCCGGGATGCGGTAGTGTCGTTGGATATCTTTGCGTCGTTGGTGAGTTTGTTGCCTTCGTCGTCCAGCTTCATGTAGTAGATGTCCCCGGCCCCGGACCTATGGTCTTCCCACACGACGTGTATATTGCCGTCGTCATCCACGCTGGAGGATATGTTGGTCGATATGGCTTGGTCGAAAGTGAGTCTGATGCTGTCCCCGAAATCGTCTATGGGAAATGCGTGAGCGGACGGCGCCGGCGGTCCTTGGAGCAGGACCATGAGCGTCATCGGGAGGAGCAGAACAACGAGCATCGTGCTCGTGAGCGCCGTCCTACTCACGGTGGCCATATGTCAAAATCAGGTCTATCCACTCATAAGGTTTGGTGCTCAATTCTCGCGCCTGACTATCATGTGCGTCAAGTGCAGCGAAACGACACCAGTTGCCTGGACACGGGGTGGGGAAGAGAATCTCGACCGATTCTCAGTGCGGAGATTCCTTGCCAAACGCTTATGAAAAGCGCTAAGGATAGTCGGATCAAGCGTCCGTCAGAACCTGTCCAGAGGCTGGCCCATGCGCGTTCTCTCAGAGGACGACTGCGAAAGGCAAGATTCGGTGGCCAAACCTCTTCAGGCCAGCCATGGACCGCAGACGGACGCTCACCTTTCTCCCTCAGGAGAGGTTCAGGACCTTGTCGAGCATCAACTGTGTGACGATGGCCGTCACAGTGCTGATCCATGTTATGATTGCGAAGTTGATGTAGAAACTGTGCTTGTGGCTCCCGCCGGCGAAGGAGACGAGGTTCGCGGATATGAGCGAGTGCACGAGCATGATGAGCAGGAAGACCGCCTCAGCCAGGCCCAGGTCGAATGGCTTCAGCGCGATGGGCAGGTTGATCGTCGTCTGGGAGAGCGCGAACTGCTCGTTCATGATGTTCAGGAGTTGCATCAGGCTCAGCGCGGAGAACAAGGTGAACGTTATGCCGACGGACATCCCATACAATGTGCCCAGCATGTTGTCGGATGACTGGTACCTCTTGCGCCTGACACCCATCAGCTTCACGAAGTTGTCGCTGATGATGTCGATGACCTTGTCCACCTTCCCGCCCACGGACAGGCCGACGACATACATCTCCGTGAACTTGGAGATCAGGTTGCTCCCGCTCTCGGCCGCGAATAGGTTCCAGGCGCGTATCTGGTCTATCCTGGTGAGCAGGCGCTTGTACAGGATCACTATGCCTTCCGAGAGCTCCCCGAAATCATGCTTGCTCAGCCTGCCGACGCCATCTGTGACCGCGGAGCCAGCAGATGCCGCGTAGCTGCCCACGGCCCTCATGAACGAGTCGTAGTTCTCGTCCCTGGCCCTGACCCGCTTCTCCTCCCTCCTTATCATGAACCCTGGATACAGGAGCGGTGTGACGACAAGCGCGACTATGAGCATCAGGGGCAAGCCCGTCAGGAATCCGAAGGCGGCGAACCCGATGCATGCCGCGTATGTCGCCGGAAGGACGGACTTCATCACCTTGTCGATCTCGGTCTGCCCCTTGATGTTGTGCCATATGGGGTCCGATGGAAGCAGCGATTTGACCAGATACAGCACCATCCCCTCGACGATGACGAACAGCAGCGCGACGCCCGGAAGAATGAGGGTGATGGATATGTCCACGAACACGGGCAGGAGCGCGACGAACACGAGGATGAACATCAGGGATATCAGCACGGCGACGAATATCTCGTTCAGCAGGTCGAGGTCCTTGAGCGCCGTCTCGTACTTGTTGATGTAGACGCTCATGGACACCTCCCGCTCCTTGGTGAGGAACTCCTCGAGGTCCTCGCCCGCATCGGATGAGTGCGCGAGCCTGTCGAGGAAATCTGCCAGCATCGGCGAGGGAGTCTTGCGGGAGACGGTCCTCGCGGCATCCGAAAGGCCCATGTTCCAGTATTCCATGAGCTTGTAGATCTTCTCGATTTCAAGGCTGAGCGCTTCATATTCCTTGACCTTCGAAAGGATCTCGAGCATCTTCTTCCTTGGCAGCTTCGATGTCGAGAGGACGCTCATCCTGACGAGGAACAGGTGCATGTTCCTCTCTATCTGGACCTTCTTCCGTTCACCCTGTAGCATCGGGTATATTACTGCCACTACCGAGAAGAGGACGGGGATTGCCAGGAACACATACTTGAACAGTCCATCGGCCGCCAGTTCGGGGAACAGGAAGACCAGCAGGGCAGTCGCGCCGATGCCCGCTATCACGAGCGGGAGGGCGTATCTCGTGAAGTACTTCTCAACGGGCATATCGAGGGACTGGTAGAGACGCTTCATCTTGCTCGCAGCCATGGAGGACCTACACGGGGAACGGTAGGCCGCTCACCCCCTTCTTCTGGAACTCCTTGGTTATCTCCGCCACCTTCTCGTACTTGAATATCTTCCTGGCGACCATCTCTTCGAGTATCTTGGTCCTCAGGGCCAGGTCACCGTATATCTTCCTCTTGTCACTGTAGCCCCTCTTGACCGCGATCTTCTCCTCGAGGATGTAGGAGTTGTTCATCCCCTTGAACATGTGAGAGTCGTCCGCGGCGTTCCACAGGAAGATGGTCCGGGTCATGATCCCGCCCAGCGCCTCGTTGTACCCGACGATCTCATCAATGAACATTGTCCGTCTCAGGAATTTCCCTTCCCTGTACACGCCTGCCTGGAAGAACGCGACATTCAGGTTGTCTATGAAAGTGATGGGCACATTGATGGGGTCGCTGGTGAACCTCTGTATGAGCTTCCTCGTCGACGCCGCGTGGAACGTGGACAGGACGGGGTGGCCCGTTTGCATGGCCTGGAACGCAACGCTCCCTTCCTTGCCCCTGATCTCTCCCACTATGATGAAGTTCGGCCTAGACCTCAGGGCGGCCTTGAGCAGTGAGAACGTGTCTACCCTGCTCTCCTCAGGGCCGAAGTCCCGCGTTGCCAACCTCTGCCACACCTTGTGTGGCACCTGCATCTCGATAGTGTCCTCGGCCGTGTAGACCTTGCTGTCGTACTTGATGAATGGGAGGGCCGCGCCCATGGTCGTCGTCTTGCCCGACGCCGTCTCCCCGCAGAAGAATATGCTCATGCCTTCTTCCAGGCAGAGCCATATGTAGGCGGCTTC